>Ga0137403_10007658_pt1 | contig 12157 bp, 19 predicted proteins | sample CZOMad2_1_16fung_FD_122057 | JGI IMG/M metagenome (GOLD analysis project Ga0137403, IMG submission 122057) | Vadose zone soil fungal communities from Angelo Coast Range Reserve, California, USA - CZOMad2_1_16fungal (Hybrid Assembly) | ecosystem: Environmental > Terrestrial > Soil > Vadose zone...
ACATCGGCTGCATGTCGCAGCATCTCGGCGCCGGCGGGAAATTGGTTGCTTATCGCCAGCATCAACAGCAACGCCGGAAACAGAGCCATCAGGCCGAAATAACTCATCGCGGCCGCAGAAGTGAACAAATCGTTTTCGTGAAACTGATGCAGCGTATGACTGATGATTGAGCGCCAGGGGCCGGCATTGCGGACACCAAAGGAATGACGAGAAAAGGAAGATAGCTTTCGCATGTAAACCCAAGCGCGTTAGGAACGGTTGATTAATCCACCCTAACAAATTCTTTAATGAGAATCGAACGGGAGGCCAGCATTCTGCTGAGGGCTTGTGGTTTTGCTAAGCTTGTTTTTGAAGTGCTCATATGCGAGGGAAGTGGTCTCGCGTCCGCGGGGGGTGCGAACCAGCAACCCTTTTTGTATTAGATAAGGCTCAATTATTTCCTCGATAGAATCTCTTTCCTCGTGAATTGAAGCGGAAATAGTTCCCAAACCTACCGGACCACCTTTGAATTTTTCGATTATGGTGAGCAAGAGTTTTTGGTCCATTTCATCAAGGCCATAAGTATCTACATTCATTCGGTCGAGTGCGTCTTCAGCGACTTCCTGGGTAATCCGCCCGTCATAGTCGACTGCGGCGTAGTCGCGTACGCGACGTAGCAAGCGATTTACTATTCGTGGGGTACCTCGAGACCGTTGTGCAATTTGGCGGGCCGCCCCGTCGTCTTCGATCACAACGCCAAGAATATCGGCCGATCGCTTACAGATAATTTCGAGATCCTCCACAGGATAGAAGTCCAGATGAAAGATTATTCCAAAGCGGCCTCGCAATGGCGCCGTAAGCAACCCGGGTCGGGTGGTTGCTCCGACCAAGGTAAATTTCTCAAGTTTGTATTTATGAGAACGAGCTCCCGCGCCCTGCCCAATCATGAGATCGAATTCATAATCCTCCATTGCGGGATAAAGTTTTTCTTCAATAGCCGGGTTCAGACGATGAATCTCGTCTATGAAAAGCACATCACCGGCTTCCAGGTTTGTCATTTGAGCTACCAAGTCGCCTGCAATCTCAATCGCAGGTCCGGCGGTAGAGTGAAGATAAGCGTCCATCTCCTTCGCGATAATATTCGCCAATGTCGTTTTACCTAAACCCGGGGGGCCTGTTAGTAAGACATGATCCAACGCTTCTTTGCGGCTTGACGCTGCTTTCATGAAGATCCGGAGGTTCTCCTTTACATGACGCTGACCGATGTATTCCGCGAGTCGCTTGGGTCTCAGGGACAACTCGACGAGTTGATCATCCTCGGTCGGTCTTCCGTCACGCGTGACGCTTGCCTTAGCAAGCGGCTTGACGGAACTCTTCCTCGCCTGTTTTCGTGGGCTCCTTGAGGTTTTCGTCCGCCGCTTCGTTGGTACTGAGGTTTTAACCTTCATAAGGAATATTGGTAATTAATGTCAGATCTTCGACAGCAGCTTCAGACTTCGGCGCAGGATCGTTCCAACCGAAAGTTCTCCACCATCGTTAACTGCGGACGTTACAGCTCTCTCCGCCACAGCCTTCTGGTACCCAAGATTAAGTAATGCAGAGAGGACATCGCTTTGCATCGCATCCTGCGAGGAGATCATTCCACTCTCAACGTCCTTTCTTGCGTACTCTTCTTCCGAGGCCGGTGACGAAAGAGGTCCGATTTTGTCGCGGAGTTCAAGCACTAACCTTTCAGCGGTTTTTTTGCCAACGCCCGGTATCAACGTCAAGCGAGCCAAGTTGTTTGTCCTAATCGAGGCGATCATTTCGTCGGCGCTCATTCCCGAAAGTAATGCAATTCCCAACTTAGGCCCTATTCCGCTGACCGAGATCAGCCGCACGAAGAGGTCACGTTCCCGAGCCGTCTTGAAGCCGTAAAGTTGAAGCGCTTCCTCCCGCACGTGCGTATAGATGCGCAACTGCACATTCGATCCCAGTTCCTCAAGATCATAGAAAGTCGAAACTGGAATGTTGACTTCATAGCCAACTCCACCAACATCCAGGATTACGGAATTGGGTAGCTTGAAAAGAAGGGTGCCCGATAAATGTGCGATCATTGAACAGGTTTGATTGAGCGCTGACGTTAACGAGCGCGATTGTAGTTGATACGACTGCTAGTTCCAAGTTTCGAGTTTCGAGTTTCGAGTTTCGAGTTTCGACTTAGCTTCTGTTGAATAAGGAACTCGCCGACCTGTGAACTCGAAACTCGAAACTTGGAATCAGCCGTTACCATCCGGCGCGCATTGGGTCTATACTTACCACCAGGCCCTCGAAATGAAATCCGAAAAAATTTCAGAACTAACTACGAATCGATTGAGCGTTTATCTTCGCTGCCTAAACACGCTCGTTGCTGCTGGCATCAAGACCATCTCGTCACAGGCGCTGGCCGAACAGTTCAATCTGAACTCCGCGCAAATCCGCAAGGATTTGGGCTACTTCGGCGAGTTTGGCGTGCGCGGCGTCGGCTATTACGTCGCCGATCTGCGCGAACACATCACCAACATTCTGGGATTAGACAAACCCCACCGCGTTGGCATTGTCGGCGCGGGACGTTTGGGTACGGCGCTAGCCAACTACCGGGGTTTTTCAAAATCAAACTTCACTGTTGTCGCAATCTTTGATGACGATGAAGAGAAAATTGGACGGCACGTTGGCGAAGACCACATTGCGATTCACAACATCAAGAAGATGCCGCTGGTGGTCAAGCAGGAGTCGATCGACGTGATGGTGATAGCCGTTCCGGCACGCGTCGCGCAAAAAGTTCTCAACCAAATCATGTCGGCCGGCATCAAGGCGATTTTGAATTTTGCGCCCGCGACGCTTAGCGCGCGGCTCGATGTAAAAGTGAAGACGGTGGACTTGACTACGTCGCTTGAGTCTCTGTCTTATTTCCTGGCGCGGCCGCAGTCAAAAGTCACTACCACTCGCAAGCACAAACAGCAGTTTGAAGAGTTAAGCGAACTCAGCAAGCAGGAGTTGTAGGCTAATGGTTTAGAGTTCAAGCTTGGCTTGGGTTGGTTATGGACGAGCAAACCGCACGGCGCGAAATAATTGAGATCGGCAACCTACTGTACGAACGAAGCTATGTCGTTTCGTCGGACGGCAATGTCAGTGTGCGCCTCGATGACGGCCGCATTGTGGCGACGCCCACCATGATTTGCAAAGGTCGCATGACCGAAGACTCGCTGGCGATCACGGATGCATCAGGGAAACCGTTGACGCAGCGAAAGCCGTCGAGCGAGTTGGCAATGCACCTGCTGATTTATCAGGAGCGTCCGGATGTAAAAGCGGTCTGTCATGCGCATCCTCCGCACGGGACCGCGTTTGCTGTCGCTGGTCTGCCGATTGATCAACCGATTCTGTCTGAAGTTATTCTCACTTTGGGCTGTGTTCCACTAGCTGCCTATGGCACCCCTTCAACCGACGAGCTAACCGAAGCAATGCGCCCGCTGGTAAAACATCACAACGCGCTGCTGATGGCCAACCATGGCGCGGTGGCTTACGGATCAGACTTATGGCAGGCATTCGATCGGCTGGAAACGCTGGAACATACGGCGCGCATTGCAATTCTCGCGAGGATGCTCGGTGGCTCAAAGAATTTGCCCGCCGACGCAATTGAAAAATTAATCAACGTGCGTGAAGCGGCAGGTTATTTGGGCGAAGGCGCGCGTTGCCAGGCTTGTGGATATTTGCACGAAACCCAGTTAGCCTGCCCAACGGGCGATCGTCCGTCGTTAACGGTTCATTCGGACGGGACATCTGCAAATGGATCGGGAAATATTTCCCTTAGCAGAGAAGATTTGGTCGAACTGTTGGCGCAGGCGCTCATGCAAAGCCGGTCAGGAAATGTCTGGTAAATGGTGAGCATAGTAGTGAATCGTAAATGGTAAATCCTAAATAGTGATTGACTCTAGTTCAAATTGACGAAACAGAGTAATCTAACAGTCAACTACTATTCACGATTTACGATTTACGATTCACGAGTTAAAGGAGCAACTGAATGCAAGAAGCACTCGGTATGGTTGAAACCAAAGGTCTGGTCGCTATGATCGAAGCGGCCGACGCGATGGTTAAAGCTGCGAACGTTACGCTTATCGGCTATGAAAAAATCGGCGCGGGCTTTGTTACCGCAATCGTGCGCGGCGATGTGGCAGCGGTAAAAGCAGCGACTGATGCCGGGGCGGCGGCTGCCCGGCGCGTTGGCGAACTGGTCAGCGTGCATGTGATTCCGCGTCCGCACGGTAGTGTTGACGATGCGCTTCCAATTGGCAATCGCGGCTAAGCATGATCATCGCGCGTATTCTGGGAACAGTAGTTTCATCGCAAAAGGACGAACGATTACTGGGCAAGAAACTGCTGATCGTGCGTCCGATCAATGTGGATGGTAGCGACACAACCGGTTATGTCGTTGCTGTCGATACCGTCGGCGCGGGTTTTCATGAACGCGTGCTGGTGGTCGCGGGTTCGAGCGCGCGTCTGGCGCAAGGCATGAAAGACACTCCTGTTGATGCGGCCATCGTTGGCGTCATTGATACGGTTGATATAGCGAAAAACGAGTAAATCGTGAATCGTGAATCGTAAATAGAAAAGGGGCTCAGCTTAGGATTAGGTGCGCACTCACGATTAACTATTCACGATTTATGATTAACGATTTACGAACATGCAACTCGCACGCGTCATCGGCACCGTAGTGGCAACCGTCAAGAATGAGGCGCTTGAAGGTCGCAAGCTTCTGGTAGTGCAAACTCTGAATAAGGATCTCCAGCCAAACGGGAAACCGATGGTGGCGATAGATGCGGTTGGCGCTGGCGTTGGCGAGTTAGTGTTCTGGTGCCGCGGCAAGGAAGCCAGCTTTCCTTTCAAACGTGAAGACACGCCGACCGATTGCACTATCATCGGCATTGTCGATTCGGATGCGCATGTAACTAACGGATCGACCAAGTCAGCCAGACAGGTGATGGATGATTCTCGCTAAGGTTCTCGGCAACGTTGTCGCCTCGCAAAAAAACCAGCGCTACCAGGATGCGCGCATAATGCTTTGCCAGCAGATAACACCCGAAGGTGAAGAGACGGCCTATACAGTGCTGGCCCTCGACTCAGTTGATTCCGGAGTCGGCGATACAGTCTTGATAGTGCAGGAAGGTTGGAGCGCTTCGACCGCTGCGACGGGGATGCCACAAGCCGCGATTGATTCGGCCATTGTCGGCGTGGTCGATCGCATTGATTTGTTGTAGGCGGCTCCGTGACGGTACAGCTGCCTTTCCGGTAGCGCTTTCATGAATTTGCCGAGGCTGGGCCTCAGCATCGCGGCCAGGCGGCCCCAGCACCAAGCTTTTATGAGCAAGGAACAAGATCAAGCTCGGGAGATAGCAGAACGAATCGCTCGGCGAGTTTCTGCTGAGAGTTCGCCATTGGTTCGCCTACAACCAACCGGCGAAGTGAGTTCCGAACTCGCTGCCGTGCGCGCCGGCCTCAGTGAACTGCAAAGAAAGATTTCTCAGTTAGAAGCTAAGATAACAACGACGCAGGCTCGTGAACCTGCTGCCAGTCGATCGTTTCCAGCTGCTACGACACCGGGACCTACAACGCATTCACCCTGGTTAGCAGGCATTAACAGTTCTTATTCACATCCGAGTCAGGAAAAATTCGGCGTTGAAGAAGCTACGGTTGCGGAAATGGTAGACTTTTTCGAAAAAGAAAAAACGTGCAGCGTTGAACCCGGCGGTAAGCCTTGCGACCATTGCTCCATGTGCAGCTCGCGCGGGTTCTAGAAGTATCCTAAAACACATTAAATGAGAAGGCCGCCCAAAGAGGCGGCCTTGGTTTTCTGAAGCGCCGGCAGAAATCACTTAGTCGGCGGGCTTTGATTTGGACGCAGGCTGTTTGAATCAATCTTGGGAACCTGCGTCGCGCCTTCTTCGGCTTTGAAATACGGCTCCTCTTTGAAACCAAACAGTTTGGCGGAGATTACGGTTGGAAAGCGCGCCCGGGTGGTGTTGTAGTCCTGCACACTTTCGTTGTAATCCTTGCGCGCCGTGGCGATGCGATTCTCCGTTCCCACCACCTCGTCCTGGGCTTTCAAGAAATTCTCGTTTGATTTCAACTGCGGATAGTTTTCCTGCAACACAAGCAGCCGGCCGATGGTGCCGCCGAAGCTGTTCGCAGCGTCGATGACCGCTTGCTTTTGTTCTGGAGTTTTATCGCCGCCTTCGCCCTGCGGCGCCTGCTGCGAAGCATTCAGCAGTTTGGATCTCGCCTCGGCAATTTTGCCGAATACTTCCTGCTCCTGAACGCCCGCGAGTTTTGCGGTCTCGATCAAATTGTTCAGCAAGTCGCTGCGACGCTGTAACTGCGTCTCTACGTTAGCCCATTTACCCTTTACGTTTTCATGCTTCGTCGTGAGCGTGTTGTAGCTGCAGCCGCTGGCGGTGGCCGCTACAAAAAGAACCAAACCGAACAACCAATTTCTTCGTTGAGTCATTGCAATCTCCTGATTATTCCGGGTAATCGAATTCATCCACAACCTGGATGACGCGATCGATTTGTTCCAGGTAAGCGCCAAAAATGTCGTTAGCTTCCTTTTCGGTAGGGGGCAAATAATCACTCGCGCGAAAGGCGAAAATCTTTTCGAAAGGCTCCACGTCAAGATGAAAACGCCGGGCGGTCGCGCGCACACAGTCAGGTTTCGCGACGGGCGCGTCTTCGCCGTGTAGTATCAGGACGGCGCGAAACAACGCCGCAAAACTCGCCAAGCTATCGCTCATCAAATCGCACAACTTCTCAATTGAAACCGAGGCCGGGATGTACAAACGCCGCAGCTGAATCAGTTTGCTACGTAGCTCATATTCCGTCTGGTGTCGCAGATTCGCATCCGACAACTTTACAAACTCAAATGGATCTTTTCCGTAAAGGACCACGCGCGCTTTTGCCATCTGATGAAACTCAATGGGAAATACGTCGCCGGCGTCTGAGAGTTCCTCGGTAGTGAAATAAACCGGAAGCGGATGACCGAGCCGCTGCCATTCACGCATGGGTGCCTGGGCCAAACGCAGATCTTCGGGAGTTATGCGATTCAGAGTTATCAGCAAATTGTAGTCAGAACGCAGCTCAACATGATCACCAGCGGCCGCCGAACCATACAGCACGACGGAGGCGAGGTTGTCACCGTGGGTTGCGCGCAGATCTCCGATGAGACCATTTAATGCTTCCTGAATAACTGTCTTCGCCATCGCGTTTGTGTCGATACTAACAGAAATTCACATCCAGAAGCGCCAGGCAGGAATGCCTGTCCTACTTACCAGCCACCGCCAGCGCCGCCGCCACCAAAACTGCCACCGCCGCCAAAGCCGCCACCGAAACCACCACCACCACCGCCAAAGCCGCCGCCGCCCCAACCGCTGCTCGAGCCACCCCAGCCGCCTCGACTGCCGCTATTAAGCAGCGAGCCCAACAAGAACATATTGAGACAGCCTCCGCCTCTGCCTCCTTTTAGTCCCGAAGACAACACCAGCGCCACAACGAAAAGAATGATGATTAGCGTGCAACATGAAGAAGAAAGACCTCCCGGCCGCGAGCTGGTTGCCGGTTGCGCCTGCGTCTCTCGATATGCGTAGCGTTGATCAATGCCCTCAATGTTAAACCCACGCTTTTCAGCCAAGGTAGCGACATAAGTTTGAACCGTATCGTAAATGCCCTGACCATAGTTTCCTTTGCGGAACTGCGGCACCAGGCGCGCGCGCTGAATTTCACCCACGAGTCCGTCGTTAAGGTCGCCTTCGAGGTGATCGCTGACCTGCGTAAAGTACTTTCGATCCTTAATCGCGACCAGCAGCAGAAAGCCGTTTCTCTCTCTTTCTTTCGAGCCAATTCCCCAACCACGCGCCACTGCCAGCGAGTAATCGAAAATATCCTGATCGCCGGTGGTGTCGACAGTTACCACAGCGAACTCAATATCAGCGCGCTGCTTTAGGTTTACGTAGATCGATTCCAGCTTTTGCCTGGTGTCAGCGTCGATGACGTTTGCGTAGTCAACGATGGGGGTAAACGGAGTGGGAAGTGGGATCGGCGATGTGCCATGCTGAGCCGATGCGGAAATCTGTATCCCCATCAGCATCGCACAGACAAGTACGGCCCGGAAAAAATCTGGCCCACTAAGACAATTTTTGTGAATTGCTTTTATCAATTAGCACAACGATATAGCACGGTTGCGCGCTGAAATGGAGCTATCCTTCGATCACTAGATGCAACAAATAGAACAGCGCGACACCAACAAAAACGACAATCGAGACCATTGGGTTTCTTTCTTCTTTGCGATTCACTTCCGGAATCAGGTCGCTGGCCGCGACATACAACGTGACGCCCGCGGAGAAGGGGAGGGCATAACCAACGGCCGTGTGCACCCGTGAGCTCAAAAGCGCAACTGCTACGACGCCGGCAAGTGTCGCCGCCCCGATAGCAATCGTGGCCCACAGAGCCGTTCGCGATGAACGACCTGAAGCCAGAATGATAGAAGCAACTGTAAACCCCTCCGGTATCTTGTGCAGCAGGATTGCTATAAACACCAGCAAGCCAACGCGAAAGTTCACCAGAAACGCCGCGGCGATCGAAACACCATCGAAGAAAGTGTGAATCCAAAGTCCGCCGACTGCAGCGTATGCCGCCGAAGGTCGCATGAAAGATTCCGGATGAGTTTCCTCGCCAAAGTGAAAGTGCGGAGCGATAGTGTGTTCGAAAAGTTGAATGAGCAGATAACCGCCCAGGAGAAGGGTCATGGCGCCAATGATGGCTTCCGCAGCGGTCCGGCCGCCGAGATTCAGAGTCCAAATGCTAATTGTCTCGGGCAGTATCTCCAGGAAGATGGCAGCCAGCATGAAGCCGGCGCCGAGCGCGACCAGATACTTAAGAAAGCGTTCACCAAAGCGGTGCGCCCCCGACTTGATAAGCACAAATCCGCCGACAAGGTTTGCGGCTGCGGCCAGCAGGCCAAAAAAGAGAAGTCCGACAAATCCGCCGGAATCAAGATTCATTGTTTAGTTTGAATGCGCTCGTTTCTCCCAAAACGGGCGGGCCAATATACATCAAGCCGTGGCCAGCCACCATGAAGTCACCCTCAAACGCGAAAATTCGATGGTCGAATGGCCGACAAGAGGCGAACAGTAACTTTGCCGCTCCGCCATGAAACCCTAAAAACATGAGTTTTTCGCAGATTTTGGTATTGACAGGCAAAATGAATGGAGCGTAGTATCCGGCTTGGGTGGTCAAAAGTGGTCGGAAGTGGGTCCAACCTCGTAGCGAACCGATCATTAGCAACTTTTCCTGAAACGGCCACCCGCCAAACTATTGATCGGTCAACTCTATGCTGCGGGGAAACTACACGGCCCGGATAGACGCCAAGGGTCGGTTAAAGGTGCCGACTCCATTTCGTCGGCTAATCGACGAGAAGCACGGCGGCGAATTCTACATAACTAGTCTTACAGGTGACAACGTTCGGATTTATCCCTTGCCGGAGTGGGAATCGATAGAGCAGCGGCTTTCGCTCTTGCCGACGATGGACCCGGCCCGGCGCAAGTTCCTTGACAGAACGAACTACTACGGACAGCAGGCGACGATCGATGGCCAGGGACGTCTGTTAATTCATCCGCTGCTGCGAAAAGCGGCTGGCGTAATGGGCGACGTTGCTGTGCTGGGTTATCTGACTTATCTCGAAGTTTGGGAATTGGATGTTTTCAAAGCGCGCTTGCTTGCAGACCCCTATACGGAAGACGACGAAGCGGCAATCGCGAAGTTAGGCATCTAGTTCTTAAATCGTAAATGGTAAGAGACGACGATTCACGATTCACGATTCACGATTCACGGATTGAAAGTTCTTTGCACGAGATCACGGGGCGGTGGTGATGGCTGCGCCTTTGGGGGGCATGGGCGCGCCCCATCGCCCCGTGCTGCTTCGAGAAACGATTGAATTCCTCAATCCTGAGCGAGGAGGCCTGTTTCTCGACTGCACGGTGGGACTTGGTGGACACAGCGAAGCGATCCTTGAAACTTCAGAAGCAACTCGCGTGATCGGATTCGATCGCGACGAGCAAGCACTCGCGGCGGCAACGCAGCGGCTGCTCCGCTTTGGTCAACGGTTTCACCCGGTGCATGCCGACTTTCGCGAGGTATTGCGCATTATGCAAGGCCTCGGCGAAGAGCAGGCGGCGGGCGTCCTGGCTGATCTTGGTGTTTCGTCGCTCCAGTTCGATTCCGAAACACGCGGGTTTAGTTTTCGCTTTGATGCGCCACTGGACATGCGCATGGACGCGGCAGGCGATGAAGACACGGCCGCCGATCTTCTGAAACGACTCTCGGAAGAAGAAATAGCGCGAATCATCTTTGAATATGGTGAAGAGCGGAACTCGCGCCGCATCGCCAAATGGATTGTTGAACATCGCGAGCAAGGGACGCCAATAACTACCACCAAAGCACTGGCCGACTTGGTGGCACGCGCGGCCGGCAAACAAAAACACCAGCGCATTCATCCGGCAACGCGCACTTTCCAGGCATTACGCATTGCAGTCAACCGCGAATTAGAAGGATTAGCTCCTTTCGTTGAGCAAGTCGTAGATCTTTTAGAAACCGATGGCCGCTTTGTTGTAATCAGTTTTCACTCGCTTGAGGACCGGATTATGAAGCGCGAGTTAAGGCGGCTTGCGGGGCAGTGCCAGTGTCAGCATCGAACTGGTGTTTGCAACTGTGGGGCACGACGCGCGGTTGAGTTGCTGACGAAACGTCCGGTGACGCCGGATGAGTTTGAAGTCGAAGCGAATCCCAGAGCCCGCAGCGCCAAGCTGCGAGCTTGTCGCAAGCTGGCAGTTTGAGTCTGAAATCTTGAATTTGGAATTTGAGTTCGGACTTCGGATCTCAGATTAAGATCCTTATTTCAGACCTGAAATTTTAAATCTCAGAATAAATTCTAACTAACCCGGAGTTCCCCGCAATGAACAGAGTTCCCTCAAAGCAGCGCAACGCTAACATTAGACGCGATCGTGATGTACGCGCCCTGTACCGTCTGGCGCTATTGCTTTGTTGCGGACTGGTGTTAGCCGGTGGTTTCGTTTTTGCAGCGCAGCAGTATTTCACCGCCATTCAATATGGCTACAAGAGTGAAACTCTTCGCCGCGAACGCGACAAGCTGCTCGAGGAACAGCAACACCTGATGTTAAAGAAGGAGCAGGCCTTCGCTCCGTTCCGACTTGAATCTAAAGCGCGCGAGCTGGGCCTGAAGCCTATATTGGCCAGCCAGGTGAGAATGCAGAAGGCCGGTAAAAGCAGCCAATTACCAATCGCTCCGGCTTTGATAAATCCTTCCGCCTCGTTTCAGCGCTAGTAATCGTTTGCGATTCGCAGCTCGCCGAAGAATTGCGGCCGAGTTGTTCTCCCTCGTCAGTTAGTAAGAAGGGAAAATCCAGGGAATGTTGGCGAGCTCTTCCGCTCAATCAGAACCACAACCCGACGTTTCGATTCGCCGCACGCTGTTTGTTGCGGCGTTCGTAGTTTTCTGGATGCTGGGAATCAGCGCACGGCTGGTTTATTTGCAGATCTCAAGTCATGACCGGCTGGTGGAGCGGGCACACAAGCAACAACAGGATGCGATTGACACCGCGCCACAGCGGGGAGCGCTGCTCGATCGTCGCGAGCGCGAACTTGCGCGCACGATCGACACAACCTCGGTGTTCGTCGCACCCGACGAGTTCAAGACCGAGAAGAAGGCAACTGAGGCGCAAACGCTGGGAGAGATCGGCTGCATCGCCGACAGACTTTCATCGGTGCTGGGGTTGAAGCAGAAGGAACTCGCGGGCCAGATCATTGAACCATGCAAAGGCGCTTTCGGAGGCTTTCGCATCAATGAATTCATAGATGGTCTCCATGTCTCGCAGGGCGCGGTCGGCCAACCTAACGAGGTATGGCATGGTTGCGCCGGAACATTTGCAGAGCTTCACGCGCCGGGCGTACACGACCCTTCTTTATGTCTTCAAGGCCTTGCCGGATTCCCTCAAGAGCATCGGCTTGTGCGGCAATGTCGAGCAGGCGCTGATAGGCTTCGGCATCCTGCACGACCGCTTCCGCTTTTCCATTGACTGTAAGAACCAGCGGTTTCTTC
>Ga0137403_10007659_pt1 | contig 12156 bp, 14 predicted proteins | sample CZOMad2_1_16fung_FD_122057 | JGI IMG/M metagenome (GOLD analysis project Ga0137403, IMG submission 122057) | Vadose zone soil fungal communities from Angelo Coast Range Reserve, California, USA - CZOMad2_1_16fungal (Hybrid Assembly) | ecosystem: Environmental > Terrestrial > Soil > Vadose zone...
GGAACGTTGAACTTGCCGCCGCTGATCGCTTCGACGTCAGGCAGCGTGGACCAGACTACGTGTTTGACGCCGGCATCACTGGCAGCCTTAACCGCAGCGGTTCCCTGCTTTCGCTCGTCGGTTCCTTCTAATGAAGAAGTGGTGACGAGAAATACGCCATGTGCCCCTTTGAATGCAGCCGCGAGGGTTTCGGGGCGGTTCAAATCTGCTTCCATGACTTCCTCTGCGAGTTCGCGGTGCTTGTCTGGATTGCGAGTCAGTGCGCGCACCTTGAATTGTCCGCCGCCTTGCAGAGCGCGTACGACTCCGCCACCCTGCTGTCCCGTTGCGCCAATGACGGCAATCAGTTTTTTATCGTTTGATAACATTTTACCACTCCTTCTATCTCCAATTCGATCATCAAGAGTTAATCGCGCCCATCCGTCCGCGACGATAGTCTTCAAACGCCTGATGAATTTCTGCTTCAGTGTTCATCACGAACGGTCCGTAGCGGGCGATTGGTTCATTCAACGGCACGCCAGCGATGAGCAATACTTCCAGGGCGGCTTTCGCGTCGGCCGGATTCTCAATTCTCACTTCGTCGCCATCCGGAGCGAACATGATCATCTGTCCGGCAGCACCACGCTCGCCCTCCACTCCGAACAATCCTGCTCCGTCAACGACGTAAGCGAAGGCGTTGAAAGCCTGCGGCACTCGTTGGGTCGACACACCTCCCGGCTCGAGTCTGTAATGCAAGTAGATGATCGGCGTGCGCGTTTCAATGATGGCCTTCTCGCCCAACGCTTCGCCCGCAATCACGCTCACTGAGACCAGACCATCGTCTGAGGTTGCTTTAGGGATTTTCGCGCTCGGAATTTCCTGATAACGCGGTTTGACCATCTTGTCCCGTTGCGGCAGGTTCACCCAGAGTTGAAATCCGTGCATTCGTCCGCCTTTGCGCATGAATTCCGGACTGGGCATCTCGGCATGGACCACGCCGGCGCCCGCTGTCATCCACTGCACGTCTCCTGATTTAAGCCGTCCGGCGTGCCCACTGGAATCCTTGTGTTCCATGTCACCCGACAGCATGTATGTCACCGTCTCGAATCCGCGATGCGGATGATCCGGCGCGCCTTTCGCTTCGCCGGGTGCAACATTCATAGGCCCCATCTCATCAAGCAACAGAAACGGATCAAAGTCTGAAAACGATGCCTTGGGGAACGGCCGGCGCACCAGAAATCCACCTCCTTCCAAAGTCTCGATACTGTTGACGATTCCCGCGACCGTTCGTCCTTCACGGGTTTTGGTCTCTTCAGTTATCAATGCTTCTTTCACCATCGACATAAACATCACCTCTCTAACACTTGTATTTTTTGTTTCGAATCATGCAGCGTCCTCTTGACTCTGCGCTGCCGCCTTGTAACCGATCTTTTTCAGCAGGCTGATAAGGGTCTTGCGCTCCGCCTTTGTCAGCGACGAAGCCGCAAGCCTCTCCATGTCGGCGGCGTGATCTCCATAAATACGCGTGATTAGCTTCCTGCCTACCGTTGTTAAGTGAACGATCCTAGCCCGACGATCCGTTCCGTGCGCCCGCCGCTCAACTAGTCCTCTCTTTTCCAGGCGGTCAACTGCTACCGTGATCGAGCCGCTTGTCAGCAGAACCTTCTTTCCGATCTCGTTAATCGGAAGCGGCCCTTTATGCAACAGGGCTTCGAGCACGGCGAAATCGCTCCCACACATTTCCAACTGGGAGATGCTGCTTTCGGCATAGGACTCGACCGCGCGCGCCGCCTTCCACAACACCAGGAAAACGTGAACGCCGCTTCCGCCCGTCAACGACTCTGATTTACGCGTGCTCATTCTCCTGATATATATAGTACCTTGATGTCAAGATACTTCACCTTAAGGCAGATGTCAAGTTAGGGGGGTAGATTTATACGAGAGGGTACATCCAAGTGAAGGCTTCGCTAGACCTCGCAAGCGTTACCTCCAGAGTCTCGCAGTCACGAGGTACAAAAATGCGCGTCCCATTGCCTCAGGTCTGGGGACGGTTCTGAACTTCCTTTAGCTTTTGAGAGAATTGATTGTCAAAAGTACTGAGCAAAAAATGGAGCGGGCGACGGGGATCGAACCCGCAACATCCAGCTTGGGAAAGTAAATTAAGCGCTCTTTATTTTCAATACTTACAAAATCCCTCAGCAAAAACCTACGTGCATGCACTGCCTATCATGCATGCGCTGCCTGATTTGCGTACCGCTGGGGGACGTTTGGGGGACGGTTTCTATCGTGCGTCGTCACCTGGGTTGAGATTTATCTTGTTGGGTCGAGTTTGGTAATCATCAATGTTCCCAAGGCGACGCTCTTCTTGAATCTTATAGAGCGCAAGGCAACTGTCCTTGCCGCGCCTCCAGGACAGCAACAGGTTTTTCATAAAGTTTTCAGCGTAACGCCCGAGCTGCCTCCACGAAAGCAAAGCGGCGTTCGTAGAGAGCTTTTCCTACAATTACGCTATCCACGCCGAATGGCGCTAGATGTTTCAGTCGCTCAAGATCCGCAAGCGAGGAAACGCCGCCCGATGCTGTTACTTTCAAGCCGGACTCGCGCGCCAGCAAGCGAGTCTGTTCGACGTTGGGACCCACCAGCATTCCGTCGCGCGCCACATCCGTATAGATAATGCGTTCGACTCCGGCTTGCGCGACGATGCGGGCGAGTTCGGCAGCGCGAATCTTTCCTCTTTGTTCCCAGCCGCGCACCATGACCTCACCGTCTTTGGCATCAATGCCTACAGCAATTCGCTCACTGCCAAAGTCACGGACGAGATCTGCCACAGTTTCAGGCGATTCCACTGCTAGTGTGCCGACGATCGCTCTCCTCACTCCGAGTTTGATCATTTCTTCCACATCTTTAGCAGTGCGCAAGCCGCCGCCGAACTGAACAGGTATTTCAATTGCTCGGATAATCTGACCCAGCAGATCTCGGTTAGGTGACCCACTATCCGAAAAGGCGGCGTCAAGATCCACGATGTGCAGTAGCTGCGCACCGACGAGTTCGAAGTCTTTCGCGACTGTGATTGGATCGTCGTTATATACAATTGGGGCATCTTTGCGGCCTTGCGACAAGCGGACGCATTTGCCGTTTTGCAGATCGATCGCCGGAATGATCAGCATTAAATTCTCTCAGCGTTCCTGATCGCTGCTATCACCGATTCAAACAATATTCCGTTGGTCGAGATGGCATTGCCGCCATCGATCGTTCTCCGCCCCTGCCAATCGGTAAAGGTACCACCAGCTTCCTCCACGATGGGCAGAAGTGGGGCACAGTCCCATACGTTCATGATCGGATCGAGCATGATGTCGGCGCGGCCGGTGGCGACAAGCACATGCCCGTAAACATCGCCCCAAGTGCGGCGAGCGTTGACCTGTTGCTGCAGGATCTCAGCCGCGCGACCAAATCCATACCGTTCACAACTGCTAAAGTCCGTAGCGAGTAATAAGGCATCGCCAAGAGATTCAGTTGCAGAGACGCGCGCCGGCGCATCATTCCAAAAACAACCAAGGCCGCGCGCGGCGCAAACCACCTCGTCCAACGCCGGAAGATTGACGACGCCGAGCACGGCCTCGCCCTCAATCTCCAGGCCGATTAGCACTCCGTAGAGTGGCACTCTATGCACGAATGAATAGGTGCCATCGATCGGGTCGAGAATCCAGCGACGATTTGAGCGGCCAAGTTTTTCGCCCTCTTCTTCACCGAGAATCGCGTCTTCGGGAAAAGCCTTTTCGATCTGCGTGCGCAGATACTTTTCGGCTTCGCGATCCGCCACGGTCACAAAAGAATTGTCAGCCTTGCGCTCGGCGACAAATGATCCTTTGAAATAGCGATTAGTAATCTCGCCCGCGTGGCGAGCCAGTGCGACGGCAAAATCCAGGAGCGCTTTTAGTTCTGCGGAGTCTGGGATCATTTAGCGCTCCCTTTCTGCCGCCGGCGGGTTAACTCTTCGCGCACCTGCTCAAGCGTGACACCGCGCTCAACCATGAGCACGAGCAAGTGGTAGAGAAGATCCGACACTTCGCCGGCGAGAAGACTCGCGTCTTTATTTTTGGCGGCTATGATGGTCTCGCTTGATTCTTCGCCGACTTTTTTCAGTATCTTGTCCAGGCCCTGATCGAACAGATAAGTTGTGTAAGAACCTGCGGGCCGATCACGTTTTCTGGATTCGATCAGCCCGTAGAGCTCAGTTAGAACTGCGCCAGGTTCCAAAACTCGGCCGGACAGGTTTTTCGGCTCGCCCGCTTCTTGAAGTTCATTATGAAAACAGGTTTGCTCACCGGTGTGGCACGCTGGACCGTGAGGCTCCACCAGAATGGTGAGCGCGTCGTTGTCGCAATCGGCGAGAATCTCCGTCACGCGTTGGGTGTGACCCGACGTTTCGCCCTTGTGCCACAAACTCGCACGCGAGCGCGAGAAGAACCAGGTCTCTTTCGTTTCGACAGTCCGCCTGAGACTTTCGGCGTTCATGTAGGCAAGTGTCAAAACCTGCCGCGTGTTGAAATCCTGCACTACGACCGGAACCAGACCTCGCTCATCAAATTTGATCTGCTCAATCGGAACCTTCATCGCACAATCACTCCTCGCTCGCGCAAATAATTCTTAACGTCGGCAATTTTGTATTCGCCAAAATGAAAAAGCGATGCAGCCAGCACGGCGCTGGCGCCGCCTTCGGTCAGGGCCTCGTAAAAGTGTTCGAGCTTTCCGGCGCCGCCCGATGCAATCACGGGAATGCGAACGCTATCCGAGACGGCCCGGGTTAGTTCAATGTCATATCCATTCTTAGTCCCGTCGCGGTCCATACTGGTCAGCAGAATTTCTCCCGCTCCGAGTTTCTCGGCACGTGCGACCCACTCCAGCGCATCAAGCCCGGTCGGGCTTCTTCCGCCGTGCGTGAATACTTGCCACCCTTTGCTTGCATCGTTCGCAGCGCGCCGTCTAGCGTCAATTGAAACGACCATGCATTGCGAGCCGAACGTTTCGGCGGCTTCTTTGATCAATTCCGGCTGCTCAATCGCCGGAGTGTTGAGCGAAACTTTGTCCGCGCCTGAGCGCAGCACCGCGCGAATATCTTCGCGCGATCGCAAACCACCACCCACGGTGAAAGGAATAAAAACCTGATCGGCTACGCGCCGCACAAGTTCCGAAACGATGTTGCGTTTGTCCGAGGATGCAGTGATATCGAGAAAGATCAACTCGTCGGCGCCCTCGGCATCGTAATTCACGGCTTGCTCGACAGGATCGCCGGCATCAGTGAGCGAGACGAACTGAATGCCTTTGACCACGCGCCCACGGTCTACATCCAGGCAAGGTATGATTCGTTTGGCCAGCATGATCGATCAGCCACGCGCAAAGTTCGCCAACATTCGCAGGCCATCCTTCTGGCTCTTCTCGGGATGAAACTGCACGCCGAAAAGGTTCTCGCGCGCCACGACGGATGCATACGCCACGCCGTAATCCGTTTCGCCGGCGATAACTTCCGTTTCCGCCGGCTCGCAATAGTACGAATGGACAAAATAGAAGAAGGCCGAATCCTTAATTCCTTCAAACAAAGGATTCGACTTCTGTTGTCGCACCTGATTCCAGCCCACCTGCGGAACCATCAGGTCGGCCGAAAAGCGGCGAACGCGGCCGCGCAAAAAACCCAGGCCACGGCTGGCGCCAAACTCTTCCGACTCTTCAAACAACATCTGCATGCCGACACACACACCCAACAAGGGCGTTCCTGCGGCGACGCGTTCGCGCACCAGATCATCGAACCCGCGCGCGACTAGCTTATTCATGCACGCACCGAAGGCGCCCACGCCTGGCAGCACCAATCGCTCAGCCTGGCGCAACACATTCTCGTCTGAGCTCATCACCGCGGCGCAGCCGTTGGCGGCGAAAGCCTTCTCGACCGACCGCAGATTGCCGACTCCGTAATCGATGATCGCTACTTGCGCCAAGACTTCTACAAAACTCCTTTCGTACTCAAGACGCCGGTGATTCGCGGATCGCGCTCGACAGACTGACGCAGAGCACGCGCCGTCGCTTTGAAAGTCCCTTCGAGAATGTGATGCGTGTTGCGGCCGCGCAAACAGTCGATATGCAAATTGAATTTCGCCGTTTCCGCAAACGATCGCCAGAAGTGTTCGGCCAGCTCAACCGAAAAGTTTCCAATCTTCTGGCGTAGCGTTGTTACTTCATAGACCAGATAGAAACGCCCCGAGAGATCGATCACCGAACGGCACAAAGCTTCGTCCATCGGCACAATCGCTTCGTCATATCGCCTGATGCCCGCCTTGTCGCCAAGGGCCTCAGTCAGCGCTTGCCCAAGTGTGATTGCGATATCTTCGACTGAATGATGATCGTCGATTTCCAAATCGCCCTGGCAGGAAACTTCCAGATTGAACAGCGCATGTTTGGCGAAGAGCTCGAGCATGTGATCGAGAAAAGGCAAGCCGGTGCTGATTTGCGAGCGGCCATCGCCATCCAGGGTCAACTTGACGCGCACATCTGTCTCTTTCGTTTTGCGCCTAACCAGTGCCTCACGTCTTCCGGTTCGTTTCTTTGCTTTCATAGTTACCTTTCGCTCACTGCCGATAAGATCGCTCGTCGTAACTCAACCACAAATCTCCTTGAGAGCGCTCAACAACAGATCATTCTCTTCCGGCGTACCCACACTAAGACGAAAGTAATCGCTCAACATTGGATAGCCGCTAACATCGCGAATCAGGATGTTTCGATCGAGCAGCTCAGCGAAAACCTGCTTCGGATCGATCGAAGACTTAACGACCAAAAAGTTTGCGCTTGAGCGCACTGGAGTGAGCCCAGCGATCCGATCCAGCTCGCCAAACAATCGTTCGCGCTCGGCGATGATCCTTCGCACCAGGGGTCGCAACTCATCTTCATACATCTCAACGGCTACTTCGGCAGCAGTCTGAGAGATCGGGTTCAGATTGTAAGGCAGCACCGCCTTGCTGACCTGGGTCGCGAGTTCCGGCGCGGCCAGCAGATAACCGATACGCAAAGCGGCCAGGGCCATTGCTTTTGAAAACGTTCGCAGCACGATCAGGTTTTCGTGATCGCGCAAGAGCGCCACAAAGGAATGCTCGGCAAATTCATGATACGCCTCGTCGATCGCCACGAGACCGTCTGTCGATTTCAGCACCGCGCGCACATCCCGAACCTCGAGCACGCAACCGGTTGGATTGTTTGGCGAGCAGATGATCGTCACCTCCGGCTGCAAATCCTTCACGGCTTTTTGCAGGGCCTCTGTGTCGTGGCCCAAATCTGAAGTGAGCGGCAGGCTTATGACTTCACCGCCCAGCACGGTCGTTATCTGCCGGTAAAGCGCAAATGTCGGTTCACAGATGAGCACGCGCTTACGTGGCCCAACCGTAACCATCAGCAGCGCCTGAATCAATTCGTTCGATCCATTCCCAGCAATGATTCCGTCCCTTCGCCATCCGGAAAATTCCGCCAGGCGGGCATGCAAACTCGCCGGCGTGAAATCCGGATAGCGCGACCATTTGCGGGCTTCCAGTCGGCGCAGGGTCTCTGTCTTAATCCGGGCCGGAGCGTCCCAGGGATTCTCGTTCTGGTTGATCTTCACCCGCGCGCGATCAGGACATAGCGTATAGGCGCGCAAAGTGCGCACCTCGGGTTTGATTTTGTCTGATGAATTTCCCATCGCTTCTTTCCGGTTAATCCAACCTGATCTCAGCGGAGCGAGCGTGCGCATCCAGGCCTTCAGCCTTAGCCAGCGTTGCAATCTTATTCGCTGAGCGTCTCAGCGCTTCGCGCGAATAACGCAGCATCGTGGTACGCTTAACAAAATCGTAAACACCCAACGCCGAAGAAAATCGCGAGGTTCCGGCCGTGGGCAAAACATGGTTTGGTCCGGCGAAGTAATCACCTACAACTTCCGGAGTGTACGACCCAAAGAATATTGCGCCTGCATGACGAATCTTCGCCGCCACCGCCTCGTCGTCGTGAGTGACAATCTGCAAATGCTCTGGGGCCAACTGATTGACAATTTCGCAAGCTTCGCTGAGGTCCTCGACCAGTAGAACGGCGCCGTGTTGGGCTAATGATTTTTCGACTGTGGCCCGGCGCGGCAACGATTCCGCTTGCCGCGAAACTTCGACGGACACTTCGTGCGCAAGTTGCTGGCTGGTCGTGATTAGAACTGCCGACGCATCGTCATCATGTTCCGCCTGTGCCAATAAATCTGCCGCGACGAATTCGGCCCGGGCCGTGTCGTCTGCGATGATTACAACTTCGCTCGCTCCGGCGATCGAATCGATGCCGACCGTTCCGAACACGAGCTTTTTTGCGGTCGCCACGTAACGGTTTCCCGGCCCGGTGATCTTGTCTACGCGCGGCACCGTTTCAGTACCGTAGGCGAGCGCGGCGATCGCTTGGGCCCCGCCCACGGCATAGACTTCCTTGATTCCGAGTTGCACCAGCGCCGCTGCCACCGCGGGATTTTCGCGGAGCGAACGCGGCGGCGTCGCGACCACGATCCGTTTGACACCGGCGACTTGGGCCGGCACGACGTTCATCACCACCGATGATGGATAGCTCGCGGTCCCCCCGGGCACATACAATCCCGCGCGCTCGATGGGCGTGATGCGCTGGCCCAGCCGGACGCCGTCTTCGGTTTCAATCTCCCAAGATTCTTGTAGCTCGTATTCATGAAAGCGCCTGACGTTGCCAATCGCCTCGCGCAGCGCGTCTAGTACTTCTCCATCTACGCCCGCGGCGATCCGTCGCAATTCCTCCTCGCCAATCCGAAGCTCAGATGCTTCCATGACGCAACCGTCGAATCGCGCGGCGTAATCGATCAACGCTGCATCGCCACGCCGGCGGACTTCGTCGATGATCGATTCGACCTGATGTATCAAATCAGCATCGAAGACGACGCTACGCTCGCGGACGCGCTCAAGCTTTGCCGCCAGCCGTTGTTTGTCGTCGCTGTCGATAATCTCAATCACTCGACGCTTACCTCCATAATCTGTTCGAAGGACTGGACAAGCTGGCCGACGGCGTCGACCTTCAGTTGATAGCTTGCTCGATTGACGACTAGCCGGGCCGTAGATTGGGCAATCACTTCGATAATCTTCAGACCATTCTCTCGAAGCGTGTTGCCGGTCTCTACCAGGTCTACGATGCAATCAGCCAGTCCCAAAACACTCGCCAGCTCGACCGAGCCTGATAACTGGATCAACTCAATCGCCACACCACGCGATCCAAAATAGCGAGCTGCGATGCGCGGGTACTTGGTAGCTACTCTGAGGATCCCGACCTGACTTGGGGGAGAATTCTGCGTAGCCGCGACCACGATGCGACAGGCGCCGATGTTCAGACTGAGCGGCTGTAATAGATCAGGTTCCGATTCCAGCAACACGTCACGGCCGACGATGCCGCAATCCGCGATCCCGTGTTCGACGTAGACGGGAACGTCGGCCGGCTTCACGAAAATCAGACGATAGCGTCCGGATTCATCCTCAACCGCCAAGCGACGCGACGAGACCGTCTCACTCGAGAGGCCGAGGCCGGCGAGCGATAACAGATCGAGCGTTTCCGCCTGCAATCTTCCTTTGGCGATGGCGATGGTCAATTGCGTCATTGCACCTCATCGCGCGGGCCGATGACGATCCGTTCCCCGGCTGCTCTACTGTTGCGGGCCGCGGCAAATAGATCATGCATACCATGGCCGGTAAGTTTTTTCGCGCTAGTAGCCTGATCAATTAAGCCGGATCCATCGGATCGTTGCCGTAGCACCTCGGTCAGCGTGTCGAGTTCAAAGACAAATCCGACTGCCGGCTCGGACTTGCCGAAACTGGCCGTGAGCCCGTCGTAACGTCCGCCACCTCCTACACGAGTTCCGGCGCCGCTGACATAAATTTTGAAGGTAAGACCCGTGTAATAATCGAGCCGCGACACGTCACCGAGATCGATTTCGAATCGATTCGGCAACTGGAGAGTCTCGATCACGGACCACAAGCGTTCGAGCCGATCCAGCGCCAGGCCCGAGCGCGGATTTGTGATCAACCGGCGCGCTTCAGTGAGGATGTTGCGCTTGCCCGAAAGCCTGATGAGGTGGGCGAGACCCTTTGCGTCAGCCGCAGACGTATAGCTCGCCAGAAAGCGCTCCAGGTCAGAGGCATTTCGCGTGTCGACCAGTTCCCGCATTTCGTCTCGCGCATCCGCGCGAAGCTGCAATTGTTCGGCTATGCCATTGAACACTTCGACGTCATTAAGTGTGATCAAGGCGCGATCCAGATTCAGGCGCTCCAACACTTCGCAGATGATGATCAGGATTTCCATATCCGCTGCATCGCTGTTTGCGCCGATTAGCTCCCCTCCAATGTGCATGGACTCTCTCTTCCACTCAGCATGAGATTGAGGTTGTTGGCGGAATATGGGAGCGACATAACACAGGCGCAAAGGCCGCTCGCGTTCAGCGAAAAGCGTCGCCGCAGCGCGCGCAACCAAAGATGTAACGTCAGGCCTGACGGCCAACATGCGACCGTCTGTATCGCTCAGTCTAAAAGCATGATGTGCCTGCGCGTGTCCCATGCCATGCTCAAAAAGCGAATAGTAATCAATCGTGGGCGTCGTAATCTCTTCGTAAGACCAGCCGTCGAAGATCGAGATCATGACGTTCTCGGTGGCCCGTCTGAAGCGCGCCTCAGAACCTGAGTAATAACGCATCCCCGCTGGGATTCTGGAAAGTGTTTCCGACATAGTAAGTAAAGTCCCTCGACTTTTAGTCGCAAAAAGAAAAACCCGCCGCCACGTCTAGTTACGGGCAGCGGGTTCAAAAGCTTTGTTGTGATCCTGTTTACTCTCTGATCGCTTCGAGTTTCCACATCACAATCGCCAGCACGCTGCCCTCGTGCCAATGATGGTTGGCATGATGGTGCAAGTGGTCGTTGTGATGGGTTCTATAGAAGCTCATATTCTGGTCAGTCAACTCTTAATCGCCGACACTTCTTATACGTGATCGATTAGTTCATGTCAAACGTGTGCGCGACGCTTCCGGAAGGTTCCAGCAAAGTTTCGGAAGTTTCAGTTTGGAATCAAAGAATGAATGAAGAATGAAAATGGAGCGGGCGACGGGGATCGAACCCGCAACATCCAGCTTGGGAAGCTGGCGCTCTACCATTGAGCTACGCCCGCTCAAGAAAAGGATCACGGCGGAAGGGTTGAATCAATCCTGCCTGTTTTTCAAAGCTGCGTCTGACGCCAGAAGACTATTGATGGATGCCCATAAAAGTCAACTCAGGAATATTCGCTTATTCTCGGCTTGAGTCGATTCGTGTCGATGTCGGCCAACGATCAAAATCGCCGCAACAGCGCCTGGATCACGCACGTTCAGGTGACGCCAAGGGATTGCAACGCAGAAAGAAAAGCGGGATGGAGAGGAACGCACCCAGGAAATCTGAAAGTGGTTGCCGAGACTCGAAGTTGGAAGTTTCAGGAAATAAGGAACTAGATTGCCGGATAACTGCCTCTGTCGCCGGTACGCCTCCGGATCAATCTCCCTCAGGTTTCTCGATTCCGATTACCAAAAGAACCAACGACGCGAACCCGATTGGCACCTACTCGAATTTGGAGACTGGGGCGGGAGCAATGGAAAGAATCGCGGTGCTCACGAAGGCCTCAGGCCTTGGTGAAGCACTTCATAAAACTATGCTACCCGTCCGCATGAGGTCATTCCAATGCTTAATGAACTCGTGAGCCAAGTAAAACAAAAAATAGACCAGAGCCGCAGTATGAATCAATTTGATGTGGGCCCAACTAACCCAACTTACGTAGTCTGACTGCACCGGCTGCTCTTTCACTTCCTTGTGCTTAGACACGAACCCTCCTTAGCAAAGTCCATGAAGACGTAGCCAAAAAGCAGGCGAACTGCTTTCGAGCCTCACCTTGGCGACGTGTCAGTGGCTTCGCGTTGCTGGATGTCATCACGCTTGAATGTCCCCACGTTGCTGGATGTCCCCGCGTGCCTGAATATGTCCGCGTTGCAGGATGTCCGCCCGGGCTTGAATGTCACCGCGCTGCTGGATGTCCGCCCGGGCTTGAATGTCACCGCGTTGCGGGATGTCCGCCCGGGCTTGAATGTCACCGCGTTGCGGGATG
>Ga0137403_10007660_pt1 | contig 12153 bp, 8 predicted proteins | sample CZOMad2_1_16fung_FD_122057 | JGI IMG/M metagenome (GOLD analysis project Ga0137403, IMG submission 122057) | Vadose zone soil fungal communities from Angelo Coast Range Reserve, California, USA - CZOMad2_1_16fungal (Hybrid Assembly) | ecosystem: Environmental > Terrestrial > Soil > Vadose zone...
GCGGCCACGGCGGTGGCGACGATGAGCGGCGAGGGCAGAAAGCCGTCGTGGTCCTGGTGGTGCTCGCCGAAGAAGCACGAGTCGAACCCGCAGGCCTCGGCGAGCTGGGCTTCCGCGATGGTCTCGTCGATGCAGCGATCGAGATGCTCGCCGCGCGGAGGATTGGCGATCGAGCTGTAGAGGCCGAATTTCATGCCGTCCGCCTCAGCCGCGCGGCGCGACCGCCCGCAGCGCCTTCAGGTATGCGTCCTTGTTCGGCTCGTTGAAGACCAGACGGACCTCCTGCGCGCCCGCCTCGAAGAAGCGCTGCATCTGATCGCGGCACTGCCCGGGCGTGCCGAGGATGGTCACGGCGTCGACCATCTCGTCGGTGACGAGCTGCGCGGCCCGGTCGCGCTCGCGGGCCTGGAACGCCGCGCGCACGCGGTCGGCCTCGGCGCCGAAGCCGATCCGGCGCATGTACTCGTGGTAGAAGACGCCCATGCCGCCGATGTAGAAGGCGATGTGCGGGCGCTCGCGGTCGCGCGCGGCCTTCACGTCGTCGGTGACGTAGATCGACACCTGGGGCGAGATGGCGATGTCGGCGAGCGTGCGGCCGGCCGCCTCGGCCCCCGCCTTCAGCTCGCTCACCGGCGCCGTCATCCGCGAGGGCGCCAGGAAGATCGGCAGCCAGCCGTCGGCCAGCTCGCCGGTGAGCCGGAGGCTCGGCGGGCTCAGCGCGGCGATGTAGATGGGCAGGCTCGCCCGGAACGGCGGGAAGCGGAGCTGGAACCGCTTCGTGTGAAAGAACTCGCCGTCGTGGTCGAGCCGCTCGCCGCGCGCGGCCTTGCGGATGATGTCGATGTACTCCCGCATCCGCGTGAGCGGCTTGCCGAACTTCTCGCCGTGGAAGTCCTCGATCACGAGCCGGCCGCTGGTGCCGAGGCCCAGGAAGAAGCGGCCCTGCGTCATGCGGTCCATGTTCAGGGCGCTCATCGCCAGGTTGGCCGGCGAGCGCGCGAAGACCGGCACGATGCTCGTCCCGATGCGGATCCGCGCGGTCACCGCCGCGAGCTGGGCCAGCGAGGTCAGCGCGTCCTCGCCCCACGACTCGCCCATCGTGATGCAGCTGTAGCCGAGCTCCTCGGCCAGCACGGCGGCCTCGCGGATCTCCCGCCACGACATCCCCGGCACGTGCATGCCCATGAGTCCCACGTCGCCCATGGCCGCCGAGTCTACCAGTTTCGGGGTAGCATGGACCGCCGAAGCCAGAGCCGCGCAGGAGGACGACCATGCTCGACGTTCCGTTTCGCTCCGCCCGGCAGCTCGCGGCCGATATCAAGCGGAAGAAAATCGGCTGCCTCGAGCTGCTCGATCTCTATCTGGCGCGCGTCGACAAGTACGACGGCGCCCTGAACGCGGTCGTGGTGCGCGACTTCGACCGGGCGCGCACGCGGGCGCGCGCCGCCGACCGCGCGCTGGCCCGGCGGCAGGTCTGGGGCCCGCTGCACGGCGTGCCCATGACCATCAAGGAGTCGTACGACGTGCTCGGCCTGCCGACGACGTGGGGCGTGCCGGCCTACAAGGACCGGGTCGCGACGAAGAACGCCGTTGCCGTCGATCGCTTGCTCGGCGCGGGCGTGGTCCTTTTCGGCAAGACGAACGTGCCGCTCTATCTCGGCGACTGGCAGAGCTTCAACGCGATCTACGGCACCACGAACAACCCGTGGGACGTCAAGCGCGCGCCCGGCGGATCCTCCGGCGGCTCCGCGGCGGCGCTGGCGGCGGGGCTCACCGGCCTGGAAGCCGGCAGCGACATCGGCTCGTCGATCCGCAACCCGGCGCACTTCTGCGGCGTGTTCGGCCACAAGCCGACGTGGGGTATCGTCCCGCGCGCGGGTCAGGCTCTCCCCTGGCAAACCGCGCCGGTCGACATCGACGTGGTGGGCCCGCTGGCGCGCAGCGCCGACGATCTCGCCGTCGCGCTGGCGGCCATGGCCGGCCCCGACGAGATCGACGGGGCCGGCTGGCAGCTACGGCTTGCGCCGCCGCGGCAGAAGCGGCTGCGCGACTTCAAGGTGGCCTTGATGCACGACGCCCCGGGAATTCCCGTCGACGCCGAGGTGACGAGCCGCCTCCAGGCGCTCGCCGATTTCCTCGGCCGGCAGAAGGTCAAGGTGGACGACCGCGCGCGCCCGGCCGTCGATCCGCGCGAGGCGTTCAGCATCTACATCAAGCTCCTGCGCGCCGCGACGTCGGACCGCCAGAGCGACGCCGACTTCGACAAGAACGCGGCCCTCGCGCGGGCCCTCGCGCCGGACGACGAGAGCTACTACGCGCGGGCGACGCGCGCGGCGGTCCTGTCGCACCGCGACTGGCTCGCCGCCAACGAGGCGCGCCATCGCATGCGTCGAGCCTGGGCGGAATTCTTCGCAACGTACGACCTGCTCCTCTGCCCCGTCGCCGGCACCGCGGCCTTCCCGCACGACCAGCAGGGTGAGCGCCACGAACGCACGCTGGTGGTCAACGGCAAGCGCGTGCCGGTCACCGATCACCTGTTCTGGGCCGGCTACACCGGGGTGTCGTACCTGCCCTCGACCGCCGCGCCCTGCGGGTTCACGCCGGGCGGGCTCCCGGTGGGCGTGCAGATCGTCGGGCCGCAGTACGGCGATCTCACCTGCCTGGGCTTCGCGCGGCTGCTCGAGCGGGAGTTCCAGGCCTTCGTGCCGCCGCCCGGCTACGCGTGAGGGGCCGCCGGCTGCTCATCCTCGATTGAGCCCGGGATAGCGGAAGAATATCGAGCGATTACCGGGCGCGTAGGCTAGGCTGTCGGGCAGCGAAGCCCTGGAACGCCTTCAGGAGAGTGAGCGATGGCCGAACGCGCGCTGAGCGGGATGCGGATCCTCGACCTCACCCAGTTCGAGGCCGGCACCACCTGCACCCAGTTCCTCGGCTGGCTGGGCGCCGACGTCCTGAAGATCGAGCCGCCCGGCGGCGAGCAGTCGCGCCGCAACCGGCCGGAGGTGCCGGGCCTCGACGCGATGTTCTTTCTGGTCTTCAACTCCAACAAGCGCAGCGTCGCCATCGATCTGAAGAATGGGGACGGGCGCGCGCTCTTCCTGAAGATGGTCGAGCGGGCCGACGTCGTCGTCGAGAACTTCGCGCCCGGCGTGATGGAGAAATTCGGCCTCGACTACGAGCGGCTGCGCGCCACGAACCCGCGCATCATCGTGGCCCGCATCAAGGGCTTCGGCCTCTCCGGCCCGTACAGCGAGTACAAGAGCTTCGACATGATCGCCCAGGCGACGGGCGGCATCATGAGCGTGACCGGCTTCGAGGATCGCGAGCCCATCCGCTGCGGCGCCGCCATCGGCGATACCGGCACCGGCGTCCACACGGCCGCCGCGATCATGGCCGCCTACATCCAGCGCCAGCGCACCGGCCAGGGCCAGCTCGTCGAGGTGGCGATGCAGGAAACCGTCGCCAACCTCCTGCGTGGCCGCTTCGTCGACCACTATCGTGAGGGCAAGCCGAGCCCGCGCCGCGGTAACGGCCTGGTCGGCGGCGTGCCGGGCGGCGCCTATCCGTGCGCGCCGGGCGGGTCGAATGACTACGCCTACATCTACGTGCAGCCGATCAGCCCGGGCATGTGGCGCGATTTCGCGACCGCGATCGGCCGCGAGGACTGGCTGGCCGATCCGCGCCTCAAGGACGCCAAGTCGCGCTGGGAGCATCGCGACGAGCTGAATGCCGTCATCCGCGCGTGGACGAAGGCGCGCACGAAGCACGAGGTCATGAGCATCCTCGGCAAGGCCGGCGTGCCCTGCGGCGCCACCCTGGACACGGGCGAGGTCCTCGACGACCCGCACTTGAACGCGCGCGGCCAGATCCACACGATCGAGCACAAGACGCGGGGTCGCGTCCGGCTGCCGGGCTGCCCCGTGCATCTGTCCGCCTCCCCGGCGCCGACCTCGCCCCCGCCGCTGGCGGGCGAGCACACCGCGGAAGTGCTGGGCGAGCTGCTCGGTCTCTCGAAGGACGAGGTGGAGAAACTTCGCGCTCAGGGAGCTGTCGGCTAGGATCCTCGCGCCGGCGCGCCTCAGCCCGCGAGCGGCGGGCGCCGCCGGTGGAACCCGGTCGCCTGCTCGAAGGCGTGGGCGAGCTGGAGTACGCCCCACTCGTCCTGATGACGGCCGACGATCTGTAGCCCCACGGGCAGGCCGTCGTCGGTGAACCCGGCGGGGACCGAGATGGCCGGCAGGCCCGTCACCGTGATGTCGGAGCAGACGCGCATCCAGTCGATGTACGTGGGCAGGCGCACGCCATTGATCTCGGTGATGTACGGCTGGGTGACTTCAAAGGGTGGCACCTGCGCCGCGGGCAGCAGCAGGAACTCGTGGCGCTCCATGAACTCGCGTACGCGCTGGTAGAGTCGCGTTCGCTGCTGGTCGGCCTCGCCGATCTCCCGCGCCGTGAGCTTCTGCCCCTCCTCGATGTTCCAGATGACGGTGTCCTTGATCTTGTCGCGGTGGCGCTCGAGCAAGGGCCCGTAGCGCGTCGCGAAGTTCAGGGCGCGCTGCACCTGGAAGACCTGCCGCGCCTCGGCGAAGTCGGGCTGCCCGTCCTCGACCTGACAGCCGAGCGCCGCGAAAGTGGCGCGCTGAGCGTCCAGCACCTTCGTCACGCGGTGGTCGATCGGGAGCCCGCCGAGGTCGCGGCTCCAGGCGATTCGCACGCCCTTGAAGTCGCGCCCGAGCGGGGCGCGAAAGCGGTCACCCGGCTCGGCGATGGCGTTCGGCGCGCGCCGGTCGGGCCCGGCCATCGCGCTCAGCATGAGCGCCACATCCGCGACGGTGCGCGCCATGGGCCCGGGCACGTGCAGGAGGGCCCACGCGTTGTCGGTCGGCCACGCCGGCACCCGGCCCACGGCGCCCCGCAGGCCGACCACGTTGCAGAAGCTCGCCGGATTTCGCAGGGAGCCCCCGGTGTCGCTGCCGTCGGCGATCGGCAGCATGCCGCACGCCAGCGCCACCGCGGCGCCGCCGCTCGAGCCGCCGCACGTCTTCGCCGGATCGTAGGGATTGAGCGTGCGGCCGAAGACCTCGTTGAACGTCTGCGAGCCCGCCCCGAATTCAGGCGTGTTGGTCTTGCCGATGGTGATGGCGCCGGCCGCCCGCAGCCGCTCGACCAGCAGCGCGTCCTGATCGGGCACGTGGTCGCGATAGATCGGCGATCCGAACGTCGTGCGGATCCCGCGCGTGGGCACCAGATCCTTGTGCGCGACCGGCAGGCCGAACAGCGGGCCCCCCGCCTCACCGCGCGCGAGCGCGGTGTCTTTCGCGCGCGCCTCGTCGAGCGCGCGCTCGGCGGTCAGCGTGATGATCGCGTTGACCTTCGGGTTGACGCGCTCGATCTGCGCCAGGTGCGCCTGGATGACCTCGGTGACGGAGACCTCGCGGGCGCGGATGCGCCGCGTCAGCTCGGTTGCGGTCTGGAAGCAGAGCTCGCTGTTCACGGTTTTTCCGGCGGTAGTGTACACCAGAGCGTCGCCGGCCTTCGGAGGCGGCGACGCTTGACGTCGGCGGCGCGGTGGACCAAGGTGGCGGCGCCGGACCAAGGTAGCGGCAGATCGACGAACGTCGCGGCAGCAGGAGAGAGCTCATGAACGAGACACGGACGCTCGCCCAATTCGTGGCACAGACCAAGTTCAGCGACCTGCCGCGTCAACTCGTCGAAAACCTCAAGATCACAATCCTCGACACGCTCGGCGCGGCCTTCGTGGGATCCGTTCAGCCCTGGGCCCAGCGCATCCTGGCGGTGGCCCAGGCCCTCGGCGGCACGCCCGAAGCGAGCGTCATCAGCCAGAGCTGGCGCACGGACGTCTCGCGGGCCGCCTTCGCCAACGGGGTCCTCATCGGCGCGTTCGAGTGCGAGCCCCTGACCGGCTCGCACGCGAGCGGCACCGTACTGCCGGCCGCGCTGGCCATCTGCGAGCGCGAGCGCTTGGGCGGCGCAGCGTTCCTCACCGCGCTGGCCGTGGGCTTCGAGGTGTCCGCCCGCATCGCGCGCACCGCGGTGGGGCTCGAGACCGTGCGCGGCTTCCACAACCCGGGCACGCAGGGCCCGTTCGGCGCGGCGGCGGCGGTGGGCAAGCTGTACGGCTTCGACGAGGAACGGCTGACCGACGCGCTGGGCATCGCCGGCTCGTCGAGCGCCGGGCTACTCGAGTTCGCGTGGAGCGGCGGCGACACCAAGCGTCTGCATCTCGGGCGCGCCGGCCAGCTCGGGCTGGAGAGCGCGCTGCTGGCCCGGCAGGGCGTGCGGGGCCCCGCGACCGTCCTCGAGGGCCGCTACGGCTATTTCAACGCCTTCTCGACGCCACCGAAGATGGAGAAGCTCGTGGAGGGCCTGGGGATCGAGTGGGCCATCGAGCCGCCATCGCTGAAGTCGTACGCGACCCACGTCACCCAGCAAGCGGTCGTCGCGGCGATCCAGGACTTCAAGCGCGAGCATCCGCTCGACCCGAAGGCGATCACGCGTGTGGCGATCCGGGGCGCCCCGCGAATCATGGAAGAGCGGCACACGGAGCGGGCGCCGCGGGACGTCCTCGGCGGGCAGTACAGCCTGCCGTTCACGACGGCGGTGGCGCTGACGCGCGACATGGCCAACCCGCTCGTCTACAACGCCGAGGCCGTGGCGGATCCGATCGTGCGCGATCTGGCGAGACGGATCGAGCTGGTGCCGCTGGCCGAGGGAGGGCACGAGGCGCCCGGTGTCTGGCCGGCCGAGATCCTCATCGAGGCCGCGGGGCAGCGCCACGTGTTGCCCACCCGCCCACACAAGGGCGCGCCGTCCAACCCCTTCACACCGGACGAGGCGCGCGAGAAGTTCCGGCGCTACACGGCGTCGCTGCTCGACGCGAAGCGGTCGAGCGAGATCATCGACGCGCTCGGTAGGTGTGAGCAGTTGATCGACATGGCCGAGGTCGCCTCAGCCATGGGCTCAACATCGGGGAGGTCGAGATGAGCTCTTTCGACGAGTACAAGAATCGGTACAAGACCGTGCGGATGGAGCGCCGAGACGGGGTGCTCCAGGTCACCCTGCACACCGATGGCCAATCACTCCGCTGGGGGTTTCTGCCGCACGGCGAGCTACCGGAAGCGTTTCACGACATCGGGGCCGACCGCGAGAACCGGGTCGTCATCCTGACCGGGACGGGGAACGAGTTCTCAGGGCCCCGCGCGACCCCCGGAACGTCTTCCTTCCCGACGCGACCGACGATCGAGCGGATCGATCGCATCCACTGGGAGGGCCGACATCTCCTGATGAACCTCCTGAACATCGAGGTTCCGGTGATCAGCGCGATCAACGGTCCGGCCTGGCGGCACTCCGAGATTCCTCTGCTGTGCGACATCGTGCTGGCGGCCGAGACCGCTCAATTCCAGGATTCGGCGCATTTCGCGTCGGACGTCGTGCCGGGAGACGGGATGCACATCGTCTACCCGCTGCTCCTGGGCATGAACCGCGGCCGCTATTTTCTGCTGACCGGGCAGACGCTCGACGCCGCGGAGGCGTTGCGACTCGGGCTCGTCGCCGAAGTGCTCCCCCCGGACAAGCTTCTGGCGCGTGCCTGGGAGCTCGCGGAAGATCTGGTTCGTAAGCCGACCCTGCTGCTCCGCTACACGCGGCTTCTCTTCACCGAGTACCTGCGCCGCCAGATGCACGACCTCCTTGGCTACGGGCTCGCGATGGAAAGCCTGGCGCTGTTCGAAAAACCTGAGGCGCCGGCGGCACCCGACCGGAGGTGATGCGCTGCGTCGTTACGCTACTTCGACGCGACGACGCCCGGCGGATTCCACGTTCCCTCGCCGGCCGGCAGGATCGAGGGCGGCGTGTCCTTCGGCCAGTACAGGCGCATCACCAGGTAGATCGGGCCGTCCGGTGCGGGCAGCCAGTTCGATTCCATGGCCTTGCCCGGCGTCTTGTTCTGGACGTAAAGCGTGACGGACCCATCGGGATTCTTCTTCATCCCCGGCAGCATTGGCGAATTGATGAGGTAGCGATTGATCGGATTCTCGATCAGGAGCTGCGTCTTGCCGTCATACATCGTCACCGACCAGAACGAGTTCACCGGTGGAAACTGGCCTTTGGAAAACGTCAGCGTGTAGTTGCGCTTGCTGCCGTCGAGCTCTTCGCCATTCGCCAGCGTCTTGGTCATGGGATACATGGCCTCGGCCGCGTCGTTGCCGTAGATTCCGGCCGTGGCGGCGGCGGCCCGCTTCAACCAGTCACCACTGTAGAAAGCACGGTCGCCGAAGAGCGAGCCGACCTTCCAGCCGTTGATGATCTTCTGTCCGGCGCCGAGATACCGGTCGATCTTGGTCTCGCCCTCCTTCATGCCCAGGCCCACTTCGGCCTTGTGCTCCAGCGAGAGATCCTTGAAGTCGAAGGTCTTGCCGGCGCCGATGCCCATCCGGGCCAGCTTGGCGCGGATTTCCTTCTCCTCCGGCCCCGGCGGGGCGAACTGCAGGGCGAAGTCGAGATAGTCGAAGAAGCCCGTCTTCACCATCTCCTTGTCGATGTTCGGGAAATTGACCGCCGGCGCCGCGGCCGGGGCCGGCTGCTTCAAATACGCGGAGAGCGGCTGCACCTTGTACCCGGCCTGGATCTTGACCACGTTGGGCATGTCCGCCGGGTTGAAGAGTTGCGTGCGATAGGCCGCTGCCGAGAATTGCGTACTGGAGCGAAACACTTTCTTGATGCCGGCAGGTGTTTCGCCTTTCCATTCCGGGCCGACCACCATGTAGTCGCCGGCGGCAGGACCTGTCGCGCGGCTTCCAATGTAACCGTAGTTGAAGGTGTTGCCGTCACAGAGCATGACCGAGTAGTAGCGCGAGTTCTCCACCGCCGGAACTGACAGCACGATCGGTTCGGCGCGCAGGTCCAGCCACAGAATGGAATAGGGCGTGTCGCTGTTCGGCGTGACGACCGCGGTGTCTTTATAGGTGAAGACCCGGGCCTCGTTGTTGATCTCGTTGAACGGCGCCTTGAACTGGCCCGAATTGCGATCCACCGCATACTCGTACATGACCGCGTAATTCATCACGATCGGCAGCCCGTAGATGAACCCTTCCTCAGCGATGGCCTTGGTCTCGGCAATGCTCGGCGCGGCAACGCCCTTCGCCTTGTCCTTCTTTTCGGCCTGCGAGATCGCGTCGTCCTTGCCGCATGCTGCGACGAGGGCTGTCGCGGCCATGAGGAGCACGGTCAACTTCAGAAGTCTTGAAGGTGTGGTTCTCATGATTGCTAACCCGCTCGCTTCAACGGCGGCGCGATCCACTCGCCTTCCACCGCTTCGGCTTTCGGCCAGTAAAGGCGCATATACATGACGAACGGCCCTTTCGGTGCCGGCAGCCAGTTGGCTTCCTTGTCCTTGCCGGGGGATTCGTTCTGGATAAGCAGCGTCAGCCCGCCGTCGGCATCGCGCTTGAGCTGCGGCAGCATCGGCGAGTTGACGAGGTAACGATTGATGGGATTGGCCACGAGCAGGCTCGCCGGCAGCTCATACATCGTCAGCGACCAGAAGGCGTTGACGGGCGGCAGTTGGCCCGACGCAAACCGCAGGGTATAGCGGTTGGCCCCGTTCAGCTTTTGCCTTGCCTCATCGACGCCATAGACCGGATACATCGCTTCGAGCTTTGAATTGCCATAGATGCCGAGCGCGGCGGCGCCCATGCGATAGAGATAGTTGTTCTTCAAATATTCCCGCGTGCCGAATACGTCGCCGGAGGTCACCCTCCCCGCATCGAATTGTTTCGCCAGGCCAGCGAGGTCAGCCCAGGCGTCGGCCATGCCCTGCTCGATGGCTGCCTTCATGTCCGACGAGAGCTTGCCGGCGTCGAACGTCTTCCCGGCGCCGATGCCGATCCTGGAAAAACGCGCCATGAGGTTTGTCTCGGACGAGTTTGTCGGACAGAACTGGAGCACGAAGTTCAAGATGTTGAAGAACTGCGGCGAGGTCTTCTCTGCTTCAGGCGTGAGGGGCTTGATGAAATCAATGGCCGGCGCGGCCGTGGGTGCCGGCGTCCCGAGGAACGCCGACAACATCTGCGCCTTGTAGGCCGCCTGGACCTTTTTCACGTTGTCGAGGTCGCCCGGGTCGAACAGCTGCGTGCGATAGATGGCGAGGACGAATTGCGTCTCGGAGCGAATCACCTTCTTCACGCCCTTGGGCGTCTCGCCTTTCCAGCCGGGGCCGGCGATGAGGAAACTCCCACCGTCGTTGCCGGTGGCGCGGCTGCCCACATAGGCGAAATTGAAGGTGTAGGCGTCGATGAGCTGGATGCTGAAGTAGCGCTGCTTCTCGATCGGCGGAACGGTGAGAACGACGGGCTCGGCGCGCAGGTCCATGCCCACAAAGGAATAGGGTGTGTCTGAGTTGGGCGTCTGGATCGCCGTATCCGCCGGCGTGTACACGCGAGGGATGCTGCGGATCTGGTTCCACGGGGCCTTGAATTCCGTGTTCTGGCGATCCACGAAGTAGCCGTACTGGATGCGGTAGCTGTCCACCAGCGGGAACCCGTAGACATAGGCTTCCCTGACGATCGCGCGCGCCTCGGCGGGGGTGACACTAGTTTGGGCGTAGGCCACCGTGAATGGGACGGACGAAAGCATTGCCATCGTGCAGATGATGGTTACCAGCGCGCTGATCGTCATTGCCTTCCCCGCCATGCCACCCTCCTATCGCGCGACGTTTTTCACGCAAGGCCCAGGTCCTTGCAGCGTTCCGCGCTGCGTCTCGTCGTCCCGCAAGGGTGGCCGCGCGCGAGATTCAGGGCCATGGGACCTTGGCCGGAGGAGGCCCGTGATTTGAGCCAGCGACTTATGTGCGTGCGGGAGGCGCGCGAGAATCCTGGCGCGTCAGTCCTAGACGAGCAGCGCCAGCGGCTCCTCGATCAGGTCGGCGAGCGCGCCAAGGAACTGGGCTCCCCGCGCGCCGTCGAGTGCACGGTGGTCGCAGGATAGCGTCAGCACCATGGCCGGCTGGACGGCCGGCTGACCATTGACCGCGACGACGCGGTCGGCGATGCGGCCAACGGCGAGAATGGCGGCTTGCGGCGGATTGACGATCGCGTTGAAGGCGTCGACACCGTACATGCCGAGGTTGCTGATCGTGAAGCCCCCGCCCTGGATGTCGGCGGGCCGCAGCCGGCCGGCCTGGGCGCGGCTCACCACGTCCTCGCGGCGAGCGGCGATCTCTGCGAGGCGCAGCGTGTCGGCGCGATGGACGACGGGGACGACGAGGCCGTCGTCGATCGCGACGGCCAGGCCGATGTTGATATCGGCGTTCTGGACGATCGTGCCGTCCTTCCACGAGGCGTTCACGCGCGGGTGCTGGGACAGGGCCGCTGCGACGAGCTTGACCAGCAGATCCGTGTAGGTGATGTGGGCGCCCGTCTGCTTGCGCGCCTTGTCCAGCCAGGAGACCAGGCGGCTCACGTTGACCTCGCGTACGAGATAGAAGTGGGGCGCGCTCGTCCAGCTGGTCGTCATGCGCTCGGCCATGATTCGCCAGACCGTGCCCACCGCGGGCGCCGCCACGCGAGGTGCCGCAGGCGCCGTCGTCGCAGGGCGACCCGCCGTTGGAACATCCGCAACCAGGACGGCGCCGCCCGGGCCCGAGCCCGGCACCATGCTGATATCGACCCCGCGCTCGGCGGCCAGTCGACGCGCCTTTGGCGACGCTGCCGCCAGCCGCGCCGCGACGCCGTTACCGGCGGGCGCCGCCGTCTGGCTCCCGACGTAAGCGAGGACGTCGGCCTTCTCGATGCGCCCGCTGGCGGTCCTCACGCGCGTGAGATCGACGCCGTGCTGCTCGGCGAGCTTCCGGGCGAGCGGCGACGCCTTCACCGCCCCGGCCGACACGCCGACCGCGGCGGGCGGCGATGGGACGGCGCCGGTGGCGGCCGCGCTCGCGGCGGGCCTGACTGCCGAGGGCACACCAGCCGCACCACCGCCCACCTCGCCCGCCGCGACGATCATCGCGATGGTCTGCCCGACCGGCACCACGTCGCCTTGCCGCGCCGTCACGTCGCGGAGCACGCCGGACGCCGGCGCCTCGATCTCGACGGTGACCTTGTCGGTCTCGATCTCGACGATCGGCTCGCCCTTCTG
>Ga0137403_10007661_pt1 | contig 12153 bp, 8 predicted proteins | sample CZOMad2_1_16fung_FD_122057 | JGI IMG/M metagenome (GOLD analysis project Ga0137403, IMG submission 122057) | Vadose zone soil fungal communities from Angelo Coast Range Reserve, California, USA - CZOMad2_1_16fungal (Hybrid Assembly) | ecosystem: Environmental > Terrestrial > Soil > Vadose zone...
AGCAGCGTCGGCACGTCCTTTGGCTCGAAGTAGGAGAGAAGGAGAAGTCGAGCCAGAGCTAGGAGGGGTTGGCGGAATGGCGCTCGTCACCAGGGTGCGGTGGTCGTTCCGTGGGGAGGACGCAGGGAGGGTCAATAGCCAAAGCTATTGGCGCGACTGCGACACCAGGGCGGAGCCGGTGGCGGGCAGCGCGGCCTGGTGGCACAGACTCTATTTCGCCAAACCCTCCTAGGTTTGCAAGAAGCTGGGCGGCTCGAGCGAGTCGTCGGACAGCGGGCGCTCGCCGAAGACACGCTGCCGTGCGCCCTGGAAGCCGAAGCCTGTCGCAATCACCGTTACCCAGACCTGACCGGTGAGGCGCTCGTCGACAGTGGCGCCGAAGATGATGTTCGTGTCGTCGGTCGAGGCCGAGCGGATCACCTCGGCCGCCTCGTTGACCTCGTAGAGCGAGAGGTCGTCGCCGCCGGCGATCGAGAGCAAAATGCCCTTGGCGCCCAGGATCTGCTGGTCGATCAGCGGTGAGCGGAGCGCCCGCTCGGCCGCCTCGCGCGCACGGTTCTCGCTCGTCGAGAAGCCGATTCCCATCAGGGCGGTTCCGGCCTCCTTCATGATCGTCCGCACATCCGCGAAATCCAGATTGATCAGGCCCGGCAGGGTGATCAGGTCGCAGATTCCCTGGACGCCCTGGCGGAGCACGTCGTCCGCGATCCGGAAGGCGTCGAGCATCGAGGTCGACTTGTCGAGCACTTCGAGCAGCCGCTCGTTCGGGATCACGATCACGGTGTCGCAGTTGCGGCGGAGCTCCTCGACCCCCTGCTCGGCGGTACCCCGCCGGCGCGTGCCCTCGAATCGGAACGGCGTCGTCACGATCCCGACGGTCAGTGCACCGAGCTCGCGCGCGATCCGTGCCACGACGGGGGCCGCGCCGGAGCCGGTGCCGCCGCCCTCGCCCGCGGTGACGAAGACCATGTCGGAGCCGCGGAGCGCGTTCTTGACCTGGTCGTAGGCCTCTTCGGCGGCGCTCCGTCCCAGATCGGGATCGGCGCCGGAGCCCAGGCCCTCGGTCAGCTCGCGGCCGATGTGGATCTTCACGGGCGCGTCGCTCATCCGCAGCTGCTGAATGTCGGTGTTGACGGCGATGAACTCGACCTGCGCGAGCCCGGCATCGATCATGCGGTCGACTGCGTTCAGGCCGGCACCGCCGACTCCGACCACCTTGATCACGGCCAGGTAGGCGGCGGTCTCGCCGCGAGGCACACGGTGAAGCCTCGGCGCCTGCTCCGGCAGCGGCTGCAGCATCGGGGGCGGCTCGGGAACCGGCTCGAGGCGAACCGGCTCGGGCGCGCGCTCGGGCTCAGGCTCGGGCTCAAGGACTGGCTCGGGCTCGGGGTCGGGCACTGCCGCCACGGCAGCTTCATCCTGCTCCAGCGCAAACTCGGGAACGTGCTCGACCGTCTCCTCCTGCGGCTCGATCGCCTCGGGCGGCGGCGTGGCCTCAGGTTCGGCCTTCCCCGCCTGCTTCTGCGCGGCCTCGGTTGCGCGGAAGAGCTCCGCGAGCGGGCCTTCACGCATGCTCGCGCGGCGCCGCGCCATTGAGAACCTCCTTTGCCAGCTTGCGGTAGGCCTCGGCGGCGCTACCTGTGGGGTCGTACTTGAGCACCGAGCTGCCCTTGACGGGCGCCTCGGCGTAGCGGATCGTCTTGCGAATCTTCGTCCCAAAGACGAGATCGCCGAAGTTCTCCTCCAGGATCTCAACCGCCTCGCGCGAGTGCAGCGTGCGCTTGTCGTACATTGTCGGCAGGATCCCCTCGATCCCGACCTCGGGATTGAGGTTCTCGCGGATCATCGAAAGCGTGTTCTCGAGCTGGACGAGGCCGCGCAGCGAGAGGTACTCGCACTGCACCGGCACGATCACACCGTTGGACGCGACCAGCGCGTTGATGGTCAAGAGGCCGAGCGACGGCGGCGTGTCGATCAGGACGTAGTTGTAATTGTCCTTCACCGGCGCGAGCGCTTTCTCGAGCGCCCGCTCGCGGCCGATCATGCTCGAGAGCGCAAGCTCGGCGCCGGCCAGATCGATCGAGGACACGGCGAGGTCGACCTCCTGGTGATGGACCACTTCGGTGATCGGAACCCTGTGCACGAGCACGTCGAACATCGAGCGCTCGATCGAGTCCGGATTCAGGCCCTGACTCATGGTCAGGTTGCCCTGCGGATCAAGGTCGACGAGGAGCACCTTCATTCCCTGCTCGGCGAAGGCGACACCCAGATTCAGCGCCGTCGTCGTCTTGGCGACGCCGCCCTTTTGGTTGGCGAAGGCGATGACCCTCCCCAGAGTGGCTCCTTTCGAGATGTCGTCCCGGGTTCCCGGTCGCGGAAGCAGGCGTGCCAGCCCCATCAGACCCTTTCTTTCGTCTGATAGTAGCCGAACCCTTTATCCGGGAAAATGCAGGCTTTTTTTTGCTAATTAGGGTATGGGAGGACGAGCTCGAAGCGTGCACCGGTCGGCTCGATCGGCTTGTAGATCAAATCGCCGCCTTGCGCCCTGGCAAATGACTGCGCAATCGAGAGGCCGAGTCCGGCGCCCTCGGCGTTCTTTTTGGACTCCTCGCTGCGGGTGAAGCGCTCGAACAACTGCGGCACGAATTCGGGATTGACGCCGCTGCCACTGTCCTCGACTGCGAGCCTGAAATGCCGGTCCTGCCGCTCGGCCTGGATCTTGACCGGGGGATCGCCGTAGCGAAATGCATTCGTGATCAGGTTCGAGACGATCCGGTCGAACGCGTCGAGATCGGAGACTGCCTCGAGCTCGGCCGACACGATCAGCTCGATCGACGCCGCCCGGTCGGGCACGAGCGAAGCCACGAGCTCCTCGACGCGGCTCCGGACGCGAATCGGCTCTGGGCGAATCCGAATCGCCTTCGCCTCCAGCCGCGAGAGGTCGAGCAGTTGGTCGACGAGCCGGCGCAAGCGGTCGCTCTGGTCGTAGAGGGCGCGCCGAAGATCGGCGATCTGCTCCTCGTCAAGCTCGCGACCCCGCAGTTGAAGGGTCGAGCTGATGCCGTAGATGACGGCGGCGGGGGTTCGCAGCTCGTGGGAGGCGAGCGCGATGAAGTTCGTCTTCAGCTCGTCGAGCCGCCGAAGCTCCTCCTGCGCGAGAGCGCCCTCGAGGAACGACGCCACCAGGGCGCCGATCGTGCGCAGCAGCTCCGCAACGCTCGAGTCGAGCTCGAACGGCTCGCCGCCGTGGTCGGCGGTCAGGAAGCCGATGCACCGGTCTTGGCTCAGCAACGGCAGGACGAGCACGCCGCGGACGCCGTAGGCCTCCGCGACCCCGGGCGGCAGGCCGTGCTCGGCGGAGACGTCCTCGATGAAGACGAGGTCGCGCGTCTCGAGCGCCCGCTTGAAGATCCGCCAGTCGTCGAGGCTCGACGAGAGCTGTCTGACCTCCTGAGCCGAGATGCCGTGTGTAGCAAGCAACTCGAGCTTGTCCGTCTCCGGGCGGAGGCGTGAGATTCCCGCTCGCCCGAAGCCGAAGGTCTCGGCCACGCTCGCGCAGATCCGGTCCAGCAACTCGCCGGCTTCTCGGACTCCCTGGGCAGACCGCGCTAGGTCGCGGACGGCGGCGAGCCCTGGCCGCAGCTCGCTCATTTCGGCACGTACTTTACTCCGAGCCTGCCTAGTCCTCCTCGCCATCCCAGTAATCGAGCGATTCCGCTCTGATCATCACGCCGACGCCGCGGAAGTAGGTCTTGTTCGAGCGCGGGTAGTAGACGATGTCGGCGCCGCGGTCGCGCGTGCCGTAGGCGAGCATCGTCAACCCGCCCTCGCCGGCCCGGAAAGCGTGCGGAATCCGGGTCGCGGCAGGACGGGCGACAACGTGACCGCGATGCAGAGAGTGCTCTTCGTCGCCGAGCAGAGCCGTTCCCATGCCGTCGAGGATGATGAAGATCTCCTCTTCGACGGAATGGCAGTGCGGCGGAGCGCTGAGCATGCCCGGCTCGATCCGGTTGTAGTTGATCCCGGTGAGCACCGAGCCCGCGGCGATTCCGAGGTCGCGGTTGTGGACGAGCACGTCTCCACGGCCCCAGTCCTCATCCTCGAGCTCGTCGATGTTGACGATCCGCTGCGGGCGGGGGCTTGGCTCCGGCAGCTCGGGATCGCCGAGCGCAAGCTCCTGCGTCCACTGGTGCGTCGCGATCATGTCCGCCCAGAGCATCCCGATGCGGCCCGCCTTCAGGCGGGGGAAGAGCGCGTACTCCGCCGTCGCGCGCGTGCCGAAGGCGAGATAGTCGATCCCCTCCGGGCCCGCAACGACCGAGTGCGCCTCGGCGCCCGCGAGATGGACGAGGCAATCGCCGGCTCGAATCTCGTAGGTCGTCTCGCCGTCGCCGTCGTCCTGCCACGAGAGGCCTGAGCCGTCGAGCACGAAGAAGACCTCCTCCTCACTGCCCTCCATGTGCAGCGGAGTCGAGCGCGCGCCTGGATCCACTTGCACGCGCTTGACGCCGACCGTGACGCTGCCCGCGGCCCTGCCGAGATCGGTCCAGGCGGACTGGAACGCGCCCTCGTCGGCCCGGAAGGGCTCGACCTCGTCCCAGTGCACCACGCGCTCGGCCACATGCCGATTAGACCATGGGTGCGACTCCGGCGTCATAGGCGAGCCGGCACCGCTCGAGCGCGTCGCCGGCGAGTTCGGTCCCCTCCTGCTCGGTCTCGAGCCAGGCCTCGCCCTCGCGCAGCAGCTCGCGGACCTCGGCGAGCAACTGCTTCGGGCCCGCGCCCTCGCGCTCGAGCGCTTCGATCCGCTCCAGCCGGTGCATGACTGCGCGCGCTGTATCCATCTTCCGAACGTAGCCGTCGAACGCGGACCGGACCGTGTCGGCTTTGTAACAGTTAAGCGACGGCCGTCAGGGAACGCCTCGGCCGGGCACGCAGCCCGAGCAGCGACTCGTCGAGCGCGGCGACGAGTGCGGCGCGATCGCCGTGGAGCAGCGTCTCGACGAGGGCGCGCCTGACTGCATCGACCGTCGACGGCTTCGCCGGCTCGCCGGCAACGAGCGCTCGCAGGCGTTCCAGCTGTTCCGCCCGTTCACGCGCGGTCTCGCCGAGCAAGAGGGCGGTTCGAACGGTCGCCGCCCAGAGGCCGTCCACGCCGCCGAGCAACGCCACCAGCGCCTCGCGCAGCTGTTCCGAACGGAAGGGCTCGGTCGCGAAGAGCGAGAGCTCCCAGCGGTCGAGCGCCTCGGCAAGGTCGGGATCTTCGTCCGCGTTCGAGATCCGCTCGAGTAGATCGCCGGCGAGGCTGCCGCGAAAGGAGTCGAGCCGCGAGGGCTCACCCGGAGGCTGGGTCGCCGCGATCGGCAGCACCGGGCGGATTCCGTAGGGACGCCAGTCGAGCCGTTCGAAGAGGACCGGCCCGGCGGCGACGGCAGCCGCCGTAGCCAGCCGCAGCGCGGTGACGGCGTCCGCGAGCTCCGCAGGCGCGTCCGGCGGGGCGGTCTCCGCGGCCTGCAGCGGGCGCTCGAGCTCGAGGACGCAGACCCGGTCGGGCTCGCGGCCGAAGGCGGATGGCAGGAGGCGAGCGGCGTCAGGCCACGACGCGGCCAACTCTCCGGCCGCCGCGACACGAACGCGGATCCCGCGGCCAAGCTCGATCTGGCTGCCGGCGCCAAGCCCGATCAGCGGCGCGACGGCCGCATACGCACGCCGGTTGCCGAAGAGGGAGCGTTCGAGCTCGCCGTAGGCTCGATCAAAGGCCTCGTCGTTCCAGTCGAAGCCGCCGCAGTGCTCCGCAACGTCGGTGATGAGCGGCAGCAGGACGGTCCGGATCAGGGCGCCGTTGTCGCTTCCCTCGCCACCCGCGTGTGCGCGCGCGAAGATCGCCGCCGCCGGCTCGCGCCGCAGTTCCTCGAGCGCGGTCAGGGCATCGGGAAGCGCCGCCAGGCGACCGGCACGCGCCTCGACGTAGCTGCCGACGAGCGGCCGGTACTCGTAGAGCGGGCGCTTGCCGCCGTCGTGTTCCTCGAAGGAGAACTGAAGCTCGGCGCCCGCCTCGACCTCCTGCGACAAGAGCGCAAAGCTCGCGAGCCCGAACAGGCGCAGCGAGCGGTAGAGGTGTGGAGCGCGTACGGCCACGAGTTGCGGTTACGCGCTCGACGGGTCTAACCCTGCTAGTGAGCGTGCGCGTGGGCTTCGGCCTGCAGCGCGCGATCGCCCAGGCGCAGCGCGAGCAGCGATGTGGTCAGGCTTGGCAGGCTGGACACCAGTAGGCGGTGCGGTTGGCGTCGCCTTGGCCCCGGGCTTCGATCGGTGTGCCGCAGCGGCGGCAGCCGCGGCCGGCGCGGTTGTAGACGACCCGGCGTTCGCGGCCGGTCTCGACCGAGGTGGTCATCAGCTCGTGCGCGGCCTGAAGAATGGCGCGAAGCTCGTCGTCGGAGGTGTCGCTGACGGCGCGCCACGGCGAGACGCGCGCCTCCCAGAGCGCCTCCGCCTTCCAGACGTTTCCGATCCCGGCCACGAGCCGCTGGTCGAGCAGCGTGTCGCCAACGGCGCGGCGCGGCTCGCGGCGCAAGTTCGCAATCATCGCGTCCAATTCCGGCGGCTGGGCGAGGATGTCCGGCCCGAGCCGCCGGATGGCGCGATCGTCGAGCTCGAGCACAGGCCCGTTCCAGAGCACGGCCTCGCGCTCGGCGCCGCGCAGGACGAGCCACGGACGTCCGAACAGCTTCGAGCCTCTCGCGCGCACTTGCCAGCGGCCCGACATGCGTAGATGGCTGCGCAGGACGAGACCGTCCTCGAAGCGGAGGACGAGGTTCTTTCCGGCCGCCTCGACGCCGAGCAGCCTGCGACCGTCGAGGCGCTCGGCGAGCCGCTTGACCGCCGCCCGCGGGTGTGGCGTCTCGACCTCGACCCGCTCGCCGACGAGCACCTGCAGCCGCCGGGCGGCCCGCGCCAGGGAATCGCCTTCGGGCACTCGTGTCAGGCTACCCGGGTGCCGACGCAACAACGCTTCAGGGCCGCGGCGGCGGGCGCCGCCGCGGCGACGGTTTGGGCATTGCTCGAGCCGATCGATCAGCGGATTTTTCGTTGCGACTACTCGGACATCGCCGTGCTTGGCAAAGGAGTGACGCGCGGCCGGCACTGGCAGCCTGCCGGGTTCGCCCTGCACGCGGTGAACGGCGCGGCATTCGGCTTGGTCTTCGACGCCGTCCGCCGGCGGATTCCGATCGAGCCGCGGCGTCTCGCGCTCGGGATGGCGCTCGCCGAGCACGTCAGCCTGTATCCACTCTGCTACTTCGTCGACCGCTACCACCCGGCTAGCGGCGAGGACGGCGTGCCGCCGTTACTGACGAACCGGCGCGCGTTTGCGCAGGCCACGGTACGCCACGGCGTGTTCGGTTTCGCCCTTGGACTATTCGCCGGCTAGCGAACCCATTCGTGGCGGTGTTGCTCGACAAAGCGCAGCGACCGAAGCCACTGCTCTCCCCGCGTAGCCCTCCAAACGTCGGACCAGCCAGGGGCGCCGGCTTCGCCCCAGATCCGGGCGCTGTCGTAGAGCGCGCGAACGCGTCGCTCGACAAGGTCGAGGAGGCCAGCGGTGGCGTCGATCCCATACGCGCCGCAGAACGCATGGATCCGCGGGGCCCGCGGTCGAGGCGGGATTTCGAGTCGCGCACAATCGTCGTCGGAATAGAGCGGGACGAAGCGGTAGAGGGCGTAGGCGACGTCCCAGCTTCGCGGTCCGGGCGCCGCAAGATCCCAGTCGATGAACGCTCTCGGCAGGCCGCCGCTCCAGACCGTGTTCGCCGGCGAGAAGGTCGTTGTGACAGATCACGTCGCCCCCATCCGGAGAGCCGACGAGGACCTGCCAGCGCGCGTCGGAGGGCGGCTGAAAGGCGGTGTTGGAGTCGTGTAACCGACGAACGAGACGCGCGATCGCCGCGAGCTCTTCGTCGTCGCAGTCGGACCGGATCTCCCCCTCGACGAACTCGATCACCTCGCGGCCGTAGTCGTCGTAGCCGTGGACGCGGGGAGCTCCCTCGAATCCGAGGGCTGCAAGATGCTCGAGCAGTGCGTGGACGGCCGGCGTCCAGGGCCCAGTGGCACGCCGAATCGTTTCTCCGACGCGGACGACTGGAGTCAGGCCGCCGCCGACCTGCTCGCCCGTCAAGGACGCAGGACGGCGCGGCGCGGGCCGGCGAGGAAACCGGCCTCGACGAGCAGCGGCATCGCGTCGCCCTCGGTGACGGGCTCGCCGTCGAAGCGCTCGACCGCGAGGCGCTTCTTCGGGCCGTTGCTGCGAACGTCCTCGACCAAAGCGGCGAGCGCGGGCCTGAGCCAACTCTCTTCCGGGTCGCGCAACGGGACGAGCGAGCGGCCGCCGCGCTCGACGAAGAGCGCGGGCTCACCGCCGAGGAGGACGACTTTCGCACCCGCGACCCGGGCTGCCCTCGCCCCCGCCCGTTTCGGCCACGGCAGGGCCGCGCCGTACGGCTGTGCGGGGTCGGCGGCGGCGAGCACGAGCGCGTCGGGCTCGTCGCCCTCGCGCGGACGCAGTTCGCGGAGCCGCTCGACCGCGCCGCCGAGGGCGAACTGGGCGCCCCCGAGGCCCTCGACGAAGTAGCCGCGCCGGCAGAGGCCGAGCGTCTCGAGCGCCTTCAGCTCGCCGTAGACGGCGCCGTACCCGCCGGGAATTCCCTCTGCCCGGACGCCGTCACGGGTGACGATCCCTTGCCGCTCGAGCAGCAGCTCGGCGAGTGCCCGCCGATCCGGACCGGTCCCGGGACCTGGTCCCGAGACAGGGCCAAAGAGGCGCTCCGTCCGCGACCAGCGACCTTGCGTCGCGGTGATCTCGGTCGCTCGGCGGCGGGAGAAGCGGCGCGGCCGACGCTCGGGCTTCGGTACGCCGTAGCGGCGACCCGCGCGCAGCGGCTGCCAGGCGTCGTTCGTCACCTCGCCCGCCCAGACGAGATCCCAGAGGGCGGGCAGCGCCTGCTCGGTCTCGAGCCCGGTTTCCGCCAGCAGGTCGAACCAAAAAAGGGCGCTGCTCTCGAGCACGGCGCGCAGCTGATCGTGGAGCTCGCCCTCGGGACGGTCTGCCGCAGCCACCTGGCCGAGCACGGGCGCGTCCTCGCGGAAGTAGACGGCCACCCGGTCGAGGCCGGCGCCGACCCAGACGACCTCGCCGGAGGCGCAGAGCTGGTCGAGCTGCTCGGGCCTGTAGTCCGGTACGCGTCGAGGGAGGACATCCGACTCCAAAAGAGAGACCGGAAGCGCGAGAGCCTGCAGAGGAACTAGCGCTTCGCGGAGCGAGGCGCGACGCCCCACCCCGTGCCAGCTCGGCAGGAAGCGTCCTAGCGCCGCCTGCTCTGCGGGCTCGACCTCCTTCCGCAGCGCAGCGAGCGAGGCACGGCGCAGCCGCCGCAGGACGTCGGCGTCACACCATTCGCGCTCGGTCCCGCCCGGCCGCAGCTCGCCGCGGACGAGCAGCTCGTCCCGCTCGAGCTCGTGAAGGACTGCTTCCACGTCGATCCCGAAGCGCTCCCTCGCCCCGGCGGTCGTGAACGGCCCGCGTCCCTTGGCGTAGCGCAGCACGAGTCCGCGGAGCGGCTGCTCGCCTCCTTCGAGATAGACATCGGGCAGGCCCGAAGGCGGCATGACACCGAGCGCATCGCGGTAGCGGCCGGCGTCCTCCGCGGCGATCAGGCGCTCCTCGCCGGTGATCCGCACCCGCAGCGCGCGCCGCTCGGCTTCGAGCACGGCAGCCTGCGCCTCGTCGAACTCGCCGATGCGGAGATCCCCCCGCAGCCGCAGCAAATCGTGCAGCTCGTCGGGATCCCGCGGGTCGCCGCGCAGCTGCGCCTCCACCTCCTCGACTGCGTCCGCGTCGAGCAGCTCGCGCAGCTCCTCCTGCCCCAGCAGCTCCCGCAGCAGCTCGCGGTCGAGCGACAGCGCCTGCGCCCGCCGCTCGGCAGGAGGCGTGTCGTCCTCGTACATGTAAGTGGCGACGTAGTCGAAGAGCAAAGAGGCCGAATAGGGCGACGCGGACGGCGTCTCGACGTCGACGAGGTCGAGCTGCCTCGTCCGCAGTCCCTGCAGCAACCGCTTCAGCGACGGCAAGTCGAAGACGTCCTGCAGGCACTCGCGGTAGGTCTCGAGGATGACCGGGAAAGCCGGGTACTTCCGCGCCACCTGGAGCAACGACTGGGCCTTCAGTCGTTGCTGCCAGAGCGGCGTCCGCTGATCCGGTCGCCGGCGCGGGATCAGCAGCGACCGCGCGGCGTTCTCGCGGAAGCGTGCGCCGAAGAGCGCCGAGTCGCCGACTTCGTTGACGACCAGCTCCTCGATCTCCTCGGGATCGATCAGGACGAGGTCGCTCGGCGGCGCCGCGTCGGCGTCGGGCAAATGGATCGCGATCCCGTCGTCCGACCAGATCGCGTTGGCGTCGAGCCCGAGCGACTCGCGAATGCGGGCCGCGAGCGCCAGCCCCCAGGGCGCGTGCACCCGGGCGCCGAACGGCGTCAGGATGCAGAGCCGCCAGTCGCCGATCTCGTCACGGAAACGCTCGACCACGATCGTCCGGTCGGACGGAAGCGCGCCCGTAGCCGCAGCTTGCTCGCTCAGGAACTGGAGCAGGTTCTGCGCGGCGCGCTCGTCGAGGGAATGCTCCTCGCGCAGCTTCGCCTTCGCCTTCCCGTCAGGCAGAGCCGCTAGCTCACGCGTGACCGCTCCTACCGCCTCGCCGAGCTCGTAGGGCCGCCCCACCCCCTCGCCGCGCCAGAACGGCACCGCACCCGGCACGCCGGGAGCCGGCGAGACGAGCACTCGGTCGCGCGTGATCTCCTCGATCCGCCAGCTCGAGGCGCCGAGCAGGAACGTCTGACCGGCGCGCGCCTCGTAGACCATCTCCTCGTCGAGCTCTCCGACCCGGCCGCCGCCGTCCACCAGGTGGACGCCGAAGAGGCCGCGGTCGGGAATCGTGCCCGCGTTCGTGACTGCGAGCCGTCGTGCGCCCTGGCGTCCGCGGACGACGCCGCCCGTGCGGTCCCAGACGATCCGCGGACGGAGCTCTGCGAACTCATCCGAGGGGTAACGCCCCGCGAGCATGTCGAGCACGTTCTCTAGCTGGACACGCGAGAGCTCGGCGAAAGGATAGGCCCGGCGGACGAGCTGATGAAGCTCATCGACCTCGATCTCCTCGTCGGCGCAGATCGCGACGATCTGCTGCGCGAGCACGTCGAGCGGATTGCGCGGGATCACGGTCTCCTCGATCGCGCCCTCACGCATCTGTTTGGCGACCACCGCCGCCTCGAGCAGGTCGGCGCGGAACTTGGGGAAGATGCGGCCCTTGGAGACGTCGCCGACGTTGTGGCCGGCGCGGCCGATGCGCTGCATCCCGCGCGAGACCGACTTGGGCGACTCGACCTGGAGCACGAGGTCCACGGCGCCCATGTCGATGCCCAGCTCCAGCGACGAGGTCGCGACGAGGCACGGCAGGCGCCCCGATTTCAGCTCCTCCTCGACGACGAGGCGCTCCTCGCGCGCCAGTGAGCCGTGGTGCGCCCGCGCGATCTCGGGCGGCGCGGCGGGGCCCTGGGGATCGTGGCCCTCCTCCTCGGCCGCGGCGAGCTCGTTCAGGCGGAGCGCGAGGCGCTCCGCCGCCCGGCGGTTGTTCACGAACACGATCGTCGAGCGGTGCTCCTGCACCAGCCGCAGCAGCTCGGGGTAGATCGCCGGCCAGATCGACTGGCGTGTCGACTCGCCGCCGGCCCCGGAGTCGAGCTCGAGATCGGCATCCGGCTCGACCATGGACTCGACCGGCACGTGGATCTTGAGATCCATCGGCTTGCGCATGCCGGCGTCGACCACCCGGCAAGTCCGCTGCGGACCGACGAGGAACCGGCCCACCTCCTCGAGCGGACGCTGGGTCGCGCTGAGGCCGATTCGCTGTAGCGGACGTTCCGCGAGGGCCTCGAGCCGCTCGAGCGTGAGCGCGAGGTGCGCGCCGCGCTTCGTCTGCGCCACGGCGTGGATCTCGTCCACGATCACCCACTCCGCACCGGTAACCATCTCCCTCGCCTGTGAGGTGAGGATCAGGTACAGCGACTCGGGCGTCGTGATCAGCACGTCGGGCGGATTGCGCCGCATCGC
>Ga0137403_10007662_pt1 | contig 12153 bp, 7 predicted proteins | sample CZOMad2_1_16fung_FD_122057 | JGI IMG/M metagenome (GOLD analysis project Ga0137403, IMG submission 122057) | Vadose zone soil fungal communities from Angelo Coast Range Reserve, California, USA - CZOMad2_1_16fungal (Hybrid Assembly) | ecosystem: Environmental > Terrestrial > Soil > Vadose zone...
CACGGGTCGGTTAGTCGGCGTCGACCTATTCGACCGCAATCAGATTCCTTCTCCGCTCATTCAAATCATTGCCGCCCCGCGTGGCGGGAAATCTATCCTGATGGCCCAGTTTGCTTGCGACATTCTGGCGAGTCTCCGGGAGGCGAGCATTAACGCAATTGATATTGGTGAGACTCTACGACCGCTCGTTACGGTACTCGGAGGTCGTTACATCCGCCCGCAGCCGGATGAAGTCTGCGCCATCAACATCTGGTCGTATCCCGAACTCAGGGATGGCGAGATGCCGGATGATGTGCAAAAGGCCCTCGTCGTTGGCGATCTCAAGATGCTGGCACGGGTCAAGGATGACGACAAAACGGCGGAGGACGTTATTAGCGCGGTTGTCTCTCAGGTCTACGAGAACATCGTCGCGCAGAACGGACCGGGCCGTCCGTTGTTCGAGCCAGTGCTTTCTCACTTTGTGGCGCAGCTCAGGACGTATCCTTTCGACTCCGAAATGGTGAGAGAGCGACGCGAGACGCTAGTGCTGGCTCTAAGCAATTACAGCGGCCATCCGTGGCTGGATGCGCCGACGCATCCTGACTACGAGGTGAAGTCGCCCTTCGATGTATTCGAGCTGGGGTCGCTTAAGGACTTTCCGCACGATATCAAGTTATCGCTGGCTTATCGCATTGCAGCTTATGTCGCGCGTTGCATCGGGCGACGGCGCGCTGATGGCACTCGGGCCCCGACTGCGAATCTGTTCGATGAGATGTGGGAGATCAAAGAAGAATATCCATTCATCTTCAAGGTGCTGCAGCACGCTGGCCGTAAGGGGCCAAAGGAAAACTCGATCACGGTGCTCGCTACTCATGCGTTCGAAGATATCGAGGATGTCGCCTCACTCTCGAAAACGGGCAACGTCATTTTCGTCGGCAAGCAACTCGGCGACTACTCGAAGATCATCGCTCACGCAAAGTTGTCGGAGAACGGTGCGGCGGCAATTGCACATATCAAGACCGCGCCCGGAAGGTTCTCGCAATTTGTAATGGTGATTGGTAGCGGCCCGGATCAAGTGGTCGAAGTCGTCCAGCATGAACTCAGTCCGTTAATGCTGTGGACGCTTACAACGAACGCCGATGAAAGGAACGCGCGCAGTTTGGTGGGTGTGTACCGTCCAGATTGGACTGAGATGCAGATCCACGCCTGGCTCGCAGAAAACTATCCACGTGGCCTGACTGCGATCGGTCTGCGAGAGATAGACGAAACACTTCTCGAAGTTGCCGCCTGAGAAGTAAAGATTTGTGAAAGGAACGAATCGATGAAGAATATAGTCAAGAGAATCTTGCTCGGCATTTTGCTCGGCGCGATTCTGACGCCAGCGACTACGCAGGCACAGTTTACCGTCTTCGATCCGGCTCAATACTCTTTGCAGATTGAGCGACAGATTGAGGAAGCCAATCGCTGGCTTGAGCGAGTGAAGCACTACACGGACGAGATCAACAAAATGGTCGAGCAGATTAGCACGATGAAAGGCGTGCTCACTCAGGCCGAAAAGCTCGTGCTTCACAATGCGAATCTGACCCGCACAATGGCGCAGATTGGGCAAACCGTCCGCGACGTTTTTGCATTGAAGCGAGCGATGGAGACGATGGTGATCTCCCGTCTCAACATGATCAAGTCGATTAAGACTCGGCTGGAAAGTGGCATCTTCGATCCTCAAGCCGATCTCAGAGACTTTGAGGATTACCTGCGGAACTCAATAGGCCGCACCGAACAGGACAAGATCGCAACGATGAATCGCATTGCGATGTTCGATGCAACTCTGGCTCGCCTTTACCATGATTTGCAAACCGCAGAGGCAAGAGAGGCGGGTGCGGCCCTAGAGATGAAGCAGGCGAAGGACAAGCTTGAAGCGGAGCTGGCTAAACCACAAGAGGAGCAATGTGCGCATTGCATATCTGACTTGAAACTTGAGATTGCCTCTTGCGAAAAGATGATCGCCGATCTGGATACACAAATCAGTAACTTGTCCACACAGATCGAGGATCGAGTGAAGCTCTACAACCTCACAATGGAAGAGCGTGTGCGGATCGCCAACCGCGTGAAGGCCACAGACGAGGCGTGGGACAACCTTAATATCGTCAAAGACGGTATTTTCGATGCAATCCAAAGAGGCGGCATTCCGTCTCCGTCTCCACATCCGTAGCTTAATCGACCATCAATCAATCAGAGGCGAAGCTTAAAGCAGATTCGAGTTACCTATGAAAGTCAGACGAATCATTTTACTCCTTGGTCTTATCGGAATTCTCCGGCTCCCGGTCGTGGCCTACGCTCAATCTCCAACGCCGACGCCGGCACCGTCGCCTGTAAGGTCTCTTTCAGACAACATCGCCGCGCTCTCACAACGAGCCGGTTCACTGCTTCCTTACATCGATAACGAGATTGTCTCGAAACTGATCGGCTGGTTTGAGTTACTGGCTTGGATTATCGGCAACTGCTTGGCGGGCTTCGCCATGCTTCGCATCATGCGCGAAGACAACGGGGAGGGTCCAAATCTCTATTGGTGGTTTGGAAGACTCGCGCTGTTCTTCATGTTGTCTGGAACAAGCTTGGCAATCATTAATGGCATGAGCGCCATAGGGTACGAGATCGCCAACGGCAACGAAACTGGTCAACGATCAGTTCTTCAGCAGTTGTATCTAGCTCAGCGTGATAGCTTCAACGATTCTTACGCCAAGTTCCAACAAAACATGTTCACGGTCAAGGTTGATGGCCGCGAGACATCAGTCGAATCGGTTCCGCTCGGCAGTGAATCAGTCCTCGGAATATTGGTCGATACCGACAGCACAATTCAAAACTTCGATCAGAAGGCCGATGTTTCTCAGTGGAACATCTCCACAATGATGACGTGGCTGAATTTCGAGCGCGCACTCATCGAGTTTGGCGATCTGATCCTAGTCATTCTTGGTGCCGCCTTAACGCTGGCACTAAAGCTCGCGATGCCTTTTATGATCGCTTGCATTGTCGATAAACAGATCGCTAGCAAGACGACGTATCCGTTCTTTTACGGCGTGGTCGCACTGACGCTCGTTTGGCCTTCTGTGTCGAAGATTATTCGCATCGTGGCGTATATGTGGGGCAATGTGGCAATGGCTGTGGGTGACAGTAGCCCGCTCTATATTTGGAACTACGATACCATGCGAGCGATTACTGACCCGCTCGCGCAGCCTCAATACACAATAGCTCTTGCGGCGTTCGGTATGGGCCTCGGCGCGCTATGTCTTTACGGCACTCCCTTCATTTCGCTGTACTTTCTTTCAGGTCGAATTTATGAGTCAGTCGCGACAGTGACCTCCAGCTGGATGGGGGCAATGGTTGGCACTGGCATTGAGAAGTACAGTGCCGAAGCTGCTGCCTCGATTAACAGGCAAGCGGAGACCACGCAGTACAGCGCCGGTTATCAAGCGGATGTGACGCGATCGGGCGGGCAATTGGAAGCAGGCAACATGCGCGCGCAAGGACAGCGTGCGGCGCAACTCGCTTCTATACAGGCAGCCCTCACTGGTCAGGTGGCTTCGACTATGGGCGCGGCCACAACACAACGAATGATCATTCAAGCAGCGGCCGGTTTCCAGAAATCTCAGGTTAATGCGGATATTGGACGTAGTATTCGCGAGACGAATATCTCGCGCGATCAGCAAGTCGGCACAACCACAGCCGGCGTTAACAAAGAGAAATACATGGCTGCGGCTGAATCGCACGCGTCGAAGAATGATCAGTGGGGTACTAATCTTTCCGAGGCAGTTCCCCCGGAGATTCCCATTGTTCGTCCGCTCTTAAAGGGCTTTTTTCAGAATGCCGGAATTACAAATCGAAACCAGGGCGTCAATCAGTCCGCCGATACCTACCGCGATGGCGTTACCGGATTACAGAACACGGCTGCCGATAAATCTGTTGCAAGCAGTCAGCAGTATCAAGGCGACATGACGGTCGCGATCAACCGGCAAGCAGGTGAGCAAATTGCAGGGGTCAATGCTGGCGCGGGACAAGCGATCGGTGGGTACCAAAGAGGGGCTGGTCAAGCACGTCGTGGCGTTGATGAAAACTACCGGCTGGAGCTTGGGGCTAACCAACGAGTCTATTCAACCCAAGTGGACGCGGCGGGACAGATCCGCAACGCTGGATTTGAAGCCGCGAAACTAAGACAGGCAGCGTCAGTTATTTCTCAAGTCGGACGCGAGATTTCCCGAGAGGTCGGGCAAGGGATGCGCATACGATTCTGAAAGGTTAAGCTCATGCGCAAAAGGGCGAGCGCCGACAATAATCTTCCGGTTCCGATTCAATTGATCGAACGGAGAATCTACTTAATTCGCGGACAGAAAGTCATGCTGGATCGCGATCTTGCTGAACTTTATCAGGTCAAGCCGATTGCCCTTCGACAGCAAGTCAAACGCAACCAAGATCGCTTCCCGGAAGATTTTATGTTTCAACTGTCCGAGAAAGAGGCGGACCTGTTGGTATCACAAAGTGTGATACCTTCGAAGAAGAGTCTCGGAGGCTATCTTCCGTACGTCTTCACCCAGGAAGGTGTGGCAATGCTCTCCAGCGTGCTGCGCAGCAAGCGAGCAATACAAGTCAATGTTGCGATAATGCGGGCGTTCGTAAGACTCAGGCAAATATTAGAGTCGAACGAAGAATTGAATCGCAGATTCGCTGCCGTAATTAGAAAACTTGGCGAGCATGACAAGTATTTCAAGATCGTCTTCGATGAACTTGATAAGCTATCAAACCCACCAGCTTCGGCGCACCGACAAATAGGATTCGCCACAACGGACAAAGACTAGGGCTATTTTGCTCATGTATGGGTTTAGGGATGTATCCGACTAGCGGGCTTCTCCTGATGCTACATCGCCGTTAATTCGCTCCCTGGCTCTTGCAATACGTTGATATAGCGAAACCCTGTCAGTTCGTAGAAGCCGTGCTGCTTTGCTGTGGCTGCCGGTCTGTTTTCTTAACTGCTCATACGCGCGAAGTAGCATCCGATCAAGGAAATCATCGAGCGAATCATTTTCTCGAAAGACCACAGGGAGTTGCGTAGCCATCTCGGATAACAAACTGGCTGGAAGAGCGCGAAGGATCGCTTCGGTTGAAATGAATTCGCTTTCAAAAGTAATCGCGACGAGTCGTTCAACCACATTACGAAGCTGACGGACATTTCCCGGCCATGTATATGCAGATAAAGTTGCCAGCCCTTCTTCCTCGATCTTGTGACGGTAGGGGCATCTCATTTTTTGCTCAGCCTGACGAAGAAAGTGTTCGACTAGAATCGGTATGTCTGACGAGCGCTTACGCAGAGGAGGAGTGTCGATCGTCATCACGGCAATTCTATAGAAAAGGTCTTCCCGGAATTTACCAGTGGAGATCTCTTGATGAAGGTTGCGATTCGTCGCCGTAATTACGCGGACATCAACTGCCATTTCGGTGTGACCGCCTATTGGTCGCACAGCTCCTTCCTGAAGGACGCGCAGGAGTTTGACCTGGCAAGCGGGCGAAACTTCTCCAATTTCGTCCAGAAAGATAGTTCCGGTATCAGCCGCTTGGAAGAGACCTTTTTGTTTTTGGTTAGCTCCGGTGAAAGCGCCTCGTTCGTACCCAAAGAGTTCCGATTCGAGCAGGCTTTCGCTGAGGGCGCCACAATTGATCGAAATGAAAGGCAATGCCGAACGCCCACTTTGTTGATGGATCGCTCGGGCTACCAGCTCCTTGCCAGTTCCCGATTCGCCAGTGATCAGAACCGTAAGATCGCATCGGGCCGTTGTTTCAATTTGGCGCGCGAGAGCCTTAATCGGCGGAGAGTTGCCAATGATGCCAATGTCCTTTAGAGATGACTTCGATTGCACGACTTTCTCCCCTGGATCGTCCTTCACCTGTGCGTACAACAGGATCGGTTTTGACCTCCATACCTTGAGAGACGGGAGAATTGGACAGAAATTCCGATTTGGGCCAAAATATTTGCCTCTTAATTGGAGGGTTTCGTCCATCCGGACCTAAGGGGCGAAATTTTTTTTGTCGAGGCCGGAATTTCTGGCCGAGTCTCCCGTCTACAAAAGATATAGGGCCGAACTAGAACGAACAGGGATGAACTTGTCCTTGGGGTTCAGACCGTAAGTAATGAGATGACGTCACGAGCGCACACAAACGGATTGGTCGGATATTGGGAGTATTTTCGACCATGCAGGACGGTTGCCTTAACCGTTTGCTTCGCCGTCCTTCTTGGGACTTGGACATCCGCACAAGGTCAAGTGGTGTCACCGGGCAAGAACATCGAGGCCAGTGGCGTGCCTCCAATCCCTGCTTCGCTCGCTAAGGACGTTGAACCCTACAAAGGACAATATGGACTGCCTCTAGCCGGATGGAATCCAACGCGACGCGAGATTTGGTTAAAGGGCTTGTCGAGCGTGACGTGGGTCTCGCGAGTCATCACTCCTGGCTTCATGTCCATACCGTCAATGTACATTCGCGAGGGCGGCATCTACGACATTTATTTTCAACCGCAAGGCAAGTATCTCGTATACACGCGCGATGCTGCCGGCAATGAAATTTTTCATCTCTACCTTTATGACATGGGAAGTGGCAACACAACCCTGCTCTCGGATGGAAAGTCCAGAAGTACTGAGCCGGTCTGGTCCAACGCTGGCGACAAAATAGTTTACAGCTCAACGCCGGCGAGCGGCACCGGCGTTAATCTACGCATCCTTGATCGATTAGATCCGAAGGCTGATCGACCATTGGTTCAATCTTCGGGAACATATCTTAAGGCTTACGACTGGTCGCCCGATGATAAGCAAATCGTCTTTTGCGACTTCTCGTCAAACACTACCGCTACGGTGTGGTTGGCCGACTCCACCAGCGGAAACAAAACACTTCTCTCACCAAAGAGCGATCAAGCCGAGTTCTATGACAATCCGCAGTTCAGTAAAGATGGCAAAGGCGTCTACGTCGTCACCGATCACGATTCTGACATGCGGCGAATCGCATACATTGAGTTGGCGAATCGGAAAATTTCTTACGTCCCGTCAGATCCGAAGTGGGACATTGACGAGTTTCAGCTTTCACCAGATGGAAAGACGCTCGCGTATATAACGAACGAGGACGGAATCTCTCGACTCCATCTTCTCGACGTTGTTGCGGGAAAGGAACGTTCCACGCCTCAACTTCCGATTGGCATCATCTCCGATTTGAAATGGAACAAGGACTCTAGCGAAATAGCCTTTAATTTCAAATCACCGCAAACACCTAATGATGTGTACTCGGTTAATAGTCAGAGTGGTAAAGCGGAATTGTGGGCCAAGAGCATAACCAAAGGAGTGGATACCTCGCAGTTCGCACAAGCTGAGCTGATCCATTGGCCGACATTCGACGGCAGAACTGTGTCCGGGTTTTTGTATCGTCCGCCAACCAAGTTTACAGGCAAGCGTCCCGTGATCATCGACATTCACGGTGGCCCAGACGAGCAATACCGTCCAACGTACAACTACGAGGGGAATTATTTCTTGCATGCGTTGGGCGTCGCAAAGATCTATCCGAACGTCCGGGGGTCAACAGGTTATGGCAAGACGTTCGCACACCTTGATGATGGGCTGCGAAGAGAAGATGCAGTGAAAGACATTGGGGCGCTCCTGGACTGGATCAAATCACAACCGTATTTGGATTCGGATCGGGTCATGATTGAAGGCGGAAGCTATGGGGGTTATCTCGCACTTTCAACCGCATACACTTACAGCGCTCGGATCAGGGGAACAATCTCTGACAGCGGAATCACGAGCCTTCTCAGCGATGCCGAACATACCGATGCCTGGCGACGTGATATTGAGCGATTGGAATTCGGTGACGAGCGCGATCCGAAGATAAGGCAGTTCATGGAGAATACCGCCCCTGTCGCTAATGCGAAAAAGATAGGCAAGCCGTTGCTTATTTTTCAAGGTGGTAACGATCCGCGTGTGCCGGTAAGCGAGGCGTCAAGTTTAGTAGCCGCAACGAAGGAGCGAATTCCTGTTTGGTACGTCTTGGCGAAGGACGAAGGCCACGGCTTCACACAACAACAGAATCGAGATTACAAAACGTACGCAACGATACTCTTTGTCAAAGAGTTCTTGCTGAGATAACTGACCGCTAAACCAAAGCCGCAGTTCCATCGCGGCAAATTAAGAACAAGGAGAAACAAGATGAAGAAACTAAAGGCGATCATTGCAAGCCTGTGTCTTGTTGGGGCGTTGGGACTAGCGACTCCGACTATAACAAAGGCAGACGACGGTACTGGACCGCAGGGAGCGTCAAAATCGACGACCCCCACACCACCGCCGCCTTCCGTACAGGACTTTTGGGCGCTGATACTTGCCATCTTAATGTGGCTTTTCGGCTAACTGGGTTCTTTCCCAAGTTCCGGTGCAGGGCCAACGGATTAATTCGTTTGCTCTGCACCGAGCTTGGCATTTGATCTAAAGCGATTCGTATGTTCAGGAAATTATTCATTGTTGTCGGGCTCCTATTGTCGCCTCTGTGTTCTTTCGCACAGTCTGGACGAGAGCAAACGCGGAGTGACGTAACCCTCAATGACGGGGTAAAACTGCCAAGCCAATTAAAAGATTCGAAGTTACTCGCGACCGCTTATTATCAGTTAGGACACCTTTATTCAGACCGCAATCTTTTTCCAGAGGCGATTGCGGCATATGAAAATAGTAAAGACGGTTTTGAGAGGGCGGGGCTCATACGCGATGAGATTTATGTGCTCGCAGACTTAGGCGCGCTCTATTTCATTCAGGAAGACTACAAGAAAGCCAGAGAATGTTCCGAACAGAGCTTGCATCTTGCTGAACGTGCAAACAGTAGTGAACCGGCTGGCGCTTATCCCGACGACTTCGGCAAAGCGCGGGCGTTGCTCACCCTCGGCGACCTTGATACTGACGAAGGCAACTATGAACAAGCCGTTGAGAAGCTGCAAAACTCCCTGGCTCTTTATCAGCGACTAAACGGCTCAAGCTCGTCATACGATTTGCACATAGCAGGCGTTTACGGAGCGCTAGGACGTGCGTATCCCGAGATAGGCGACTCCACGACTGGGCTGTTCTGCCTGAACAAAGCGCTCGATATTGCCAACCACAACTCTGACGAGAGGCTGACAGCTAGTCTCCGAAATGACATTGGCTATCTCTATTTGGAACAAGAGGACTACGCACAAGCAAGTGCCCAATTCAGTGAGAGCCTCAAAATCTACGAGGCCGAGAATAATAAAAGAGAGCGCGGCAGAGTGCTGTTGAATCTAGGTGTCACCGAACAACGAAGATCGAATTTCGACGACGCATTGCGATTCTTTAGATTAAGCGCTGAGAACGCAACACTAACAGGTGCCCGCGATAATCAAATCGCTGCTTATGAAGGAATCGGAGTTGTTCTAAGCGCAAAGAAAGATTTCCCCGGCGCGACCGAAGTTCTAAACAGAGGCCTCGCGATCGCAAAGAACACGAGCAACAAGACTCGGCAAACTGAAATCCTGTGGCGCTTAGCTCAGGTCAATAACGAGACTGGAAACTACGCGCAATCAATTACACTCGCTGTAGGCGCGGTTGATTTGGCACGCGCGTCGCATTTGCCGAAGTTAACCTACCTGACGCTCACAACACTGGGCGAGTCATATGCTGCGCAAAGAAAATACGATTTAGCTATTGAGACCCTGAAACAGGCCGTCGGCCAACTCGAAGCGCTGCGCGACCAAGTTGCCGGAAGTGATGTAGAGACACAGTTGTTCTTGGAAGACAAAGTAGCCCCTTACTATTTGCTAGCCGATTTGCTGATTCAGCAGGACAAACCGTTAGAAGCGCTCATCTACGCAGAACGCGCAAAGGGTCGTGTATTACTCGATGTCCTTAGCGTGGACCGATCCCATCTAACGGAAGTGTTGACTCCCGGAGAAAAGGAACGAAGACAACGGTTAAACCGAAACATTTCTGACGTGAACGAAGAAATAAGGAAAGCTGAAGTAAACAAGTCCGCCATACTCGACTCTCTATACCTACGATTGGACACTGCTCGGCTTGAAGCTCAGTCGTTCCAAGATGCTCTATTTGCGGCACACCCACAGACGCGCATCCGAAGCGGCCACACCGATGTGTTGGATCGCCTAGGAATTGAAGGCCTGGCGCTTGAGGGTGATTGCGCCTATTTGGAATACGTGGTCAGTAAGGACCATGTGTATTTGTTCGTCTTAACTAGAGGCAAATCTACCGCCAAACTAGAAATAAATTTCTATCCTTTGCCGGTGACGCCGAAAGAACTAGGTCAAAAGGTTGATCGGTTTCATGACCGCCTCGCTAATCAACACCCGGACTATCCAGACGACGCGCGCGATCTCTACAGCTTATTGGTCGCACCAGCCGCGGATCATTTGAAAGGTGTCGATACGCTCTACATCATCCCAGACGGCTTCCTTTGGAATTTGCCTTTCCAGGCTTTGATGTCGTCCAGTGATCGCTTCCTGCTTGAGGATCATGCGATCTCTTACGCCCCGTCCTTGAGTGTACTTCGCGAGATGAGTACGAAGGAGAGCGGTCGGCGAAACGCCAATTCATTGATTGCATTCGGCAATCCGGTAATTGGTAAAGATGAACAGCGCCAAGTGGACTTGTGTCCATTGCCAGAGGCTGAGAACGAAGTCGGTTCGATCGCAAAGACTGCGGGCCTTGAAGCAAGGAGGGTGTTTATTGGACGCGATGCCAGTGAGAAGACATTCAAGACTCTGGCCCCCGGCTTTTCGGTGATTCATCTTGCAACGCATGGTGTTCTCGACAATCGGAACCCTCTCTATTCGCACTTACTGTTGACCAGAACTGAAGGTGACGTAGAAAACGATGGGTTGCTGGAAGCGCGTGAGATCATGGACATGAGACTTGACGCAGATCTGGCCGTACTCTCCGCTTGTGACACTGCCAATGGCAAGATCGCGCCCGGTGAAGGCGTTATAGGGATGTCCTGGGCTTTCTTCGTGGCCGGCTGCCGCTCCATGCTGGTAAGCCAGTGGAAAGTTAACTCGTCTAGTACGTCGCAGTTGATGGTCAACCTCTACAATCAACCAGATCTTGTTCGGAATAAGTCCGGCGGCACAAATGCAAGAGCACTTCGAGTCGCAGCTCTCCAGCTAATGAAAGACGATCGTTATCGTCATCCCTTTTTCTGGGCCGGCTTTGTTTTGGTTGGCGCGAATTGATACTTGTCTATGGCCGGGCGCGATACCCTAACCTCCAAGAAGAACCCAACTCTGATATCTAGGATTAGGGCGAGTGAGAAAACAGAAAGTGGAAGAAGGCCCAAACGTCGAATATCAGCTGAAAGACTATCAGGACGCTAATGACCAGCTTCACATCCCGTTCTCGGAATTAAACTGCTTTTAGGCTCACTCTTATGGTTTATCAAAGGGAGTGCCACCGAGTCTCTTGAACGCTGCCTTGTTGGAACTGTACTCCTGCTCAATAAACTCTTCATACTCGGAGTTGGTCCACTCAAGGTCTTTGGAATGAGGATATTCGTGCGCTTCTACCCTTCGCAATTCATCAGCCAAGAATATGAAGTTCTTCCATCTTGGGTCGTTCTCCTTGCGCTCCGCATCAAGGTATCTCTTAGTCAAATACCAATAGCCATTAACCCAATGGAAAAACGTGTTGTGAATCAATTCCTTGTCCAGTACGCCGCGCTTCAAAAGTACACCCAAGGTATCAAAGAAATCCCAAAGCTCCTCCATTAGATCGCTGATTGTGGGTTCAGGGGCAAGCGCCGGATTCTTAATGAGTTCTCTACGGAACTGGGCTATATAAAATCTAGCCTTGGTCAATTCAATACCGTCAAACTGCTCGTCCAGCTTTAATAGCCAATCTGCCGCAACAGACAGCTTGTAAGACTTATGACTCTCTAACGCAGTATCGGCTTGGCGCTTAATTTCAAGGTACATTCTTCGCGTGAGTTCCGCGTACCATACAAGCGCAATGAGCGTGAGAATCAGCGCGGCGGTTTGGAGATAGAGGTAGTGAGGCTGTCCCAACCATCCGACAACAGCGCAAACCCCAATAGCTATCCAAACCGAATTTACAGCAATAATGGTTTTTCGATTCGCCATGTAGGGCT
>Ga0137403_10007663_pt1 | contig 12153 bp, 11 predicted proteins | sample CZOMad2_1_16fung_FD_122057 | JGI IMG/M metagenome (GOLD analysis project Ga0137403, IMG submission 122057) | Vadose zone soil fungal communities from Angelo Coast Range Reserve, California, USA - CZOMad2_1_16fungal (Hybrid Assembly) | ecosystem: Environmental > Terrestrial > Soil > Vadose zone...
TACCCATAGGCAACCTCTTAGTGTAACTTTAACTTATCAATAGGGATTAGCGCTCAGGTGGCGCTAGAATACTGGCGAAGGTGATGGGGTCGCGTCTTGAAATACGACAACGTGCGATTGCAAGGCCTGGCCCTCAGCTGCCAAAATATTATCAGGAAGAAACAAGATCCGCCGCGCAGGGGAATTTTGGGCACGAAAACCGAGACCGAGGCCATTGACGCTGCTTCGAAACTGGTAGTCTCCAAAAAACAAATTCTCAAATCACTGGAAAAAGTTGCGCGCAAGAGCGGCGGTGGAGAAGGTATTTTAGTTTCAATTTGTAGCTTCTGCATCTAGACTGATCGCGATTTTTCTCGTTCATTGCACCATCGACCGTATTTCTTCTCATCGTGCGGGCGTGCAGGCGTAAACGGCGAGAGACGAGTTCTAAGAGAAGACTAAAAAAAGGGAGGCGATCTGCCTCCCTTTTTTTCTTTGCGGTTTAAGAACCTAATTAGTGCACGCTTATTTCGATCTGCCGCGGCTTGGCTTCTTCCGCCTTCGGCACGCGTATCTCGAGGACACCGTCTTTGTACGTGGCTTCGATACTATCCTGCTTCACGGTCTCGGGCAGGGAGAATGAGCGCCAGAACTTTGCGGCGACCCGTTCTACATGGCGGTATTCAACGCCTTCGGCCGGCTTCTCGGATTTCCGTTCTCCGCTGAGAACCAGTGTTCCGTCCTTCACTTCCACTTTGATGTCTTCCCTTTTCATTCCCGGAAGCTCAGCGCGAATTAGGTACGAATCCTTGGCTTCCAACAAATCCACTGCAGGATACCACTTCGATAACGGGCGATCGAAGTTCTCATCGACTACATCGTTAAATATAGAACGAATGTCGCCAAGACCCGCAAATGGTTCCCATCTTACTAGTTCCATAGTGATTACCTCCTAATGTGTGAAAAAATTAAGCACGGCTACGCGGGGTGTCAATCCACTTGACAAATACCCATCCCGTGCTTAAGTGCCGCGGTTCGTTGCAAGACCAGAGTTTTTGTTACGCAGATTGCAACAAGAAACCAGGGCAAAGCTTAAACGTTAAGTTTGTTGATTCTTGATGTCGACCCGCTTCCATCAGCTTCTCGTAGAACCAACGCGTCAGCTCGTGATATACAGGCGACAGCATGGACAACGCCCAATTTGCGGAGCTCTCCGTCTGGATCACCGAGGCGGGATTGGCCGGTCAGAGCGAGACCGCAATCCTGGCCGGTTTTTGTGAGCGAGAAGTGGCGCGAGGTCTGCCGCTGGCGCGCGCGCTCGTGCTCATCGACACGCTGCACCCGATTTACGAAGGCCGCGCCTTCCGCTGGACGCGCGCACAAAAGGAAACGACTCTCACCGAATACGGCCGAACTGACGACGACTTGAGCCGCTGGCAACGGAGTCCTTTCTCCCGCCTCGAGGACTCCGGCGAATCGCTTCTGCGGCGTCGGTTGACCGCAGAGACGAAAGCCGAATTTTCCATCTTTCCCGAGCTGCGTGCCGACGGCATGACTGATTACGTGGCGATCGCCAACCGGTTCGACGGCGATGACACCATAGGCCGCATGGACTGCGTCTATTCTTCTTGGACGACGGACGCCTCGCAAGGCTTCGCTGATGACGATATCGCCCATCTGTGCGGGCTCATGCCCTTTCTCGCGCTCGCGGTGAAATCCACGTCGTTGGCGCGCATTGCCGGAACCTTGGTCGAGACCTACCTCGGCCGTGATCCCGGCCGGCGAGTTCTGCAGGGCCGCATCGCGCGCGGCGTCGCCGAACGGATCGAAGCCGTCCTGTGGTTCAGCGACCTCCGCAGCTACACCCGGATCAGCGATACGGCGCGTCCGGAAGACATTATCCCTCTGCTCAACCATTATGCCGACGCGATCATCTCTGCCATTCATGAGCAGGGCGGCGACGTGCTCAAACTAATGGGCGACGGTGAACTCGCCATTTTCACCGCTGAGGATCGCGGCCGCGCCTGCGATGCGGCGCTCACCGCCGCTCTCGCGGCTCGCTGCGGCGTAGCCGCGGTGAACCAGCGCCGAGCCGCCAAGGGTCTTCCCATCACCGACATGTATCTCGCTCTTCACATCGGCGAGGTGTTCTACGGCAACATCGGCAGCAAGGACCGCCTCGATTTCACCGTGGTCGGCCCGGCCGTCAACGAGGTGAGCCGCATCGCGGCGCTGTGCCGCTCCGTTGATCAGCCGCTGCTCGTCTCCTCTGCATTCGCTGCAGCACTGGGCGAAGCACGAAGCCGTCTCGTCTCAGTCGGACGCTACGCGCTTCGCGGCGTCGGCCGCCCCCAGGACTTATTCACGCTCGAGTAACTGGCCAACAGGCGGGACGAGTAAACGCGATTGCGTTTCTGCATTCGTGCCGCACACGGCGCGGATCGGCTGGGGGCCGCCGTCAACGGCGTTTCTCACTGACTGATCATGTTTTCGCAACTGCGAAAACATGAAGGCAAAAGACGGGAATGACAAAGCCGGAGCGAAAATCTATGAATGGGACAGACACCCCTGGATGCTATGAGGGGTTCACGTCGGGAGGTTTTCAGCGAGGCGACTAGAACACGCCCGTATCGAGCAGCTGATAGACCATTTCTTTCAACGCCGGATCGATCGTGTCCAAACGACTAACGGGAGGTCCACCCGCCATGGAATCCAGGATCTCCGGTAGATCTGTTTGCTTGACACCGGCATACCAAATCTTTTGTGGATAGAGCACGATATTCGGCCCGTGATCGCATCCTCCGAAGCAGATGTAGGGTTTCACTTCCACATCGAGAGATCGCGCAGCTACTTTCTCAGTCAGCTCCTTCAGGAGCGGTTCGGAGCCTCGGCTCAGGCAGTCGACGTTTTGACAGACGAAGCAGATTGATTTCATCGGCACCCCTTTCACTCGTCAGATTAACTCAGCCGGTGGCGACGATTCAACAGAGCATGGAAATCGATAATTATTCCTGCTTGACTCGTCGTTTCGGTCTGCCTATTTTACGTGGACAAGGCGCCATTCCGGCCAAATCGTAATCCCGACGTAGGGGCAGGTTTGAAACCTGCCCCTACGGATTGCGGCCGGAGTCTATCCTGAGCGAAGACGAAGGGCATGACGGAGAAGCGGCGAAAGCCTTATTGAACGAAGACATGGCAGAGCAAATGCTCAGCCGGCATGAGAAAGGACTAAGAAATGGTGGAGACTATGCTGCTCGATGCGGACTCACACGTGAGCGAGCCCTTGAATCTCTGGCAGGAGCGCCTACCGGCAAAATACCGGGATATCGCCCCGCGCATGATGACGGAATATGAAGGCAAGCCGGGTGCCTGGTGGCACATCGAACAGGATCGTCCACCGCACAACGTTATTTTGGGCTTCGGCGGCAACAAATCGCTCGAAGAACTGCAGCAGTTATTGAAAGGCTTTTCGTATGCCGGGGCGCATCGCGGCGGATGGGACCCAGCGCAGAGAGTCAAAGACATGGATCAGGATGGTGTGGCGGGAGACGTGCTCTACACCACCCTCGGTTTCCGCATGTTTTGGATCAAAGATGCCGGTTTCCAAAGAGCCTGTTTTCAGGTGTACAACAATTGGCTCGCCGAGTTCTGTAGCTTTTCGCCCAAGCGTCTTAAAGGCTTAGGACTCATCTCACTCTATGACCCGAAGCAAGCCGCCGAAGATTTAGCGGATTGCGCAATGAAAGGGTTGGCGGGAGCGTTGGTATGGGCCTCGCCACCGGAAGAATTGCCGTTTTACTCAGAGATCTATGACCCCTTCTGGGCGGCGGCCCAGAAGCTTTCGATGCCTCTGAGCCTTCACGAGTTCGCCGGCTTTCGTTGGGTCGATTGGGACTCCAGTGCAAAAAAACGCACGGTTGCCGGCGCCATTAATTCGCACGAGGTCGAGAGCACGTTCGCCACTTTGATCCTGTCCGGCGTGCTGGAGAGATTCCCCGAACTCAAGGTCGTCTCGGCGGAATTGAACTGCGGCTGGCTCCCCTATTTTCTGCGCCGCATGGATGAACGCTTCGTGATGCGCGGAACGCGCCTGCACGGCCACCCATTTCCGACCAAGCTGACGATGAAGCCGAGCGAATATTTCCGCCGCCAGCTCTATGCGACTTTCATCGACGACGGCTTCGGCGTCGCCCATCGACATGAGATCGGCGTGGAAAATTTGCTCTGGTCATCGGACTTTCCCCACAGCGCCACCTTCTGGCCCCATTCGCGGGAAAAGATCGCGCAGGATTTTCAGGGCGTCGGCGAGGAAGACAAGCGGAAAATTTTGTCCGAGAATAGCGCCAGACTTTACCATTTTGATCTGGATTAGATCCTAGAGAAAGACTCCCAGAAGGTCATCGCCGGCTGCCGCCTGCTCTCTTCACGGCTTCTTTAATAGCGCGGGCGGCATAAACTCGCGCCAAGTGGGCGCGGAATTGCGCGTTGGCGTGCAAATCTTCAAGCGGCTCGATGCCGTCGGCGGCAAGTGCCGCGCTCTCTTCGATCAATTTCGCGTTCAACTTTCTTCCGCGCAGGCGATCTTCGACGGCGTGAGCGCGAAAGGCTTTGTCGCTCAAACCCGTCACGCCAATGCCGATCTCCTCGCACGACCCCTTGGCATCGAGGCTAACTGAAACCGCCACGCCGACGATCGCAAAGCCCGAGGCTTGTTGGGCCATTTTGTGATAGGCGCTGCCAGAGCGGCGAGATGAGATCGGCACGCGGATCTCGGTCAGGATCTCGTTCGGTTCGATCGCCGTGGTCATCGGCCCAAGAAAAAACTCTTCGGCACCGAGCGTTCGCTCGCCTTTCGGCCCGCGGAGTTTCAGCTCGCCTCCAAGCGCAAGGATCGCCGCCGGCCAATCCGCTGCGGGATCGGCGTGCGTCAGGCTGCCGCCGATCGTGCCGCGATTACGCACCTGGACATCACCGATCTCGCCGGCCGTCTCCGGCAACAATGGACATTTCTTCTTGAGCAGCTCCGCGCTTTCGATCTGGTAATGTGTCGTCAATGCGCCGATGACGATCTTGCCGTCCTGTTCGCTGATGCCGTTTAGTGTGGAAATTCGAGCGAGATCGATCAGCAGCTTTGGGTTGGCGAGCCTAAGCTTTATCAACGGCAACAAACTGTGCCCGCCCGCCAGAAGTTTCGCATCCTCTCCATGGGAGGCGAGCGCGCGCACGGCCTCATCCAAAGTCTGCGGCGCTATGTAATCGAAAGCGGCCGGAATCATCTATGACCTCCCGACGCTGCTTTTTTTCCTTGGCACAAGGTCCAAATTTTCTGTGGCGTGAGCGGCATGTCGATATGCGTAACGCCAAAGGGCGCCAGCGCGTCCACCACCGCACTCACCACAGCGGGCGTGGACCCGATGGTTCCCGCTTCGCCGATGCCTTTGAGCCCCAGCGGATTCACCGGACTGGGTGTTTCCGTACGGGCAAGCTGCAAACGCGGTAAGTCAGCTGCGCGCGGCAAAGCGTAATCCATCAAGCTCCCGGTAACGAGCTGGCCGTTTTCGTCGTAGACGACTCCCTCATAGAGCGCTTGTCCCACGCCCTGGACTATGCCTCCCTGGACCTGCCCGTCGACGAGCAGAGGATTGATGACCTTGCCGCAGTCGTCCACAGCGACATATTTTCTGACTTCGACGTTCCCGGTCTGCGGCTCGACTTCGACGACGCAGATATGTGTGCCGAAGGGAAAAGTAAAATTGGCCGGCTCAAAAGTGGAATCCGCGGATAGACCAGGTTCCATTCCCTCGGGTAGATTCTTCGCAGTTTGTGCCTGCTGCGCGATCTGCTGAATCGTCAGTGCCTTTCGCGGCACGCCTTTGACGCCGAACCGCCCGTCGGAAAAAACCAGATCGTCGGCATCCACTTCCAACAGATGGGAAGCCAGCTCGCGCGCCTTTTCCCTAACTTTCTCTGCCGCCTGATACACCGCGATGCCGCCCACCGCCGTCGCTCGGCTACCGAACGTGCCGATACCTTTCGCTACAGCGGCGGTGTCGCCATGGACGACTTCGATATCTTTCAGCGGGACGCTCAATTGATCAGCAACAATCTGCGCAAAGGAAGTCTTCTGCCCCTGGCCGTGTGGCGACGCGCCCGAGCAAACTTTGACTTTCCCGTCGGCGTCCACCTCGACCTTGCCATATTCCCAAAATCCCGGTCCCATCGCGCAGATTTCGACATAGGTCGATAACCCAATCCCCAAGTATCGTCCGCGACTTCTCATCCGCTTTTGCTCGCGGCGGAGCTTTTCATAGCCGGCAAGTTTGAGCGCTCTATTGAGTGCCAGCTGATAATTGCCGCTGTCATACGCTAGGCCGGTTGCGGTCTTGAAGGGAAATTCCTTCGCTGCGGGAAAGTTGGTCTTCCGCAGTTTCACCGGATCGATCTTCAGTTCTTGCGCGATGCGGTCCATCAGCCGCTCGATCACATAAGTCGCCTCGGGTCTGCCGGCACCGCGATAAGCATCGGTGGACATCTTGTTTGTGAACGCCGCGATGACTTCGATGCTGATCGTCGGAATCTTGTAGCATCCTGAAAGCATCAAGCCTGTGAACGGCGGAATGGCTGGCGTGAAAAGCTGATGATAGGCTCCGATGTCGGCAACGACTTTGTAGCGCAAACCTAAGATCGTTCCGTCCTTTTTCACTGCTGCTTCGACGTCGCCCACTTGACCTCGGCCATGGATAGTCGCTTGCATGTTCTCCCGGCGCTCTTCGCTCCACTTGACCGGCCGATTGAGTTTGAGAGCGAGGTAGCCGAGCAATGCTTCCTCGGCATAGACGTTGAGCTTGCTGCCAAATCCTCCGCCCACATCCGGCGCGATCACGCGCACCAGATTCTCGGGTAACTTGAGCATCTGCGAGAGATGGGTCTTGAGCAGGTGCGGTATCTGCGTCGCTGACCAGACCGTGAGCTGCTGTTCAGGGGCTAGATAGCGCGCCACGACGCCCCGCGTCTCGATCGCGATCGGGGCCAAGCGCTGATGCACAAGTCGCTGCTTGACGATTCTGTGTGCTTGTTTGAACGCCTTGTCTACATCGCCTTGCTTGTGCTCCCAGCGAAAGGCCATGTTGTCGGGCCATTCGGAATGGATCACCGGCGACCCGGCCGCGAGCGCTTTCTCCGGATCGGTAACCACCGGCAGGGGCTCGTATTCCATCTGAATGAGATCGAGTGCGTCGCGCGCCGCATAACGGTCCTCAGCGACTACCGCTGCCACGCCCTCTCCGACATAGCAAACCTTGTCTACCGCCAAGACGTGATGCTTGGGGATTCTCAGAGTTGGGTTATCGGCCGTCGTCGGAAGAGTAGCAATTTGATCGCGCAGCTCCTCTCCCGTGACGACCGCGACGACGCCGGGATGTTGGCGCGCCGCGGCCGCGTCGATGCTTTTGATTTTGGCATGAGCATGCGGGCTTCGAAGAACGGCGACGTGAAGCATCTCGGGAAGCCTGACATCGTCAACGTATTGACCGAGTCCGCGAATCAGAGCCGGATCTTCGCGCCGCTTGATCCTGGCGCCGACAAGTTTACTGACAGGCATCTTATTTCTCCGGTTTCGGATTCCGGGTCTCACGCCTCGGGTTTTAACCCAAGACTCGAAACATCGGCGCGAAACTAACTTCGCCTTCTGGTTTTTGGCTTCTCTCTCATTCTTTTCGCCGCGTATTGGACCGCGTCCACGATGTGCTGGTAGCCGGTGCAGCGACAGAGGTTGCCGTCGAGGGCGTGGCGAATCTCGTTCTCCGTCGGTTTCGGATTGCGTATCAAAAGTTGATGCGCGGAGAGAATCATCCCCGGCGTACAGAAGCCACACTGCAGTCCGTGACACTCCCAGAAGGCCTCCTGGATCGGATGAAGCCTATCCCCATTAGCCAGACCTTCGATGGTCAGAACATCGCCTCCTTGCGCCTGCACAGCCAGCACCGTGCACGATTTCACCGCCGCGCCGTTCAGCATCACCGTGCAAGCGCCGCAAATGCTGGTGTCGCAGCCGACATGGGTCCCAGTCAGCCCTACCACATCGCGCAGAAGATCAACCAAAAGCAGCCGAGGCTCCACTTCGTAGGCTTGCTCGACTCCGTTGATCCTTAGGGAAACTCTCTTCTTAGCCACAGCCTCCATCATTGTTCCCTATATCCCAATGTGACCTCGACGATCAAGTTTTCTTCTTGGGTATCCCCCGCCGCAGTTAGATGAAAACTGCAAGAAGGGTAAGTCAAGATGCCGGCGGCGCTGGCTGCTGGCGACAAAACGACAAAGCTTTGTACGAAATGATTTACTTAGGCAACAACAGACGTTGCTGCGACCGACGGTTTGAAAATATCAAGTTCTTCCGAATGTGACATCGAGCGGACTATTGACGACTGTGTGCTTTGACATGGTGAACGGGAGGGCAACCCTGGAGGACAGTATCCAACGGACCTATTTTCAATCTCCGTCACGAGTGTTCATCGCGATTTCCATACACGCCCGCTGCTCAACTAGTTTTAGCTCTTTGTCGTTGGGATCGACGGGCGGACCGTAATGGTCAACCAACTGGGCGCCGCAAAGCTGATCAATAAACGCGTACTGTGTGTGAACGTACCCGGGGACATCTGTTTGCTCTTTGTTGAGGATTACTATCGAGCCATTGGGATGAGTGGAAGTATCAATGTCTGCGACCGATTCGGTCGCTGTACGGCTCTGCGCATAAGAACTTGACGGCAACACCAAAATTGCAAGGATAAGAGCAATAGCGAAACCAAGACTTTTTGCATACATCGATTTTCCTCCTTTCGAATACGAACCCTCCAGGCATTGCCCCACATGATGTACGGCGCAATTCCGGTACCAATATCCTTCTTCGATTTTTTTGGCCGCCCAACAGCATAGGTTCATCGACCCTGTTGGCAATTAGCCGACAATTTTTCCTACAGTGCCTGTTATTATGCGCCACTTCATTGACAATCTTAATCACGCGCGAGATAAGACCTTCGGTGCAGCTCATATGCGCCGCGGTCAACACCGAACAAAGCAAATAGGAATTCGCTGTCGTTGCAAAACATGATTTAGAGCGGTGATTAGGATTTGCGTTCGATTAAGGGCGCGGATCGTTTTGCTCTTCCCACGTGCGATAGATTTTACATTGACAGCAGGCGTTTGAAGCCGATAAATCAACCCGGGTCGCGACCATGCTCGCCGCCAATCCGGGGCAAGACGAAAGTCTGGAGGCCAAAGTCATGAGTACTGATGGTTCGTTTCTTAAAAGCGGTAATCTGGCGATGATGTTGAGAGGACTAGTCATTCTCTTGACGCTCTATGGGTCCGCCGCACCGACGACAGCCAACGCCAATCCTTTCCTCGCGAAGGCTGGCGAAACACCGACCACAGTGCAGGTTGCCACCTGCGCGGTCTCGGGAGGCTTCATCCATCTTTATACGGCGATGGACAATGGCCTCTTCGACAAATACGGCATCAAGATCGACCACAGATTTATCAGCGGCAGCGCCATGAACCTTGCGGCGCTATCGGCCGATGAGGTTTCATTTCTCTATTGTGCCGCTGACGGCACAATTCCCGGATTGGCCAGCGGCGTGGATGGTAAGCTCGTGGCTTCGCCGCTTATTGGCTTGCCCTACGTGCTCTTGGCGCACAAAGAAATTAAGCGCCTTGAAGATCTGAAGGGCAAGAGCATCGGCGTTTCGAAGGCCGGAGATTTAGATGATCGCCTGATAAAAACACTTCTAAAGAAATTCAACTTGAGCACAGCTGATGTCACGATTCGACCCATCGGCGGAAGCCAACCGGAGCGGTACAACGCGATGATGGGTGGCATCGTACAGGCGGCGCCGGTCACACCCCCGTTGGACGCTCGGGGAAGGAAGGACGGCCTCAATGTTATTTACAACCTTAAAGACCTCAATCTACCATTCATTTATAGCTCCGTTCATACGAACCCAAAAACCTTGAAAGAAAGGCCGCAATTGGTGCAACGCTTCGTCGCCGCCATTGCCGAGTCTCTGCACTTCGCGGAAAAAAATCCCGACAAGGCAAAAGCCTCTCTGAGCAAAGTGCTTAAGATCAACGATTCGGAGATCCTCCAATCAGCCTACGATGCTTACGCCGTATCCCTGGTTAATCGATCAATGCTTGTACCGCCCAATGCGCTCGCCGAGGCTGTGGACGTCGCGCGCGACAACGGCACTAACGTGCGCAAGAAATCAGCCGAGCTCTTCGACAATAGTTTCGCCGAGCAATTGACCAAGAGTGGTTTTCTTAAGGAGCTCTGGGGCGCCGAGCTGCGTTAACAAATAACCGCAAATCCATCGGCCATTGAGATATAACTGCGTCAATTTTCAACGCTGCTCTGAACCCACCTTCGGTCCGGCAGAGCGCAGCTGACAGAAGTGCGCTCCGACTGACAGCAACTGTCGCGAGAACGGACCAAAGGCATAGTAATTCCTACCCTTTCTTTCTCTTCCGACGAGTAAAAAAGGAAAGCTTACCGCTCCGCGCCTTGTGAATGGCTTTTGCTAAGTCGAAGGGCCGGAGAGGTGCATATATAGCAGGTTCGTGCTGCGCTGACGGACGTGAGGTTCGAAAAACCCTTCATCGTCGAAGTAGCCTGCCGGCAGCATCTTTGTTCGTAGCATCCCTGCCGCAATCGCGGTCCAAAGCGAAATGTAATCGCGTATTGAGTGAAGGCCTCGTCTGCCCTTGCGCTGAGCCTCATGCTTGCAGGCCAGGTTATACACGCATGGCAACGGTAGGTGTGGGTAAGAGTCCGTGTTCAAGCGGCACATGTGGCTGAAGTCTCTTCGACTTCGGAAAATTCATGATGATCAGGAGCTGGGTAATAAAACTATTTGCCCAAAGAAAGGTGTTTTAACAAGATGATAGGACGGAAATTTCGTTTATTCGTAATCGGTTTGCCGATAATGATCGTGATTCTACTCCCGGTTCACGTCTCTTGGCGAGGTCCGCAATTGAAGGGAATATCCTTAGGCGGGATCGCAAACGTTTGGGCCCGTGCGCCGCTTAGTGTAAAAAAGTTTGGTGCGAAAGGAGACGGAGTGCATGATGATAGTGCAGCCATTTCCGCGGTTTTTGCCGCTGCGAGCTCGGGCGATGTCATCTCCTTTCCCGCCGGAATTTACATTTGCAACGACGTCAATGTCGCTAACAAAAGTAATTTGACTCTAAAGGGTCAAGGAAATTCAACCATAATCAGGAATGGGATCACCAACGGAGCTACTCCTGTCCTAACGTTCGCCACGGTTAACGGGCTAACCATACAAGACTTAGCCTTCGACAACCGTTCAATCGGCGCCTACGGCGGCGTGGTCAACAGGATGCCCTGGTTCACGACCTTCGCGGTTCTGTTCGCGATGGCCAACTGCGGCCTGCCGGGCACCGCGGGGTTCATCGGCGAGTGGATGGTCATCCTGGCATCCGTGGGCTTCAACTTCTGGGTCGCCGTGCTCGCCGCGACGGCGCTGATCTTCGGCGCGGCGTACACGCTGTGGATGGTCAAGCGCGTCTACTTCGGCGAAGTCGCGAACCACCACGTGGACGAGCTCACCGACATCAACGCCCGCGAGTTCTTCATGCTCGCGCTGCTCGCCATCGCGGTGCTCGCGATGGGCCTGTACCCGAAGCCCTTCACCGACGTGATGCAAGTGTCCGTGGGTGAACTGCTGAAGCACGTCGCTCAGTCGAAGCTCTGATCGGCGCCGAAAGATCCTATGAATCAATTGAACTGGCTGATCGTCTACCCCGAGATCTTCCTGCTGGTGATGACGTCGGTGGTCGCGCTCGTCGGCCTCGAGGCCAGCGCCGCCGGCCAACGCCTGACCTTCTGGATCGCCGAGGCGTCGCTGCTGGTCGTGGCCGGCATGCACCTGCACGAGCTGCAGCTCGGCGCCACCGTCTACGGCATGCAGCGCATGGTCGTCGCCGATCCGATGGGGCACCTGCTGGCGCTGTCCGCCACCGTCGCGACGATGATCACGCTCGGCTACGCGCGTCCGTACCTCGCATCGCGCGACCTGCTGAAGGGCGAGTTCCTCTCGCTCTCGATGTTCTCGCTGCTGGGCATCTCGGTGATGGTCTCGGCGAACAATTTCCTCGTCGTCT
>Ga0137403_10007664_pt1 | contig 12153 bp, 12 predicted proteins | sample CZOMad2_1_16fung_FD_122057 | JGI IMG/M metagenome (GOLD analysis project Ga0137403, IMG submission 122057) | Vadose zone soil fungal communities from Angelo Coast Range Reserve, California, USA - CZOMad2_1_16fungal (Hybrid Assembly) | ecosystem: Environmental > Terrestrial > Soil > Vadose zone...
CGCGTCGTGGAAGCGCTGGCCCGCATCGACGCGTCGACGGCGTGGTGTGTCTGGATTGCCAGCGGGAACCCCGTGTATGTGGGGCGGTGCCTCGCGGATGCAAGCGCCGAAGCGGTGTTCGGGCGGGACCCCCAGGTGGCCACGGCGGGGGGCGTCGCGCCCTATGGCCGGGCGGTGGTCCAGGACGGGGGCTACCTGGTCAGTGGGCGCTGGCCGTATGCGAGTGGCTGCCAGCACAGCACCTGGCTCTTCTGCTGCTGTACCGTCTGCGACGGCGACCAGATGCGCCTGACGGAGCGTGGGGACCTGGAAGTGCGGGTGCTCTTCATGCCGACCGCACAGGTCACCATTGTGGACACCTGGGAGGTGAGCGGCTTAGCCGGGACGGGCAGCCATGACGTGGTCATCGAGCAGGTGTTCGTGCCCGAGGCGTACAGTGGGATCTTCGGCGCGGGCCCGTCACCCCACAGCACGCATTTCCAGGGGCTGCTGTACCGCTATCCGTTTATCCTGGCCAGTGCCTTGCCCATTGGGGCCCTCGCCTTAGGGATCGCCCACGGGGCGGTGGAGACGGTCGTGGGGCTGGCGCAGACCACACAGCCCGCGGGGACCACCACGCTGTTACGGGAGCACGCGTTGTTTCACGTCCGGCTGGCGGAAGCGGTGGCCTTGGTGCGTGCGGCGCGGGCGTGGTTATACGCCGCGGTGCAGCAGACCTGGGAGGCCATGCGGACCCGCGGCGAGGTCACCGTGGCCGAGCGCGCGGACGTGCTGCTCGCGAGCGCCCATGCGACGCGCAGTGCCGCGGCGGCGGTGGATCTCGTCTACACCGCGGCCGGGGCGACGGCAAACTACCGACGCAGTCCCCTCCAGCGGGCCCTGCGGGACATCCACGCCGTCACCCAGCACATCGCCACGGCGCCCTCCCAGTATGAGTCCGCTGGGCGCATGCTGGTAGGACTACCACCGTTGCAATCCCGGATCCTCTTGTGAGCGCCGGTGACGCCGAACACTTATGAGGCCCCCAGTTGTCAAGAGACACACTAACCCCAGGAGCAGATTTCTTACATTTTTTTCCGCTGGGTTGGTCCTGGCGTCGTCAGCATCCAGTTGCGTGCTCTGACGGCATTTCCACCGCCTGGGGCAGACAGCGTGTGGCTGCACCCAACACTTCTTGAGACTCGCTCGTCGTCGTGATGATGCGTGCAGAGAAACAGCCGTGGCGTCCTCTGCGGTCTAGAAACATAGCGGGACCCTCATACCGTCCTATGCAAAAGGGCGCTGCACGTCGCGTGGGCCCCAGTGAGGGCCAGGCTCGGGTGAGGGGCAGCCCACGTCAACCGCATAGACTGAGCGCCGTATACAGGGAGTCGGAGTGCGCGTCCAATCAACCGCCATGGGATCAGGGCGTCAAGACCTCCATGCTCCTACGCGTTCAATGACGCCATGGCACAGTCATTCCCAAGCATGGTGCTCAGGTGCATCCCGTTCGTGTCCAGTGAGGCGCAAGGCTCACCACGCACTCCGCTCCGCGAGCCGTTGAGAAATTTTTGGAGATCGAAGGCCGTATCACGCTGTAACATGTAGTAGACGGCACGCGCTCATGTATGGGCGAAGATCGTCAAGGCTTTGCCCTTCCCGTGTTTGTTCTCCAAGCGCGCCACATATTTTTGGCCTGCGGGACGGTTCCGGAGAAACAACCCGGCGGCTTCGGAGAAGGCCCATTTGAGATACGCCTTGCCGATTTTCGCGCCGGAGGTGCCGTAGCGTTTCCCCGCCGATTCCTTCGTGCACTTGACCAGGCGGCAATCGGACACAAAATCCTGGACCCGGGGGAAGCGCACGATATCATGAATCTCATACAGGAGGACCAGCGCCAGGATTTGGCCAATCCCGGGGACGGATTGCAGTCGGTACAGCGTCTGGGCGTTGTGTTGCTTCGCCGTGTTGACGATGGTTAACTCCAGGTCGTTGCGTACCTGGTCGTAATAACCAATGAGCGCGAGGTCGACCTCAAGGCTCTTTTGCACTTGTATTCCGTACTTCTCCAAAAGGGTTGCATGTGAGAGAATCGAGGCACCCAACTGAACCAGGAGGTGCCCCATGCATACAACTCCGAGCGAGGTCGAGTTTGAAACCCACACGATCGGGCCCTTGGTCTTGACGACCCCATTTCTTCGTCGTTTGGGCTTGCGTGAGACGATCAATCGGTTGTGTCCCGTGGCGCAGCAAGCCGATTTTGACCTGGGCTTGGTGGCGGAGTTGGTGGTGCAATGCCGCTTGAGTGATCCCCGGGCACTGTACGATATGCCGCAGTGGGCTGCAACGTATCATATTGCCGAACTATATGACGATATGGATGATGCGAGCCAACTCAATGATGACCGGGTCGGCCGCTTGCTGGATGATCTTTATCCCAAACGGGCCATGGTGTGGGGAGAGGTGATCGCACGGGCGGCGCAAGCGTACGAAATAGACCTGAGCCGCTTGCATGCCGATACGATGCCAATCAAGTTTGCCGGCATGTTTTCAGTCCAGTCCGATGACGCCAGCGTGCCGCATCTGGAGCCGGGCTACAATCCCCAAGGTGAGTGGGTACAACAGCTCAAGCTGTTTGCGCTGGCGAGCGGTGATGGGGGGCTGCCGGTGTGGTTTGATGCCCTGAGCGGTGGCCCCGGCGACAGCGCGACCTACGTGCCGCAGTTTGAGGCGTTCTGCGAGCATGCCCGCTTGGCCCGTTTGCTCCCCCTTGCGGAAGTGATTGTCATTGGCGACCGCAAGATGCCGACTGCCGACAACCAGCAGGCGTGGTTACGTCTGGGGGTGAGCTACATCGGGCCCACGACCATGCAAGACCACGATCGTGAAACCTTAGGCCGGTTGTTAGCCGAGGGCCACAGCTGGCGTGTCTTACCCTATGTGGCCGGACGAGAGACGAAAAAAGATCAAGACGCGCGCACGGTTGACCAAGTCGTGGGGCACAGCGTCGAGATCAGAGACCCGGACAGCGGCGTTGTGTATCCCGTGCGGCATCTCTACATCCATTCCAGTGCGTTGGCTCAACATGAGGCGAAGCGCCGTGAGGCCGAGATGAGCCTGATCGAGGCCGAAGTCAAGCGTATTCAGGGTTTGGTCAACAAGTACGATTATAAGAGCCCGGAAGTCATCGTGCGTCGGGTGCAGCAGAAGGCGTTCAAGAAACGTCGGGCCAGTCGTTATTTTGACATCGAGGTGGTCGAAGATGCGTCGTGTCCCCAAGCGCCCTACGCCTTGACATACAGGATCGATCAGGCGCGTGTGGCGCGTGATGCGGCGTTGGACGGTGTGTACTTGTTGGTGGCGGGTGGTACGTGTGCGCAGTGGGATGACGCCCAGCTATTGCGGGAGTGGAAGGGGCAATACAAGGTCGAGCATTGTTTTCGCCTGACCAATCAACTGTTTCTTTGTGGTCCAGTATTTCTGAAAAATGCTCAGCGCATTGTCAGCCTCATCTTGTTGATCATGGTGGGTTGCCTGGTGGCGGGGTTGATCGAGCGCCAGATTCGCCGCGTGTTGGCTGAGCGGCAGGCGCCGATCGTCGGGCTGATGCCTGAAGGTCGCGACACGCTGAGGCCAAGCGTGGCGCGAATCCTGCGCGCCTTTGGCGATTACAGCCTGGTATTGATCAAGACTGCCGATGGTCGCCTGTTGGGCCGACGGGTGGCGCGGCCCAACAGGGTTCAACAGCAAATCTTGGAGGTCCTGGGGCTGCCTCATCCCGCGGTTTTGTTTGGCGGGTCGTTGTTTGTGGCCAGCCCTCCAGGGGGATAGTGTCTTGATGGTGCGTTGAAGATGCATGAGCTTGAGTCGATGGTGCTCGATGGCATTCATGTCGTTGCCCCAGGTGCGTCACCTGGACGCTTCAGGGCCCCTCCTCCACGAGAAGCGGGCCCCTGAAAGTCACCACACCGACTGGATAGTGATGCTGGTAAACCATAAAAGCGTTGTTCAGTCCTGATCAGACAGAACCCTCAAGGCAAAGTGCGGAATACAAGTTGGAGTCCAGCCGCCAGCCCTGGGGGAATGGATCATCAACCTCGGTGAAGCGGCCGAGTACATGTTCGACCACAATATCTTCCAGGAGAACCTGGTCGGCGTTGACTTCTGCGAGAAGATGGTCGCCGAGACCAACCCGAGCGTGCTCGCCCAGGCGGAGAAAACCTCGGCGCCGCACGCCGATGCGCACGGGTACAAGACCATCGCTGACATCATGCGGTCGCTCAACCCGTTCAGCGGCGAGTTCTACCGGGAAGCACTCCAGGTCAGCCGCTGGACGCGGGAGATGTTCTGCCTCATGGAGGGTCGCCACGTGCACCCGTCGACGCTGTACCCGGGCGGCATCGGGACCACCGCAACGGTCCAGTTGATGACCGACTACATGACACGTCTGATGCGCTATGTCGAGTTCATGAAGAAGGTCGTGCCGATGCACGACGACCTGTTCGACTTCTTCTACGAGGCGCTGCCCGGTTACGAGGAAGTCGGCAGGCGGCGGGTGCTGCTCGGCTGCTGGGGCAGCCTGAACAACCCGGAGTACTGCGACTTCACCTACCGGAACATGGCCGACTGGGGCCGCAAGATGTTCGTCACGCCCGGCGTGGTGGTGGACGGCAAGCTGGTCACGACCAGCCTGGTCGACATCAACCTGGGCATCAGGATCCTGCTCGGTCACTCGTACTACGAGGACTGGGAAGACAAGGAGATGTTCGTCACCCGGGACGAGCTCGGCAACCCGGTCGACCGGCGGCACCCGTGGAACCAGCACACCATCCCCAGGCCGGCCAAGCGCGACTTCGACAACGCGTACAGCTGGACCATGTCCCCGCGCTGGTTCGACGGCCAGGACTACCTGCCGCTGGACACGGGCGGCGGCCCGATCGCCCGGCTCTGGGCGACCGCGCTGGCCGGCCTGGTCGACTGCGGCTACGTGCAGTCCACCGGGCACAGCGTGAAGATCAACCTGCCGCGGACCGTGTCCAAGCCCGAGACCACGTTCGAGTGGAAGATCCCGGTAGACAAGCAGGGTCGACCGCTGTCCAACGCGATCGAACGGGACCGGGCCCGGACCTACTTCCAGGCCTACGCCGCCGCATTGGGGGTGTACTTCGTCGAGCAGGCGCTGGCCGAGATCCGGGCCGGGCGGACCAAGACCTGGGAATCGTTCACCGTGCCCCAGGACGCGTTCAGCTGCGGCTTCACCGAAGCGGTGCGCGGCGTGCTGTCGCACCACATGGTGATCAGGGACGGCAAGATCGCGAACTACCACCCGTACCCGCCCACGCCGTGGAACGGCAGCGTCCGCGACGTCTACGGGACACCGGGGCCGTACGAGGACGCGGTGCAGAACACGCCGATCTTCGAGGAGAACTCCAAGGAGAACTTCAAGGGCATCGACATCATGCGCGCCGTGCGCAGCTTCGACCCGTGCCTGCCGTGCGGGGTACACATGTACCTGGGCGGCGGCAAGGTGCTCAAGACGGCGCACTCGCCGACGGGAGTGACCCTCGCCATGTAGCGCCCGGCTCGCCTCCGGGGCGCGGTGACCGCGTCCCGGAGGCGAGCGGGAAACCACACCCGACTACAGGGAGGGCCGATGGCCGCAGGCGATGATGCCCAGGCGGCAGGTGAGCGGGTCGAGGCGCTGCTCGCCGAGCTGCGATCACAGGCCGGACCGCAGGTCGCGGCCACCGCGGAGGAGCTGGTGGGCTGCCTGGTGGAGCTGTACGGCGCGGGACTGGCCAGGATCACCGAGATCCTCGGCGAGGACGAGTCCGGGCCGAAGCTGATGGACAAGCTGGTCGCGGACCCGCTGGTGGAGAGCCTGCTGCTGGTGCACGACCTGCACCCGCTCGACACCAGCACCCGGGTCCGGCGGGCCGTCGAGGAGGTGCTGCCCCAGCTCGGCTCGCACGCGGGCAACGTCGAGTACCTGGGCCTGGACGAGGCGGGCGTGCTCCGGCTGCGCCTGGAGCAGAGCGGCTGCTCGGCGGACACGGTCCGCGACCTGATCGAAAAGGCTGTGGCCGGGGCGGCACCCGAGGCAGCGGGGGTCGCCATCGAGATGGCCCAGCCGCCCGCCGAACCGACGCTGCTGCAGATCACCAGGCGTCCCTTCGAGGGGGCGCGGTGACGGAGAATCCCCCCGCGGGCTTCGGGTCAGGAGGGGGCGGACCGGGAACCGCCGGGGTCACCGGGCTGCGCCGCTTTGTCAAGCGGCCGTCCGGGACCCCGGCGCCCGGTACGCGGGCGCCCGGTGCGCAGGCTCGCAGCCCGCAGGTACCGGGCGGGCTGCCGGTGCAGCTGGGCGGCCAGCGCCTGATGAGCCAGCGCGAGGACGACCCGCCGGGTACCGAACGGTGCGAGATGTGCCAGACGATCCTGGACGGCTGGCACGGGCACCTGGTCGACCTGGACAAGCGCTCGATCGCCTGCGCCTGCCGGGCGTGCTACCTGCTGTTCACGCACGAGGGTGCGGCCGGGGGCCGGTACAAGGCGGTGCCCGAGCGGATCTGCCACGACCCGGCCCGGCCGCTGGCCGGCACCGACTGGAACGAGCTGCAGATCCCGGTCGCGATGGCGTTCTTCTTCTTCAACTCGGCCCTGGGCCGGGTGGTGGCGGGCTACCCGAGCCCGGGCGGGGTGACCGAGTGCGAGCTCGACCTGGAAGCCTGGGACCGGCTCGCCGCCACGTACCCGCTGCTCGGCGAGCTGACGCCGGACACCGAGGCCATCTTCGTGCATAAGGACGAGGTGTTCCTGATCCCGATCGACATGTGCTACTCGCTGGTCGGCGAGCTCCGGATGTACTGGCAGGGGTTCGACGGCGGGGCCGAGGCCCGCGAGGCGCTGGCCGCGTTCCTGGCCGGGCTGCGGCGGCGGGCGGTCGTACTGGAGCGGGGGCGCTAGCGTGGCCGACCTGATCTTCGGGTGTACCGGCGCGAGCGCCGACCGGTACGCCGTCACGCCGACCCTGTCCTTCCAGCTCGCCATCACCGAACGGTCCGGGGTGCGGGTGCACGCGATCGCGCTGCGCTGCCAGATCCGGATCGAGCCGCACCGCCGCCGCTACACCGCGACGGAGGCGGAACGGCTGCACGACCTGTTCGGCGACACGTCACGCTGGGCCGATACGGTCAAGCCGATCCAGCTGGCCACGGTGACCGCGATGGTCCCCGGCTTCACCGCGGTGACCGAGATCGAGATCCCGGTGCCGTGCACGTATGACCTGGAGGTGGCTTCGGCGCGCTACCTGCAGGGCCTGGACGACGGCACGATCCCGCTGCTGATGCTGTTCAGCGGCACCGTGTTCGTGGCCACCGAGCAGGGCTTCTCGGTCGAGCTGGTGCCGTGGAGCGCCGAAGCCTCCTACCGGATGCCGGTCTCCGTCTGGCGCGAGCTCGTCGACGCGCACTTCCCCGGCAGCGCCTGGCTGCGCTGCAGCCGGGACACGCTGGACGCGCTGTCGCAGTACAAGGCGCGGAACGCGCTGCCCACCTGGGACGCCACCCTGGTCGAGCTGCTGGCCGCCGCAAGAGGCGGCGAGCCAGCGGCCGCGCCCGATCAGGAGGGCGAGACGGGGGTGACGCAGCGGTGAACCTCGACCCCGTTCGGAAAATCGCGGACGCGGTCCTGTACGAGGGCTACATCCTGTACCCGTACCGGGCCTCGGCCCAGAAGAACCGGAGCCGCTGGCAGTTCGGGGTGGTGATGGCGCCCGGGTACGCCGCCGCCGACCCGTCCGAGACCAGCTTCACCCGGGCCGAATGCGTGCTCGAGCACGCCGGGCAGCCCGAGGTCCGGGTCCTGCTGCGGTTCCTGCAGGTCCAGCGGCGGACTTCCGGCGGCGAGAGCTCTGCCGCCGAGAGCTGGGACGAGGCGGCGGAGCGCGAGATCGAGGCGGTCGCGGACGCCGCCGCGCTGTTCGGCGACGGGGTGACGCGGGAGTTCACCGTCGAGGGCGGCGAGGACCGCGAGGAGGACGTCGTGCGGCGCCGGGAGCCGCTGGCCGGCGCGGTCACGGTGCGGGCGGCTGAGGTCCCCGGCCCGTGGCGCGCCCTGAAGCTCCAGGTCCGGGTGGAGAACCGAACGGACCTTGGCTCCGTGCCCCGGCGCCGGGAGGACGCGCTGCCGACGTCGCTGGTCGCGGCGCACGCCATCATCACCGTGGACGGCGGGAAGTTCCTCTCGATGACCGACCCGCCGGAGTGGGCGCGGCCGGCCGTGGCCGACTGCCGCAACGAGGGCGGCTGGCCGGTGCTGGCCGACCCGGACGACCGGGTCATGCTCTCCTCCCCGATCATCTTGTACGACTACCCCGAACTCGCCGCGGAGAGCCCGGGCGAGCTCTACGACGGCACCGAGATCGACGAGATCCTGACGCTGCGGACGCTGGCGCTGTCCGACGACGAGAAGGCCGAGGCCCGGGCCACCGACCCGCGGGCGGCCGCGCTGCTGGACCGGGTCGATGCGATGGATCCGCAGGTCCTGGCGCGCTTGCACGGGACGCTGCGATCGCCGCGGCCGGGACCGGCGGCGGAGCCGCCGACCTTGACCGAGGCCGGGGAAATCCAAGGGCTCGAAGGGGTCGAAGGGACAGTCCCGTGGTGGGACCCTGACGCGGACGCCTCGGTGTCGCCGGACACCGACAGCGTGACCATCGGCGGCCGGCCGATCGCCCGCGGCAGCCTGGTCCGCCTGCGGCCGGGCGCGCGCCGAGCCGACGCGCAGGACATGTTCCTGGTCGGCCGGGTCGCCGAGGTCCAGGCGGTGCTGTACGACGTGGAGGACAACCCGTACCTGGCCGTGTCGCTGGCGGGCGTCGCGGACGAGGACCTGCGCATCGCGCACGGGCGCTTCCTGTACTTCAGCACGGACGAGGTCGAGCCGTGCGACGCCGAGGGTGCCCAGTGAATGGCCCCGCGGACGGCCCAGTGGACGGCAGCGTGAGCGGGCGGACGCTGGTGGCGGGCGTGGGGAACGTGTTCCTGCGCGACGACGCGTTCGGCGTCGAGGTGATCAAGCTGCTGGCCGGGCGCCCGGTGCCGGACGGCGTGCAGGTCAAGGACTTCGGCATCCGCGGCGTGCACCTGGCCTACGACCTGCTCGACGGCTGTGAGCTGTTCGTCCTGGTGGACGCGGCGCAGCGGGGCGAGGCGCCGGGCACGGTGACCGTGCTCGAGGTCGAGGTGCCCGAGCCCGACCCGGCGGCAGGCCCGGTCATCGACGCGCACAGCCTGACCCCGGACGGCATCTTCGCGCTGCTCGGCTCGCTCGGCGGGCGCCCCGGGCGCAGCCTGCTGGTGGCGTGCGAGCCGGCCGACGTCAGCGCCGGGATGGGCCTGTCCGGGCCGGTCCAGGAGGCTTTGCCGCACGCGGTGCGGACGGTGGAGGAGATTCTCGCGGGGAGGGCGGCGGAGTCGTGCGGATAGTGCAGATCTGAGGCCCGAGCGGGAAGGAGGTGCTAGGGATGCTGAGCAGGCTGGTCAAGGCGGCCATCATCGCCGGGGTTCTGGCGTTGGTGATCGACTCGCTGCCGGACATCAAGCGGTACCTCGAAATTCGCGACATGTTAAGCCCCACGGCGCAGGAGAGGATGTGAGCGCTATGGAAGTAGTGATCGGCTTCGCTGTGGGCTACTGGGTGGGCACGCGCCAGGCGGCGTAGGTACAGAGCTTCGGTCTTAGGTAGAGACGGGAGGGGAATGCACGAGTACGGCTTGGCCGAAGGCGTGCTGGCTACCGTGCGCCAGCGCGCCGCCGGCCGGAAGGTGGCGGGGATCCGGGTCCGGTTCGGCGTGAAGCACGCGGTCGACGAGGAGTCGATGGTCCAGGCGTGGGGCTTCGTGGCCGAGGGCACGGAGGCCGAGGGCTCGGCGGTGGCGCTCGTCACCGTGCCGGCCACGATCACCTGCCAGGACTGCGGGCTGACCGCCGAGACCACCGACGTGCTGGCCCTCTGCCCGGGCTGCCGCGGGGAGAACGTCGAGATCAGCGGCGGCGACGAGATGACGCTCGAATCGATCACCTACGAGCCGGCCAGGACCGGCTGAGAGGGGATAGGTATGTGCCTAGGCATCCCGGCTCAGCTCGTGGCGGGTGAGACCGGCCATCCCGACCTGGTCATGGCCGAGGTGGGCGGGGCGCCCCGCACCGTCAACGTGGGACTGCTCGACGAGCGGCCCGGTCCCGGCGACTGGATCCTGGTGCACATGGGCTTCGCGCTGAACGTGATGACGCCGGAGGAGGCGGCCGACGCGCTGGCCGCGCTCGGCGCCGAACGCGAGGCCGAGGACCGCGAGGCGGACGCCGTGCAGGCGGCGATGAACGCCGCGGCGGCGGCCGAGGAAGAGGCCATCGCGGCTAGGTGGATGACGTGAGCGGGCCCGCGGCCTCGGACGGCCCGCTGATGTTCGTCCGGTACGCCTACCCGCCGAACGCGCTGGGTTACTGCGGCCCCGACGACTTCGCCGCCTTCCGCGAGTACGCCGTGGCCGGCGTGGCCGACCAGGGCCTGGTCCAGCTGGCCCGGGCGTTCTCCGGCGCGTGGCCGTACCTGGAGCTGATCGCGGCCGGCTGCGGCATCCCCGACCCGCTGGACCACCGGGTGGTGGAGGCGTACTGGGTGGGCAACGAACTGCTCGACCGGGTTCCGGTGGGGAAGATCGGCGACTCGATGGCGGAGCGGTTCCGGCAGCGGGTGGGAAACAAGTTCCAGTTCCTGGCCGAGGGGGTGCTGGCCGGCGGGGTGCCGCACCACAGCTTCCACGTGTTCGGCGTGTACCCGTGGGTGGGCCTGCTGGGCGACGACCGCAAGGCCAGGCACGCGCTCATGGTGCTGGACCGGTGCCGGATCCGGTGGGGCACGGTGACCGCGCTGCACGGAGACCAGGCCGCGGTGGAATCCCGGCCGCTGTGCTGGGACGGGCGACTGCTGACGCTGGGCGAGCCTGCGACCGAGATGGCGCGACTCGCGCTGGACGGCACGGTGCTGGCCCGCGGCATCGGCCCGGGCGACCGGGTGGCGCTGCACTGGGACTGGGTCTGCGACAAGCTCACCGACCGCCAGCTCCGCGCGTTGCGCACCTACACCATGCGTCACCTGGACATGGTCAACCACCGCGTCGACCACCCCGGCCCCGTCGCCATCCTCGGCTGAGCGATGGGGTGAGGGAGTCAGGCGGGGGTGACTACGAACTGGCGCAGGTACAGGTCGCGGAACGTTACCGGGCCGCGGGGGCCGGGCACGGCGTCGATGTTGATCCCGGTCTCCGGCACCGAGAACAGCTTGAAGCCGTCCAGCAGGCGGGTGGTGGAGTTCCAGAACGCGCCGGTGCCCGCGTAGGCGCCGAGGAACTCATCCGCCGCGGCCCGGTCCCGCGTCACGATCGCCGCGGCCAGCCCGGAGGTCTCCTCGTTGGCCAGCACGGCCGCGGCGCGCGGCCCGTCGGCCGGGGCCAGCGTCACGGTGGCCTCGCGGCCGGAGTCCAGCGCCCACTCGTGGCCGAGCGGGTGCGCGTGCGGCGGCAGCGAGCCGGCGATACCCAGCCGGTCCAGCAGCGCGGTCACCCGCGGCACGAAGGCGTCCCACAGCGACGGGTGCAGCAGCAGCAGGTTGAGCCGGTTGCACACGCCGAGCCGGTCCAGGCTGGCCTCGATCAGCTGCCCGGCCAGGTCCAGGTCGGCGGCGGCGTCGACGTACAGGACCGCACCGCCGTCGGCATGCGCCATCGTCCGCACCCCGTGCCCGGCCGCCTCGGCCGCCAGCGCGCGGGTGCTGTCCCCGCTGCCGCGCAGGATCACCAGCGGGATCAGGCCGGGCTGGCTGACCAGGGCCCGGGCCGAGGACTGCCCGGGCACCCGGACCAGCTGGATCATGGCCGGGTCGAGCCCGGCGGAGGCCAGGGCGGGCGCGATGACCTCGTCCGCCAGCATGATGGCCGAACGGATCGCGGCCGACCCGGCCCGCAGCACGCCCGCGTTGCGCGACTTGACGAACTGCGAGGCGATGTCCACCACCACGTTCGGCCTAGCCTCGAAGTTGGCGCCGATCACGCCGACCGGGCGGCGCCGCTCGGTGAGCACCAGGCCGCCGGGAAGCTCCCGGACGGCCCGTTCG
>Ga0137403_10007665_pt1 | contig 12152 bp, 10 predicted proteins | sample CZOMad2_1_16fung_FD_122057 | JGI IMG/M metagenome (GOLD analysis project Ga0137403, IMG submission 122057) | Vadose zone soil fungal communities from Angelo Coast Range Reserve, California, USA - CZOMad2_1_16fungal (Hybrid Assembly) | ecosystem: Environmental > Terrestrial > Soil > Vadose zone...
GGCTATTACATTTCGCGCCTTCGGCGCTCAAGACAACAACCTGCCAATCACATGATTTGATGAGTCAAGTATGTTAGTCCCGACGAGTCGGGGTTTCGGTACCGACTTAGCGCGAGGCCACGACCTCTTTCAAGAGGGTTCCATTAGGATCGATCTCCGCGGAAGTCGGATTCGCGGCCAGACGGATCGAAACGCTGGTTAACTTACTCTTAGGATAGATCGTTTCATGTTTTTTTTGACCGTTGACAATGAACTCTACCGGCACCGGATCCAGAAACGCTTCGCCGTCCTGGAGTTGCTTTAACTGAACGGTCACAGAGGCGCCGGCACTGCGCTCCATTGAGCCCCAACTCAGTTGATAGATCGGATGCCCCGCGCCATAAACCCAACGCGCAAAAAATTCTTTCAAGTTCTTGCCTGATGATCTCTCCAGGGCCTGGCGGAAGTCTTCAGTCGTCACGTTGGCTTCACGATGCGCTTTGTAGTAATCGCGCAAACCTTTGAAAAAAGCTTCGTCACCAATTCGCCCGCGGAGCATGTGCAGCACCCAGGCGCCTTTCTCATAGTTGTTTGGGTTGAGCAACTTCATCAAATCCTGTGTCTCAGAGTCGTGGATTGGAGCGTTGTGTTGCTTTTCGTAATTGAGGTACCGGGTGGCAGCGTCGCGCATGTATTCGCGGAATGCCGCCTCACTTTCATGCTTTTCGATGAACAGCCCGGCGAAATAGGTCGCAAAACCTTCGCTCAGCCAAAGGTCGGCCCAGGTCGATTCGGTTACCGAATCGCCGAACCACTGGTGCGCGATTTCATGGGCCACCACATCTTCAATCCGCATCGGAATGCCAAAACGCGTCGACATTTTTTCGTTGCCGCGAAGGTCGAACAGCGTGTTGGTGAAAACAATGGCGCTCGAATTTTCCATTCCGCCAAAGCGCGTCGGGCCGACAATCAAAGCCAGCTTTTCATACGGATAAGGCGCAACCGTCTGGCTGAAGAACGCGAGCGCCGGCGCAGCGGGCGCGAATCCTTTCGGCGCATACGCGGCGTCTTTCTGCGGGACATAATAGGAGAGCGGTGTGACGGTAGGCCCATTGGCATCGATCTTCGCGCCCTCGCTAACAGCAATCACCATACAGTAGGCCGGAATCGGTTTCGTCTCCTCGAACGTCCAGATCGATGGCAGCGGGAGCTGCTCCAACGTGTTCACGTATTTCCCGTTGGCCACGACCACCTCCCGCGGTGATACCGCCACCTTGAACGAAACCGTTGCTTTGGCCGACGGATGATCGAGACACGGAATCCATTGATGAACGCGGTTGGGCCAGTTGTCGCCGGTGGCCGAAGGTCGACCGTCGCGATCCTTTGCGAAGATCAAGCCGTCTTTTGGCCGCCCATGATACGTAATCGCGAGATTGATCTTGTCGCCGCGCTTTGCGGCGTGCTCAAGGAAGACATCTAACAATTCTGGTTTGCGCTCAAACCGCGCCGGCGCATCGGCGACCGTAACCGCGTCGATTAGCATGTCGCCAAAATCCAAATCGATCTTAGTCAAATTTGCGGCGAGGACCTCCACCGTGATCTCTGTCCGGCACGTGGAAATTTCGTTGAGCTGATCGTTGAAGGAAAGGGCGATGTCGTAGTGTATGGGTCTCCAGGAATCGACTACTCGCTCGCGACGCTGGGCCGCCAGGGCCAAAGGAAGACAGAGAGTGAGGAAGACGGCGGCGAACACACCGTTCTTCCTAATTCGCACCGATCTTAGAGTGATCCAGTTATGCATATCCTCGTCTAACGGATTCCGAGCATTAGCAGCGCCGATCGATCTGAGACTTTGCCATCGCTTTCATTCCACTCCAGGTAGGCGGCGCGCTCGACATCACTGACGGGTCGGTTTCCCAGACGCGCCGCCGGCGTGCGCTCGAATGCGCGTTCGGTTAACGCCATGTGTGAATTACGGACGTGAAGCGGGGTTGGTCCGGCCAGCGCCTGCTCGGCAGATTCGATATCCGGAAAGAATTCTTCGTAGGCCAGCAAGTGCCAGACAGTGCCGGAGTCACGCTGGTCGACGGCAATCACACGCAACAGGCCGAAGCCGCTTTCAAGCTGAAAAATCAGATCATCACCGGGAGCGAAAGTCTGGGCCATGACTTGCAAAAGGTAACAGCATCTTCCCTGAAATCCTAGTAACCGGTTGAGGCTGTCGCGCCTGTCACAGAAGCCCAAGCAAGGGGCAACACGCGAGAGTAGCCGTCATCACCTGGGCGAAGGGTTCGCGGCTTATTGGTTTCGTTGTCATGAGTGTTTACGGGGATGGCCCTCCCTGACGGTCGGACTGCTGATACTCCGCCTGCCGCAAATCGATTATGATTAATTGAAAATCCGCATCGGCGAATCTACAATGCCGAAACCAGCTTGGATCAATTCAACGCGAATAAGGACTACTATGAAATTCTCGGCGCGGGCGAAGCCACCTCGCCGCGGGAGATTGAGCGCCTTTATAAGAGATTGGCCCACCAGCGTCACCCGGACCGCGGCGGTACCGAAGACGACATGAAGGCGCTGAACGAAGCGTACCAGGTGCTGCACGATGATACCCGGCGGAAAGAATATGATTCACATTGCCGGCGACCGAGTTCAACACCTGCCCCAATCCAGGTTACGCCGACGGCCCGCGATGTCGGAGTTTACGGCCAGTTGTTGAGTGCTTTGCTCTGTGGGCTGGTGGGCCTGATGCTTTTGTTTCTGGTGCACTTTAATGGCTTATGGTTTCTTTGGCCGCTCTCGATCCTGGCGGCCGGCGTAGTTCTCTTTGGTGTGATCATGGCCCACTCAGCGATGACCAATGCGCGCGAGTCGTTTGCGGCGCAGCATCCGGCCCGGCGCTTTCGCGCGGCCCAGGAGATCGCGTTCTGGTCGCTTGTCTGTGCCGGGGGTTATGGCGTGTATCTGGTTCTGACTATCATCTAGACTCGCCGAGTAAAGGGGTTCATGGTCACAGGTCTTGATCTTCTATTTCTCGAGGTGAACAACCTTGAAGATTCGCTGTCGTTCTATCATGATCGGCTTGGTTTCGAAATCGAATCGCAGATTGCGGGGTCGGAACCGCCCATGGCGTCCGTGCGCGCGGGATCTCTGCGCATCACTCTGGTGCAGCAGATCGAAACAATGCTCAAGCGCGGTCGCGGCGTCCACTTCGTTCTGGGTGTCGGCGACGTGGATCAATTTCACGAACGATTGAAAGCGAGCGAGATACAGGTCAGCGAACCCGCGGACGAGGGTTGGGGAGGACGATTTGTCAGTTTGCGGGACCCGGATGGTTATCGATTGTTTTTCGTGAGCTGGGACGATCAGCACCGCGCCCCATAGCAAAAGCTGGGTCGCCGCGCGCGATCTAAGGAACTTAAAATGAACTATCAACACATCGAAAATCTATTGATTCGCTTTCGTGGCCAGTCAGTTACCATCAAGACGACGTCAGGCGGTGTTTACGAAGGATCGATCAGTGATGTCACAAATGATTACGTCGCGTTGAAAGCAAGAAACGAGGGCCAGGAAGATAATCTGGTCATCGTTTTGCTGCACAGCATCGAGTCTGTTTCGCCACAGACAAACTAATAGGACCTATTATAAAAAGTGATTCGATACTGGCAACGAAATTTGCGTGTTTCATGGTGAAAAAAGCATAAGTTTCGGTTGCATCTTTTATGAGACTTGTGCATAATCCTTTCGCGCCCGGCTCCCCGCTGGGCGAAGTGGTCGCGTGGGGTGAGGACACGTGGCCTTAGGGTGGGGCTTGTGGGAGGGCCCCGCCCGCTTTTATTTTTAGGGACCGATTTTTCAGAGCAGATTTCTTTTTTCCTAACTGCACCGAACAGCGTTGAGCCGTTGGACTTTCACTGGAACTGGCATAATATACGGCACGACGATGCACTCGAACTTGTTTGTCTTAGAATAGCTGAAGCAGCAGTCCGCCTCGAAGGTAAGCGCTTCGCCACAGTCGCCGCTTTCTCGCGCGCATGCTGTGGCATTTTTCGCGCCGCCATTACGAGGGGGAGTTTGCTGCCGCGATAAAAAATGGCCTCATTAAAGCGTCTGCTGGTCGGTAGTCCGATCAGGACAGCACGCTTAGCACACGAGCGACTCACTAAGAAGACTGCCCTGGCGATCTTCGCTTCGGACGCTCTCTCTTCCACTGCATACGCCACCGAACAGATTCTCCTGGTACTGGCCGCGGCTTATGTTGCTGGTCAGACTGATGCATTCAGTCGCGTCATCCCCATCTCCATCGCCATCGCCATCCTCCTGGTAATTGTGGCCATCAGTTACCGGCAGACTATTTACGCCTACCCTTCCGGCGGAGGCGCCTTCATCGTCGCCAAAGAGAACCTGGGGACTTTGCCGGGACTGATCGCGGGCGCTTCGTTACTTGTCGATTACGTCCTCACGGTATCAGTTTCGGTAGCGGCCGGCGTTGAGGCGATAACTTCAGCGATGGTGGGAACGCAGTTCGCTGGTCTCCACAATCATCGAGTGTGGTTGTGTCTATTCTTCATTGCTTTTATCACGGTCGCAAATCTGCGTGGGGTGCGCGAAGCCGGTTCACTTTTTGCGGCGCCCAGCTACGCGTTCATCTTTAGTTTTCTGTGTCTGATCGGATATGGACTCGTGCGCTATTACCTCAACCCGGGCATGGTCCCCGCGCCCAATGACGCGGACTTAAAGATCGCTGAAGGCTATCAGGCCCACCCGCTCAGCTTGCTTCTCTTACTAGGGGCATTCGCCAATGGCTGCGCCGCACTGACGGGAATTGAAGCGATATCGAATGGAGTGCAGGCATTCAAACAGCCCGAGTCCAGGAATGCCGCCGCTACGCTCTCGTGGATGGCAGCCCTTCTCATTACCATGTTCCTCGGCGCGAGCGTGTTGACGCATCTTTACAACATTCACCCGATGGAACACGAGACGGTCATCTCGCAGATCGCGCGCATCGTTTTTGTGGGTAAATTGGGATGGTTCTATTACGTAGTGCAGGCCACGACCGCGGCAATCCTCGTTCTGGCCGCCAATACTTCTTATGCCGGCTTTCCGCGTCTGGCGTCGCTGTTGGCGCGGGATCGTTTTCTCCCGCGACAACTTACAAATCTTGGTGATCGTTTGGTGTTTTCAAACGGCATTGTCCTCCTGGCAATCTTTTCTGGTTTGCTGGTTTGGGCTTTCCGAGGAGACACCAGCCGATTGATTCCTCTTTACGCCGTGGGCGTCTTTCTTTCATTCACGCTGTCACAGGCCGGAATGGTGGTTCATTGGTGGCGCGAAGGAAATACGTTGCGGGGCATGCGAGAAGCTGCCGGACTTAGAAAGCCGATCGCGACCGGGACCCAGCTACAAACAGAAACCCACCTGGCCAGAGTCGAGGCCCCGAAGTCGATGGCTGACGTCGTGCAGCTTTCAAGGAAGTCGCATTGGAAAAAATATCTGGTCATAAATGGCATCGGCGCGATCGCCACCTTCATAGTGCTGATGGTTTTCATCCTCACGAAGTTCCTGCACGGCGCGTGGATCGTGGTGGTACTGATTCCGGCTTTGGTGTTGATGTTCCTAAAAATTCATCGTCATTACGTTGAAGTTGCGCAACAACTCTCCACCGAAGGGCTGGCAAGCTTGCGGCCCATTCGCCATGAAGTGATCGTGCCGATATCGGGCATCCATCGCGGCGTAATTGCCGCCCTGGAATATGCCAAATCGATCGCTCCCCACCATGTGACCGCGGTTTACGTAAATCTCGACGATGAAGCCACGCAAAAGTTGAGAGAGAAATGGCAGGAATGGGGTTCGGGAGTCAGTCTGGTTGTAGTTGCTTCACCGTACCGCTCGTTACTCCGCCCGCTCCTGAATTATGTAGACCGGGTAAAGAAGACCTCGCAGGGTGGAGTGGTCACCATCGTGCTGCCTGAATTCGTCCCGGCCAAATGGTGGCAGAACCTTCTGCACAACCACACGTCACTGCTCTTAAAAGGGAAGCTGCTCTTCAAAAAGGGAGTCGTGGTTATTAACGTTCCCTATCATCTGGAACATTGATTGGAACCCGGAATCTAAGCAGTCGCGGTCATGGTGCGGCTGGCGAGAAAGCAGGAGCGGCAATACACCGGGCGTCCCTGGGACGGAAAAAACGGGACCGTAGTTTCCTCGCCGCACTGGGCGCAGGTCACCGCTACTTCAACGCGTTGTCTAACTCCGGCAACCTGGGCGGCCGAGATCGCCGCCAATCGATCATTTTTCGCTTGTTTGCAGGGCTTGCAGCGCTTCGGTTCGTTTTTCAGACCCTTGTCATGAAAGAAGACCTGCTCGCCGACAGTCCAGATAAAAGGCTCGCCGCAGTCGAGGCAGGCTATCGATCGATCACGAAACTCGGACGATTGCTCAATTCCGATCTCCGGTGTCATGCTCTCTGACATTGCGATTTCCCTCCCCGGTTCACTAACGCCCAATGGTAGGCGCGTGGAGTAAGTAGGCTGTACGAGGGAGGCCGCGGAAAACTAAACTGGCGCTGGTTCGCTGGTGCAGTTTTGAAACGAGCAGAGCAGCGGCGGCCACAGCGGCTGCACTTATATGACTATGACCTGTCCCTGTCAAGCGTTTTACGGAAAATGTTTTTTGCGTATTTGTAACGGTTGTCGGCTTCCATTGCTTGATCGCAATCGACCTTAGCGGGCAACCGGTGCGAGCACAAACGCCTTTGCGAAAATGAAAATTCTGGTTATCGGTTCGGGGGGACGAGAGCACGCGCTGATCTGGGCGCTGCGCAGAAACGCGACCCGACCAGTCGAGATCTTTTGCGCTCCTGGTAATGCGGGCATAGCAGAAGTAGCCGAGTGCGTTCCGATCAGTGTCAATGATATCCCGGCCCTCGCATCCTTTTCTGAAAATGCACGAATCGATCTAAACATCGTTGGACCGGAAGCGCCTTTGGCTGCCGGCATTGTCGATGAGTTCGAAAAGCGCGGACGGCGAATTGTCGGGCCGGGAAGGGAAGCGGCGCGACTGGAATCCAGCAAAGCATTCGCGAAAGACTTCATGCGCCGTCATTCGATCCCCACCGCTCGATACCGTTTGGCGTCGTCAGCCGCGGAGGCGATTGAGATTTTGCAGAGCGGTGAATTTGGTGGTCAGGCCAATCCGGTTGTGGTCAAAGCTGACGGTCTGGCGGCAGGAAAAGGCGTCATCGTGGCCCAGTCACGAGCCGAAGCCATTGCAGGCATCGAGGATCTGATGGGCGGCGCGCTCAGCGCTGAGGCCACCCGGCGGATCATTATCGAAGAGGCGCTGACCGGACGCGAAGTGTCGTTGCTTCTGTTCTCAGATGGAAAAGACTTTCGCTTGATGCCGGCATCGCGGGACCATAAACGCGCCGGCGAAAACGACACCGGGCCAAACACTGGTGGCATGGGCTCGATTACTGATGCGAGCATCCTGGGCGATGCCACCCGGGAACGCATTGTTCGCGAAGTCATTGAGCCGACCTTGCAAGGCGCCCGAGACGAAGGCCTCCCATTTCGCGGCGTGCTTTTTGTTGGCTTGATGCTGACGCCGAACGGTCCGAGTGTCCTCGAGTACAACGTGCGTTTTGGCGATCCCGAGACACAGGCCATCGTAATGCGACTGCAGAGCGACCTGTCTGAGATTTTTCAGGCAATCAGTGAAAGCCGTCTGGGTGAGCTTGAGATCAAATGGTCCGATGAGCCTTCCGCTTGCGTCGTGCTCGCCGCCCGCGGTTATCCAGCTAAGCCGGAAATTGGCTCTGTGATAGACGGTCTGGCCCTGGTTGAGCAAGGGGAGAACCTGGCCGTATTTCATGCGGCGACCTCGCGCGGCCCTAATGAAGAGTGGCTCACGGCTGGCGGCCGAGTGCTTGGAGTAACAGCCAGGGGAGAGACACTCGACCTCGCTTTAGCTCGTTGCTATGACGCAATCGCCAACATTCATTGGGACGGAATGCATTATCGGCGGGACATCGGCCGTCCATTAGGGGCGGGCCCAAGCCCGGCGGCGTAACGCGTTACGTCTCGGCTTCGCTGCCTACCGCCCACTGCCCACTGCCCACTTTCTCTGCTATACTCCCGACCAAAATCGGTTGAAAATGCAACCGCATGCGCCGCAGCTTCGTACTATTCGACGGCGTGCAGAGCATTTTCGACGACCGCTTTGAAATCTGACCTGATCTTCGAATCTGAATTCGCCGGAGGATGAAATGGGACTGTGGACAAGATTAAAGCGTTCGATGCGCGCGCTTTTTGGCGGGATAGTCGAAAGGACTGAGGATCCCGAGCTCATCCTGCAGCAAACAATTCGCGACATGCGCGACCGCATCCCCGACCTGAATAACTCGGTCGCGCAGGTGATGGCTACTGAAAAGCTGCTGGCTAAGAATAAGGAGCGGCTGGAACAGCAGGTTGTCGATTTGGATTCGAAAATCAAAGCCTCGGTAAAGATGGGCCGCGACGATATTGCCACGGCCTACATTGGGCAGCTTTCACAGGCGCAAGTCGATCTTCAGAAAACCGGGCACCAGTACGAGCACTCTCAGTTGGCATCAAAGCAGGCTCTGAAGGCGCGCGACAACTATGTACTGCAAATGCAGAAGCGCAGTGCCGAAGCCATGCAGCTGATCAATCAGTCGAAGCAGGCTAGGCTGCAAGAGCAGTTGGCGCAAACAATGGAGTCGTTCCAAATCGGTGACGATGCTTCGACTTTCAACGAGATGCGCGACAAGATCGATCGGCGCGCCGCCGCCGCCGAGGCCAAGATGCAGCTCGGCTCGGCTTCGGTCGACAACCAGATGCAGGACATCGAGCGCGAGGCTATGGACATGCAGTTACAGGACAAGCTGCTCCAGTACAAACGCGATATGGGTTTGTTACCGGCGGGTTCTGAGTCCGCACCGCAGGCCCTGCCGGCTCAAGGTGAAACGTCATCGCAATAGCAAGCCGGTTTGGAGTTCCGCCGTTAGGCGGGAGTCGCCCGCAAAGATGCAGTCACCCCATGAAGGCGGAACTCCAAACGTTTTTGGTAACCGCAGTATGAACAGAGTACAGACACGTTTCGTAGGATAAATGGAATTGCCCAAGATCGATTTTCGGTATCTGAAAGAGGCATTCAAAGAGCCGATCAACTTTTGGGGCCTGGCCGGCTTTGCCATTGTGGCTGCGTATTTTGGGGATGTTACCCCGCTGATGGCCGGAATGGCCGCCGAAGCCCTTTATCTTGCCGTCGTGCCTGCTAGTCCTTTCTATCGCCGTCTGGTTGAGCGTCGCGAAAAAGAGCGCGCGCGGAAACTCCGCGACGCCCAGCGCGAAGCAGTGATCAAAGGGTTCGATCCGCGCGAGCGCGAGGCCGTCGAATACCTGCGCTGGATGAAGAACCAGATCTATTCCAACTACAAGAAATTCACCACCAGTAAACAGGTCCCCTCGAACATTCAAACCCTCGATCAGCGTTGGGAGGACTTTGTCGATCTGCTCGATGTCTATCGCCGCCGCAAACATCACTTGCGAGCCATCAATCGCCAGGCGGTGCAAAACCAGTTGAAGCAGGCGGAGCATGCCATCCAGACGTCCACCGACGATCGGGCCAAGCGCGTGCAACAGGCGAATGCCGAAATTCTCAGGCGCCGAGTCGCCGCCTTCAACGATCTGGAACGCTCAGTGCGCCTGGTGGAAGGGCAGTTGCAATCAATCGAGAACTTCTTTGGTCTGGTTAACGATCAAGTGGTAACGCTGCCAACTCCGGAAAGAGTTTCTGCTCTTCACTTCGAGGAACTCAGTGACTCGATCGCTATGACTCGCCAAATGCTGGAAGAAACTGCGGACACGTTTGGCATGCTCGATAATCAAAATCGCGAATTGGATTTGCTGCTCTCGAGCGGTTCGTCAAGTAAGTAGTGGGCCTAGGCTCCGCATTTCCCAGCGCCGTTAGGCGCGAAACGTTTATAGACTCCCGCACGAAATATTCTCTTAAAGCTCCGTTAGGAGCGAAACGACATGCCGCTCCTAACGGAGCTTCATTCAAAGAATAATTGACGCGCAGCTATAAATATCCGGCTCCTAATCGGAGCCAAAGCTTTTTCTCGTATGCCCTCGGGTTCTCAAAGTCGGAGCGTGCGGCGAATCGCTCTTCCTGGGCCATCCTAACGGCCTGATTCCCAGTCACTTAGCTCTTAAAGTAGCGCCTCAACAAACACACTCTATCGTGTTGAAAAAAAAAGTAACCACAAGATATTGACATCACCCAATCTCGGGTGTATAGTGCGACCTGCTCGGATTGAGGCGGCTGGCGGCGGCGGGGCAGAAGGGTCAAAACCCGACTCCGCAAGGTTTTCTGTGACTTCGAAAAACCGACCGTAATATCTGCAATACAACTTAAGTTTTTGAAAACGGCGATCATCGATCGTCGAGGTATTTTATTCCCCAAAATCGGCTCGCGTGCGGACCTCACGCGGGAAAGGTAAAATAGATGAATACGGCGAGTGGTGCGAAGATGACTAAAGCGTCTCAGACTGAAATCCCCGAATCGATTGTTTCCCTCAGGCGGCAGATAAAGCCGCTCGGCGTTAATGCCACGAAGGTCATCTCAAAGCGCTATTCTTTAAAGGATGCACGCGCCGCTTCGCTGGAGGAATGGTCGGACATAGTCGCCCGCGTTGTTGCTCATGTGTCGGTCGCCGAAGCCGATCCCGATAAGCGCGACGAATTCTTCAACACCATGTCCGATATCATGATGGCGCGTGAGTTCGTCCCCAACACACCCTGCTTGGTTAATGCCGGAAAGCCGAACGGACAATTGGCCGCCTGCTTTGTGCTTGATGTGCCTGACTCGATCGCCGGAATCATGAAGACGGCGACCGATGCCGCGATTATCCATCAGACTGGCGGCGGCACCGGCTTCACGTTTGAAAAGCTTCGACCGAGCGGCGCGATGGTCAGCACGACTCATGGCGTGGCCAGCGGCCCCGTGTCGTTCATGAATATCTTCAACACGACGACCGACACCGTGAAGCAGGGCGGCGTTCGTCGCGGCGCCAACATGGGCATGATGAGAGTCACGCATCCGGACATTCTGCGTTTCATTCATGCGAAGAATGACCAGCACTCGCTGACCAACTTCAATATCTCAGTGAATGTTACCGACAGGTTTCTCGCCGCGGTTGAGCACCACGAATGGTATCAGCTCGAGTTTGACGGACACTTGTGGTCTGATCCGATTTTCGATCCCGTCACCGGCCGCGACTATGTTGTTTACCGTCGCCCCGACGGTTCGACGATCACCTTCCGTGACAAAGACACCTTCGACACCGCGGATCTTTCCGATGCAATGATTGAAGAGCCGCCGGCGCCAGGCATGGCTTACGCTCCGGACATCTGGAACCGGATCATCGCCAGCGCCCACAAATATGCCGAGCCGGGCATCGCCTTTATCGACGAAGTCAATCGCCACAATCACATGATGAATTCGATGGGGCCGATCATGGCGAGCAACCCCTGCGGCGAGCAGTTCCTGCACTTCGCGAATTCCTGCAACCTCGGTTCGATCGACGTGGCCAAGTTCTACAACCGCGAAACCCGTCTGGATTGGGATCGTCTGGCCGCAGTTACGCATCAGTGCACGCGTTTTCTCGATAATGTAATCGACACTTGCGCCTGGCCCCTGCCGGAAATCAATGATGTCGTGAAGCGCACCCGCCCGCTCGGTCTGGGCATCATGGGGTTTGCCGATCTGTGTTTGAATCTGAAGATCACTTACGGCTCTCCCGCGTCGATGGATTTGATGGACGAAGTTATGGGCTTTGTTCGTCGTGAAGCCTGGAACGAGAGTCTGCGTCTCGGCGCAGAGCGCGGTGTGTTTCCCGAGTTGGACGGCAACCGCGACTCTTACGCCAAATTCATTTACGACGAAATGGGTATTTCGCGTGAAGTTCCGCTTACCCCGCGCAACTATGAAGTAACCACAATTGCACCGACGGGCACGATTTCCCTGGTTGCGGAAACGTCTTCGGGTGTTGAGCCCAACTTTTCCTGGGCTTACGTGCGCAAAGATACCCTCGGCACACGCACTTACGTTCATACTCTGGCGGCGCAGGCTCTGGGAGTGGAAGTCGA
>Ga0137403_10007666_pt1 | contig 12152 bp, 10 predicted proteins | sample CZOMad2_1_16fung_FD_122057 | JGI IMG/M metagenome (GOLD analysis project Ga0137403, IMG submission 122057) | Vadose zone soil fungal communities from Angelo Coast Range Reserve, California, USA - CZOMad2_1_16fungal (Hybrid Assembly) | ecosystem: Environmental > Terrestrial > Soil > Vadose zone...
CGTTTATTTCGGTAGAAGGGGTGACGCTGGATGATTGTGTGGCGCTGGCGCGGAATGTGGGGAATGAACTGTGGAAGCGCTACCGGATTCCGGTTTTCTTTTACGAAGCGGCGGCGACCAAGCCTGAACGCGTGAACCTGGAAAATGTGCGGCGCGGACAGTTCGAAGGGATGAAGGAAGAGCTGAAGAAAAATCACGAGCGGCAGCCGGACGTGGGCGAACCGAAGATGCACCCTACAGCGGGCGTTACAGTGGTGGGGGCGCGGAAATTTCTGGTGGCGTACAACGTGAATCTGAATACACCGGATATCAGCGTCGCGAACAAGATTGCCAAGGCCATACGGTTTTCCAGCGGCGGGCTGCGTTATGTGAAATCCATGGGAGTGGAATTGAAGGCGCGCAACCTGGCACAAGTTTCCATCAATTTGACGGATTACGAACAGACGCCGATGCATCGCGTGTACCAAATGGTGAAACGCGAGGCGGAGCGGTACGGGGCGGTTCCGGTGGGCAGCGAGATTGTTGGACTGGTGCCGAAGAAGGCCATGGAAATGGCGGCTGAATATTTTCTGCAACTGGAAAACTTTTCGCCATCGCAGGTTTTTGAGAATAAGTTGGCGGCGGCGCTTTCTGGCGCGTCATCGACAGAAAAGAAGGAGGGAAAGCTGGCGGCTTTGGCGAGGCCGTTCGTGGATGCGGTGGCGGAGCCGCACGCGACGCCGGGCGGCGGAAGCGTGGCGGCGTTTGCGGCTGCGCTGGCCGCGGCGTTGGGACAAATGGTGGCGGGGCTTTCGCGCAAGAAAAAATCACAAGCGCAGCACGTAGACAAACTTTCTGAGCACCTGGACGCGTTGCGGCGGGAAGCGGATGCGTTGACACAGGCCATTGACAGCGACGCGGCATCTTATGATGCCGTGATAGCGGCGTTCAAAATGCCGCAGGGGAACGCGGCGGAAATCGCGGTGCGAGAGGCGACGATTCAATCGACAAGCAAAGGCGCGGCGGATGTACCGATGAAGGTGGCCGAACGGGCAGTTGCACTCTTCGAACGTTTGGGACAACTGGAGGCTATCGTGGCGGCATCCATGAAGTCAGACTTACAAGTGGCGAGATTGATGGCTGAAGCTGGCGCGCGTGGGGCGATTGCCAACGTGGAAATCAATCTGGACGGAATTACGGATGAGAAGTACGTGGCGGCGAAGCGGCACGCAGTTACGGGGCTGCGTGACAAGTTGAGTGCGACGGCGATGGCGTGAATCGCGACCGCAGCGGCTCAAGCCGGGTTCCCTCGGCAGTATGTATGGCACGACTGAAGTCGTGCCTTCCTAAGGACGAATGAAACACTTTAAACAGAAAGCAAGGAGCAAGAAATGAGAATGACAATTGGGCGGCTGGCTGTCGGAATCGCAGTGGCGGCCGCGATGTTGTGCACTACGCAGATCTCGAGCGCGCAAAGCTTGGGTGCGGATACGATTTCACTGTTTCCGAAGAATGTCGGTGAGTTCGCGTATGCCAACCTGAAGCAGGCGCGTTCGCAGAAATGGTTTCCGCAATTGCAGGAGCAGATGCTGCCGGAACGGTTCAAACAATTCGAAAAGTTTTTGGCGTCGGCGGGAGTGGATCCGAATTCGCAGGTGGAAGAATTGGCGTGGGGATTGGTGGCGGAAGGCGTGACCGACAAGACGTCGGGAACCGGATCGGCGGCTGTACCTACGGGCGAAGAGGTGGTGGGCGTGGCTCTGGGAAGCTACAATCCGCAATCAACGGAAGCATATTTCAAAGCGCAAAAGTTGCCGACATTCAAGTCGCACGGGTTTACGATGTACGCGTTTGGCAGCGGAGCTGGCGCGAACGATCTGTTCTTTCTATTTTTGGATTCGAGCACCGCTGCGTTTGGGCATCGCAGCGAACTGGAGAAAATGCTGGATGTGCGTTACGGAGGCGCGGAAGGTTTGCTTCGTAACGAAAAGATGTATTCGCTGATCAACGATGCCAACGGGACAGGCGTGGTGTGGGCGGTGTTGAATCCGGCATACACGCGGTTGGCGATGCAGCAACTGGCGCCGCAGATTCAGCAGTTTCCGGAAGCGGCAAAATTGGTAACGCGGATGCAGAATTTGATTGTAGGCATTCAAGCCAGCGGCGGGATCGATGGAAAGTTTCAAGCCATTTGCGGATCGGTGGATGACGCCAATACGCTGGCGCAATTGATGACCCTGGCGTTTGCTTATCAGCAGTATCAGGCCAAGCAGCAGAATCCGGACCTGGCGGATTTGCTGGGGCGCGCGCAAGTGAATCCTGCCGGTGACCGGGTAGTGTTGCGCCTGGCGTTGACCGACGATCAAATAACATCGTTGATCAAGAAAAATACTTTTGCTTTAAAGATGTAAGGCAATCTGATTTTCTAGGTCGAATCTGCCGCAGCGCTCTTTCGCCCCACCAGCAAATATCCCCCATCGTTGCTCTTCTTACTGATGACGATGGGGCCGGCGCTGCTGTTCCTCTATCTCGTGGACTCAACGACTCCGCGTTTTCTGCGGCCGGCGCTAATCTTCGGCAAAGTTCCAATGTTCTATTTTCTGTTGCACATCCCATTCATTCATCTGCTTGCAGTCCATCTTGTGTTACGCGCGATACGGGCAGGCTCACTGGATATTTGAATCCCCTGACATTGCAAACTTTCCTTTCACTCAACCGCCTGGCTGGGGATTCTCTCTGGCCATCGTCTATCTGATCTGGATGTTCGTCGTCGTCGCGCTTTATCCTGCCTGCCGCTGGTTTGCGGACTTCAAGCAGCGCCGCAGCGATCCCTGGCTCAGTTACCCGTAAGTTTGCGATTTGCATCGAGGAAATACTGAAGTCACTCTCGCGGCCGCCGTTGTCGACTAACAAACAGCACTTTCTACAATTGCGCCTGTGCTATTCCGGGTCATGCAAAATTACCTGTGACCCTTTCTGAACATTCGGGCTCTGCTGCTCGCAGCGAGCGAATTGACGGCGTGGATTTGCTTCGCGGGCTGGCTATCTTTTTCGTGTTGATGAATCACGTCAACGTGCGCCTGCTCATCGGCAAAATTCCCTATATGGCAGGTCTGCCCCGCCAACTGCTTGGCGCTCTGGTGTGGAACGGGCAGCCCGGGGTGCAGATATTTTTTGCCATTTCCGGTTTCCTGATCACAACTACCGCGCTGCGGCGCTGGGGAAAGCTTTCGCAAGTCAGCTTGCGCGGGTTTTACCTGATGCGTTTCGCCCGCATCGCGCCGCTGTTGATTCTGCTACTGGCCATCCTCAGCGCTCTTCATTTTGCACGGCTGTCTGATTTCGTGGTTACGGCAAAAACGGGAGGGCTTTCGCGCGCTCTTCTTGCCGCACTCACGTTCCACGTCAACTTACTCGAGGCAAATCGTGGATACCTTCCGGGCAATTGGGACATTCTGTGGTCGCTTTCCGTCGAGGAGATGTTTTATTTTTTCTTTCCTTTGCTCAGTAGGCTGTTCGGCCGCCTTACATTGTTCGTTCCGTTGCTCGCTACTTTTGTCCTGCTTGGCCCTTGCGCTCGAACCTACCTGGCGCATGGCAACCAGCTTTGGAAAGAATATTCCTACCTCGGAGGCATGGACGCTATCGCTCTCGGCTGTCTCACTGCCCTCGCTTCGGCGCAATTTCCACTTTCCCGCGGAGCTCTTCGCGGAATTGCGGCTATAGGTGCTGCTCTCGCTATTTTTATTCTTTGTTTCCCTGCGCAGCCTGCCAATCTGGCACTGGAGCGCGCGGGCCTCGATATGACCGTTCTCGCTCTCGCTACCTGCATGCTCGTCGTAGCCGCAGCGCAAACCAATTGGAAAAGTCCTCGTGTTCTCGCTCCTCTTCTACTGCTTGGCCAGTACAGCTACGAAGTTTATCTCGCGCACATGTTCGTGGTCTTCGCGCTGTTTCATCTTTTCCTTCGCTTCGGAGGGCACATGGCCGCGGTCCCGGTTCTTTTTCTTTCCGTGATCGTGGTCTCGGGACTCCTCGGCGGATTCGTTGCCCGCACTTTTTCAGAACCTGTGAACCAGTTCATCCGAAGCCGTTGGCGAGGTCCGCGGCAAGTCCATGGCCGTGCGGAGCGGGCCTGAGACGAACTTATTTGTACAAGCATGGGTTCAGGTTAGTATCAGCATTGCGTCTTGGCATCGGCTTTTCGCAAAGGATTGTGGGCGGCCATGAAACCAACTGCGCTGGTTACCGGTGCCAATTCCGGAATCGGCAAAACGATCGTCTCGCGGCTGGCTGGCTGCGGATACGACGTCGCAATCAATTACCAGGCGGATACAAATTCAGCTCAGCGTCTCGCGGAAGAATTACAGAAGCATGGCAATCGCGCCGTCAGCGTTTACGCGGACGTTGGCATTTCCACGGATGTGGATGCAATGTTTGAAAAAGTTTTTTCGGCTTTCGGCAAGCTCGACGCCCTGGTCAACAATGCTGGGGTTCAGGTCTGGAAGCCGCTGCTCGAAGTTCGGGAGGCAGATTGGGACCGCGTCCTGACAACCAACTTAAAAGGCTGCTTCCTTTGCACGCAACGCGCCGCGCGTCACATGCGGGAACGACGCTCCGGCGCAATCGTGAATATCGGATCGGGTTGTAACAAGGTTCCCTTTCCCAATCTTTCCGGGTACACCGCCAGCAAGGGCGGTATCGAAATGTTCACCAAGTCCGCTGCGTTGGAGTTGGGTCCGTACGGAATTCGCGTGAACTGCGTCGCGCCTGGAGCCATTGAGACCGAGCGAACGAAAAGTGAGCTGGCGGACTTCGCAAAATCGTGGTCCAGCCTTACTCCCTTGCGTCGCATCGGCACGCCCGATGATGTCGCCGCGGCAGTCGAGTTCCTGCTCAGCGACAACGCTTCGTTCATCAGCGGCCAAACACTTGGCGTTGACGGCGGCCTTTTCGCCCAGCCCCGCTGGCCCGACTATGACTACAACCCCTGACATTCTTTCTTCCTGATTCAAATGTGACTCGACAGCCTGTGCCAGCGCTTACAGCGGGGTCTGGAAAGGGTGCTAAAATCTCCAGCCGCGAGAGAAGTATGGCCAACCCGAACGATTCCCAGCTGATCCGCTTTGGTGTATTCGAAGTAGACACGCGAACGGGTGAACTTCGCAAGAGCGGGGCCAGAGTCAAGCTGCAGCAGCAGCCGTTCCAGATCCTGGTCATCTTGCTGCGGCGCCCAGGCGAGATCGTCACGCGCGAAGAACTGCGCCAGCAACTTTGGCCTGCGGACACTTTTGTCGATTTCGATCACAGCCTCAACGCCGCCATCAAGCGGCTCCGCGATGCGCTCGGCGAATCGGCCGAAAACCCGATCTACATAGAGACCCTGGCTCGGCGCGGCTACCGCTTCAATGCGCCTGTGCGAGCGGTCCCAGCGCTTGAGTCCGCGGCGCCAATTTCTCGGTCACCGTCACCCTTACCTAAGGTCGCACTCCGCGGCCTCGTGGCCGGGGCGCTGGCGATTCTTCTGGTTGGAGCCATGGTGTGGGCCCGCCGGGATCATCGCGGGTCTGGAGAAAGGCGAATCGAGTCGCTCGCCGTGCTTCCTCTCGAAAATCTCTCGCGCAACCCCGACCAGGAATATTTCTCTGACGGCATGACCGGCGCCATCATCTCCGACGTTTCCAAGATCCGTCCTCTTCGCGTCATCTCTAGAACCTCGACGCAGCGCTACAAGGGCACCACGAAGAGCCTTCCCGAAATTTCCCGTGAGTTGAATGTGGATGCCGTCATCGAAGGCTCTGTCCTTCGCGATGGCAACCGCGTTCGCATTAGCGTCGAGCTGATCGATGCGGCGACCGACAAACATCTTTGGTCAGAGTCTTATGAACGCGAAATGGGCGATGTCCTGAAGCTGGACAGCGAACTTGCGCAGGCCGTTGCCAATCAAATTCAGATTCAGGTGGCGCCTGACCAACGAGCGAGACTTCAATCGGCGCCGACCGTCAATCACGCAGCTTATGACGACTATCTAAAAGCCCGCTTCTATCTGACGGCCACTGATTTCAGCTATCAGGGAATGAAAATGGCCAAGCCGCTCTTCGAGAGTTCCATTCAGGAAGACCCCGGCTTCGCTTTGGCCTACGTTGGTCTGGCCGACTGTTTTTTGGAGCTCGGCACACAACGCCGCATCCCTCCGCAGGACGCTTACCGCCATGGCAGCGAATTGATTCACAAGGCCTTGCAATTCGATGAAGCCCTCGGGGAAGCGCACAGCTCGCTCGGGATGCTGAGCTGGGAATACGAATGGAATTGGCCCAACGCGGAACGCGAATTTCGACGCGCATTGGAGCTCAATCCGAATAATCTCGACGCGCACGAAGGATTCGCATGGTTTCTAAGCTGGAGCGGGCGGCGCGAAGAAGCGTTGCGGGAAATAGCAAAAATGCGGGAGCTTGATCCGGCGTTTCCTTTTCGCTTCAACGACCAAGCTGGACTTTACTACCATCTGCGGCAATATCGTGAACTGGTGGCTTCCAGTCAGAAAGCCGTGGAGTTGAACCCCGGCGAATGGTCCAGCCATTACTTTTTGGGCTCAGGCTACTTCGGCCTCGGCCGGAAGTCGGATGCCATTTCCGAATTCCAGAGGGCTGTCGAGCTGTCGCAAAACGACACCGATGCCATCGCTTCACTTGCCCATGCTTACGCGTCAGTCGGCAGGCGCGCCGAAGCACAGAAAATTCTTGCTGACTTGCAGCGGGAATCACGGACGACTTACGTCTCACCCTACATGATCGCAATTATCTGGGCGGGGCTGGGGAATAAAGGCCGAGCCTTTGAATTTCTCGAAAAGGCCTACGATGAAAAATCAACCGACCTGGCTTATTTCATCAAAGCCGATTTACGCCTGGACGATCTCCGCTCCGACCCGCGCTTCTTTGACCTTCTACGCCGCATGGCCCTACCCCACTAGCAAGTGGCTTCTGCCGGAAGCAACGTGCAGCTGGAACACCACAATACTGGTACGCATGATACTGAGCGCGCTGCGGTTGCACCGATCTCTCGCTGAAAAGACTGCGGCGCCACGAAACAAGGTGTTCCGAGTGTCCCCAGTTGACGCAGCCCGACGTTGATCAAAACTTCGCAAAGATTAACAGATTTGTGGCAAAGGCCTCGATTGGGCCATATAAATACCGGAAACCAAGAATGGCTGCGAGCAACCCCAGGCTTCGATATGGCGTGGTGCGCAGCCAATCCAGGTAACGTTGCGCGGTGTTGTCGCCCATGAAAATCAAGATTCCTGCGCTGCCGTCGAGCGGGGGTACGGGCAGAAGATTGAATACGCCCAGCAGAAGATTGAGCGCGAAGAAAACGCTGAGGATCGTGCCCAGTAAGCTCGGATGGCCATCCAAGCCGGGCTGGAACCAGTGATATTCCCTGCCGAAACGAATCAGAATTGCCGCGATAAACATTAACGTAAAGTTTGCAGCCGGTCCTGCCAGCGCCATCAACGCTGCGCGGCGGGGATAGCGGCGCTCCCATTCCGGGTTGAAAGGCGCGCTGGCCCAGCCGATCATCGTTTGCGCAAAAAGAAAAGAAAGAATCGGGATGACCACCATGCCCCACGGTTCGCGGACAATGTGCGGCACAGGATTGAGCGTGACCTGGCCGCCGCGTTCTGCGGTATCATCACCGCCAAGTTTGGCCACCAGGGCGTGCGAAGCCTCATGGCACGTAGTCGAAAATAAAAATGCCACGTACCAGATAAATCCAAAAACGAGAGTCGCAGCGGTGATATCGGGCATGGAATTGGTTTCAGTTTCAGTTTCAGTTTCAGTTTGATCGTTCTAAGGGTAGAGACAGGCGGCCGCGAATGCAAGGAGCACCGCACCGCGTGCCATCCCGGTCGCCGACGTACGCCGGCTAGCAGCGGATGGTCTTTCGCTTCTGGCCGAGGCGCCCGGCGGACTCAATTTTTTCTATATGGGCAATAGCCAGCGGATTCTTGCACTCGGTATCGCCCACATCCACAACGACCGCGCCGATTTGTTTCGCGGCGGCCTTGGCCTGCTTTGACAGCGGCTTCACGTAGCTTCCGACGGCAATCACAAAGCCATTCATGGTGCAGCGAACGCGATTCGCAGCGATCTTGATGCCCGTGACGACTATCCCGAGAAGTTCCTCGATTTCGCCAAGGTCTAGCGCGTCATCGGGGGTCATGGCAACGATTCCAGAGTACGTGGACCACCCAGCGGATGCCACCAGTTCCTTCTTGGACTTCATCCATTTCAGAGCCAATTCGCGCGCACTTGGATTCTCAACCGTTACCCAGGGCACCGTGTACTCGGCGATCATCCGCAAGCTGGAAGCCTTTTCCGCCCACCGGTCCAACTGCTTTGCGGTCATCTGCTCGCCATCCGCCACCAGCGCAGCGAGATACATCGCCTCCATCTTTCCGGTGTCGTAGAGTTCGCAGGCCAGCGACTGTTGACCTTTGATCGTTTTTGCGATGCGCTTGAGGTCGGCGATGCTGACACCAAAGGTGTGCTCAGGCGCCATGCCGTGACGCGCGTAAGTCTTCTGCGTCTGCGCACTGCCCTTCTTCTTCAACTCGGCCATGATGGATGCTACGCTGGGCATTATTCATCTCTCACTCGGTTGGCTGGACGCGACATTTTGCCCGAAAAGCACCGTTGCTGCCAGCGCCCGCAGTCTTGAACCGCAACTGCCTGATAATCCACACGAGTGATGGTACACTCCGCGTATGGCTACCAAAAAGCAAACCAAGAGAAAACAAACCAGGAAGAAAACAGTTTCGAGAAAGAAGCCTTCGAAGAAGGCTGCAGCAAAGAAAACCGCGCCGAAAAAAGCTGCGGTGCGAGCCAAGCCCGTCAGCAGGAAAGTCGCGGGCAAGAAGGCTCTTGCCACGAAGGCTGGCCGCCCCAAAACAACCGGCTTACCCAAGAAACGCGTACCTGGCAAAAGCGAAATCGTCGATACGGTGACGTTTGAGCCGGTCGGACTGGGCGCCCGCTCCGGAGGGCAGTCCGGCGATCTACAGGGCCTTTCGAACGCGGGACGAGCAAATTCAGAAAGCGTGGATGAGCTCCTCGAAGAGGGAAATTCGTTCGAAGCCGAAGTGGTAAAGGGCGTGGAAGACGCAGGCGACGCCGACGAGGGCGAAGTCCATACGCACGAAGTCCCCGAGGACGATGTCCCCGGAGAATATCTGGACAAAGATTAGCCAGTTGTGACAACCAATCCCGTGAAAAATAATCTTTGGTCGCGACGTGATTTTTTGGCGATGGGCGCAACGTTACCGTCGGCCTGGCATTTTTCACAGTCGCCGAGTGCGACTGCGGCCAATGCAATTCCTGTGGGACTAGAAATGTATTCGGTGCGCGGTGCACTGGGCAAAGATCCAGAGCGGACAGTCCGCGCCGTTGCTGCAATGGGATATGAAGGAGTGGAATTTTATGCGCCATATTTTGCCTGGAGCGAAACGCAAGCCAAGGACATGCGCAAGCTTCTGGATAAATTGAAGATTCGCTGCTTTTCCACTCACAACGATGACGGCTGTTTCAGCGGCGATAAATTGCAACACGCGCAGGAACTGAACCTGATTCTTGGCAGCAAGTACATGGTGATGGCGAGCGCGCACGCCAAACCAGGTGTGGATGGCTGGCGCGAAGTAGCGGATACGCTAAACCAAGCGGCAGAAAAGCTGGAGCCACACGGACTAAAGGCCGGCTATCACAATCATCAACCGGAATTCACCCTAACGGATGGAGCGCGCCCGATGGAGATTCTGGCGAAGAACACCAAGCCCTCCGTGATGCTGCAGCTCGATGTCGGCACCTGCATCGAAGCCGGCGCCGATCCGATCGCCTGGATCAAGGCGAACCCGGGTCGCATCCGCTCCATGCATTGCAAGGACTGGTCCCCGGAGGCGGCGAAGAAATATTCAGTTCTGTTTGGCGAAGGTGTCGCGGATTGGAAGGCGCTGTTTCGAGCCGCGGAAAATGGCGGCGGGATTGAGTATTACCTGGTTGAGCAGGAAGGCAGCCGGTATTCGGAGATTGAAACGGCGCAGAAGTGCCTGCAAGCGTTTCGCGCCACGTACGGCACTTAGTACGGAGGATGCCGAGCTGTTATGAGGATGAGGCTACTCGCCGACATTTATCTGGCAGGACTGACGCGGAAGCCGTGAAATACGACGCGGCACCCGGCGGTTTTACGGATAGTCTGCAATACAAAGGCATCACGGAGCTGCAACTGTCGACTCTGTGGGCCTCCGTGCTCGGCGTGAAGTGGGAATTGAAATTCATGAAGCCATTTACGGCCATTTTTCACACCGACGGCGGCGCGAGGCTGATTTGCCGTTTGCCGGCGGCTATGCTGAACGACATGGTGAAGCTGACGCCGGAACAAATATCCGGGGCCGCGGACAAGTGGGCGGCGACGGCGGAAATGCGCTGCAAACCGTCCGATGCCCTTCCGATTGTCGAAGGGCTTGCGGTCTGCGCACGCAAAGCGATCGAGAGCGAGCAAAACGTCTATCTATGGAATTCCGTTTAGTGTTCCGCGCGGTGCGGGTTCCTTTTGCGGTCGTTCTGTGCGTCGCGGGCATACTCTCGGCCCGAATTGGGCAGGCACAATCCGAAAACGTCATTGTCCAGAAAAATGTAGCGGTGCAGATGCGCGACGGCGTGGTGCTGCGCGCGGACGTGTTGCTGCCCGCAGCCGCAGGAAAGTTTCCGGTGCTGGTGTATCGCACGCCGTACGGGAAAGATCGCGCGTATTCGGAATGGACGACATTTGCGAAAGCCGCGGCGCGCGGGTACGCCGTGGTGGTACAAGACGTGCGCGGGCGATATGAATCGGAGGGAGAATTTACTCCTTACCAGAATGAAGGGCGCGACGGGTACGACACGATCGAGTGGGCGGCGGCACAGGCGTGGTCGAACGGTAGCGTGGGAACGTTTGGGTTGTCGTATCCCGGCGCGGTGCAGTGGCTGGCGGCGGTAGAAAATCCTCCACATTTGAAAGCGATGGTTCCGGCGATGACGTTTTCGACGCCGCGGAATTTCTTTTATTCAGGCGGAGTATTTGACGGATCGTGGCTGGACTGGATCTGGTTCAATATCGCGCCGGATTTGCGCAAACGGAAGAATTTGCCGGGGCCGCAGACGCGCGCGGAAGTTGCGGCTGCCTGGAAGCAGACACATGAGCGGATGCAGAAATTTCTGCCGATGGCGAAACTGCCGGATTTAAAGCAGGTGGCGCCGTTTTATTACCAGTGGCTGGCGCATCCTCCGGCTGATCCGTGGTGGGATTGGGCGCAGCTGCGCGGAAAATACGATCGCGTACACGCGGCGGTGCTGAACATTTCCGGCTGGTATGACGAAGCCTACGGACCGGACGGTGCGACAACGAATTTCAACGGATTGCTCGCAGCTCGGAAGAACGCTGCCGACCCGCGAGCCGCCACGATCATCGGTGCGTGGACCCACGGTGATCTGGAGCGCCGCAAGGCCGGCGACCTCGATTTCGGCCTAGCGGCCGCGGCGGATTACGACGAAATTATTCTGCGCTGGATGGACCACTACCTGAAGGGTGCGGACAACGGCGTCGGCAAAGAAAAGCCGGTGCGCATTTTTGTGATGGGCGACAACCTCTGGAGGGATGAGGAGGCTTGGCCGCTGGCGCGCGCGAACGAAGAGACGCTTTTTGTGTCGGCGGAAAAGTGGCGTGAAACGGGGACGATGGGACTGGCGGCCGCGCACTGCGTGAAATGCGAGCGCTTCGCGGAGTTCGTCTCCGATCCGGCGCATCCGGTGACCGATCCTTACACGGCATTCGGAGCACGAGATTACAAGTCTTTCGTCGGGCGCGGGGATGTTCTGGTTTTCGATACTGCGCCGTTAGCGGAGGACATGGAAGTGACCGGGCCGGTGCGCGCGGAGATGTATGTTTCGGCGGACGCGCCGGATTTTGATTTGTGGGTACGGCTGCTGGACGTTTGGCCGGACGGAACGGCGTACAACCTGATGAGTCCGGGGCTGGATGTACTGCGGGCGAGCTATCGTGATGGTGCGGGGAAAACAGAACCGCTGAAGCCCGGACAGGTTGTGCGGCTGGAACTGGACCGGTTACTGACTTCAAATGTTTTTCGA
>Ga0137403_10007667_pt1 | contig 12151 bp, 11 predicted proteins | sample CZOMad2_1_16fung_FD_122057 | JGI IMG/M metagenome (GOLD analysis project Ga0137403, IMG submission 122057) | Vadose zone soil fungal communities from Angelo Coast Range Reserve, California, USA - CZOMad2_1_16fungal (Hybrid Assembly) | ecosystem: Environmental > Terrestrial > Soil > Vadose zone...
GTGCCGATAGTAGGGTTGCTGGTGGACGGGAATATAGTGCACCTGCGTGCCGATTCCGGCGACCTGCAGGCGTCGCATGAATTCGTCGCGGGAAAAACCAATCTTGAGGAAATCAAATCGCGGTGCGTAAAGATGCCAGGCGGGATTACAACCAGCCACCCGCTTTGGCGGCAGGACCGAGGGCGCCAGCCTCTCCAGCAGCCGATCGTAGTTAGCGACCAGCGCCCGCCGTCGCGCGACGAAATGATCGAGCTTGTTGAGTTGGCTCAACCCCAACGCGCAGTTGATGTCGCTTGCGCGATAGTTGAAACCCGGCTCCGGCATCTCGTAGTACCAGGGGTTTGGCTTACCATCGGCACCAAAGGCGAGATCCCCATTTTCAAACACCGATGGATCGCGCGTCATGCCGTGGCTGCGCAATAACTTCAGTCGCTCGTAGAGCTGACGATCGTTTGTGGTAATGGCACCACCCTCGCCGGTCGTGATCGTCTTGACCGGATGGAATGAAAAGACCGCCATGTCGCTATGCTGGCAGCTACCAACTGGCACGTTTGTGTCACCCACCGAATACGTCGATCCGAGCGCGTGGCACGCATCCTCGATGATCATCATACCCTTCGCCCTGGCGATAGCGGCAACCGACGGCATATCGACGCATTGTCCGGCGAGGTGAACCGGCATGACTGCCGCAACTGGCCCCGGTGCGGCATCGATCGCGGCTTCGAGATCGCCAGCGAGCATCAGACCCGTCTCACCATGGACGTCCGCGAACATGACTTCCGCGTCCGCATAACGCACAGCATTCGCCGTGGCGAGAAAGGTGAGCGACGGAACGATTGCTCGATCACCGCGCTTGAGACCCGCGGCGAGCACAGCAAGATGCAACGCCGCCGTGCCGCTTGAGCAAACCACCGCGAACTGCGCCCCTACCTTCGTCGCCAGAGCGGCTTCGAATTTCTCGACCATCGGACCGGTGGTAAGCCAATTGCCACGCAAGATTGCCGTGACGGCGGCGATGTCGTCCTCGTCAACGAGCTGGCGGCCATAGGGAAGAAAGTATTCCGTCATGTTGGGCTTGCGACTTCAGGGGGCGATCTGGCCAACCAGATTGCGAAGCGTCTCAACATCAAGCCAGCTTGTGTTGTTGTCGCTGGCATAGCGGAAATTTTCCGCAACTGGCTTCGCCATCCGCGCGGCCTCCGACCGCACCCAACCGCCAAAGCTGGGCTGTATGATGTAGTGGCCGGGAAGCTCAATGGTGTTGCGGGCGTCGTCCTCGGTGATCATGACCTCGTGCAGTTTTTCTCCGGGACGGATGCCGACAATGTCATGCGACAGGCCAGGTGCGATGGCCGAGGCGAGGTCAATGACCTTCATGCTTGGGATCTTGGGCACGAAGATTTCGCCACCGACCATCGACTCCAGGCACGCCGCGACGAAATCGACCGCGAGCGGCAGCGTGATCCAGAACCGGGTCATGCGGGGATCGGTAATTGGTAACGACTTCGTACCCTCTCGTGCCAGCCGCTGAAACAGTGGAATCACACTGCCGCGCGACCCCATCACGTTGCCGTAGCGAACCACCGAGAAGCGTGGGCCATCCGCACCGCTTAGATTGTTTGCGGCGATGAAAATCTTGTCGGATGCGAGCTTGCTCGCGCCGTATAGATTGATGGGACTGGCTGCCTTGTCCGTCGACAAAGCAATGACACGTTTAACCCCACATCTCAGCGCCGACTGCACCACATATTCAGCGCCGAGCACGTTGGTATGGATGCATTCGAACGGGTTGTATTCCGCGGTCGGCACCTGCTTCAGCGCCGCGGCGTGGACGACGACATCGATGCCGCGTAAGGCCAATTCGAGTCGGGATTGATCCCGAACGTCACCAATGAAAAAACGCAGGACCCCCTGCTTGTCGCGCGGCACCAAGTCGGTCTGCATCTCGAACTGCTTCATCTCGTCGCGCGAGAAAACCACGAGCCGTCGGGGGCGGGTCGTTTCAAGCAGCGTGCGCACAAACTGCCGGCCGAACGAGCCCGAACCGCCCGTGATAAGCACCGACTTTCCGTCGAGATAGCGCCATGAAGGATCGTCCGAAATGAAGGGTTGAGAAGAACGTTCAAGCATTGAGGTGAAACCTTGAAATCCCGACAGATGGCAGAGGCGGCGTTGCCTTGGCTCTCATAGATCTGGTGGGGGTTGAGATTTTGGAATTCAGCTGGTTTGCGAGGAATTAAGATCTGCCCATTTGAGTGGTGTGCCGCGGGGGATCGTGCGTGCAGCCGCCATCCCCAAAACATCGTGTAAATATTTCGGCGCAAGACCGTAGCCGGGTCGGATCGCGCGGACATTTTCCTCGGTGACCACATCCCCAGCATTGATGTCGCGCACTGCGTAGAGCGAACGGCGAAAGACTAGAGATGAGGCTTCGCTCGACGCGATGTCATAACTGACTCTACCCAGCGCTTCCCAAGCCAATCGGCAGTTGTTAACTAGATTCTCAAGTTCCTGGGGCTCGAGACTGAATGCCGCGTCGGGGCCGCCGTCGGAGCGCGCGAGCGTGACATGCTTCTCGATTAACGCTGCGCCCAGCGCCACAGCAGCAACCGAAACACCGATGCCCAGAGTGTGGTCCGACAGGCCGATGGTCGCGTCGAACATGGCCCGCATATGCCCAATGGTGCGCAGATTGGAGTCGGACGGCGCGGTCGGATAGCCGCTGACACAATGAAGCAACGCAAGCTCGCGACAGCCCGCATTGCGCGCCCAACCCACGGCTTCCTCCATCTCGCCAAGGCTTGCCATTCCAGTTGACATGATGATTGGCTTGCCGGTTGATGCGACATGTTCGATCAGTGCACGGTCGATGAGTTCGAAGGATGCGATCTTATAGGCCGGCGCATCGAGCTGCTCTAGAAAATCCACCGCACTGCGGTCGAATGGAGTGCTGAAGACCGTGATGCCTATGTCGCGCCCCTTGGCAAATAGATCGCGGTGCCATTCCCAAGGAGTCTGTGCCTCCTGGTAAAGCTCGTAGAGGCTGCGCCCATTCCATAGTCCGCCCTTGATATGAAAATCGGGCCCCTGATGATCGATGGTCATCGTGTCAGCGGTATAGGTCTGCAGCTTGACGGCGTCGGCGCCGCGCTGCTTCGCCATCTCCATCAGCGCGAAAGCGCGCTCGATCTTTCCATTATGATTGCCAGAAAGTTCGGCAATCATATAGGGCGGCAGGTCATCGCCGATGCGACGGCCGGCAATACTCAATCCCGCATAGCTCATGGACACCGCTCCAAAATCGTCACGAACGCTTCCGCCGCGAGCATTCCAGACTCCGCGCCGCGCCAGCGCGCCAGAGATTCGATCGCTTGATGTGATCTCGGATGAGGAAAAGGCCGCATTTCGCGATCATAGGCGTCAAGAGCTCGGCGTTTGACGTCGAAGAACATGTCGATTCCGACATAGAGGTTTCGGCCGGAACGCCGATGTTGTAGCACGATCCCCCCACTCGGGGCTGTATGGAATTTCGAATGATCTAATCTGCATCACCGGGCAGTCAGCCATCGGACGAAACGCCGGGCTTGCGTGTTGGCTTTCGAACCGGGCTATCGCCGCGAGTCTTGTTGACTACTGTCAGATCGATCTCGATGTGACGCGCATGGCCCCAGCTTTAGTCGGATGCTCCACGATGTGGATTGACCATTCATTTCGCGCCGATCTTTTCTATTCGAATCAAGTAGCGATGGCCTCGAAAATCAAAGAACGCCGGGTACTTTTCATTGTCGACAGTCCGCAATAGATCAAACTGCTCGGCAATCGAACTGTCCGGGTCGAGAACGCTATCCTTCGGATATCGTCGTCGAAGAAAGGTTGGCTGTCCCGATTGCGGAACCCCGAGCGGTTCCGGCCGAGCACACACAAACCGCTTGCACAAGTCGATTGTCATTTCACCAACCGCTGTCCGGAGCTCGCCGATAAGTTCGTGATCTTCGAAGACCAGCTCTTCCTTGTAAACTATCGGACCCGCATCGGCCTCCTGGACGGCCTCAATCAGACAAACTGGGATTGTGTTCTCCTTTGCCAGGATGGACCAGGTCAGAGGTGAAAATCCGCGCCCTTTGGGCAGATCGCTTGCGTGAACAACAAGATTTCTGCGATTTCGGCCAAGAACATCTGGTAAGGCTATGCCAACACAACCCAAGAGAAAGGCAAAATCCCCTTGCTCGATCTCCGCATAACTACTGCAGAAGCGAGCAATATGCCCACAATCCCGAAGGACATTCGTCAATCGCAAAGCAAAGGGAACAATCCAGCTATCGTTGTCGACAACAACGCTGACCTTCCAGTACATGGGTAAGCTACCACTCATGCCATTATCCACTCCGCAGCTCGTAGGGTACCCCTTCCATCGCAGATCGCTGCCGCTGATCTAGAGATACGAACAAGGAGTTCAGGACTTTCGCGAAGAACGACCAATAGCTCCGCCACATTTTTCTTCTCAAGATCATCCAGTCCGCCAAGAATTATAGCCGCAGATGCAGCCTCAAGACACCTAGCGATCGCACGTTGATTATCTGCGAGCACCAGAAGAATCGACGGCAAGCCGACGCAACATCGCTCCCAGGAAGAGGATCCTGCCGCACCTATGCAGATATCGGCATCCGACATCAACGCAGCCATCGACGGACTACCGATGTGCAATTGAAACAATTCCTCGTTCGAACCGGCCAAGCGTTTGATGTCGTCCAGCTGTGGCGCGGCAGCACCGATCGCGATGTCGACCTTGAAGGGTTGCTTCGCTAGCTGCTGGATAACCTTTTTCGTGGCGCCAGGCGCATCGGTGAGGCCCATCGTTACCAGAACCCGCTTCAACACGCCGCTAGAGCGCCGTCGAAGGGCATTAGGACGCGCGATGCTGAATTCCGGCCGGAGCAACGCATAAGGCGTTCCCAGCAACTTCCTAGCCGATGCCGGAACGAGTCCTTCATAATCAGACGGGGCGCGCCCAAAAGTCTGGTCGAGCAGGATGTCGCAGTCGTGAGAACGGTCAGCGAGATCATCAATCACCATGATATTTCTCGCCCAGACCCGGCACGCGGTCTCATCGGCCTCTAACCAGCCATAGTGATCGACAATCAACCAGTCGCAAGACGGCACCCCCTCACGGTGCAACGCATGCCGCAGCGCGGCCGCATTCCCGGGCGGATCGATCGCTAACCATCGATGACCCGACTCACCCAGAGCCGCCACAGCAGTCGCCGTCTCGGCCAGGCCCGCGAACCAGCATGTCGCGCCGGCGTTTCGCAGCGTGTTAGCAAGCGCCAGGCAGCGCATCACGTGCCCACCGCCGATTATCGCCGATGCATCGGCGCGAACCACGATCACCGGTCCGGTACCCATTTTCGCAGACATTCGCAAACCTCTCGTGATCGATTCACCGATCCGAGACAAATTTACGGAATACGGGCCGGGTGGCAGGACCGACCAGCAATCCGTCGACGCCGTGGTTAAGAGCGTGCCGATAAATCTCGCAAGCCTGGCCAAAAGCTTCCAGCACATAGCCAATGTCAGCGTCGGTATGGGCAAAGCATGGCAGGAAGACCCCCTGGAACAGAACCCCGCGACCGATCATTTCCTGCAACATCAATGTCCGAAACTGCGTGCAGACCCTGTTCTCGGCGTCCTTGAAAACGAGAACTACGCGCCAAGGTGAGGCATGAACCTCGATGGCATCCGAAAGCCCGCGCGCCGCAATATGCGCGCGCATGCCAACGGCGACCCGTGCCACCAGTTTGTGGTGACGGGCAATCACATCATGCTTTCGATATTCCTGGATGACCGCGAGCGCCGCGGCGAGCGTATGAGCTTCGCCTCCATGCGTTGACGATAACAGGAACACGCGCGGCTTCTCGGTCTGGCGGATGCCCCCAAGCTCCATAAGCTCGGCGCGCCCGGTCAATGCGCAAAACGAAAAGCCGTTACCGACGGCCTTACCCCAGGTCACGAGATCCGGGCGCAGGCCTTGTCCAAGATAGGCTCCAGGAAATCCCGCTCGGAATCCAGTCACCATTTCATCAACAATGAAAACAGCATCACCCGACTTCGTGATCCTCTCGACCTCGCGCAAGGATTCCGAAGAGCTGTAGAGCACTTCCTCAGGCTCAGTGATGACGCAGGCGATACGGCCTGGATAAGCATCGAACAATGCCTGCAAGGTTTCTGGGCGCGTAGAATCATAGGTCACGGAGAAGCTTCGGATACCGTCCGGCACACCAGAATGAACCGCGGTCGAACCGATGAACCAGTCGTCAAAACTATAGAAGGAATGGTTGCCGGGAAAGGCGACGAGCTCCCGGCCGGTGAAGGCGCGGGCGAGCTTCACCGCAGCCGTGGTGACATTGGAGCCGTTTTTGGCGTATTTGATCCGGTCCATGCCCGGTGTGAGCGAGAGGAACTTCTCCGCGAGGTCGAGCTCGATCGAAGCTGGCCGCTGGAATGCCGCGCCAAGCTCGAGCTGTTCACGCACGGCGGCGAGCACCGGCTCATAGGCGTGACCGAGACTCACGGCGCCGAGACCAAGCGCACAATCGATATACTCGTTATCATCGAGGTCCCAAACACGGCCGTCCTTACCTCGCGCGATCGCTGCCGGAGCAAGCACAGGGAACTGATCGTCACCCTTCGAATATGTGTGCGCCCCGCCGACGATGAAGCTATGGACAGCCGCCCGGTAGGTATCCGAGCGCGCGAAATTGGTGATCGTGCGGGGAGAAAGATTGCTCATTGTATTTCCTGAAGAGTCGATGAACCAAACAAGTTCCTAGACGTCCGGGTTATGAATCCCAAACGCGACTCGCGGACAGCTCCCGGCTTGCAGTCAACTGCCACTCTTGCATTTCACCAAGCTACCGCACTCCGGGTGACTTCATCGTCACACGGAGTGCTCCACGATTGGAGCCGAAACGAAATGCGCCACCTGAGTGGCGCCGGTCGGAGGCGCCTAAGCAGCGACAACCATGTCCGCATCCAGCAGCACGCGCACCTTGCGGCCGAGCATCTCCAAAAGAATCGCGACGCGGTCGCGGTCGGCGCGACTGTCGAACAGCCCAGCGCTGTCGATGAAGGCACCTCCAAGCACCTTCACCTTGTCACCTGGCACAAAGGCTGGCTGGCCGTCCAGCACGACATATCCGTTGTCGTCCTCGCGCGCCTTGATCGCATTCACCACGCCCTCTGGAACCGGCGCCGGCCCATCGCCCTGGCTGACCAACCTTGTCACGCCAAAGGTCGACTGGATCGATCGCCAGCGCTGGGCCGTACGGTCGATGGCGACGAAGAGATAGCGCGGAAACAACGGCCTAGCCGTGACCTCGACCTTGCGGGCGTGCCGCCGTCGCTTGAGACAGCGCGGCAGATAGATGTCAAAGCCCTGGCGCCGCAGGTTGAGCGCAGCCTTCGCCTCGCTGTTGACCTGGGTCTGCACCACGTACCAGCGCGTGGACGAAATCTCTGTCATGGCTTCGTCTCCACGGGCCGCTGCGGTCGCAGCTTCAAGAGAGCCGGCACGAACACCCTATCAGGGCCAGCGAATGTTGCTGCGGCCTCCAGCGCCTGCGCCGGACGACGCACGTCGGTAATGACCACAGCGTCGGAGGCCTTGTCGACCTCGGCGAAAGATTTGGCAACGGCAACGCCCGCGAACGTTGCGGCATTGCTGTGCGAATCGACCATGGCGACGATGGTCACGCCGGCATCGAACGCGCAAAGGATCGCAATCTCGGCGAGATCGGACTGGCCCGCGAGCAGGAGGCGGCTGAAGCCTGCCGCCTTGGCCGCTTCGAACACGGCAGCACAATCGGCCTTGGCCTGGCGGAAGAAAGAGAAGGAATCCGAAAGGTACTGCACCGTGAGCCGCGACTTTTCGGCAAAACCCTGCGGCGTCAGGTAATAGGCGTAGCGCCGCGCCGGCGCGTCCTGCACCTTGACGAGGCCCTTCTTGGTGCAGCGTTTGAGATAAGCGTTGACGAGACCAAGCGCGATTCCGAGTTCGGCGGCGATGCGCCGCTGCGAACGCGCGCCATCGCTCTCGACCGAACTCAACAGGCCAAGAATGATGCGGCCATTCTCATGATCGGTCTCTGCCAATAGATCCACTGCCTGCCCCGCGATTACCAGCCCCTTGCTAACTCGTTCATACCATGAACGTCAAGCGCAATGTTCATAACGCGAACAGCGCAAGCCATTATTTCTAAACAGTTTTTCTGAGCCCATACATGATTGGAAAATTGGCGAGGCGCGCGCGGCCCGCACTTGCCAGTCAATTTCCTGCGACGGCAGTCAGTCGATAGTCGGCAACGCCAATGCACTCGGCCTTCCCATCGGTCAATGCGATCTTGAGGTCCGCCTCACGCAACAGGGCCGGTCGATGAGAAATCGCAACGATCGTGAGCCGTCCTTTCAGTCTCGATAGCGCTGCCGTGACGAGTTCCTCTGTCTTGACATCCAGCGCACTCGTCGCTTCGTCCAGGATAAGCAGGCGAGGAGAGCCTAGCAACGCGCGGGCCAGTGCTATTCGCTGCCTTTCGCCTCCGGAAAGCTTACTGCCGTGTTCGCCAACAATCGTATCAAGCCCAAGCGGCAGCCGGTCGACAAATTCTGCAGCCGCCGTTCTTAAAGCCACGCGCATCTCCTCGTCGGTCGTCTCTGGACGTATCCAGCGCAGATTTTCCCGGATGCTGGCGTTGAAGAGAACCGGGTCCTGGCCGAGATAACCAATGCCCCTGCGCCAGGCCACGACCGATACCATTTCCAACGGACGTCCGTCGATCATCATTCCCCCCTTGGACGGCCTTCGCAATCCAATGATGCAGTCCAGCAGCGTGGTCTTGCCGGCGCCGGTTGGTCCAACCAAGACCGCGAATGTACCAGCGGGAATGTCGAGCGTAACAGTATCGAGGATGACGCGCGAGCCGATTATCACCGACACCTGGTTGAGACTGATTGCTGCCGGGAGCGGATTTGGCCGGTCGCTCAGAACAACCTTTGGTATCGCTTCGCTCTTGAGGATTGCGCCGTCGACGAGCCGGCGCGCGGCCTCAAATGCCGGCACATGAAAGTCGACAATCTGCAGGCTTTGCCTCAAGCCAGTGATTTTGGGGAACAGCCGGACAAACACGGCGATAACGACGAGAATTGCTCCGAGGTCGACGGAAAAAAATGTGGGACCGGCAACCAGAAGGGCGACGATCAGAAAACCACCGCTGTACTCAAAGATGGCCTTCACGATCTGGCCATCGAATGCGTAACTATGCGAAAGCCTTTCCAGACGATCCACAGCAGCCGTCAAGCGGTTCAAGGCACGGCCTTCCGTCGCGGTTGCCTTGATAAATTTCGCGCCGGAGATGATCTCGCCAGTATCGGCCATAAGATCCGCATTGACGCTGGTCAAATCCTTTCCGAAGCCGAGCGCCCGATGGGCGAACGGACGCGTTGCGGCGAATAACGTGGTCCCGAACACTACGATGATCAGCACCACGATCGGCGCTATCGACAGCGCGATCGCTACCTGAACAAGGATCAGCAAGGCCGCCGAAAGGATGAGGACAACCTGTGAGAACACCAGTCCAATGCGCGACGGCTCGCTCGTGATCGCAGCTGTCAGATCGCCGGTCCGACGCTCAAGAAAGAAGGCGTAGTCGGCATTGAGGAACGCCGACAGCATTCTTCGCTGCCAGCAAGCCACGTAGAAGGCCTGCAGGCGCGACGCCAGATGCGATTGGGTCAGAAATATCGCTGCGCTCGCAATCACCAGACATGCGATCAGGGCTCCGACGGTGATTGGAGTAACGGAGAGACCGACGCGGGCGAACACGTTCGCGAACACGCTCGAAGCGCGCGCGGTCGACGATGATGCTGTTCCGCCGAGGCTCGACAGCAGCGGCAGCAGCGCGGCGACGGTGGCCCCTTCCAACAGAGCCCCAGCGAATGTCAGAAACGCAAGGACTGGCAGACGCCATCTCATGACTCTCCAGCTGTCAGGTATCAGTGAGCCTAAGATGGTTGCCACGTTAGGAGTTCTCCGAGGCGATAACGCATTGCAGGACCGCTCGGTGGCGAGCGCTCCAACCCAAGTTTCGCGGCGGGTCAACTTGCTTCTAGCGCGTTCATTCCACGAACGTCAATCTCTTCGTTCACCATGTGAACAGTGCATCTATTTGATTTCATTTGATATTGCCTCGAACGAGCACGCAATAGCTGGCGTCGGGTTTCGCGACTTGGTCACGCCAAACGGGCTTGAGCGCGATAATACTCAGCGTGGGAGTTCCTACCACACTTTCCAGGGTGCACGACCGCCTTCCCAGAGATGGTCCAGCATCATCTTGTCGCGAAGCGTATCCATCGCATACCAGAAGCCGTTGTGGGCGTAGGCCATGAGCTGCCCTTCGGCCGCGATGCGCTTGATCGGCTCGCCTTCCCAGCTGCTTGCGTCGTCCTTGATATACTTGATCACCTCAGGCGAGAGCACAAAGAAACCGCCATTGAACCGCCCTGGGATTGCCGGAGGCTATTTTGTTTGAGTCACGCCGCCATGGCGGATTCAACCATCATGGCGTAGTAGCGCTGCTCGGCTTCAGCTGGCGGGATGTTGCCGATAGGCTCCAGCAGCCGGCGATTGTTGAACCAGTCCACCCATTCCAGCGTTGCGAACTCGACGGCTTCCATGGTCCGCCACGGTCCCCGCCGATGGATAAGCTCGGCCTTGTAGAGGCCATTGATGGTTTCCGCGAGGGCATTGTCGTAACTATCGCCAACACTGCCAACCGAGGGCTCAATACCTGCTTCCGCCAAGCGCTCGGTATACTTGATGGAGAGGTATTGGCTGCCTCGGTCGCTGTGATGCACGAGCCCGCCACGATGCGCCGGCCGCCGGTCATGGAGAGCCTGCTCGAGCGCATCGAGCACAAAGCTCGCATGCGCGGTTCGTGAGGTCCGCCAGCCGACGATGCGTCGTGCATAGACGTCGATGACGAAGGCGACATAGACAAAACCGGTCTAGGTCGAGACATAGGTAAAATCCGAGACCCACAACGCATTCGGGCGCGGCGCGTGGAACTGGCGATTGACGCGGTCCAACGGGCACGGCGCCGCTTTGTCGCTGATCGTGGTCCGGACCGGCTTGCCACGGATCGCGCCCTGCAAACCCATGCCTCGCATCAGCCGCTCCACGGTGCAGCGGGCGACGTCAAAGCTCTCGCGCTGCAATTGCCGCCAGACCTTGCGTACGCCATAGACTTGCGGCCGATGTCGCCAACCTTTTGCGAATGGTTCGGCATAGAGATCAACGACATCAACAATCAGGCTCTGTTCGTGCCCGCGGGCTTCGCCCATGGTTTCCTGACACTTCGGGACAATACCGACATCCTGTACGAACTGAGCGCTTCGGAGGACCTGGCTGCAGCAGCGGGCGTGCGCTGGAACGATCCTCATTTCAATATCAGATGGCCTACGTCTCCCGTCATCCTTAATGAGCGCGACGCGAGCTATCCGAACTTTCACTCGAGTTGACTTGCATCGCGGGACAGCCCGGCCGATTTCTGGTGCGACCTCGGTTGCAGGCGACCGCTTTCGGGAGAGATTGTTGTCAGTGGCCTCGACATCTACTAATACGACCACTCAACGCTCCATTGATCGCCATGAACAACGCCACACCAAATATCGACACCAACGTCGCGGCCGGGTTTGGCCACGAATGGTCGACGTTCCGACAGAGCGAGGGCGAATTATCGCGGGCCGACCGGGAAGCGATTTTCCAGTCCTACTTTCACGTCTTTCCGTGGGCCGAATTGCCGCCCAACCCAACCGGCATCGACGTCGGCTGCGGCAGCGGACGATGGTCGGTGGTGGTCGCGCCGCACGTCGGCCACCTTCATCTGCTCGGCGCGGATGGCTTCGAGACTGTGCTGCAGATTGCTGATCTCGTTCTTCGACAGCGTCAGCCGATCTTCCAGCGCCTTGTTGGTCTCGCGCATCTCCTGGGTCGACTTGACCAGTGATTCCACGATCGCCTGGAGCTGCTCGCTGCTCTTGGCGCTCGCGAGCCTCTCGCTTGCGCCGCCGAGACTCGCGTCATAGCTCGCCGACATGCCGA
>Ga0137403_10007670_pt1 | contig 12148 bp, 8 predicted proteins | sample CZOMad2_1_16fung_FD_122057 | JGI IMG/M metagenome (GOLD analysis project Ga0137403, IMG submission 122057) | Vadose zone soil fungal communities from Angelo Coast Range Reserve, California, USA - CZOMad2_1_16fungal (Hybrid Assembly) | ecosystem: Environmental > Terrestrial > Soil > Vadose zone...
CCTGACAAACCCCAGCGCGGATGACATCGATGTGAGCGTCAAGAACGTGACGCTGACCGAGCTGGCGGCGTCACCGTACCGCGCGGCGATCGACTTCGAAAAGAGCTACTACGGCCAAGGGACTCGGCAGGAACGCGAACACGCGCGCGCTGAACAAACAAAACTCCCCGAACGCGGCAAGCGTGTTGTTGGTATTTCGGCCGATCTGCTCGACGTAACCGATGGGCATCGCGCGGGGATGATACGGGTCAGCGAAGTACGCGGCAAACGCCTCGCAGGCCACCAAACACGAATCGCTACAAATCACGAGGGCCAAGCGCGCGTGCGAGATCGCGTGCCCCGTGGATGACCGCGACCAACCGAATTACTTCGTCCTTCTCGTGCAGGTGGTAGATCACACGATAACTTATATGACAGAACTTCTCGGATATCCTCGTCGTCCAACTCGGGGTCGGGCTCGGGCGCGGCGCTGGGCTTCGGTGGTCTCCCGGCTTTCATCCAGCGAGTCCTGCACGGCTTGCAGGCGCCGGCGAATGCGCTCCAGGATGAGGTAGAGCAACACGCCGGTCGCCGCGACAAAGCCGAAGCCCTTGCCGATTTCGACGAACGCATCGGCTTCCAAACGGTGCTCGAGGGCGAGAGCGAAGATGACGGAGTTGCCGGCGATCCAGGCGCCGGCTAAGACCGCATACAAGACGGCCGTCCGCAGGGGCCGCACCACGACGGTCGGCCAGCGTCGACGATTGTCTTCCTTGTTCGCCACCGCCATGGCTATCGACCGCTTGCGGGCATCGTAAACCGGGCGATTGATCGGCGGCTGCACATTCATGGTGAGATTACTCCCTGCCCACCCGCGTGCAACCGCCGGCTCTCCCGCCTTTGGCATTCAGGTGAAGGTTCGCGTGGCTACGCGATAGTAGTATTTCTTATAACCTTTGCGCGAACAGCGCGAAGGCCGCAACTGGAAAGGCAATCACACCGCCAACGTCAACAGAGTCGATCGGCCGCTCTTCAGGCCATACGGCCGCCCATTCTGCCATTGCCCGGCCGTGCAAATGTTCCTTCCAGCGGATAGGTTCCGCGCCAGAGCGGATACGGCTATAATGCGTGTCGTCTCCCCCAGGCAAATCTCGAACCCCCTCCATGCTCATCCTTGGAATTCATTCCGGTACCCACGACAGTACCGCTTGCCTCTTCGAGGAATACCGGCTGCTGGCCGCCGTGTCGCAGGAAAGGCTGACGCGCCTCAAGGGTGACGGCGGACGCATGCCGCTCGAGGCGATCGACGAATGCCTGTCGATCGCCGGACGCAGCCGCCAGCAGGTGGACGCCGTCGCGCTGGGACGCAGCCTGTTTCCCGAACGCTATTATATGTATCCGGCGTTTGCCCGCCTGGGCACACGCCCGCTGCGCCGCCTGATCGGGCGGGAGAAGCAGAGATACATGCTGGGCGAATGCCGGCGCTACGCCACGACGGACTCCCTCTCCCTGTTCGACACAGGGCGATTTCTCGCCGATTACGGGTTTCGACCCGATGCCGAGGTGTCCTTCACCAACCATCATATGGCCCATGCGCTGCCTTGCCTCTTCCACACCGACTGGCCGGAGGCGTTGCTCTATACGGCCGATGGCAGGGGAGACAACGCGCAATACTCGATCCGGCTGTTCGGCGATGGGCGGCTGGAGACGCTCTACGGGGGTGATGAGGAACTGCTGCTATCCCCGCGGGTCGATGGATTGGGCGAGGTCTACAGCATCGCAACCGAAGTGCTGGGCTTCATGCGCAACCGCCATGAAGGCAAGCTGAACGGCTTGGCTGCCTATGGCAAGCCGGTGTTCTTCGATGCGCTCGCGGCCCATTTTCGCGTCGACGATGCGGGCCAGATCCACAGCGATTTCGCCACATATGAGGCGATGGAGGAATGCATCGTCGGAATGGCCCAAGGTGTTGCGCGCGAAAATGTGGCGGCCTCGGTGCAGCATCTGCTGGAGACCTTCGTGCTCGACGCAGTCGGCCGAATCCTGGCCCGCCATCCCCGGCGCTATCTCGGTCTCTCGGGCGGCGTCTTCGCCAATGTGCGACTCAATCAGCGCCTGGCCGAAGAGATGCCGGTGGATGAAATCTTCGTCTTTCCCGCCATGAGCGATCAGGGTCAGCCCTATGGCGCGGTGCTGGATTACCTTCTGCGGCGCGACGGCATGGCGCGTTGGCTGGCCCATCGCCAGCGCTTGGACACGCTGTATTACGGGCGCGACTTCGGCCCGGGCATCGACGCGCGGCTTGCGGGCGATCCCACCTTCAAGCGGATATCGAAGAGGAGCATCGAGACCTCGGCCGAGCTTCTTCAGCAGGGCAATATCGTCGCCATCTATACCCACGGCATGGAATACGGGCCTCGGGCGCTGGGCGCACGTTCCATCATGGCCGCCCCGCTGAATGCCGAGATCAATCAGATCCTCAATGACCGTCTGTCGCGCAGCGAATTCATGCCCTTCGCCCCGGTGGTGATGGCCGAAGATGCGGATACGGTCTTCGATCTCGGCCCGGCCAAACGCTATGCGGCGCGCTTCATGACTACCACCTGCAGCGTCCGCGAGGGCTGGCGCGAGCGGATTCCCGCGGTCGTGCATGTGGACGGAACCGCGCGCCCGCAGGTGATCGAGCGCCGGCAGAATCCGCTCTATTACGACATCCTGGCCGCCTATAAGGCGCTGACCGGCGTGCCCGTGCTGGTCAACACCAGCTTCAACGTGCATGAGGAGCCGATCATCAACAATCCCGAGGAATGCGCCCGCGCGCTGGCCGACGGTCGGATCGATTTCGTCGCCACCGAACAGGCCGTCTACGCGAGAGTATAAACGTCGAAGCCCTTCCCTATCTTGCGCCGCCAACACTCTCTTGCGCGTAATGCCCGCAACAGCGGGCATTCATGTCTTTCGCTGATTGAAGTAAGGCGCGGATGGCCGGGGTCGGCCTTCGGCCGCCCCAGCCATGACGGAAGAGACGCTGCTCGCTATATCGGCGATTTCACCCGAATCCAATTGCGGTTATGGTGCGCCGAGTTCGATCGTCCCCCAAGACAGGCGGATCCCCACCCATAGCATGCTCATTCTTGGCATCCATTCCGGCACTCACGATGCCTGCGCCTGTCTGTTCGAAGATTACCAGCTACTCTCGGCGGTGGCGCTCGAGCGGTTGACCCGGCGCAAGATCGACGGTGACCGCGTTCCCTTCGAGGCCATCGATGAATGCCTGGCCATCGCCGGTGCCGCGCGCGAGAAGGTGGACGCCGTGGTGCTGGGCCGCGGCATGTTCCCCAGCCGATATTTCACGCATTTTTCCCTGCGTCGGCGCCTCGAATCCGAGGCTCGACGGGTGCTGGGTCAGGAACGGCACAAGGACATGGCGCGCGAATGCGTGCGCTTTCATCGCAGCGACTCCATGGCCATGTTCGATGCCGCAAGGTTTCTCGAGGATTTTGGTTTCGAGCCCGGCACCGATCTTGCCTTCTTCAACCACCATCTGGCTCATGCCCTGCCTAGCCTGTTCCACACCGATTGGTCGGAAGGCCTGCTCTATACGGCCGATGGCGGGGGCGATCATGTGCAGTATTCCATCCGCACCTTCCGGGAGGGTCGGCTCGAGACGCTTTACGGCGGCGACGAGGCGCTGAGCGCGCCCGCACGCATCGACAGCCTGGGACTTGCCTATGGCTTCGCCACCCAGGCGCTGGGCTTCCAGATCAATCGGCACGAGGGCAAATTGACCGGGCTTGCCGCCTATGGCCGGCCCGTTCTCTACGAGCGGCTGGCGGCCCGCTTCCGGGTGGACGAGGAAGGCCAGATTTTCAGCGATTTCGAAAACAACATGGCCATGCGCCGCTTCATCTTCGAGGCGGCCGATGGCGTTTCGCGCGAGGATGTGGCGGCCTCGGTCCAGCATCTGCTGGAAACCTTCGTTCTCGAAGCGGTCGGCCGGCTTCTGGCACGCCACAAGCTGCGCCACCTCGGGCTGTCGGGCGGCGTCTTCGCCAATGTCCGGCTGAACCAGCGGCTGGCAGAGGAAATGCCGGTGGACGAGGTCTTCGTCTACCCGGCCATGAGCGACCAGGGGTTGGCTTGTGGCGGCGTGCTGGATTACCTGCTGCGGCGCGACGGAATCGAGTCTTGGCTCGCCCAGCGCTATCGCCTCGATGCGATTTATTACGGGCGCGATTACGGCCCGGCCATCGACGCGCATCTGGGCGGCGAGGCAGGCTTTCACCGGATCTCCACCACGCCGGTCGCCACCGCCGCCGAGCTTTTGGCCCAGGGGCGCATCGTCGCCATCTACACCCAGGGCATGGAATACGGGCCGCGCGCGCTGGGCGCACGTTCGATTCTCGCCGCCCCTCTGGATGCCAAGATCAACCAGACCCTGAACGATCGCCTGTCGCGCAGCGAGTTCATGCCCTTCGCACCGGTGGTGACATCCGAAGACGCAGCCCAAGTCTTCGAGTTGAATCCAGTGAACCTCTATGCCGCGCGTTTCATGACCATCACCTGCGGCGTGCGCCCGGAATGGCGTTCGCGCATCCCTGCCGTGGTGCATGTGGACGGCACCGCGCGCCCGCAGGTCATCGCGCGATCCCAGAACCCGCTCTATTACGACATCTTATCGGCGTACAAGGTGCGCAGCGGCGTGCCGGTTCTGGTCAATACCAGCTTCAATGTGCATGAAGAGCCCATCATCAACAGCCCGGCAGAATGCGCCCGCGCGCTCAGCGAGGGCCGGATCGATTTCGTCGTCACCGAACAAGCGGTATATGGGCGCGCGTGAAGCTGGCGCGCCCGCACATAAGATTCCGCGCCCTGGCATCGATCCTGAATCCGGAAGCGGCGCGACAAAACGTCGACCTGTTTTGCATCGGCTGCTAAAGCTGGGGCCTGAATAGCGAGGAGCGGCATGCCTCATTCCACGACCCTGGTCACCACGATTGTTGCCGCCTTGGCCCTGGCCTTTGTCCTGGGAACGCTCGCCCATCGCTTCCGCGTTTCGCCTCTGGTGGGCTACCTCCTGGCGGGGGTTCTCGTGGGCCCGTTCACGCCGGGATTCGTCGCTGATCAGCGTCTCGCCAGCGAGTTGGCGGAGATCGGCGTCATCCTGTTGATGTTCGGGGTGGGCTTGCATTTCTCGGTCAAGGATCTGCTCTCGGTGAAGGCGATCGCCGTGCCGGGGGCGCTCCTGCAGATGGCGTTTAGCACATTGCTGGGCCTGGGGCTTGCCCGATTGATGGGCTGGTCGCTGGCGACCGGCCTGGTCTATGGCTTGGCGCTTTCGGTTGCCAGCACGGTCGTCACATTGCGGGCTCTCCAGGATCGCCGCCTGGTGGAAACCGATAGGGGCCGAATTGCGGTCGGCTGGCTGGTGGTCGAGGATTTCGCCATGGTGCTGGCGCTGGTGTTACTGCCGGCGCTGGCCGGATTATTGGGCCTGGGGATCGATCGATCCGCCGGCGACCAGACGACGGCCACCGCCCCCGATCTCCAGAACATCCTGCTGACGCTCGCCATCACGCTGGGCAAGATGATCGCCTTCGTCGTTCTGATGCTGGTCGTCGGCCGGCGCGTCATTCCCTGGCTGCTGCACTACATCGTTCACACGGGCTCGCGCGAACTGTTCCGCCTCTGCGTGCTGGTGATCGCGTTGGGGGTTGCCTATGGCTCGGCCGCGCTGTTCGGCGTCTCCTTCGCGCTGGGCGCCTTCTTCGCCGGCATGATCCTCAGCGAATCGCCCCTCAGCCAGCAGGCCGCGGCGGAATCGCTGCCGCTGCGCGATGCCTTTGCCGTGCTGTTCTTCGTCTCCGTGGGCATGCTGTTCAATCCACATATTCTGTTTGACGATCCCTGGCCGGTGCTGGCGACATTCCTGATCGTCACAATCGGCAATCCCTTGGCGGCGTTCTTCATCACCCGAGCTTTTCGCCGGCCGCTGGCGACCGCGCTGACCATGGCGGCGAGCCTGGCTCAGATCGGCGAATTTTCCTTCATCCTCGCGGGCCTCGGTGTCGAGCTCCAACTGCTGCCCGATCAGGGCCGCGATTTGATCCTGGCCGGCGCCATCCTCTCGATTCTGGTCAATCCGTTTCTCTTCGCCGCCCTCGACCGCCTCAAACCCTGGCTCGAGCGGCGCGAAGGCAAGGCCGCCGGTGCCCCGGGCAGCCCGGCGGTGGCCAAGCCGGAACTCCTCCAGACCCAGCTCAACGGGCATGTGGTTCTCATCGGTTTCGGCCGGGTCGGAAGCTTGGTGGGTGAGGCGCTGCTGGCTAAGGAGCGCCCGCTTCTGGTGATCGAGGATCGCCCGGAAGTGGCGGCGTCGCTCAAAGCGAGGGGCATCGAGGTCATCACCGGCAACGCCGCCGCCCCGGCGGTGGCAAAATCGGCGAACATCGGCCGTGCCCGTTGGCTGGTCGTGGCCATCCCCAACGCGTTCGAGGCGGGCGAGATCGTCGAACAGGCGCGCGCCGTCAACCCGACCCTGGAAATCGTCGCCCGCGCGCATTCGGATGCGGAGGTCGATTACCTGAAAGGCTTCGGCGCCGATTTCATCATCATGGGCGAGCGCGAGATCGCCCGCGGGATGATCGAACATCTGCTGGGCCCGCCGGCCGATGCGGCGGCGTTCATTCCGCCGCAGCCCTAGTCCAGCTCTCAGCGTCCCGCCGTCGTGCCGAAGTCGATGGCGAGGCAGGCGCCGGTGAGCGGCGCCAGGCTGGGCGAGGAAACGGCGAAGACGAACTCGGCGATCTCCGAGGCGCTGGCAAAACGCGCGCGCTCGCCCTGGGGATAGATGGACAACAGCGCACGCTTGTAGCCTTCCGGATCGCCCCCGCCGAAGGCGCTCGCCTGATAGTCGATCATCGGTGTATCGACATCGCAGGGACAAACGGCGTTGCAGCGCACGCCGTGCGGCGCCAGTTCGAGGGCCAACGCCTTGGTCAACAAAACGACCCCACCTTTCGAGGCGCAATAGATCGAAGCGCCCTTGCTGCCCATCAGCCCGGCGTCGGAGGCGATGTTCAGAATGCTGCCCCCGGTTTTCTCCAGGGCGGGGATGGCGTGGCGGCAGGCGAAGAAGGTTCCCTTGAGATTGATATCGATGCAGCGATCCCATATCTCCTCGGCCGGCCCTTCGACCCAGATGCCCGCGTCTGACGGCGCCATCAGTAATAGCCCTTCTCGGGTCCCTTGTTCTCCTGGATCGAATTGCCGCCGTCGACCACGATCAACTGGCCGGTCAGATAGCTCGCCTCCTCGGCCGCGAGGAAGGCGGCCACATGGCCGATCTCGGCGGGGCTCGCCGATCGGCCGATGGGCGTATGCTTTCCGGCAACCGTCTCTCGCTTGGTGGAGGAGCTCGTGGCGATCCAGCCGGGGCCCACGGAATTGACCGTGATCCCCTTGGCGGCGACCTCAAGCGCCAAAGCCCGCATCATCCCGGTCATGGCCGCCTTGCCGGCGCTATAGCCGGCGCTGCGCGGATTGCTCACCAGGGGCCCGGTGACCGAGGAAATATGAACGATACGGCCGTAGCGACGCCGCATCATCTGGGGCAGGGCGGCGCGGGTCACACGGAATGCGATGTTGAGGTTGAGTTCGATGGCGCGAGCCCATTCGGCATCGTCGATGCGATGCAAGCGCGAGGCCTGCTGGCGATGACCGGTCTGCACCATGCCGGCGTTGTTCACCAGGATGTCGATGCCGCCGAGCGCGCGGGTCGCATCGGCCACCAGCCGGTCGGCCGCCCCGGGGGCGGTGAGATCGGTGGCGAAGGCAACGTGGCCAGCGCCGGCGTGCGCGCCGCCAGCATGTGGGACGCCCTGGCGCATACCCGCGAGGCGATCAAAGATCCGCTTGGTGGTCGAGGTGATGGCGACCCGCGCACCCCGCTCGGCCAGAATGCGCGCCGTGGCAAAGCCGATACCATCGGCGCTGCCCGCCCCTGTCACCAGCGCGCGACGACCCTGGACCCCTGTCATGCAACTCTCCCCTGTGCCCCATGTTAACCAATCGCCTGCAGGCGAGCTTAGGGTCGAATCAGACCATCGGGTGTGTTCGACGGAATTCGCCCTAAAATTATCACAGCTCGCGCCAGGAATCCGGATCGACGCTATAGGGAACGACCGGCGGAAGCGGGCCCTGCTCTTTTTTGATGTGCTGAATCCAGCGCCGGAAGGCCGGGAATGCACCCAGATCGAAGCCGGCATCCTCGGCCAGATGGCCATAGGCGAAGACGGCGATATCGGCGATGGAATAATCGCCGACGAGATAAGGCCGCCCCGTCAATTCGCGCTCCAGGACTTGCAACACATGCCGTCCGCCGCGCTCGCGCGCCGGCGCCTCCGCCTGACGTGCGGCGAGCTTACCGGTCAACCGCCAGTGGCGAAGCGTGGCGATGGTGGATTGCAGGTAATCCTGCTCGAAAAACAACCATTGGAGGATTTTGGCCCGTCGGAAGGGGTCGCTCGCGAAAAACCGGGTGCCTTCGGCGAGATAACAAAGAATGGCGTTGGACTCGGCGATGAAGCGACCAGGCTCAGGCTCGAGCACAGGGACCGCTCCGGCGGGATTTCGGTCCAGAAAGTTAACGCTGCGGGACTCGCCGCGGAAGATGGCGATTGGCACAGTTTCCCAAGTAATATCAAGGTGTTGCAGAAGCATGCGCACTTTATAGGCGTTCTGGGACGGCGCGTAGTCGTAGAGTTTCATCGGTTTTCTCCCTGGCAAATCCGATGATGAAACTAGGGAGGAGCGGGGTCTAATGCACTCCGATTCTTGCGCCTTGGACGCGCGGATTCCGCGCAGCGACGCGCCGCCCTCTAGCAACAATTCCTTAACATCTCGTCAACATAGCCACGCCATAGTCCAAACGAAGTAGCAATATCTTTGCGGCCGTTTTCGGTCATTCTTAGAAGGATTGTCGGGCGGGGCCCCGTCCGATGGCTGCGTTTCGTAAGTAATTCAACCTAACAGGAGGTTATTATGACTGTCGTTACCAAGACTGCCCTTCCCGTCGATCACGACAAACTGGCTCAACCAATGCGGGCTCGCCGGCCGGTGGATTTCACCTTGCTGGACAGTGCCTCGTCGGCCTTTGCCGCCGGCGTCGCCGGACTTCGCACATCGAGCGATCCGGCGGAACTCAACCTCGCCGAGCTGGATGCCGTTCTCGATCACGGTGCCAAGGTCTTCTGGCAATACATGCGGCCCGAAGGCAAGCCTAGCTTCACCCTCGGCCTGTTGCGCGACATGAAGGCTTCCATCGATCATCTGATGCGCCTGTTCGCCGACAGCTCGGCGGCGGAGCCGCCGGTGCGCTACACCGTCATGGCTTCCCGCATGCCAGGCGTCTTCAACCTGGGCGGCGATCTGCGCCACTTCGCTGAACTGATCGCCAACAAGGATCGGGCGACGATTCGCCAATACGCCCATGCCTGCATCGACGTGCAGTATCCCCGCGCGGTGAACATGAATCTGCCCATCGTCTCGATCTCTCTGGTTCAGGGCGACGCTCTGGGCGGCGGATTCGAGGCCGCCTTGGCCGACGACGTCATCATCGCCGAGCGAAGCGCCAAGTTCGGCCTGCCGGAATGCCTGTTCAATCTGTTCCCCGGCATGGGCGCACTCAGCTTCCTCACCCGCAAGATCGGGGCGCCGACGGCCGAGAAGATGGTCTTCAGCGGCCAGATCTACTCGGCAAGCGAACTGCACGAGATGGGCGTTGTCGATGTTCTCGCCGAAGACGGCATGGGCGAGCAGGCGGTCTATGATTTCGTCGAGAAGACCGAACGCTCCTTCGCCTCGCGCCGTTCCGTTTATGCCTCGCGCCAGATCATCAATCCGGTCAGTCGCGACGAATTGATCCGCATCACCGATATGTGGGTCGAAGCGGCGCTGACCTTGGCCCCCGCCGACCTTCGCAAGATGGAGCGGCTGGCCTCGGCGCAGGACCGGCGCTGGGCGACGATGAAGCGGACCGCTGCTCAATGAGCGATCCGAAACGATCGACCGGCGGGACGGCGCGATCGGCGCCGCCGCCGGTCGGTCTTAGCTGGGGCGTAACGGTTAGGACGGTTGGCGGTTGGCCGGCCGTTCGCGTAGGTGCTGACGGGCCGCGGCGCGGAAGCGTTCGAACTCGTCGGCCAACACGCGCACCTTGTCCTTGGCCGCGCGCTCGACTTCGTGTCGAGGCGCGTTGCAGAGGAAGGAGCAGATCTTCTGTACCCGGCGCGCGCCGACATGGGCCGCACTGCTGCGCAAGGCATGGGCGAAATCCCGGATATCGCGCAGATTGCTGGTTGCCGCGGCTCCGCGCAGATGGCCCAGCGTCGTATCGGATTCCAGCAGGAAAGCCTCGATGATTTCCTCAAGGAAGGTTCCCCCGGGATCGATCGCCTCCAGGTCGCTCAAGGCCTGCATGGCGATGATCGGTTCGCCTTCGCCCTGGAAACGCGGGTGGCTGGCGATCTCGGCAATGACATCGTTCGCCGGAGGTTCGCTCACCTCGGCCACGGGCTTGCTCGTCCACTCGTCGATCACCTCCAGCAGGCGGGCCGCCTCGACCGGCTTGGTGACATAGGCATCCATCCCGGCCGCTTCGCAGAGGTGCCGGGTCTCCGTCGTCGCATCGGCCGTCAAAGCCACGATCGGCAGATGCGGATCCCCGATATGAGCCATGCGATAGATCTTGGTCACCTCCAGGCCGCTGGTGCCGGGCATGTTGACGTCCATAAGCACGATGTCGAAGCGGCCGGTGTCGAGGGCGTCCAGTGCCTGATCGCCGTTCTCCACCATTTTTGCCTGGTGGCCGGCGCGCTCCAGGATCTTGGCGGTCACCTTGCGGTTCACCGGATTGTCCTCGGCGACCAGGATGGCCAGCCGCCGGCGCTCCCGCGTCATGGCGATATGGCGCTGCTGGTCGGCGATCGCATCGCGCCGTGCCGTGTCGAAGCTGCGTAGTGCGTGGGTGGCGCCGTCGAGCGCTGTCGGGTCGATGGGCAGGTCGAGGATGCTCAAGAAGGCGCGCTCCAGCTCCGCCGTCTCGGCCGGCCGGCCGGCATACTCGCGCAGCAGGACGGGCGCGAATTCGGCATCGGCCTGAAGTCCACGCAATTCCTCCACGAAGCCCACCGGCGCCTGGGGCAGCGCCCGGGCATCGAGCAGCAGGGGATGATACCGCGCCCCGCTCTCGCGCCGCGCGGCCAGCGCCCGGCGCAACTCGGCCAGGCCCGGGGCCTCCACCAACTCCGTGCCGCTGTTGGCCAGCGACGAGCGGATATTGCGCGCCAATGCCGCGTCGCGCGACATCAGGATCAGGCCGAACGGCACCTCCGCCTCGGCGATTTCCGTGACCGGCCGGCTCTCGAAGGGCAGGACGACCCAGAACTGGCTGCCCTGCTGCGGCCGGCTCTCGACGCCGACTTCGCCGCCCATGACCTGGGCCAGCTCGCGCACGATGGCGAGGCCCAGACCCGTGCCGCCAAAGCGCCGATTGGTCGCGCCATCGGCCTGCGTGAAACTCTCGAAGATGGATTTCTGCGCCTCGGTCGCAATGCCAACGCCGGTGTCGGTCACGCTGAAGCGCAGCACGCTGCGCTTGGCATCGTGGCGTTCGAGACCGACGCGCAGCGCGACATGGCCTTTCTCGGTGAACTTCACCGCGTTGGCGATCAGATTGGTCAGAATCTGGCGCAGATGCTGGCGGCCGCCACGCAGCGCATAGGGGGCGGCCCCATCCACATGGACGACCAGTCGCAAGCCTTTGCGTTCGGCCTGTGGCCGCAGAATGGAGACGAGGTCGGCGAGCTCGACATGGAGATCGAAATCGACGACGTCGATCGCCATCTTGCCGGCTTCGATCTTGGAGAAATCGAGGATCTGGTCGATCAGCGAGAGAAGCGCGCGACCGGAGCTGGCCACCGTGCGGGTCATGTCGCGCTGTTCGCTATCGAGGCGGGTATCCTGGAGCAGGTCGCTCATGCCGATGATGGCGTTGAGCGGCGTGCGCAACTCATGGCTCATGACCGCCAGGAAGCGGCTCTTGGCCAGGTTGGCCTGCTCGGCCTGGGCCTTGGCCTCGGTCAATTTGCGGATCAGGGTCGCGACATAG
>Ga0137403_10007671_pt1 | contig 12148 bp, 7 predicted proteins | sample CZOMad2_1_16fung_FD_122057 | JGI IMG/M metagenome (GOLD analysis project Ga0137403, IMG submission 122057) | Vadose zone soil fungal communities from Angelo Coast Range Reserve, California, USA - CZOMad2_1_16fungal (Hybrid Assembly) | ecosystem: Environmental > Terrestrial > Soil > Vadose zone...
AGAGCCTCGTGATAACTCGCGATCGCCTGGTCCCATGCTCCCTTGCGCGAAAATTCGACAGCTTGCTGGCGTTTATTTTCGGCAGTCTGGGCGTTCGATGACGCTGAGAGCAGGACGGTCAGAATCAGAAGCAACATCATTCGCAATAGCGTAGCAGACACGCCGATTCGGGCCCAGAAATCGCGGCGAAGTGCGGACGCTCTCGTTGCGGCGGCTCGTCAGGCAGGACAGTTGTATCGCCGTCCTGCCTGACGCCATTCTCGTTTACCAGTAGAACTTCGCGCTGAGCTGTCCGATTCGCGGATCCTTAGCCGAGGTCACCTGGCCCATTGTGTCGCCGAAGATGCTGAAATTGCCGTCCGGGTTATTGAATTGGGCGTGATTGAAGACGTTAAAGAACTCTACGCGCATTTCAAAGGCTGTAGATTCCGTAATAGCCGTCCTCTTCATCAGACCGATATCGAAATTGTTGATTCCGGGGCCGTGGAAGAACTGCCGATTGGCGTTGCCGAACGCTCCCACTGGTCCTGTGTCGAATGCATCCCGGTTGAAAAAGGTGTGATCCGGGTTGCGAGGATCCATAATGTGAATCTTGCCTACAAGATTCGGCACATCTGTGTTCCCACTACCAAACAAAGAGACATCATCTCCGTTCTGGCTGATCGCGACTGGCAGCCCGCCGGTGAAACGGGTTATGCCGGAGAAGTTCCAGCCCTGCGTCAGGCGTTTGGGCGCACCCGGGAAGGCCCGGTTGAAGGGAATGTCCCAACTGTAACTGAATACAAAGTTGTGGGTGACGTCGAACGACGCGAGTGAGCGAGAAAGCCGCGGATTCGAAAAGTTGACCCATTGGTTGAAGCCGGAGGAGTTATCGATTGCTTTGGAGTATGTGTATGCCGCCAGGAAGGTCATATCAGCGGCCTTTCGCTCCAAAGTCACCTGTCCCGAGTTGTAGTTCGAGTTGGCAATATTGACTGTGAAACTATTGTTGTCGCCAAAGTTGGGCGGCGCCGTAAACACGGAATTGAGTTTGTCACGCGTGCCGAACACCTGTGCGCCGCTGGGAAGAGTGTAGGTTGTGTTCTCCCCGAAAGAATCACAAAACGGGTCGGCCCCCTGCTGCCTCAATTGCAGGCACAGCGCGGGATTTCCGGGAGTCGCATCGAATTGTGAGATCAAGCGATGGCCCTGGGTTCCCACATAAGATAGAGTCAGCACCGTTGATTTAGATAGCTCCCGCTGAATTGAGAGATCATAGTGCTCCGCATACGGAAGCCTGTTGTGAATGTCGTAGCCCGGCGAATACGAGAGAGGTTTATAAACGGAGTAATCCAGCGTCTGATTCGCCGGACTACCGGGCGTCGGGAAAGTAAATGGGAAGCGCTCACCTTGTGAGCTTCCGTCTACGCGCGTCTGAAACGGTAATTCTAAAGTGACGGGGATTTCCGGCTGCCAGTACAAGCCGAACGGGGCGTCGCCAACCTCATAGAACAAATTCAAGTCCTCAATGGAGGTGTAATAGATACCAAAGGAGGCCCGGATGCTGGACTTGCCGGGCCCGCCGAAAATCTTGCCGAGCGCGCCATCGCTAAAGCCGGGCGAGTAAGCCAGACCGAGGCGCGGAGAGAAGTTGTTGTAGTGTGTTGGGGCGAGCGTACTAGGAATGCCCGGGTCTCCGGGCACGACCCAGCCCAGAGGAGCCGTCGGAAACACCGTGGACTGTAAACCGGGCACGATGGTCTCAATCTTTCCCTGGGTGTCGTACCAGGGCATACTCACTTCCCAGCGCACACCGAGATTTAGCGTGAGGTTCGGCTTCACCTTGTAGGTGTCCTGAACGTACGCGCCACCATAGCGCGTGCGGGAATCCAGGAATTGCTGACTGCACTGGTTATAGCCGGAAGACGCGCCCAGGAGAAAGTCGGCGATGTCGTTGCCGGTTTCATTTCCGTTAAAAGTAAAGTCTCCGTTAGGCGCGCAAGTGTTGCGCTCATTGATTTGCAGATAACGGAACTCCCCGCCAAATTTCAGCGTGTGCGAGCCGTGTACTTTGGAAAACCCGTCGGAAACGTGCCAAGTATTATTGGGTTGAAACGTCGTCAGTGTATTCACACCTATCGAGAAGTTGTTGAAATACTCCGGGGGCACGGTCTCCGGAAAGCCCGCAGGCCCCGACGGATTGATGCCCAGGGTACCTACGCCGGTAACAAAACCGAGGTCGGAAAGTTTTGCGAAGCTGGACTTGGGTTTGTCAGTAGTGGTGGCGGTTCGAAAAAAGCTCAGACGGAACTGGTTCACGGCTGTTGCGCCGAACGTTTTATTGTTGCTCATGACGAATTGCTGCGTCTTAGAAGGCGTTTCGCTGGCAAACCCGGGAACGCTGGCATTCAGGGCATTTAGGACAGTCGAACTATCCCAATAGTAGTAGAAAGACCAATTACCGGTCTTTTGATTATTGAAGTCGATGCGTTGTCCGGCTTTGTTGTCGGTTGCGGTATTCCTTTGACTGGCATCGGCAAAGGTTCCGGCAACAGGGTCGATATTCCCCAATGGGATATACGGCAGTAGCTTCGTGGCTCGCAGGTCGAAGGCCTGCTTAGGAATTACGCCGTTGGGAAAAACACAGCCAGTAACTGGATCGGTGCTGTTGCAGCCTGGGAACGAGTAAGGCTCATCGGCAACGACCGTCTGGCCGGTTATTGGATTCAAGCGACTAGTAAGATTCTGCTCCCAATTCAATCCGCAGGTCGCGCCTGTCGGGCATGGCGCACTCTGCACCACCAATGGGTTACCATCCGCATCCACGAAGTCACCCGGACTGAAAATTCCGTTCCGCTGGTCCTGCGTTGGCAGGGAAACTAAACCAGTGCTGGCTCCTTTGACTTGGCGCGTTCCTTGATAGTCGGTGAACCAGAACAGCTTGTTCTTCCAGAACGGCCCGCCGATCGCATAACCGAATTGGTTCCGACGCAGTTCCGCCTTAGTCGGGTCGAAGAAATTTCGAGCGTCGAATTTGTCGTTGCGCAGGAACTCGAACGCATCTCCGTGAAAACCATTCGTGCCGGACTTGGTAATCGCGTTCATCACCGCGCCACTGAACTTTCCGTATTCGGCGTCAAAGCTGTTGGTAATGAGACGGAACTCTTCAATCGAATCGAGATTGGGGATCAACCCAGCACCCAGATTGCGTCCTTCGCTGACATCGCCGCCGTTTACAAGGAAGGCGTTCGCCGTCTCTCGCTGGCCATTTACGGAAAGATTGCCCGAGGACAATATCCCCGAAACCGGCCGGTCCTGCTGCATCGTGCCAGAGGTGATCGGTACGACTCCGGCTTGCAGGCCCAGTAGGTCGATGTAGCTGCGGCCGTTGAGCGGCAGTGATAGCATTTTCTTGGAGTCGACCACATCGCCCAACTGCGTGCTTTCAGTCTCCACTTGCACGGCGTTGGCGATTACGCTGATCTCTTGCTGTACGCTCCCGACCTGTAGCGTGATATCGATTTGAAGCTGGTCGTTCACTTTGACTTCGATATCAGTCGTGCTGAACTGCTGAAATCCTGTTCCAGTCGCGTTGAGTTTGTAGGTTCCGGCCGGCAAAGCCAGAAAACGGTAGGAGCCGTCGCTGCCCGAGTTGGTTTCTTGCTTGAAATTAGTTTGCGTGTTCGTGACCGTAATGTGTACGCCTGCAATCGCACCCTGCGTGCGATCGCGCACGACACCCTGAATGGACCCCGTCACGTCGGCGCGTAGAACGCTCGAAACCAAGAGTGTTACCAACAGAAACAAAAAACCGGGCGTAAAGAGCTTGCGTCGACTTTCCATTTGGACCCTCCGAATACCACTTCGAGGTGGCGGCAGCACAGCTTCCGGAGAATGCGAATCCGGTGCCTGCTGCGAACTTCCGATGCCGGAAATGTATTCCTGTCCCTTAGCGCTGTCAAGGATTGAATCGGTTTAATGCAGCTAGAGATTCAACCCATTTATATTTTCGATTGTCGAGCGGACTTGCAAGTGATCTCAGCTTTTCGCTGGAGCCGCCGGAGGCGTGGCGACTTGCCTACTTTCAGGATCGACCAGCAGCCACGCAACCGCCCCGATCCCGCACAGTGTCGCCGCGACAAGAAACGATGCCGTCCATCCGTAATGCGCCGCAATCCAAGGCGTGAGTGAGGCTGTGAGCGCGCCCCCAGCTTGCGCTCCCATGTTCATGAAGCCGGACACCGAACCGGAAAACGATCCGCCCATGTCGGCGCTCACCGACCAGAAGGAACTCTGCGACAAGTACAAAGCCCCGGCACCTCCGGCAAGCACCACGCTGGCGAGTCGTGCATTATCCACTTTGGAGCCGAACGCAAGGAAGACGGCTGCGAGCGCCATCGCAAACGCGGCGACACCACATCTGCCAACACGCCGCCCGGCGCTCCGGGTCAGCATATCGCTGAGGACGCCTCCGAGCGGGCACGAAATTGCCATAGCAAGAAAGGGAAGCGTTCCGTAGAACGCGCTAACTTTCAAATTCAGCCCACGCACTTCGCTCAAATACCGGTAAAACCAGGCGAAGAAAATCCAGGCAACGTAGCCGTAACAAAAATAACTCCCAGTAACCAGCCAAATGTCGCGACTGGTCAGAATTTTGCGCCAAGGGGATCTTGCACTGGCGGTTCTATCTGTTGTTGAACCCAGAGTAAGACCGGACTGGATTTTGGCCAGTTCTACTTGCGATACGTGCGGGTGTTCCTCGGGAGTATCGCGCGCCGCCAGATACCACACAACGCCCGCAGCGCAGCCGATTAGCGCGCAAATCCAGAAGGAAAAGCGCCAGCCGTGATGTGCCATCGTGTAGACCACGAGAAAAGGAGACAGGCCGGAGCCCGCGCCAACCCCGGCGAAAATCAAGCCGTTTGCAGCGCCCCGCTCCTGTGTCGGGATCCATCGAGACACGAATTGATTGGAAGCGGGATACATGATGGCTTCGCCTGCTCCAAGCAGAAAACGCAAGGCAACGAGCGCAGCCAACGGTGTTCCGATCGAAACTGGAATCGCCGCCGTGAGTGCCGTGAAGATTCCCCACCAAAGCACGCCAGCCGTTAGTACGCGCCGCGGACCGAATCGGTCGGCCAGCCATCCCGCAGGTGTTTGAAATAATGTGTAGCCGATAAGCAGCGCGGTTGAAAGCAAACCGAACTGAACGTTGCTTAGGTGATATTCAGCGGAAAGCGAGCCACCGGCGATCGAAAGGTTAACTCGATCGAGGAAGGCAACGGCGCTGAGAACGAACAGCCAAGCGATCAGAAACCAGCGAACCCGGCTTGCTGGCTTTTCCTTCATGCAGAGTGCGCGCGCAGAAGCTGGACCAAATGTTCCGCGATGACCTTCTCCTCGCCGGGTTGCAGCATAAATGAGTTCATGCCCAAACCAGTGGAGGTCCTTTCGAGCACGATCGAAGGTTTGCCGCTTCGCAATTGCTTGGAGGCATCCTGCGCGCTCAGATGGATGCGCCGCGGATCCCAATTGATCAGCATATGCGGAACATGGTTGGCAACATCGGGGACATTGAAGGCGGTGCTGACGCCCGGAATCTTGGTGACTTCGCCCGATACGAAATCAAGCCGGCGCCACCATTCTTTCTCCAGCGCTTCATGGTCTTCCTTCAAATAAAGCTCGAGCGCTTTGACCATGCCGACGATTTCCTCTTTGCCGACTTTTGCGCAACGCCCCAACGTGTCTTCATGCGGGCTGTTGTTGAGCAAAGCGTACGCGACCAGGTCCTTTCGGCCGACCAGCAATCCCGCGCATTGCGGCCCGCGAATCGCTTTGCCTCCGCTGAATGCGGCAAGGTCGTAGCCCATCTTCGTGTAGTCCCAAAGATGAGAAACCGGCGGCGTGTCCGCGGCCGCGTCAATAAATGAGGGAATTTTATTTTCCTTGGCGATCTTCACCCAATCGTCCACTTTGATGTGCCCCGCAGAATTTGCGAAGTTGGAAAAATGCATCATAGCGGTGTTGGGATTGATCGCTCGGCGCACATCGTCGGGCGTTTCCACGACAATTAGCTTTACGCCCGTCGCGCGAAGCTGGTGATCGAACGGATTACGATGCGATTTCTGAATGATGACTTCGGATTTCATCCCGGTGAGATCCGGCAGGCGTTCTATGAATTCAGGATTGTCGCCGGTGAGAATGCCGGCGAGACCCGACTGCATTGCTGCAGCCGCGCCGGAAGTCACCAGTGCAGTGTACCCGTCGGGAAGTTTCAGCATTTCTGCGATGCGATTGCCAGCCGCGACTTCCAAATCCGGAATACTACAGAAATGACGGCCGGCGAGCGCCATCACTGCTTCGACCTCCGGACGCGCAAGCGAGCCGCCCAGGACCGTCATGGTGCCCTGACCGTTGATGACCGTAGTCACGCCGAGTTCTTCGTAAACGTTTCCGCTTTCGCCGAAGCCGCTGACCTTGCCGGCACCTTTCTCCGGCATCCCTACAGCTTTGGCGAAAAGCTTCTTCGAACTCAGCATCGTGCCGGCCATAGCGCCCAGGCTGCCCATGAAAGTTCGTCGTGTCCATTTCAAATTGAATGCCATCGCAAAGCTCCGTTTCTCTCGCTTACTTCTTCACGATTGCGGCGGTGCAGTTAATTTCCACCAGTGAATCTCCAGGCAAATTCGCAACCGCAACGGTCGTCCTTGCCGGGCCGCCATTCGGAAAATACGTTTTGAAGACCTTGTTCATTCCGTCGTAGTCTTCGATCTTGGCGAGAAACACAGTGAGCTGGAGAATGCTGTCCATTGTTCCTCCGCCCACTTCCACCAGGTGTTTCACATTTTCCATGACGTGCTTGGTGTGATTGTCGATGTCTTTGGGAAACGTTTCTCCCGTGTCATGGGAATGCGCTCCTTGCCCCGAGATGTAAATCACGCCGCCAAAAGTGATGAGCGGCGTGATGAATCCGGTTCCTGCGGGTTTGCCGTCCCAATCCATTTTTTTGACGCCACCCGTTTCCTCTTTCTTGTTCTGCGCTGCACCTTCGGACGACGGCGCCGCAGCAGCGAGCCCCAATCCTGAAACTAGCGTAGCGAAGCGACCTGCGAATGCCCTGCGCGTGAAGAGATTGGAAAACACTTGTGTTTCTCCTTTCGGTTCAGTTGTTCCAGAAAAACTCTACGGCAATGCAAAGCTAAAGATATCTGTTCCCGCGGCAATGGCCACGTACTGTTTTCCCAGCACGGCGTAACTCATCGGCGAAGCGCGAATTGATTGCCCCATCGTGAAATGCCACAGCGGCGCGCCCGTTTTCGCGTCCACAGCCTCGAGCGCCTGCGCATTGTCGCCGAAGAAGACCAATCCACCCGCCGTGCTCACGGTCCCAGCAGCCGAGTCGCGCTCGCCCACCTGCGGATATTTCCAAGCGAACTTTCCCGTATCCAGATCGTAGGCCAGCAGGATTTTCTCCGACTTTGCTCCACGGCTCCGCCGCACTCCCGTGGCATAGTATTCGTGCCCTTCAACAAATTTCTCGGGCTTCAGAAAAAAAGTCCCGCAATCCTCCAGCGCCAGGAAATAAAGCTGATGCGTGTTGGGATTGTAGGACGGCGAATACCAATTCGTCGCGCCGTTAAATCCCGGGCATACTTCCGTACCTTCCGGCGAGGGACGTGCGCCAGTCAGAACAGGCCTGCCATGCGCGTCGATTTCCTTTGCCCAATTCAATTTGTCGACAAATGGCGTCGCCGATAGAAATTCACCATTCGTGCGATCGAGTATGTAGAGGAATCCATTTCGGTTAGCTTGCACGAGCAATTTCCGCGGCCTCCCTTTGTAGGGAAGATCGACCAGAACAGGGGTTTCCGTCGCGTCGTAATCAAACAGATCATGCGGCGTGAATTGGAAATGCCACTTCAGTCTTCCGGTGTCGGGATCCAGCGCGAGCACGCAATCGGTGTAGAGATCATCGCCGGGCCGCGGGCCGCCATCGAAATCCGGCGCCGGATTACTCGTGCCCCAATACAGCGTGTTGAGTTCGGCGTCGTAGGTTCCCGGCATCCAGGTGGTGCCTCCGCCACGCAAATACGCATCGCCTGGCCAACTTTCCGAGCCGGGCTCGCCGGGCCCCGGTATGGTCCAGAAGCGCCAGGCCAGCTTGCCGGTCTCCGCATCGAAGGCGGAAAGGAAGCCTCGTACGCCGTCGTCACCCCCGGAAGTGCCGACGATCACTTTGTCTTTGACCACCAGAGGCGCGCTCGTGGCTCCGTAGTTTTTGTTTCCTTCTGCGTACGCGACGTCCCAAAGTAAGTGCCCGGAGCGACCATCGAGGCACAAAAGGTGAGCATTATCCGTTTCAAGAAACACGCGGGAGTGCCAGACGCCCACTCCCCGATTGTGGTGCTGCGAAGCGTCGTCGATGAGACCTTCTGTTATCGGGCGCGAATAGTGCCAAATGGTTCGGCCGGTGCGAGCGTCGAGCGCGTACGCATCGTTCGCGGCGGTCACAAACATCATGCCCCCGACGACCACCGGCGTTACCTCAAGATCGCTCACGTCGCGCACATGAAACACCCATTGTGCTTTCAACTGGCTGACGTTCGCAGGCGTAATTTCCGCCAGGCTGCTGAAGCGGCGTCCGGAATAATCTCCGTGATAGGAAAGCCAATTTTCACCGGCGGCCGCGGTCAGATGATCGGGCTGGACATCGATCGACGTAGAGATCGCGCGGTCCACGTGTTCTTGCGCCGATGCTGATAGCAAGCTTTCTACTTTGAGAACTACCATCAATGCAAAAGCGGCGCTCATCAGCACGAGAAAAATCCGGGCTGCGCTGCGCATTCGCTTACGCGCCCCTCATCGCGCATAAAACGACGTGCCGCGATTCACGATGACAGGAAATAAAACCTTCGCTCATAGCCGTCCGAACTGTTTTACTGCCTCTACGATGGATTTGAGTTTCTCGATGGTCGCATACATCGAGTGTTCCTTGAAATCCATCTCTTGTGCCATCTTAAGGACTTCACCCGCTGACGCTCGAGGCACAACAACAACGCCGTCGGCATCCGCCGAGATGATGTCCCCAGCGCTCACGGCGACTCCGTCGCAGGTCACCGGAATATTCGCTCCAGCAAAACGGTAGTGTCCAACCGAAGTGGACGGCACGATCCCCAGTGCGAAGACCGGGAAGCCTATTTTTTGCAGGTATGCCACGTCACGGACGCCTCCGTCGATCACCGCACCGGAAAAATTTCGAGCCGACATTGCGGTTCCCATCAGCCCTCCCATTCCCGCGATATCGGAACCATCTTCGACAACCATCACATAGACGGAGTTGGCCGTGCCTTGATCGATCGCCGCAAGCATGCCATCCAGCGCGTGCGGATCATGGTTGGCTTCCTTCTTCAGCAGAACAGTGACGGCGAAGCCTGCGAATTTGCTATTGAAGATCGGCCTCATGTGGTGCGACATGTACAATTTCTTGCCGATCACTTTTTCCATCGCGTCGGAAACTGACGCCACTTCCACGTGCCGGTAACCATCCAGCAGCGAAGCATCTTCGCCGCTTAGAGTAGTACCGGATTGGTACGGCGCCGCGGCGCTGGGTCGCGTGGAAGCGAACAACACCACGGCAACCACAAAAGCCAACGTTGCGATTCCAACTCCCATGAGAAGTGCGAGGGTTCGGCCTCGAATGTTCATATCTTTCTTCATCAAGTTCGCTCCATACAAGTTCGCAAAGCCGCTCACCGTGGCGGTTGATGCTTGACACGCACCCGCTCTGTGCTATTAATTCGAATTAATTGGCCTTGTCAAGAGTGGAATGCATCTGATCCATATCGAAATTTCGTTTTCAGAACTGGGAAAGTGGATTCCATTGTTAAATACAGGCAGGTTGAACGTCATTCTAAGTAGGCACGAAAAGACCGTCAGCAATGTTGGCGGCAGAATTGTTGCTACGGTAGCCGCTTTGCTGATTGCGGTCTCCGCGTATGGGATTGGTGCCAAAGAAGACGCCGTACGTCCTGCCGGAGCGAAACAGGCAGAGCGCTCGATAGCCGATGGACGTCAAGTCTTCGAGAGTCGATGCACAGGATGTCACGGCATCGACGGTCGCGGCGGTGAGCGTGCGCCGGACATTACCACGTCTGCGAAAACACAACGACGCAGCGACTCGGCGCTCGCGCAGATCATCAACAATGGAATTCCATCTGCTGGAATGCCCGCGTTCAGCACGCTTGATGCTTCCACCAGTCGAGCGCTGGTCAAATATCTTCGCTTTCTTCAAGGCAAAACGGGGAGCGCCGCCTTGCCCGGGAATCCCCAAAATGGCAAGGCGATTTTCTTCGGTCTTGCGCGGTGCTCCGAGTGTCACTTGGCCGCTGGCGCGGGCGGCTTCATCGCTTCCGATTTGTCGTCTTACGGCCGCTCGCGTCCGGTCGAAGAAATTCGCGAAGCCATCATTAAGCCGAATCAGCCGTCAAACGGCTCCCGCGGGACGGTCACCATCGAGACTCGTGCTGGACAAACCCTCACGGGAGTTCTCCGCAACGAAGACAATTTCTCGCTGCAGTTGCAGTCCCTGGACGGTGCTTTCCATTTGCTTATGAAGTCCGACGTGGCAAGCGTCAAGCGAGACTCGAACTCGTTGATGCCCGCGGACTACGGGTCGACGCTCAGCGCCGGTGACCTGAACGATCTTGTCAGTTTCCTGATAAGCGTGGCTCAGCACGACAAATCCCCTGATCCGAAGAAAACCGAGCCCAGCGACGAAGAAGAATAAAGTCAAACAAAAGTTGCTCCCCGAGTTAATTTCCCTGCATCCAAGGCACTGCAAGAAAGAAACGACCAACGGAGCGGTTAAGAATGGACTTATCGTTACCGAAGGGAACGCCGGTGGTGTGCCCGAAGGCGTGCGACTAGATCGACAGGGAATTAACATCACCGGTCCACGCGCTTCGCAATCTTCATGAAATCTTGATCCCTTCCTTAGGACTTCCTTACCCCTTCCGAATGATCATTAAACGTTTGATGATTACGAGGTGAACGTGAATCCGCTGAAGTGTCGCAGCAAGTTTGTTTGGATATTTGCCTTGTCGGCCGTATGGGCCAGCGCAGTCACCAAAAATGCGTTCGCTCAAGATGAGAAGCTATTGACCAAACCGGATGGCCCTACCCCGGCTTTGACCGAACGAGAACGATTGCTGCTCGAGCAAGTCCAGCAACTCGCGAAACGCGTTGCCGAGCTCGAGAAGAAAATTCTGGCGCCTACCGAAGCACATAACTCCGCAAGTCCGGCGGAACCAGCAGCGGTCACGGCAGGTGCCGGTTCCAATGTCGCTCCCTTGCTCGCCCCAACTTCGAGCGCTCCCGCCCCTGCCGCAATTGCTGAGGTAGGCAAGCCTCCAGCGCCAAAGAAGGCCGAGCCCTTCAGCTTTGCCGATTTCACCTGGCTCAACGGCAACTCACGCACTAAGGACACGCCGTACGCCACCAGCTTTTTTACTCCCGAGATCCGGGCTGACGTTGATTACAACTACAGTTTCAATCATCCCAAAGATGACACGATTGGCGGGTCGAGCGAGGTCTTCCGCCACGGCGAAGTCCAAGTCACGCAGCTTGGTGTTGGCGGCGACTTTCACTATGACAATGTACGCGCCCGGTTGATGACGCAATTCGGCCTTTATTCACAAACCACTCCACGAAATGACGCCAGTCCGGCGCGCGGGCAATGGAACCTCGACAATGCGTACCGCTATATTTCCGAGGCGTACGGCGGCTACCACTTCAACGCACTACATGGGATCAACGTCGACGCCGGCATCTTCATGTCCTACATCGGGCTGTTCAGCTACTACCAATTCGACAACTGGGCGTATCAGCCTTCGTACGTTTCCTCGAACACCCCGTGGTTTTTCACAGGCGTTCGTGTCCAGATTTTTCCAACCGAGCACCTGAAGATCGAGCCATGGTTCACAAACGGCTGGCAATCATACGGTCGATTCAACAATCGCCCCGGCATTGGTTTCCAGATTCTGTGGCGGCCAAATGGATGGCTTTCCGTCCTAGGCAATCAGTACATGCTGGGCGAGGAAGTCCTCGGCAATCCAGGCCGCGTCCGATACCACAGTGACGACAGCATCGAAATCAAGTATTTCGATAAGCC
>Ga0137403_10007675_pt1 | contig 12144 bp, 14 predicted proteins | sample CZOMad2_1_16fung_FD_122057 | JGI IMG/M metagenome (GOLD analysis project Ga0137403, IMG submission 122057) | Vadose zone soil fungal communities from Angelo Coast Range Reserve, California, USA - CZOMad2_1_16fungal (Hybrid Assembly) | ecosystem: Environmental > Terrestrial > Soil > Vadose zone...
GGCTTTGCCGAAATGACGCGGCAGCCTAATCCCTTCATGTCCCCAGCGGACGGAAACTATCCGCTTCGCGTCTCCTTTTCCATGTCTATTTTTCGCTTGACGTGTGACTGTTGCGCCGCCGCAGAGGCCACCAGACAGCGCGGAATATACGCGAAATCATTTACAATTCCTTCGACGGCCAGGCCTTGGCTCGCGAATATTTCGCCCACCCTCCCGGCCTGATGCTGCCCAAGTTCAACAAAAGCCCGGGCCTTTGCATCGAGCAGATGGGGCAGACGCTGCATCGCGTCGCCTGGGAATTGCGGCCGGCATCGATCGACGAGCTCGGCTTGTCGGTGGTGCTTGGCGATTATGTGTCGGAGTGGGGCCGCCAGTTCGAAATCAAGTCCGACTTCCTGTGCCACGACGCCGGCCTCAACGAACTTCCGGACGAGGTGCGAACCACCGTCTATCGCGTGATGCAGGAAGCGCTGACCAATATCGCCAAGCACGCCAAAGGCGCGAGCATCATGAAGCGAATACTACACGCTTGCAGTTCCGAGAAAAGCGAAGGGATCGGGTCTTTGGACTTTGATCCGAAAGACGCACGGGGAACAACTGGCCTTCTGTTCTCTCGCCTCGAAGAACTATGCGATTGTCTATCGGCTTGCTGATCGCAACGCTTGCAGCCGGTACCCAGAACTCTCCGCCGGCTGGATCCGGAGAAATCCTCGCTCAGCTTTCCAACATCCATCTCGATAAGAAGCAGACCTATAACATTCGCGACATCACGCTTCGCCGCGACGCACTCTCGATCGCATTGAACCGGGGAACGATCGCCTTTCTTGAGCCGATCATGGGAAAAGTCACCGGAGCGGTTTTCATCGGAAGCGGGGAAGTCGTCGCCATCCCGCCCGATGCGGTCGAGAAGCAGCAGGTCTTCAAGTTCACCGGCTCACCCGTCCTGAACGAGCCTTTTCAAGCTGCATTCTTTCGGTTTACCGACGGCACGTATGAAGAGATCATGAAGGAATATGCGCAACACGCTGCGGAAGACGTTTCCGAAGAAGAAGCTGCGCAGTTCCTGCCATGGGAACAAATCGTTCGCGACCGATCCGACGTGATGAAGTACCGCATCCTTGCGGATTTTCTCGAGCCCTCGAGCGAGCCCTTGTTTTTGAGTGACCTCCGCGGTGAGAAGACCGGCTGGTTCGAAGTCCTATACGATCCACGGCTCGTCGAGGAAGTAGCGATCGTGAAGTTTCACGATTCAGGGCTCGGTTCGGTTGCCGATCTCTGGGCCAGCTTCAACCGGCGCAGCGAGGTGCGGAATCCGGAAGCGGTCGCTCATGAGAACAAGTCCGCGATCGATGTTCTAAGCTACGACATCGATGCCACGATCTCGGATGTGCAGCTGGACGCCCAGGCGACAATGCGGCTCAAAGCAGTCCGCGCCGGTGCGAGAGTCCTGAGTTTCGACATTTCGCGTTTCCTTCGAGTCTCGTCTGTCACGCTCGATTCGGGCGATCCGGTGCCGTTCTATCAACATGACGAAAACACGTTGACCGTCATTCTGCAGCGCGCCACCGAGCCTGGACAGGAAATTACGTTGCGGCTCTCTTACTCCGGTGAGGCTATCGCAAAACGCGGATCCAGCATGTTCTATGTCGGCGACCGCGGGCCCTGGTACCCGAGCCCGGGAAACCAGGACGGTGCGACGTTCAACCTGACATTTCATTACCCCGCTGCTTACACGTTGGTTGCGACGGGAAGCGAATTGCGGGAGTGGGACGAGGCCGGGCGCCGGCATTCGACCTGGAAGAGTGACGGCGAGTTCCCGATCGCGGGATTCAACCTGGGCGACTTCAAGATCGTTGCAGACGAGGCACCACCTCTGCCCATCTACGTTTGTGTGAATAGCGACGTGGGCGCCGAAAATCTGCTGAAAGATCTGCGTGCCACGATCAACTATTTCTCCGGCCTTTTCGGTCCATATCCGTACAGCCGTCTCACCGTATCGCCTTTCCCGCTCAGTTACCCGCAGACCTGGCCGGCGCTGGTCGGACTACAATCCGAATCGCAGTTTCTGGTCACCGAGCTGGCACGGACGCACGAGCTGGCGCATCAATGGTTCGGCAACCAGGTTGGGTGGAGCAGCTATCGCGATCAGTGGATCGCGGAAGGCTTCGCGCACTATGCCGGCGCGATGTACATGGAAAACAAATATCCCGATACGACGCGATTCCGGGAAATTCTCGACGAGGCTCGCGCACGTCTCCTCGAGCAGGGCGCTGACGGCTCGATCTGGCTGGGACATCGTCTTGCCAGCACCGTCACGCCGGATGGCTATACGCAGACGCTGCCCAACAAGGGCACCTGGGTGGTCCATATGCTTCGCATGTTGATGCGCGAGGATGGGGCCCCCGATCCCGACGCAGGATTTCTAAAAATGGTACGGGAGTTTTTGGAAGCCTATCGGGGAAAGCTGGCGTCAACCTGGGACTTAAAGCGGATAGCGGAAAAATACATGACAAGTTCGATGGACGTGCGCGAGGACAAGAAGCTGGATTGGTTCTTCGACGAGTGGGTTTTCGGTACGGGCATTCCGACATACACGCTCGATTACCAGGTGATGCCAGCGCAAAGCGGATTTGTCGTCCAGGGAACGATCAAGCAATCCGAAGTGGCGAACCACTTCATCATGTCGGTGCCGGTCTATGCCGACGACGATTTTCTCGGCCGCGTGGTGATAGGCGATGAGGATGGAACCTTCCGGTTCAATGTGAAGACCAGGCCGGCCCGGGTGGTCCTCGATCCGAAGGGGACGGTGCTGATGAAAACGAACGCGGGCTGAAGCCCGCGACTACATTGCAGACGGACGTGGTTCCCAAAATGTAGTCGCGGGCTTCAGCCCGCGTTCGCTTTTCTTCCGATGACTGTGCGCGGAATGCCCTGAAGATCGGTCTTCGTTGGGAGCTTCTGCCAGCCCGTTTCGAACAGGCTCAAAACCTTCTCCTCCATCCCGAACCCGATTTCCATAATGAGATAGCCACCCGGCAACAACATCTCCTCGGCGCCTTCAACAAGCCGCCGATAAATTCCCAACTCGTCTTCCGGTGAGAATAATGCTACTGGCGGCTCGTGTTCCCGCACCTCCCGCTGGAGGCGGCTGATGTCGCCGGGCCGGACATACGGCGGATTGCTGACAATGAAATCAAACCGCCCCGAAACGCCATCCATCACATCCATGCATACGAAGCCGACATTCGCTCCAAGAGCCAGGGCATTCTCCCGAGCCATGCGGACAGCCTGTTCCGAAACATCGCTGGCAAAGACCTCAGAGCCTGCGATCTCCAGCCCCAAAGTCACGGCAATGCAGCCGGAGCCGGTTCCCACGTCCAGGATCCGGCATCGGGAAGGGCGGATCTCCAGAACGGAATCGATGATGTATTCGGTCTCCGGGCGGGGAATCAGGACTGCCGGGCCGACACGGAAGTAGCGGCCATAGAACTCCTGGCGGCCGACGATGTATTGAAGGGGAACGCCGGACATGCGTTCGTAAATGGCGTTTTCGAGGCACTGGGATTCTTCCTCGCGAAGGGCGCGATCGTCGTGGGAGTAAAGATATTCGCGTTCGACCGAAAGGCAGTGTGCCAGCAGAACCTCGGCCGTCAGTCTCGCGTTCGAAATTCGATGAAGCTCGAGACGCTCGGCCGCGTTTCGAAGCGCTTCGCGAATGGTCACGCCACGAGTTCTTTTTTTAGTCGTTCGGCCTGGAAGTGTGAAGTCAGTGCGTCGATGATTTCGGCAAGATCCCCGTTCATGATGGCATCGAGCCGGTGGAGAGTCAGGCCGATTCGATGATCACTGACGCGATTCTGAGGAACGTTGTAGGTGCGGATTTTCTCGCTGCGATCGCCGGTTCCCACCATCGACCGCCGCTCGTCTGCCAGGGCCTTCTGCTGTTTCTCCTGTTCGATTTCGTACAAACGCGACCGGAGAACTTTCAACGCCTTCGCTCGGTTCTTGATCTGCGATTTTTCATCCTGGCACGAGACGACCAGTCCCGTCGGAATGTGGGTAATGCGAACGGCAGAGTATGTCGTGTTGACGGACTGCCCTCCCGGGCCCGACGAGCAGAATGTGTCGATCCGCAGGTCCTTCTCGTTGATATCGACTTCAACGTCCTCCACTTCAGGCAGGACCGCAACAGTGATGGTCGACGTGTGAATTCGTCCGCTGGCCTCGGTTGCCGGTACACGCTGCACGCGATGGACGCCGCTTTCGTATTTCAGCCGGCTGTAAACGCCCTTGCCTTCGATCATCGCGATGATTTCCTTGAACCCTCCGATGCCTGTGGGATTCGAAGAAAGTATTTCCACTTTCCAACGCTGGGATTCGGCGTATCGGGAGTACATGCGGAAGACATCGGACACGAATAAACCGGCCTCATCGCCACCGGCGCCGGCGCGGATTTCAAGGATGACGTTTCGCTCGTCGTTGGGATCCTTCGGGAGGAGCAGCAGCTTGAGGTCGTCTTCGCATCGGTCCAGCCGCTGCTGGAGGCTGGCCAGTTCCTCTTCCGCCATTTTCTTCAGGTCTGCATCGCTTTCTTCCCGGAGCATCGCCTGCGTTTCGCCGATCCCGCGCTCGAGATCCTTGTACTCGCGGAATTTTGCGACGATCTCTCCGAGATCGGCGTGAGCCTTGGCGGTCTTCTGATATTTCTTGTTGTCCGAAACTGTTTCCGGACTGGCCAGCAACTCGTTCAGCTCCTCGTACCGGGCTTCGACGGTTCGAAGTTTGTCGAGAAGCAGATTGGCGGTGGCACTCATAACGTCAAGGCTTCGCGGAGCGCTACGATCGCGATGTCGAGTTGCGTATCGTCCGGTGGTTTCGTCGTGATCTTCTGGAGCAGCAATCCCGGGAAAGTCACAATCCGCAGCAGGCTGCGCGGATGCTTTGCGGAATATCGGATGATCTCATACGAGATTCCGGCGACCAGTGGAAGAAGAACGATGCGCGACAGAAGCTTTGCCGTGAAACCATCGAAGCGCACAACGGAAAAGACCAGAATGCTGACGACCATCACGACGAGCAGGAAGCTGGTTCCGCAGCGCGGGTGAAGCGTCGAGAATCTTCTGGCGTTGTCGACATTCAGCTCCTCGCGGGCTTCGAAGTTGTAAACCGTCTTGTGCTCCGCGCCGTGATACTGGAAGACACGATTCATATCTTTCATCCACGACACTGAGTAAAGGAACAAGACGAATACAGCGACACGGATCAGACCGTCGATACCGTTGAACAGGATCGAGCTTTGAAATCCGATCTCGTTTTGAAGCAGCCGCGTGAGGAACAGGGGGAGAGCAACGAAAAGAAGAATATTGATTCCGAGAGCCACAACGAGGTTTCCCGCAATCAGCCACGAAGAGACCGTAGACTCTTCTTTCTTGACTTCTTTGGCTTCCTTCTTGTGGGTTTCTTCGGCAAGCGCCTCTTCGGCCGAAAACCGAAGCGCGCGGATGCCCAGCACGAGGGCCTGGCCAAGCACTCCGACGCCGCGGAGAATGGGCAGCTTGAAGGCGTGCCACGTTTCGCCGACGGTTTTCAGAGCGTCTTTCATGATTCTGACGGTTCCGTCTTGCCGACGGACGGCCACGGAATAGCCTTTGGGCGATCGCATCATGACGCCTTCGATGACGGCCTGGCCGCCGACCAGAATGTCGTCACTCGAGCTGAGCGCCCATGAGGTTGACGTAAGTGCGAGATGTTTGAGGTATTTGAAGCTCATTTAGTGATTTTCTTGTACTTTCTTTGGAATCTTTCAACGCGGCCGGCGGTATCGACCAGCTTCTGCTTACCCGTGAAAAAGGGATGACATTTCGAGCAAATCTCGAGATGGATCTCCGGTTTCGTCGAGCGGGTCTTGAAAGTCTCACCGCAGGCGCACTTGACAACCGCCTCAACGTAATTCGGATGTATGTTTGCCTTCATTAAGTTGCCTCCAGTAGCTCTCCAATTATAAGGGTAATACGTCATCTGACAAGTGGCCAGTGCAAGTTAGACCACCTGCGGGAGTTTCCGTTTGCTTTCAGGCCCCGCATTGTCTATAGTATTCACGTCAATAAGCCACTGTCTCGTAAGGACATCCCGTGCCTCATATCCCACCTGATATGCCTCGGTAGGTTGCTGCGAAGTCCAGTCCAGTGGTTGCATTGGTTCATGAAATTCGATACCGTACCAAGTTTGCAATTATCCCAGGAGGATCTAAACACAATGGTTAACGAACCCGGAAAACTGGCAGGGACGGGGCGCGCCAAGGAGAAGCCCACGACCAGCCAGTTTGCAATTCCACAAGGAGGAGAGGAGGAAGCAAACTACGAGCAACTTCTAGACCAGTATGGCGCCCGCAAGTTCGCCGAAGGCGAAGTCATGAAGGGCACGGTTCTGAAGATCACGGACACGGATGTCATTGTTGATATCGGCTACAAATCGGAAGGCGTCATCCCTGTGATGCAGTTCACGGAAGGTGACCATCTCACCGTCAAAGTCGGCGATGTAATCGATGTATTGCTCGAAGACACAGAAGACGGGGACGGGCACATCGTCCTCTCGAAAGAGAAGGCCGAAAAAGTAAAAGTTTGGGAAGAAGTCGAAAAGGCTTACAACGAAAACAGCATTATTCGCGGTCGCGTCATCGAGCGGATCAAAGGTGGTCTCTCGGTGGACATCGGTGTTCTCGCATTTCTCCCCGGCTCGCAAATTGATGTTCGTCCGGTCAAGAACCTCGATGCCCTCAAGGGCAAAGAGATCGAATGCCGCGTGATCAAGCTGAATCGCAAGCGCGGCAATATTGTTCTGTCCCGCAAGCTGGTGCTCGAGACCGAGCAGGCGCGGAAGAAAGCATTCACACTCGAGGTATTGAAGGAAGACGCCGAAGTTACGGGCACTGTGAAGAACATTACCGACTACGGTGTTTTTATCGATCTCGGTGGCATCGACGGATTGTTGCACGTTACGGATTTGTCCTGGGGCCGCGTCAACCATCCCTCCGAAATATTCAAAGTAGGTGAAGAAATCACGGTAAAGGTTCTCAAGTACGACCGTGAAAAAGAACGTGTGTCGCTTGGATTCAAGCAACTCTCGCCGGATCCCTGGACTCTGGTGCGCCAGGTTTATCCGGTCGGCGCCCGCGTGACCGGACGAGTGGTCAATCTGACCGATTACGGGGCCTTCGTCGAACTCGAGCCCGGCGTCGAAGGACTCATTCATGTTTCCGAGATGTCGTGGAGCAAGCGCGTCAAGCATCCTTCGAAAATGCTTGTGCTTGGTCAGGACGTCGAAGCACTCGTTCTCGATGTCGACATGGACAATCGCCGCATATCGCTGGGCCTCAAACAGACGGAACCGGATCCGTGGACGACGCTGGCGGAGCGCTATGCCATCGGCTCCGTGATCGCCGGCCGCGTTCGCAACCTCACGGACTTCGGCGCCTTTATCGAAGTCGAAGAGGGCATTGACGGGCTCGTTCACGTGTCCGACATCTCTCCGCGGAGGATCAAGCATCCTTCGGAAGTGCTGAAGAAGGGAGAGCGCGTCGAGGCGATGATCATGAATATCGACACCGACAATCATCGTCTGTCTCTGTCGATCAAGCACCTGCAGCCCGATGTCTGGGAACAGTTCTTCACGAATCACCATGTCGGCGATGTTGTCAAAGGCAGGATCGTTCGCCATGCGCCTTTCGGGGTATTCGTCGAACTGGATGAGGGCATCGAGGGTCTCTGCCACGTTTCCGAAGTCGAGGAAGCCGACAGGGCAAACGTCGAGAACCGGTTCCGTGTGGGAGACGAAGGCGAGTTCAAGATCATCAAGCTGAGCCCGGCAGACCGCAAGATCGGTTTGAGCCACAAGGCTCTTGCTGAGGATGCGGAGCGAAAGGAATACGATACCTACCGCGACAGCGCCGACGGCAGCGCGACGCTGGCGGACTTGTTCCACGCGAAAGATAACAATTAGTCGTTAATTCCGTAGACTTAACGAATGCGAAATCGCATGCTCATCTGGCTCCTCCTTGGTGGAGGAGCCTTTGTGCTTCTGGCCGTAACTCTGCTGGCCGTTGTCCTGACGTTTCGCAACGATGAGGGCGCGGACTTCGGGTTCTCTGATCGTTTGCAGGTCGTAGATATCGAAGGCGAACTCTTCCAGTCGCGGCCGATCCTCGAGCAGTTGAAGCGGTACGAGGATTCGAACTCCGTGAAAGCCATCCTGCTGAACATCGACTCGCCCGGAGGCGGTGTCGCCGTGTCGCAGGAGCTTTATGCGGAAATCCGGCGGCTGCGAGAAAAGAAGGATAAGACGGTCGTCGCATACCTCTCCTCGACAGGAGCATCCGGCGCTTATTACGTGGCCTGTGCGGCCGACAAGATCGTTGCCAATCCCGGAACGATCGTCGGCAGCATCGGCGTGATCGCCGAGTGGGTCAACTACCAGGACCTGCTCCAGTGGGCAAAGGTCAAGGAAGTTGTCTTCAAAACCGGCGAGTTCAAGGACACCGGCTCGCCAACCCGGGAGCTCACGGATCGAGAGCGTACTTATTTTCAGGGTCTTATCGATGACATGTACGTACAATTTGTCGAGGCTGTAGCTTCCGGCCGCAAGCTCGAATTACAGGAAGTGCGAATGATGGCCGATGGCCGCGTGTTTACAGGCAGAGATGCCAAAGAGCGGAAGTTGATCGATGAGATCGGCAACTTTCAGGATGCAGTGGACCTGACAGCTAAGCTGGCGGGCATTTCCGGAAAACCTCGCTTGATTCGGTTGACCCGGCAGCGGGTAACATTATTGGATGTGTTGACAACAGACCTGTCGCGATTCGTGCCTTTCAACGGGCAAACTTTGAAATCTCAAATTCGATTCCAATATGTGTGGAAGTAAAGAGAGGGAGTGAAAGATCATGACCAAGGCAGACCTGGTTGAGGAAGTGGCACGTGTTACGGAACTCACGCGGAAAGATTCAGAGGTCATCGTCGACACTTTGTTTGAAAGCGTGATCAAAGCGCTGAAGACCGGCGACAAGCTCGAAGTCCGCGGGTTCGGCAGTTTTCGGGTAAGACAACGCAACGCCCGCGTCGGGCGCAATCCCAAAACGGGCGAAAAGGTCGAAGTGCCCGCCAAACGGGTCCCCTATTTCAAACCAAGCAAGGAACTCAAGGATCTGATCAACGACGGAGCAACCGCGCCCGCTCCCGCTCCCGGGACAACGACGCCGCCAGCAGCGCCCACTCCGTCGTAGTATGGATTTCGTCTGGAGCCCGTGGCGCTACGACTACCTGGCGTCGGCGGGTAAGAAACCGTCTTCGTGCGTCTTTTGCCTGAGTGAAGACCGGAGCCTCGATCCGCAGCGTCTCGTCGTCCTGCGCGCGACGCACAATTTCATCATTCTGAACTTATTTCCGTACACCTCCGGGCATCTCATGATCGCTCCTTACGAGCATCGCGACACCATTGCCGAAGCAAAGCCGGAGCAGTTGTCGGAAATGATGGCACTCTCCCAGCGCTCGATTGCCGCCCTGAAAACGCTCTATCGTCCCGAAGGCTTTAACATAGGCATGAACCTGGGAGCCGCTGCCGGCGCGGGGATTAGGGAACACTTCCATCTCCACGTCGTTCCGCGCTGGGTGGGCGATGCCAATTTCATGTCGATCACTGGTGAGACCCGGGTCCTGCCCGAGGAATTGGGCAGGACGTATGAACGCCTGAAGTCTGTCCTTACAATTCCTTGACCATCAGATAGGCATCGTTGCCGTTCGCATAATAATTGCGGAGGGTGCGGACCATCGTGAATCCATGCTTCTTGTAGAAGTTGATTGCGCCGCGGTTGGTCACGTCCACCTGAAGGTCATAGGCCTCGACACCGTGGTCGGTGAGAATCTCTTCGGACCTTTTCAAAAGTTCCGAGCCCAAGCCAGTGCGGCGATGGGTCTCGCGGACGTCCAGGGTCACAATGGTGGCGGTCCGATGGGTCCGGTGTACTTCCATGATCAGAAAGGCCATGATCGTTCCATCCAACTCCGCGACGATCGTTTCCGCGCCATGTCGATTCATGAAGTAGGCCAATTCCGCTGCGTCGTAGGCCACGCCTCCCGGAAAGCTAGCTTCGTCGATCTCCAGCAAAGACTGAAAATCCCTGGTCACTGCGTGTCGAATTAGCGTTTTCGTCATTGAATGAACTGGCTTTTTGTCATTATGATAGCAGCAACCATGGCCCGTTGCGTTCACATCTACGACTCCGGTTTCCAATGTATCGGTGAGACCTGGGAGGAAACCGATTTTTGCGACGCCCATCAGAAGGTCGTACCATTTGAACCGGAGGGATTGCAAGACTCGGTCTGGCGAAAGGCGTTTCTCAGGTTTGTGGCTCTCGTTCTCCTGCTTCTGTTCCTGATCCCGCTCTACTACACGCTGAGGGAACTCTATCTCGACCCGCCCGCGAAAGCGCAGGAGGTCTGGTGAGACGCCGCCTGCTTCTTGTCTCGCTCCTGCTTCTGCTCGTGATCGCGATCGGTACCCTGTTTGCGCAGGAGGAACTGGGCCTGCTTGGCCGTTACGATGACGCGCGCTACATCAACCAGCCAAAGGAAGACACCAACCAGATTGTTTTCACACGACTGATCTATAACGGCCGAATCGCCGGCTATTATAAGAATTGGTACACCGATTATCCGAAGTCGGATCGGCTGCTGATCCTGGGTATCAAGCGGCTGACCAACTTGAACATCGCCGATCATGAAAGAGCCGTGGCAATCACGGATCCGGACCTCTTCAAGTATCCTTTCCTCTATACGAGCGAACCGGAACAAATGGTTCTCACAGATCACGACGCCGCCATAATGCGTGAATATCTCGCACGCGGAGGTTTCTGGGTTCTGGATGACTTCTGGGGAAGCTTTGAATGGGAAGCCATGGAACGGCAACTGAGGAAGGTTTTACCGACGGCAGAGATCAAGGATATTCCCAAAGATCACGCGATTTTTCATCTCTTTTACGACATCGACAAGATCATCCAGGTCCCAAGCCTGGCCTACGTGTACAACGGCGGAATTACGTGGGAGCAGGACGGTTTTGTAGCAGAGTGCAAAGGCGTTTGGGACGAGCACGGCAGGCTTATCATGGTGATTAACCATAACACCGACCTCGGCGATGCTTATGAATGGGCCGACGAGCCGAAGTATCCGAACTATTTTTCGGCTTACGCGTATCGGCTGGCTATCAACTTCATCGTTTACGCATTGACACATTGATGTGGGGGAACCGGCCGTTGCCCAATCAAGGAGGCCGCCGAAGGCGGTGTACCGACAGGGGCCGGCCGGTGGGCCCGACATTCAATAAATGATTTCGGCAATAGTCCTAGCTGCGGGTAAATCCGAAAGGATGGGAAAGCCTAAGGCGCTCCTGCCTTTTCGCGGTCGAACCTTTCTGGAGAACATCCTCGACACGATTTCCCGCTCGACAATCGAAAACACCATTGTTGTTGTCGGACATCATCGGCAGGAAATTGAGCGCACCGTTAAAGGCTTTCAACTGGTCTTCAATCCAGCCTACGAACAAGGCATGATCACTTCTTTTCAGGCGGGCATTCGGGTTCTTCCCTGGGATGCCGCAGGCGCGTTTCTCTTTCTGGTCGATCATCCACTGGTCGAGGTCGAGACCTTGGAAAGACTGATCGAAAGGCTGGCGCCAGGCCGCATCATTGTGCCGACATATGATGGGCGGCGGGGACATCCCGTTCTGTTTGCGCCCGACATTCTCGACGAAGTGCTTGGTTTACTCCCCACAGAGGGCGCTAACATCGTCGTACGTAAAGACCCGACCCGGGTTATAGAAGTTCCCTTAAACGCGCCTGGAATACTCGTGGACATCGACACTCCAGAGCAGTTCGAAAAACTGTTAACGGAGGAGTTGTGAAGGCTGTAGGCTTATAGAAACAAGGGCATTGCTGTCGAGTGTTGCACATCTTTGTTGGGGGTTGCGTACCGGCGAATGCGGATTTCAGATCGAGGACGGGAACGTAACGTCGGCATAGGGTGGGTAGTGTCCTAATTCGGGGACAGACGTATAAATCACCTAATTAGCGATCAAGGTTGCTTTACTTGCTAATTAGGT
>Ga0137403_10007676_pt1 | contig 12144 bp, 15 predicted proteins | sample CZOMad2_1_16fung_FD_122057 | JGI IMG/M metagenome (GOLD analysis project Ga0137403, IMG submission 122057) | Vadose zone soil fungal communities from Angelo Coast Range Reserve, California, USA - CZOMad2_1_16fungal (Hybrid Assembly) | ecosystem: Environmental > Terrestrial > Soil > Vadose zone...
GTTCTACGAGTCGCTGTTGAATGACTACTTCGATCGCAACCGCACCATCGTCGTGACGACGCATCAGGTGGAAGAGATCCAGGACGTCCTCACCGATCTCATGTTCATCGACCGCGGTCGCATCGTGCTCGAGTGCAGCATGGAAGAATTCGAGTCGCGCTACTTGGAAGTGATGGTGAATCCGGAGCATCTCGATGCGGCGCGGGCACTGAAGCCGATTTACCAGCGCCCGGTGTTCGGCCGCAGCGTGATGCTCTTCGAGCATGTCGACCCGAACCAACTCGCCGCACTTGGAGAGGTGCGCAGACCCAGCATCGCCGATTTGTTCGTTGCCGTGATGAGCTCTGCCTCGATGGAGTCTCGCCCTACCAACACTCAGGGCGGCCAGCGGTCTTCGCGCGACGCTACAGCGCGCCAGGGAGGAGCAACCAGATGAATACTGAATCGAACGCTGTCCCCGAGTCAGGTCCGGGGTCACCGACCCCGGCTACAGAGTCGACGGTTAGAGACCGCCGCTACAGTGCCGCTCCCGGCGACACCACCGAGAAAACTCGGCCAATATACTGGTCAGTGCGGCGCGAGTTGTGGGAGAACCGTTCAATCTATACCGCGCCGTTGATCGTCGCCCTAGTCGTGCTGTTCGGTTTTTTGATCAGCACAATTGGCTTGCCGGAGCGAAGACGCGCCGTGTTGTTGCTCGATCAGGCGCATCAGCGAGCTGCAATCCAGACGCCGTACGATGTGGTGGCGATAATGCTCATCCTGACCGCGTTCATCGTCGGCGTATTCTACTGCCTCGACGCGCTACACGGCGAACGTCGCGACCGGAGCATCCTGTTCTGGAAATCGCTGCCAGTATCAGACCTCACGACCCTACTTTCCAAGGCGAGCATCCCGTTGGTGGTTCTGCCGCTACTCAACTTCGCGATCATCGTTACCGCGCAGTTCATCATGCTGCTGATGAGCAGTGCAGTCCTGCTGACGAGCGGCCTTGCCTCAACGACGTGGACACATGTCAACTTGTTTCAGCAATCGCTAATCCTGTTCTATGGTCTGATTGCGCTCGCGCTTTGGCACGCACCAATCTACGGCTGGGCGCTGCTGATTTCAGGCTGGGCGCGCCGCGCAACGTTTCTTTGGGCCGTCTTACCGCTGCTCGCAATCGGCATTTTCGAGAAGATCACCTTCAACACTTCGCATTTTGCTTCAATGCTGAAGCACCGCTTGATCGGATTCGCGGCGGAGGCTTTTTCCTTCAATGTGCGCGGCGGGGTCGACTCCCTGATACAACTCACACCGGGAAGATTTCTGAGCACGCCAGGTCTCTGGATCGGGCTGGCATTCGCTGCTGCATTTGTCGCCGTAGCAGTGCGGCAACGGCGCTATCGAGGACCTATCTGATTCAGCTACACGCTCAACACGTGTTTACCAAGGAGAGAAATACATGCATCCAACTAACAAAGCTGCACGGATCGCAGGCGCGGTGTATCTGTCGATGGTACTGACCGGTCCCTTCAGCCTCATTTACGTTCCCGCTAAACTTATCGTCCGCGGAAACGCCAGCGCGACCGCGGATAACATTCTGGCTCACGAGACCATGTTTCGTCTTTCGATCATGAGTGAACTCGTTGGGCAGGTCATTTTCATTTGCCTGGCTATCGCTCTCTATCGGTTGCTTAGCGGTGTAAATAAGACTTGGGCCGGGCTAATGGTCGCGTTCGTTTTGGTTTCGGCCGCGGTCGGCTTTCTCAACGCGCTTAACGATGTCGCTGCGCTGATTCTTTTTCGCGGTGGCGAGTTTTTAACTGTTTTCGACGCCGCGCAACGTGAGGCCTTGGGCATGCTCTTCGTTCGCCTGCACGGCCAAGGAAATATTATCAACGAACTATTCTGGGGCCTGTGGCTTTTTCCCTTTGGGCTGCTCGTCTTTTGTTCCGGCTTCCTGCCGCGCGTCCTCGGCGTCTGGCTGATGATCAACTGCTTCGGCTATTTAGCTCTGAGCGTTACGGCGTTGTTCTTCCCAGCTAACTACGATACTGCATTTCGCATTGCACAGCCTGTCCTTTTCGGGGAATTGGCGATAATGCTGTGGCTTCTTATTAAGGGCGCAAAAGTGCAACCACAATCGGCGGAGCCAGTCAGCGCAGCAGCCTAAATCAGAGTGGCCATCATGAACACGATCGACAATCCACAACGCGTGGCTGCAAAAATCGCGGGCGCCAGCGGTCTGCTCGCGGTGGTGATTGTCGTGTTCGGAAACTATGCGTTGCTAAGCCCGCTAGTCGTCCCGGGCAATGCTGCGGAGACCGCTCGCAATATCGTGGCGCACCAAACGCAAGTTCGAGTCGCCATATTAGAAATATTTAGTCACCAAGCTCAGTATAGACTCTGATGAAAACACTTATTGCTCTTAGCACATGTTCGTTCTTACTTGCCGGGTTCATTTTTGCATCCTCTCTGCAGGAACAAAACAAGGCGATCGCAAGACGCGCATTCGACGAGATTCTCAGCCATGGACGATTCGAACTCGCCGAACAACTTTACGCCAAAGACTTCATCAACCACGGCCTCCATTCCAACGCCAGCTTGGAGGAAGACCAGACGGCATTGAAAGGTTGGCACCAGGCATTTTCCGATATAGCTATCGTGCCTGAGAAGTTGATCGCCGAAGACGACTTAGTCACGATCTACTGGATTGCGCGCGGTACCAATACCGGCACAGGTAACGGGCTGCCTGCGACAGGCAAAAAAGTGGAACTGGCTGGGATTACGATCTGGCGGATCGTCGATGGCAAAATAAAAGAGGAGTGGTCCGCATTTGATCAACTTTCAATGATGCGACAGCTCGGATTGCTCCCGGCCAATCAGTAACCACTGCTAGCTAATAAGGCGATGCAGCCAACAAAAGAGATGAGAGAAGAGTTATGAACGATGAAATAAAACCAAAGCCCCCTCGTAGGCGATGGAAGCGCATACTAAAGCGGACTGTAGGTGCGATTCTGGTCGCGTTGATAGCCTGGGCGTTTATCGCCTACTGGACGTCAACCAATGACTGTGAGCGCTACGCCGCTACTCCTATCAATCCTATGAAAGCTATTGTGTACTGCGACTACGGTCTGCCCAATCTCAAGCTACAGGAAATCGAAAAACCTACTCCGGCAGATGATCAACTCCTGGTAAGAGTTCACGCGGCTTCGGTTAATCCACTCGACTGGCACTTCATTGAAGGCACACCGTACATCGGTCGCTTCCTATTCGGGTTCGGGCCGCGCAAACCAAAGGAGATACGACTCGGTGTTGATTTTGCCGGCACGGTAGAAGCGGTTGGCAAGAACGTCACGAAGTTCAAACCAGGTGACGAGGTATTCGGCGGTCGCACAGGGGCTTTCGCTGAGTATGTGTGCGTCCGCGAGGCTCGAGCAGTGGCGTTGAAGCCGGCCACCGTGACATTCGAGCAAGCGGCGTCTGTTCCAATTGCGGCAATTACCGCGCTACAGGCTCTTCGCGACAAGGGGCACGTCCAAGCGGGACAAAGTGTTTTGATCAATGGCGCATCCGGAGGTGTCGGGACATTTGCGGTGCAGATCGCGAAATCATACGGCGCGGAAGTGACGGGCGTTTGCAGCACGCGCAATCTCGATCTTGTTCGGTCCATCGGCGCAAATCACGTGATTGATTATACCAAAGAAGATTTTGCCAAGACTGGGAAACGCTACGATCTGATTTTGGATAACGTTGGGACTCAGCCGCTATCACAATTCAGGCGTGCGCTGAATCCCAAGGGCATCTGCGTCATGATTGGAGGCGGTGGGCCAAACGACGGCCGGCTGGTCGGTCCGATGACTCGCCCAATCAAAGCGCTTATGTTGTCACCATTCGTTAGCCAGAAATTCGCGATGTTGTTCGCGGAGCTAAATCACAATGACCTGACTTTCCTAGGCGATCTCATGCAGTCCGGAAAGGTGACACCAGTTATCGACAGGCGTTACACGTTGAGCGAGGTCCCCGAGGCTATCAAATATTTGGAACAAGGCCACGCTCGAGGAAAAGTAGTAATAACTGCGAACTGACAACGAAACCTCGCCGATCAGTGCTAATTGCGTGGCGTTCATAGTTGCCATTGGTCTGGGCCGCCATCTTTGGATCCGGCGTCACGATCGTGATCGTCTGCGGCCTCATTTACGCAGTCCCCGCATGGTTCTTTGCCCAGCGTCGCCACTGGGCTTGGATCACGCTCACAATTGTCAGCTTCAACCCCGTCGCATGGATCATCAATTTTATCTACCTTTGGAAGCGTTGGGCGGAGGACTCTGTAGCCACGCCAACCATCGAACCAGGTGATGCAGTCAAACCCAACACTTTGATGCGATTCCTTGACATACGTACGCCCTGATCTTCGAGGTGCTGAGCGGCTGATCTTGTTCATTACGTCCGTCGGAATGTAATTTAGTTGCGAGAGGCTTGAAGAGAGAAATGGACCCGGCGCTCGCTCAATACCGTACTCAGCGTTGGCGGCTGGCGACTCTCGCGCTCATGATGGCGGCGGTCTCTGGGTGCTGGAGTGTTCGAATGGCGCAAGATACCGCCATTGACGACATCGTCATGAAGTACCACGGAGCGGGGAAGTTCACGGGCTCCGTTCTCGTCGGTCATGACGGTCATGTCGTGTACGTGCGTTCCATAGGGGTGGCCGATGAATCATGGCGTGTCTCGAACACGGCCGAGACTCGCTTCCAAATTGGATCGCTGACAAAGCAATTCACGGCAGCACTCATCCTAGACTTGGTGCAGCAGCGGCGAATTAATCTCGATGTGCCATTGTCCACTTACCTTCCGGATTATCGTACTGAGTCCGGTCGCCTTGTGACTATCCGCAATCTCCTGGGTCATTCATCGGGCATACCCGATCTCGGGCGTCGGCCAGACGTTTTGGAGATCCTGAAGCGGCCGGCCACACCCGCCGAGGTCGTTCGCAATTATTGCAGCGATCCGCTGGAGTTCGAGCCAGGCAGCCGTTTTAAGTATTGCAACTGTGGTTATCTTATTCTAGGCACGATTTACGAGCGGGTCTCGGGTCAAAGCTATTCCGAGGGCATCCAGCGCCTCATCTCTCGCGCGGGTCTGCGCGATACTGGCATCAGTGGACCTCGAGGTGTAGTGCCACGTCTCGCGACCGCTTATGTCGTGGAGAATGGCACGCTGCTAAAGGCTCCCTACATCGAATGGTCAGTTGCGTTCGCGTCCGGCGGATTGTATTCGTCGGTGCACGATCTGTGGCGGTGGCGGTGCGCGCTCATGGATGGCACGGCGCTCGGCAAGCAAGCTAAGGCGGAACTGTTTGCCATTCGGCCGTTTGGATATTCATACGGATGGCACGTTGGCCGAACGGATCGAGACCACCTCCGGAAGTTCCTTGCAAGCGATTACGATACCGAGCCTCCGTCACTGTCCGCCAATATCATGCTTGCCTCACACTCTGGCGATCTGCCAGGCTTCCACAGCAGCATGACGATACTGTTAGACGGTAGTTGGACGGTGATCCTCCTGGACAACCACGATAGCAAATCGCTTCCGGATCTCGCGGCCGAGATTCTCAGCGCGGCCCTCTAGAATCTCGCGGCTGCCTCTCAACCATCCACCGCAGCCGATTTTGGCCGGATGCCGAATTTGGCGAGTGCCGCGGCCGTTTTCTCGATCGGCAGACCAACGACATTTGTGTAGGAGCCGTCGATCTTTGCGATGATCTCTGCGCCGTAACCTTGCGCGGCGTAAGCGCCGGCCTTATCCAGCGGATCCACTTTCGCAAGGTAATTTTCGATCGTTGCGCTGCTCAGGCGGCGAAAACGAACACGCGAAAATTCATGAAACGTTGCCGGTTGTCCGGCCGTGAAACGATAAATGAAAACGGCGGAGCAAACTTCGTGCGTTCGTCCGCTCAAGCGGCGTAGAATCTGCGCAGCCTCGCTTAAATCCGCCGGTTTACCGATGATTTCATCTTGCAGCGCGACGAGTGTGTCGGCCGCAAGCACGACCTTGTCTGGATAAGCTCGTGCGATCGGGACCCCTTTTCGGATTGCGTTCCAAGTGGTCAGCTCGCGCAAGGTAAGATCGATATCGAACTTTTCCGTGGCGTGCGGTGCGACGGGTTCAAACTCAAAGCCTGCTTCGGAGAGCAGCGCGGCCCGTCTGGGCGAAGCTGACGCCAACAGTAATTCGGAACAATCGGGGATCTTATGGGCTCGGCGAAACGGACGGAGCTGTATTCTTTTTGTCAAAAATGTCCGGCAACTTCGTCTCCTTAAAGTCGCTCGGGACGGTGAACTCATCATCGCTGATCGGATTTTGATTCACGGAGACGATCGTGCTCGTTATCTCCGCAGCGCTCCCCCGCAGCTTGGTCGCCTCAGCTTGTTTAGTAGTCATGCGTGTGCGGATGGGGAGCCCAGGGAAATCGCGATAGTCGGGCACGCCGGGATTGGCCGCGTTCCAGAATTCCGACCCAACGGATTGCAGTTGTGCCAGGATGGCGGCGCCGTCTGGATAGTTGGACGCGATCCAGTAGGTGGCTTTGAAATCGGGTCCGTCATAAGTGTATTGCTCAGTTTGATAGCCGTTCACCGTCTCCTTCTGTCCCGTCGGCGTGAGTTTGACTTTTGCAGCGTCTTCTTTTTTCGCGTTAGGCTTTTGGATCATGTTGGCAACGGCCTTCACTTTATCCGCCGAGATGCGCACGACGGTTTTCTGATCGTTCATCAGATTGGTCACCTCTCCGGTCTTCCCGTCAAGAATCATAGTGACCTCTGGGGAAGCTTCGACGCGTACTTTGTCACTTTTGAGCTTGATAGTCACATTCGCAGCCGATCCGGCTCTTTCCACCTTTTGCACGATCGTCAGGTCGGCTCGAGCACTAAGGAGGAAAGAAATGGTTAGGACCACCGAATAGGCGGCGGTTTTCATATGGCAACACATCTAGACGCCGGTCACCGAAATGCAAGGGCGTATTCCGCTGCTGATTGAGCCGCTAGAATTGGCGTCGCGATGGAGCGGTGCTCGGTTATTGAGGACTTCGCCTAATAGACGAATGAGACGAATGGCCTCGAGCCAGCGTCGCGGAACGCTCCGAGTGGCGTCAATCCAATTTAGTAATCGAGTTTAGTAATCGAGATCAGGAGCCAGCTATTCGCGTGATCCGCGGCTTGATTGTGCCGGTTTCTGTGTCTTAAGCAGGTTGATAGCGTCGCGCAATTCCGCGGCACGTTCGTACAGTTCACTGGCGATCGCGCTTTCCATCTCGCGCTGCATGATCTCCAGCTTTGAGAGTGGACGTTTCGCTTTCACTTCCTCGAGCCATTCGTCAAGAAATGCGATCTCCGAGTTTTTTGATGCGAGCTCGGGAAAATTTGAATGGAGAAAGAAATTCGTAATAGCGTCGCGCCCGCGCTCGATTTCGGTCATGGCTTCGCCAAATTTCCCCTGACCGAGAAAAATGGAGGCCTTGGCGCGCGTATTCATCATGAGCACGTATGGCCGGAACTGTTGCAGGCTCCACGAAAGCTCTTCGCGATCAGTGTGCTCGGCGACAAAAGTGAAAAGATCGAGATTGCGCTGTGTGTCGCGCACGACGCCGGCGAAATCGTTGATCTGAAATAAACTTAAATAGCGGTGATAATACTGGATGCCTTCCTGCTGAAGTTCGGCACATTCTTCGGGCGTGAGTTTGTAATCTTCGCCCTTTCCCGCCGCGCGAACCGCGCGTCGCTGGTGGTATTCTAGAAGCGACTCGCAGTTGTGTGGGCGTTGTCCATCGGGCCGGCCGGTCACTTCCATTTGCAGCACACCGAGATCGACCCGCAGTTGCAACTTCTCACGGCCATCGAGCCCGGCGATCTTGCGTACCTTGACGTGGCCGTTCTCGTGCGGCCAATCTTTCAGGATGGTATTCAAATCCAAACTCATCTCAGACGGAACATCGAACATTTAACCTTCGCTTGTCAATAATGTCGCAGGAGCTGGTGGTGACGGTTCAAATCGCCATCACTGTCTATTAATCGCGCCATTGCCAAAGTTTGGCCTTTCGCGGAATCTTTGCCGACATGGATCAGGCGATCGACTCGTTCATCCGCTTCCTCGCGGTCGAGCGAGGTCTTTCAGAAAACTATCAACTCTCCACTCAACGATCGCTGAGCGAATTTGCGCAATGGTGCGCCGCGAAGAAAAAGATCGACCATCCTTGCAGCGTGACCCTGCCAGTCATAAGCGAATATCTCGCCGACTGCAAACGTGCGGGGCTCTCCGCCTCGTCGATCAAATTGATTGTGGTCGCAATGAAGATCTTCTTTCGATTTTTAGCCGGTAAAGGCGAGGTTGAACGCGATCCGGCGGAGGCGCTCGCGCTCCCGCGGATCGAACGTTACCTTCCCGAAACGCTTAACGAATTGCAGGTCGAGCAGTTGTTGGAAAAGATCAACACGGAGGTTCCTCACGGCTTGCGCGATCGAGCGATGATCGAGCTGCTTTACGCAAGCGGGCTGCGCACTTCGGAGCTGGCAAATGCGCGACTGGAGAATTTCAATTTTGAAGAGCGCGTTATGCGCGTGACCGGCAAAGGGAACAAGACCCGAATTGTGCCCGTGGGCCGCAAAGCGTGCGAAGCGCTCGCCGCCTACTTGTCTACGGAACGCCCGAAGTTCGTAAAGCGCCGCAGCAGCAGCGAGATTTTCCTTTCCGAGCGCGGCACGAAATTAACAACGGCGCGTATCTGGCAGATCGTGAAAAAACATGCACGACACTCGGGATTGGAAAAGAATATTTATCCGCATCTTCTCCGGCACAGTTTCGCAACGCATCTGCTCGGAAATGGCGCCGACCTGCGCATTATCCAGGAAATGCTCGGGCACGCGGATATTTCGACAACGCAGGTATATACCCATGTCGATCAACAACGGCTGAAGGCCGTCCATCGACAATTTCACCCCCGCGCGTAGCGTCACGCTTCTTTTCTCATGAGACGAACTGTCCTCCTCGTAATCGCAGGCGCCGTCGCCGTATTCGCCATCTGGTACGTTAGGCGCATTTCGCAAGAAACATCGAGCGCCTCCGTGACCGCGCTTCTCCCGCGCGAAACAATTTTCCTGGCCCACGTGCCAGACTTCAATCGAACGCGCGATCAGTTTGATCACTCCGACGTTTGTCTGCTCTACCGCGAACCTGCGGTGCAGGAGTTTCTTCGTAAGCCGCTGACCAAACTTCCGAAAAAGGCCGCGGCTTCTCAAACACTACGAGAGATCGAACAACTCGATCCTAAGAATGTTTTTTTCGCGCTGACGTCGATGGCGAACGATAGCCTAAAGGTTGTCATGGGATTTCGTTTTCGCGAAGACCCGAATAGCGCGGAAAAAATCATCACTGGGTGGTATTCGGAGGCGCTCGGCAATCCCAGCGACCGCGAGACGATCGATTATCAGCGGCGAAAGATCCACATTTCTACCTTTGGTCTCTTTTCGCTGGCAACCGTTTACGACAGAAATTGGTTCTTCGCTTCGAATAATCTCGCTGAAATAAAAGCGCTTCTCGACCGAGCCGACGGTCGAGTCAAAAACGCAAAGAACAAACTAGATGCGGACGAGTCATATCGCGCGGCGGGCGCTCACATGCCGTCGAGTTACGCTGCCTCTTTTTATCTACAACCGAAGACGATTTCCGAGCGACTTGCCGCTCTCCGCGCCGCCATCCAATCGTCGGGGGCGCCGGATGAACGGGTCCTGTTGGAACAGGTGCGCAGTATTTCTGGCGCGATGTATTTCGAGAGCGGAAAAATACACGATCTACTTTTTGTCGGAATGCCGAAATTGGAACAGGATGCGGCACTTAGCCGATCATCACTTGCGCTTGGCACGAAAGAGACGTTTTTCTATCTGTCGATGTTGCTCAATGTCGGGCAAAAGATTGATGCACTAAATCAAGCAGCAGGCATCGGGGGTGCAGTGCAGAGATTTTTTCAGACCTTTTCCGACAGTGGAATCACAGCCGATGACTGGAAGGCCTCGTTCGGCGTGGAATTAGCATCGTTAGCGGACTGGCCGTCGAACGCACCTTTGCCCTCCTTAATTCTCACGCTGCCAGTCATAGACATGGTCAAAGCCAGCAAGATCGTAGAGGCAGTCACGCACGCGGATAAAAACGCGATTTGGACGCAGACTGAGAAGGATAGCGTGCGTTATTTTTCGATGCCGTCACCTGCCACTTTGGTTGCGATCACCCCCACCATCGCTTTGTCGAATAGGATCCTAGTCGCCGGCTTCAATCCGGTTTCGATTGAACAGGCGATACAGCGCGACGGCAGCGGGTCATCGGAGCTTTCAAATTCGCAAACTTATCAGGCAGCAGCCAAGCTGGTGCCGAGCCCGACGAACTTTTTTGCCTATATCGACGCAGCTCTGTTGTATTCCCGGCTTGATGCTTCGCTTCGGCCGATGTTGATAATGGCGTCGGCTTTCATGCCGGGGATGACTGATTCTGTCGATCTTACAAGGCTTCCAGCAGCTGAGGTTATCACGAAGCACCTTAGCCCGAGCGTTTCTTCACAAAGATATGATGGTGATGGCTATGTGGCCGAGTCGGTCGGGCCGATCACGCTGGACCAATCGGCGATTGGCCTTGCAATTCTCAGCGGTGTTGGTGCCGCGGCACGTCAAAAAGCCAGCACCAGCTTGACTGGATGGGGTTCTTCTTCGACGGGAAGTCCGCAGACGTCTTCGAGCCCGCCGTCCACGCCCAATCCAGCTCCAACGCCCTAGAATGGAGCGAATAGTTGCGCCATTTCGACACTCTTTGGCAATTCAAAAACTGGGACAAGAAAACTGCTGCGCTTTGCCGAAAATGTGCTATCCTTCTCGCCCTATGGCTATTCTAAAGAAAAATGCATTCTCCCGTCGAGTTCCGGATCTAGTGACCGAGGAGCTGGTCGCAGTCCTTTCGCGGCGTTCTTCCTTTGAGTTCAAGCAGCTTTTCGATATCGTTCATGAGAATCTACGAGCGCGGAATGCGGCAAGCGGTGGCGAGGAAATGCTGCGGCTCCGAGCTTACGAGAAGCTGCAAAATCTCGTTGCGCGCGGTGCGGTGAAAAAGAATGGCAAAAAATATAAAGGCCTGCCGTCAGCTTTGGCAAATGCGGTTGCGCCGCAGAATGGCCATCTCGCTGGCGTAAGGTAACCGAATCCACCCGTAGTCAAACTGATCTTCGGCAAGCCTTCAGATGCTACGAGAATATCTTCCGGTTCTCCTGCAAATTATCGTGGCGATGCTGTTTGCTGGCTCGGCGCTGCTCGTGAGCATTCTCGTCGGGAAAAGCGGGAAACGCACACCAGCGAAAGATACCGCATATGAATGTGGGATGGTGCCGCAGGGAGAAGTGCAGCCCAGATTCAGCGTGAAGTTTTATCTCGTGGCGATGCTCTTCATCCTCTTCGATCTCGAGATCGTATTCATGTATCCATGGGCAGTGGTTTACAGAGAGTCGATCAAGCAGGGCGGGCTCATCTTCTGGAGTATGCTCAGCTTTATTTCCATCTTAATGGTGGGTTACGTTTACGCGCTCAAGAAGGGCGCGCTAGACTGGAAAAAATAACCGCCGGCCAGGCGGCGGATCGACATTATCCGCTCGCCGGATTCGCACTTGCGCGCCCCGCTCGAAGCACCTAATAGCTTTAGCCTTCATGATTCACCATATCGATCTCTACAAACTCAAGCCCGAGGTCACTCCCGCCCGCGTGGAGGCGATGATGATGAACGCGCGGATGCAGCTATTGAAAATACCCGAGGTTTTGAGCATCAAATGCGGCAAGCGGGTTGATCCTGAATTGCCTTGGCCATTCTTCATTGCAATTGATTTTGAGTCGATGGACAAGTACGCCATTTTCCGCGAAGACCCCGTTCACGTGAAATTTATGGAAGAAGTCATCAAGCCCAACACCGCGGATTCATTGACCTTGGATTTCGAGATGGATCCGGGTAAAGACGTTCAGTTTTCCTGATTGTAGCGGCAGCGTATGACGGTCGGTTTGTTTCCGGGCGTTGCTATTTCTGGGGTCCGCACGTAATCATCGATCCCGGTGCGACTCGGTTATCTCTATTCCCGTTATCCGG
>Ga0137403_10007677_pt1 | contig 12144 bp, 13 predicted proteins | sample CZOMad2_1_16fung_FD_122057 | JGI IMG/M metagenome (GOLD analysis project Ga0137403, IMG submission 122057) | Vadose zone soil fungal communities from Angelo Coast Range Reserve, California, USA - CZOMad2_1_16fungal (Hybrid Assembly) | ecosystem: Environmental > Terrestrial > Soil > Vadose zone...
AAAACCTGATCAACCCATTTGTACTTGGCACCGTCACAGCCGGATCGTGCGGGCATCGTGGGCTTGGGTGGCTCGTGGCTTGGTGCTCGTGGTTGGGGCGCCCCCGCAGGGTCTCGAACGGGGCTTCAGCGTCACGCTCATCGAAGGTGGACAAACGTCCAAATGCCAGCGCCGAGCACAGCGCTGCCGAATAACGTCCAACCCATCCCCAGCTTGAAGCGCAGCATTGCTATTAGCGCGCAGGCGCTGAGCGTCAGGGCGGCGAGATCGACACTCCGCCACTGCGGGACATCGACGCGCATGAGGCCGATGGTTTGCCTCTGCACGGTGTGGAATACCGTGTGCACCGCGAACCAGACCGACAGGTTGAGTATCACGCCCACCACGGCCGCCGTAATCGCGGAGAGCGCCGCACTCAGTGTGCGATTGCTGCGCAGGGCCTCGATATAGGGTGCGCCGAGAAAGATCCACAGGAAGCACGGCAGGAATGTGACCCAAGTAGTCAGCAGCGAGCCGAGCACACCAGCCGCATATGGCGACAGACCGCCTGGATGGCGGAATGCTGCGATGAAAGCCACGTACTGCACCACCATGATCAGCGGGCCAGGCGTGGTTTCAGCGAGCGCCAGACCGTCAAGCATCTCGCCCGGGCTGAGCCAGCCATAAGTCTCGACGGCGCGTTGCGCCACATACGCGAGCACCGCATAAGCGCCGCCGAACGTTACGAGAGCGGCTACCCCGAAGAACGCGCCTTGCTGGGCGAACACGCTGTCTCGGCCGAAAAACAGCATCGCGCCAACCACTGGCCCGAACCACAGTACAAGACAGACCACGAGCACGACGACGGACCGACGCAGGGAACGCGTCGTATGGGTTAACTCGCCACGGGCAATCCGTCGATCGATCAGATAGTCGCTTTGGGCAAGCGTCGCAGTTGATGCTGGCGCCGGAAAACTCGTCGGGCGCCAGTGCCGTCCGGCGATGCCAATCAATGCCGCGCCCAGAATGACCAACGGGAAAGGTACTTTGAAGAAGTACAGTGACACGAACGCAGCGGCTGCAATCGCGATCATCATGCGATTCTTCAACGCTCGCCGCCCGATACGCAGGACCGCCTCGACAACGACCGCCAATACGGCGGCTTTCAAGCCGAAGAAGATCGCGGTCACTGCGGGTAGCTGCTGGTACGTGGCGTACAACCAACTGAGCGCGCCTATTACGATCACACCGGGCAGCACAAACAAAGTGCCGGCGATCACGCCGCCGACAGTGCGGTGCATCAGCCAGCCGATGTAAATCGCGAGCTGTTGTGCTTCAGGACCCGGTAGCAGCATGCAGTAGCTGAGCGCATGCAGGAAGCGCGCGTCGCTGATCCAGCGGCGTTGCTCGACGAGTTCGCGGTGCATCAAGGCGATCTGGCCGGCTGGGCCCCCGAATCCGAGCCAGCCGATCTTCGCCCACACGCGCGTGGCTTCGGCCAGACTGAGCGGGTTGTCGGGTGTCTTTGCTGAAGCGGCTTTGGTCCACCTTCGCGGAATGCCGATCATGGATGCGCCAGTGCGGGAAGGTCAGGGTTTCTTGACGGCGGCCTGTGCATCCAGCGCCGCACGGAAAGCGTGCGCCAGATCCTCCGCTTTGCCGGTGCTCCAGAAGTGGGTGAAATAGAAGCTCGGATGTTCGCCGATCATGTGGCTGTGCAACGCCACGATGTGAACACCAGCCTTGCGCAACACATGGAGCACCGGCTGCACTTCCTCGGCGCTCATGATGAAGTCGCCGTCCATTGCCGCGAGTGCATCGCTGCCACTGAACGCAGCCCAGGTCGTCAGGCCCATCGAACCACCCACGGCCATGCCTTGCATCGTGCCGGTGCGCCCGATCGTGATCTTCGCCACGCCGGCGCTGTCCGTCGCCGGTTGACCCACGATCTTGCTCACGGCGTCCGCGTCGACATGGCCAGGCGCCGGCGTTGCGCCACCAAAGCCCGTCGCCGGTTGCGGGTGCGCGTTGCGCACGGCGCGAATCGCGCCCCAAACCGCCTTGACGCCCGCGGCCAGGGATTCGGCTTGGCCTTCACCCCCGATGTGCATGAAGTACACCTTGGGGGTGTCGTGGAAAAAGTGATTGTGCAGAGCGGTCACGCTTAATCCATGCGTAAACGCCGCGTCCATCGCCGCATCGACTTCGTCTTCGAACACGACGGTGTCGCCCATCACCATCGCGCCCGTCGCCATCGGCGCAAACGCGGCCCACGAGCCCAGGCCCGCCGCCGGCGGTAGCGTCATGCCATCGACCGTGACGGTCACATCAGTGCGCGGCCAGCCGATCTTGACGACGCCGTCCGGCGTAGGGGTCGCCGTCGCCCCGCTGGCTTCACCGATTGCTTTGGCATCCAGTGACGCCGGCGGCGCGGCGATGCTCTGGGCGGAGATCAGCGCACTTGCAGCGAGACACCCGGCGATCCTTATCGCCGTGATCCGCATACGTACGAAGCGTGCATATCGACCATCGTTCATGATTCACCTCCGGGGAGTTCGCTATAGCTCGCGTACAGCGCATCGAGCACGGCACTCATGCTTTGCAGAAGCTTGTCGTCGTCAGGTTGCTGCGCGCGTGCGCCGGCCATGATGGCGGCGAAGCCTGCGGCTTCTGGCACCGGAATCCCCCCGACGTCGAGGTAGTGGACCAGCGCCCCAAGGCGCGTAATTGCGCGGTCGCTATCCAATCCAAAACTTGCGGCCAGCACTTCGAATGTCACCCGCGCGCCAATATGCGTGAACTCCGCGCCGTCAAAATCGAAGCCGAGCGCGGTCTTCGGGCAGTCCTTCGGTTTTTTCAGCCAGCGGAATTTCGCTTTCGGGTCGATGAAACGGCGAATCAGCCACGCGGAGGCAACGCGGTCGATCCAGGGACGCTCGCGCGTCGCCCAGGTGCGTCCGCGGTACTGCCCTTTCTCGCGCTTTGGAATGACTCCTTTTGCCGCATGCGGCTCATCGGGCGAAAAGCGTGCGTTGAGGGCCGCCTCGGCGTCGGCCAGGGCGCTCTCGACCTGATGCCGCGAAGCGCCGGGGAAAAAATCGATGGCGCCGAGGGCTGCGATGTCGCGACGCAGTGCCGCCGCCTGGCGACGGGCTTCGACTTCGTCGAGGTTTGCGATCCCGGTCTTAAGGGAATCGAGCTTCCCGAAGAGGTCGGCATAGTCGGTACTGCGATCGAATAGCCGGACGAACTCGCGTTGCTGCGCATCGTCTTCGGCGTCGAATGCGACGATGTGCGCCATACCGCCGGCTGCGACGACTTCTTCGGCTTGTTCGGCAAATACTGCTCGGGCGCTCTCGGATTCCGGCAGCAGATACACGCCGTCGCGTAGCGCCACGGCCCCGCTTGCCTTGAGCGCGCGCCAGATGCGCATGCGCGCGGTCTTGTTCTCGCCGGACACGCTATTGACCAGCATCAGCCACAGCTCGGGCATGTAGTCAAGCCTACACTATCGTAGTACTCTTGACAGCACGCTTTGCCGGAGGACTCCCATGAAATGGGTGACCCGAGAACGCCCGAAGATCGATCGCATCGCCTGTCCGTGGCTGATTGCGCGCTTCATCGATCGCGAGCCGGAGTTTCTGTTCGTGCCCCCGGTCGACGTGCTCGCCACAGCGCGCGATCGCAACGCCATCCCGTATGACGTGCCCGACGTTGAACTCACTCACTTCGGTGAGCAGTGCAGTTTCGATGCCTTTCTGCGCAGGTACGGACTCGACGACCCGGCGCTCGCCGAACTCGCGGTCATTGTGCGCGGCGCAGATACCGGGCGTCCTGAACTTGCGCCACAAGCGGCGGGATTGCTCGCGATTTCGCTGGGGCTCTCTTACAACTATCGCGACGACCACGAGATGCTGAAACACGGTCTGGTGGTCTACGACGCCCTGTACGCCTGGTGTCGGCACACGCGGGGTGAGACGCACACCTGGAACCCCGCCGCGATCGGTGCGTACGGCGCGACCGTCGCCTAGCCAACCTGGCGGCCGGGCGCGAGAGCGTTCCTGGATGAAGACCTGCCACCGTAGAAACACAAGCTGGAGAGTGTCATGAAAAATCTATGGATCGCGATGATGGCATTCGGCTTAACGCTCGGAATTGCGTCGGCCCAAGCCCAGGAGACCAAAGGTTCTGAGAAGGCCGAAGCGGCAGAAGCGGCGAAGAATGCCCCCGCCCTCGCCGCGGCTCTGAAGGACGCCACGGTTTCACTGGAAGCCGGCTTGCGAGCAAGTGAAGCCGAGGGCAAGCCGATTTCCGGCAAGTTCGAGATTGAGGACGGAAAATTGCAATTGTCGGTTTACACCGCTAAGGGTGGCCAGTTTTTCGAGGTCATCGTTGATCACAAAACGGGCAAGATCACGAAGGTAGAGCCCATCACGGAGGCGGACGATCTTAAAGACGCCAAGAAGCAAGCCAACGCGATCGCCAAAGCAAAGTCCACGCTTGCCGACGCGGTCGCCAAAGCCGTGAAGGCTAACAGTGGCTACCGGGCCGTGAGCGTTGCGGCGGAAATCGAAGGTGGCGCGGCGAACGCGGACGTGGGCCTGCTAAAGGGTTCCTCGTCAAAGAACGTGGACGAAAAGCTCTGATTGGCAGCGCTATCCGGAACAACGCGCTCGGTCACCTCAAAGCTGTGTCGGAGCCCTGGAATGAACCGAACAATTTGTCGAATACTTTCGGTCATCGTGATCGGCACGGCCGGGGCGCTAGCCTTCGCCGATACGGAATCGTTCGATCAGGCCCGCCCGGGTGCGCTGCCGCCCGGGTGGGAGTGTGGCGTGACCGGTCGCGGGTCACCCCACTGGGCGGTCGAAATCGACTCCTCCGCGCCGAGCAAACCCAACGTGCTCAAACAAACCGGGAGCGGCACGTTTCCGTGGTGCGTCAAGAAGGCCGTCTCGATCGCCGATGGATTTGTCGAGGTGAAGTTCAAGCCGCTGGCTGGGCGCGAAGATCAGGCCGGGGGACTCGTGTGGCGCTGGAAGGATGGCGACAACTACTACATCGCACGCGCCAACGCGCTGGAGGGCAACGTCTCGCTCTATCACACCGAGGGCGGGCATCGAATGACGATCAAGTACGTCGATGCGCCAGTGACCGGCAACCAATGGCACCGATTACGAGTGGAGTTCTCTGCCAAGCACATCAACGTCCTGTTGGATGGCAAACCGTACATCGAGCTTGAGGATGGCCATATCTCGGGCGCCGGTGCGGTCGGGGTCTGGACGAAGGCCGACAGCGTGACCGCGTTTGACGATTTCGCCTTTGGCGGCACGTGAACGGAGCGAGACTGATGCGAAGACGAGCCCAACGAGGTCGAGGTCCTGGTGGGAACGCCGGCCGTCTTAGCGGACATCCAGGACTTCTCGCTCTGGCGTTTGTGTCGATCCTGACCGGCACCCTGGTTCACGCAGCCGAACCGCTGGTGCTCGAATCCAAGATCCCGCTGGGAGATGTGAAGGGTCGCATTGATCACCTCGCGGTGGATGCCGCGCGACAACGGCTGTATGTCGCGGAACTGGGCAATAACAGCGTTGGCGTCGTGGATCTCAAAGAACGCAAGTTGCTGCGAACCCTGCCCGGATTTCGTGAGCCTCAAGGCATCGCCTACGAGCCCTCGACCGACACTATCTATGTCGCCAACGCCGGCGACGGCTCGGTACGCCTGCTGCACGGAGAGGGCTTGACGCCCGCGGGGGCGATCGAGCTTGGGGAGGACGCCGACAATATTCGAATCGACGTGCACTCGCATCGTGTCCTCGTCGGCTATGGAAGCGGTGCTCTTGCCATTATTGACCCGGGGCGTCGCCAGAAGATCACCGACATTCGCCTGAAAGCGCATCCCGAGAGCTTCCAAGTGGAGCCGCAGGGAGGTCGGGTTTTCGTAAACGTTCCCGATGCCAACGAGATTGCGGTACTCGATCTCGCCACCGCCAAGCAGACGAGTACCTGGCCGACGAAGACTCTACGCGCCAACTTCCCGCTCGCGATCGATGCCGAACGTCAGCAGGTCGTGGTCATGTTTCGGCATCCGGCGAAGCTTGCCGCCTTCAACCTTCGGGACGGCGGAATGACGCATGCTGTTGAGGCTTGCGGCGACTCCGATGACCTGTTTGTGGACACAAAGCGTGGCCTGATTTACATCAGTTGCGGCGAGGGGTTTCTGGATGTATTCGCTGCGCAGGCGGATGGCTTCGTCAGAGTAACGCATCTTGCAACCGCGGCCGGTGCGAGGACGTCGCTTTGGGTGCCGCAAGTCGATCGGCTTTTTTTGGCCGTTCGGGCGGCGAAGGATCCGGCTGCCATCTGGATATTCCGACCGGCAAATTGATCCCCGCGGCGCGCGCGTCCAGCGATACCGTACGGGCGAGCCGGCGGAACAGCTACAATCTTGAGCAGTGGGTCGAACTTGTAACTGCCTGATCCCGTTGGCGATGACGTGGTCGAAAAACCTGTGGCCAGACGGCCGTTGCGATCATCTGGCACGGGAGAGCATAGAAGAGCACCAGAGAGTACCGCAGGAATCCCGCAGAACTCATCACGGCGGGCCGTCGAACGGGGAGCGCCATTCCCGATTCGACGCGTCGGGCAGGTTACAATCAGCCGGTACTCTGACTTTTAGTTAGCCGGTATCAAACCTTTCAATTAGCCGGTGACATGCCTTACAATTAGCCGGCATGGCTCAACGTCTATACCGGAGGCTGGCAGAGTCGGTCCTGACAGCGGCACTCGCGGACACGCCTGTAGTCCTGATCCACGGCCCCCGACAATGCGGTAAGACCACGCTTGCGCAGCAAGTTGGCAGACGACGTGGCTTCCGCTACTACACTTTCGACGACGCGGCGACGCTCGCCGCGGCACGCGCGGATGTCACCGGCTTCGTCGCTCGCCTGGAACGACGTGCAATTCTCGACGAGGTCCAGCGTGTCCCCGAGCTGTTTGCGGCTCTTAAACCAACGGTCGACGCGAACCGCGCCTCCGTGCGCCTCATCCTCACCGGCTCGTCAAATGTGCTCCTCGTCCCGCGTCTCTCGGACTCGTTGGCCGGTCGCATTGAGATCCTGCGGCTCTACCCCCTGGCGCAGATCGAGCTGGAACGCGCTCCCGCAGCATTTCTGAATGCACTCTTCAGCGACCGGCAGATCTTTCCGCCCGGCAGAATTCTCGGCAAGGAGATAGCGGAGCGCATCGTCCGCGGCGGCTACCCCGTTGTCCAGAAGCGCACAGCGAAGCGACGCGATGACTGGCACGCGAACTACATAGAAACACTCGTCCAGCGGGACGTGCACGAGCTGGCTCACATCGCCCACCTCGACGCGCTGCCGAAGCTTCTCACACTTGCCGCGAGCCAAACCGCTCGACTTGCCAACCTCAGCGAGCTGGCGAGCGCATTCGAGCTCAGCCGCCCCACTATCCGCAACTACCTTACATTGATGGAACGTCTGTTCCTGGTGGAATTCCTGCCGCCATGGTTCAGCAATCGCGCTAAGCGGCTGATCAAGACCCCGAAGCTGCACTTCGGCGATACCGGCCTGGCGTGCACTCTGCTGCGCTGCGGCGCAGCCGAGCTGTACGATCAGCGTGCGCTCCTCGGCCAGCTACTGGAGACCTTTGTCTTCGGTGAAATAGCGAAGCAAGCCGCCGCTCACCCGGAACGCATCGCGCTTTATCACCTGCGCGATAAGGACGGTTATGAGGTTGACATCGTCGTGCAGCGGGGCACTCAACACGTCGGCATCGAAGTGAAAGCGGCCAGCTCCGTCCACGAGGCCGATTTCCGAGGTATCAAGCGCCTGCGTGAGCTGCTGGGCCCTCGCTTCCATGGCGGAATAGTCCTATACGACGGCGATCACGTACTACCCTTTGGAGAACGGCTGCTTGCGGTCCCGCTGAGCGCACTGTTGAGTCGGATCCCGCGGGGACCGCCCGGATAGCCGATTGAATCAGTTGGTGGGTGCTGACGGGATCGAACCGCCGACATTCGCCTTGTAACGGCGACCCGGCGGGCAGTTGCGAGTCTCGGTAAAGTACCGAATCTGTAACTACCTGTTTCCGTTAGCCAGAGATTGACCGAAACCTGTATGGCTGGACGGCCGTTGCAATCGTCGAGCACAGGAGAGCACAGGTGGGTACAAGAGAGTCCCGCGGAAGTCCCGCGGGCGCGGTGCCTCGATCGCGCCCCGTGTGCGTTTCTCGCCTCTCTAAGTCAATACAACCAGAGTCAGGATCCGCCCGGTTTCAGCTTCTCCTCCGCATACAGCGCTAGCAGGATGTTGAAAAAGGACTTTGCGTGGTCAGTTTCATCGAATCACTCGCGGCAAGTGCTTGATTGCTCGTTACCGATACGGGGAAAAAGGTCCTAACCAAGTGCCCAAAACACGATTTTCAACAGCCTGCTAGCTCGATCATGCGCTCTAGCAGCTGCTCCGGGGAAACGCCCGCGAAGTTCTTCAACACGAGCTCCTTGACGTAGAGGCGCACGAGGTAGCGCAGTTGCAGCGCGCGATTCTTCGTTGCGAATACAAAGTCGCGGTGCCCGCTGTTCACGATGATGAGGTTGCGCTCAGGGTCGAACCGAGACCTCCAAAGTTCCCCCGCCGCCCGCTCGAACGTATACCCCGGAAGACCACGCGCATTGACGATGGCCGTGCTTATCGAGGTCTCGAGGCTATCGGTGATCGTCACCAGCGCCTCCGCCGTGCACGTAACGTCGCGCTGCGTGACTGATACTTTGAGGCGCGAGAGGCCCGGTATGCCGGGCGCCAGGTACCCGACTTCCTGATCGGTCGTGTTCGCGAGCGAGCCGCCGCCTTCGGTGATCTCCCAGGCGAACTGCAGATCTTCCTCCACACGCCGGCGGGACCGATCCCGCGGCAGCCCTCGAAATTGTCGCCGCTCATTGACGGGCGTCGTGCTCGAGGGGGGCGAAATGACCACAGTGAATAGCGGTCCTGCGTAGTCGAAGAATTGCCGCTGTACAAGTCGGTTCTGTGACGCCGAGGTCGGCCGGCTCCTCCTCCAGCGTTGCCGGCCCGACTTCGCCGGCGCCCGGCCGCGGCGGCCCGTTTTCATTGCGGGCGCGCGCCTGGATGTCGAACCAGTCGTATTCCTCGGGCGGAAGGGCGAGAAGCGCCTCTCGAAAGGCGCGCTGAATCGCACGCAGCGACTGTTGGCTAGCCTGTTCCTCCTCCGCCCGCTGCTGCGCTTCGATGAGCCCGTGCAGGTGCGCCTCAAGAGGTCGCAGCGCCTCCAACAGCGCTGCGTAACGATCGTCGTGGACGAGGCCGCTGCGCGTACCTGGTGTGAGATTCAAGAACGGCACATCGATCAGCCCCTGAAGGTAGCGGGAGGACCAAGGTGTGTGCTCAAGCCCTTGGAGCGTGGCGAGATCCTCGATGACCCGGGTCCCCGCGCGGGTGAGCGCAACCTGGCAACTGTCGGCGGGCTCCGCGAGATACAGCTCGGCGTAGGCATCGCCAAATGGCGTGCGAACCGAGGGCAGTTGATGCAGAAGCCGCCCCTCGTAGGCGCGTGGCTCGACCTCGTATTGTTTGCGCGCAAGCTTGTCGATGACAGTTACGCGGACCCTCGCGTTGCGGATCCGGTCTCGCAGTTCGGAGGCTAGATACCACTGGATCTTCTCGCCGGAGAGCGTCCGGATGCCCTCCAGCAGCGGACCGACCCGCAGTTCCGTGCCGCGTTCAGCAAACAGGACTCGCCGTAGGCTCACCGCGTAGCCCGAGTCGCCCTTGCTCATCGTCATTTGGTAGGGGCGCTGGTCGCTTCCTGTGGAAATCATCGTGAGCGTGTCCCCGACCGTCCAGAAGGATAGCAACCCGATGCCGAACTCTCCCTGGAGGCCAGCTCCGGTCCCTTCCGCTTTCAGCCGCCGCTTGATCGAATCGCAAATGTGCGTCGCAACGTACTTGAAATTTGGCCGCCCCTCCTCGTCGCGGGGCACGCCGTCGCCGTCGTCCTTGATCGAAAGGTAATGCTCTCCGTGCTCACGGCCGCGCGTGATCGTGATGGTCGCAGCCTTCGCGTCGATACTGTTCTCGACGAACTCAGCGATCGCCTTCAAGGGATTGCTCTGCGAGAGCGCGATGATGCGGATCGCGTTCCAATCGTCGCCGATCTTGAGCTTGCCGCGGTCGGCGGCCTTGCTCTTGCGAGGCACCTTCGACTTCGACCCGTGTGCGGGCCGATTGCCGGGATCGGAGGACTCCGATGGATCCTGTTCGCTCACGATGTCGATTTCTTTCTACGAGGACGCGATGGTGGCGTGCGCGGCGGCTGCCACTCACTGAGTGCTATGACGGATCCCGGCTCCGAAGCGTGGTTGACATACCGGGTATCGGCCGTGACAAACAACCCGTTGTGCAGAAGCGCGAGCGCGTGATAGGCCGCGTCGTAGAAGGACACGTCGAAACGACGGGTCAATTCGACCGTTTTCGCGAGCCAGGGATGCGAGGGCGGTGCCTCCTCGAGCCCAAACTTCATCAGCGCAGACAGCCAGCCCGAAGCGTGCGTCGGGAAACGCCGCGCGATCGTATTGCCGACCTCGTAGAGCCACAGCGCCGGCAAGAGCGCGCGCACCGCTTCATCCACGATCGCAGCGCGTAGCACTAGCGCTTTGTCCGCGTCCGGCTCGTCATCCGATGGCAGCACCCATTTGAGCAGGACCGACGCATCAGGCACCACGAGCGGTATCGGCATTTTTAGTGGCCGTGGTCCCGATCTTCGCGAATCCACCTCGCCACTTCGTCCGTGGTGACCTTCGGCAGCTGCGTGCGCAGGGCCTCCATCTCACGCACCGCATCGTTGCGCCGGCGCCGAGTGACCCAGGTGCGTAGCGCCTCGTTAATGGCGCGGCTACGCTCGCCGGCCGGAACCCGCTCCAGGAACCCCCAGGTATCCTCATCAATCATCACATTGATGCGTTTGCTCATTGCGGCGGGCGCTCCAGGTGAAACGGACAAGTGTGTATATGATTACACACTGACGCGCGCTCGCGCAAACGCCCGGCAACGGCGTGAAAAAGCCGGCAGACGCCAGTCGTGATCCTAAACGATGTGGCGCAGTTGGTGCTCGAGCAGATGCGCGGGGCGCATCCGGGTGGGTGTTCACGTGGGAGAACCGCGAGGGACAGCGGGATCGCGTCGGCCACTTCAGAGACTCCGGGTGGATTCAGGCGCGGCGTCGGGCCGCGGGCCGCTACGCGCAGGAGTTTGGGAAGGAGGCATCCCTGGGCTTCCAACACGTGCGGGCGGAGGCTGCGAGCGGCAGGCCTGTCCTTCGAGGATCGCCACGACTTGCTCGGTCACCGCTGTAAATCTAATTCAGTGATTTCTCGCATACCAACATCTCCGTGCGTTTGGGGGAGACTCGACAAGTCATACGCGCGAGCTTCCCTGTTTCTTCCAAACACGGATCGGATCGCGGACTGCCCCGTGGCTTATGTCACACTGATAAGGAGGGGCCGCATGGTGAAAAGCCCTACCCACTCTCAATTTCATGAAATTTCAGGCGATTCGAGGCCGGCCGCGCGTTCCAGCAGGGCGGCGGCGGGCTCGGAGCGCTCGACGCTCGAGCGAGTGATCAGCGATCTGCAGCGCAGCGGAGCGGCGGCGCTGACCCCTCGCCTGCAGGCGGCCCGCGGCGGATGGCTGGTGGAATGCCAAGCACTCTGTTCGTGACACGCCTGGCGCAGCTGATTACGATCGCGCGCAGGAGTCCCCTGGGAGCATACCAATACATCGTCCATCTCGGCCTCAACGGGATCGTTCTGTTGCCTCTCAAGCTCTTCTCCACCGGCATTCTGGAGTTGAGCTTCCTGAAGGCCGTCGATGACCTGTTGATGCGGCTGGGGGATGCCGAATCTACTCCGATCACTACGACGCCAATGCCCCCATCGCCGCGCGCTCCGCGGCGGGCTTGAGCGTTTCAGGGCCCTGGCATGAAACCATCAAAAATAGCTGTCGCGATTTCCATCAGTCTGCCGTTGCTCGCCGCCGTGGTAGCGCTGCGCAGTCCGGACGCCAACGGCACCCCCGCACCAGCCGCGGCCGCGGAGCTGGTCGTTTCGAGCGCCCGGGACGCCGGCCCGCA
>Ga0137403_10007678_pt1 | contig 12143 bp, 12 predicted proteins | sample CZOMad2_1_16fung_FD_122057 | JGI IMG/M metagenome (GOLD analysis project Ga0137403, IMG submission 122057) | Vadose zone soil fungal communities from Angelo Coast Range Reserve, California, USA - CZOMad2_1_16fungal (Hybrid Assembly) | ecosystem: Environmental > Terrestrial > Soil > Vadose zone...
TATCCCGACGGCAGCCCCGGCGAGCTCTTCATCACCATGGCCAAGGAAGGCTCCACGGTCAGCGGCCTGATGGACAGCTTCGCTCTGGCCGTCTCCATCGCGCTGCAACACGGCGTGCCGCTGAAACTGTTCTGCGAAAAGTTTGCCCACACCCGCTTCGAACCCAGCGGCTGGACCAACAATCCCGACATCGGCTTCGCCAAGTCAATCATGGACTATATCTTCCGCTGGCTCCAGTTGCGCTTCCTGACCGGCCAGCAGGGGATGCTGTTCGAGAATCTCAGATTGCGGACGCCGGGCGCCGGACCTCAGCCGTCAGGCGCAGACGAGGTGACCGGCTCGACTGCTGGGCCAACGACCAACGACCAAAGGCCAAGGACCGGGCCCGTCCACGCCGCCGACGCTCTCGCCGGACTCATCGACCTGGGCGACGCCCCCACCTGCAGCTTCTGCGGATCCATCATGACGCGAAATGGGAGTTGCTACAGGTGCGGGAGCTGCGGGAGTACGAGCGGGTGTAGCTAAGCACATTCACGCGGGGCATGTGTCCTCAGCGCTCGTTGGCACTCGGAGTTCGCTCAGGGCAGGCTCTCCACTTCGCTGGCTGCGCTTCGCTTGGGTCGGGATGACAGGTTTTGGGAGCTTGAGCGGGGCGTGGTGGGTGTGGCTGTCAATAGGGAGAGATTACGCGAATGGGGGCATCGTGGTGCAAGAGCGACAGATATGGGTGGGACTGTGATGTCCCATTGCTCAGTATCTTATTGATATATTCAAATTAAGATATCGAAACTGGCGCGGCCTGCGGGCCGCTTTTTTTGTTGGGGTGACATTTTCGACTCAACGGGACTGAGCGTGCGAAAAGGGCCACCCGCCTGGCGTTCCACCGCCTTCCCAACTCCGGTTGCCGCCGAGGAGTAGACTCTAGCGGTTCTGATCGCTCAGACCATTTGTCATAAATAAGGAGATGAGATGAAATACGTGATCAGCTGGAACGAACGGCCGCAAGGTTCGCCTGCGGAGTACGAGAATGCCCAGAAGCGAATCCTTGAGGTGTTTGGGCAGTGGAAGGCGCCAGCTAATTTTAAGATCGAGTTCTTCGTAGTGCGGGTGGGCGACTGGGGTGGGCATTTGTTGGTGGACTGCGACGATCCGCTGACGATTCACAAGTTTTGCTCGATGCTCCCGGCATTTCAAATGGAGGCACGCCCCGTAATTGCTGTCCAGGACGCAGTCCGGGTCGAACTCGAAGTAATGGCTTGGCGCGACGGCCTGAAGGGCAAGTGACATACCATAGGCTCACGTCGGGCGGGTGGCGCACCCATGGGCTCAGAGTCTGCTGATGGAAAGTTTCAAGAGTCAAGGACACCATTCTAGTCGCAAAGAGCGCGACTAGAATGGACCACCCGCCACATACATTTCGACCCAGGATTTCCCTGATCACGCGTTTATCCCCTGCGAACTACTCTAGAAATAGTCAAAAGTAACTCAGTAACCTGACTTCTTATCTGCTCGCCCGGCTGAAGTATTTTCACGGTTGGCAAGAGTCGCAGGGCTCGTCTCGTCGGTTAAGCCACTGAGAAAGCGGCAAATCAGTGGCTTGGCATCCGCGGTGCACTAATAACTTGCGCAACAGGACAGGCAGCGCGTCAACCTGGATCTTGCGGTTGCACAGCTGCCATTCGGGCCGGGGTGCACGCCCTGGCCTTTTCGGAGGATTGTGGCAATGAAAATCATTCTCACTTCACTTGTCTTCGGCAGTCTCATAGTCGGCACAACCCTGGCGCAGACCTCTGCGACTTCGCAGAGTGGCGCCGCGGTTTCCGACAACACTTCGGTTTCCGCCGGCAAGTCGGGGCAGGTAAGTTCCAACACCTCGACGAACTCGGCGGCGAACACCACCATCACCAAGAACGGTCGGCAAGGCGCGACAGCGAGCGATTTGCAGTCTGGCACTGCCATCGGTGCTAACGCTGGAAACAAGTCGCTCACGTCCTCGGGGAACGTCTCTGGAACTCAGTCTGCTGGCGCCAGCGCCGGTAGAGGACTGATGGGCAACGCAGGCGCGACTTCCGACGGAACTCTCAACAGCGCGGGAAGCACCAGGGGGGCCAGCATGGGCTCGGCAGCGGCCAGTGGCGCGCACCTCAACGGGTTTGAGGGATCGGCGGGTCTTGACCACGACGGTCAAGGCACGTTCGGAGCGCGGAGAACTAACCTGGGTTCCTCCACCGCTGGGTCGGGCATGCTCGATTCGCACGGCGGCAATGCGCAGTTCAACGGCGCCACGGGAACGGCGATTAGAAGGAAGAAATAACAGCAGCACCTCATCCCTCAAGGGTGAAGTAGACGGGGCGGCGAGTTCATCGCCGCGCCGTTTTGTCTTGTGGGCGGATGTGACGCGTGGCGCGCCCCTGCTGACTTCGCCTTGGAGCAAAGCGGTCATGCTGGGTACTCGGATCATCCGCCAATACTTGCCCCCGCTTGAAGCCGATATTAGAAGTATAGAGACGTGCGATGACGTTGCGGTTTTGCTGTGGGCTTTTGATTGAGCCATCAAGTGGAGGGAGCGGCAGTGACCAGAGAAGAAAGTTGGAGTCTGGCCAATCATTGGGTTGCGGCCTGGAACGCTCATGATCTGGACTTGATCATCACGCACTATGACGATGCCATCGAGTTGATCTCGCCCGTGGCCGCCCGTCTTTTGGGGACGCCGGATGGCAAGGTGGCAGGGAAGCCAAACTTGAGAGCTTACTTTCAGCGAGGGCTGGAAGCCTATCCGGAACTCCACTTTCGCCTTGAGGACGTGCTCTGGGGTATAAACAGCATCGTGCTCTATTACACAAATCAAAAGGGAACACGCACGGCTGAATTCATGGAACTGTCTGCGAGCGGGAAAGTTGTGCGAGTTGTGGCGAACTACAATTCCTAGGAGCCGGTTTGGGTTTCCCAGCCTTTGGCGAGCTTCTTACGCATGCGTCTGGGGGAGACGAAAGCAGCGTAGGTGAAGTACAGTCCGCGATGACGGCGAAAACGGTCATCTCCGTCGTGCTATTGCGGTTGCGCGCGGCTATCACACAAGAGACAAGCACAACGGCCAGGACGACGGCCGACTGGGGCACGAGATAGCGACCAACCACACGCTTCTCGGCTGTCGGGAGACCGGCTCGAAGCAGTTGGTAGCGGCGAACCGGGGCGGATTTTACGCGGAATTTGTGCCGGCGTCTCGGGCGGGCCGGTGCTCTGCAAATGTGGAGATTGACAGCCCGCCCTGTTCGCGAAGGAGGATGGGGCGCCCTTTGGACTTCGACATCTGGTTCCAACACCTTGGATTCGGATAGCACCGACTCCGAATCGCACCGTCTCGTAATACCCGTGATTCATGCGGCTACCATTCGGTGTAGAGACTGTCGGAGACGATCTTTCTTACTTTGTCGAGGTCCTTCAGCCAATTCTGGTAGTCGCTGCTGGCGCTGGTCTTTTTGTAGGCGTCGGCAAAAGCGTCCATGCTGGGATACTCGATGCTTACCACGACTGCTCCTGCTTCCGGTCCGGCGAATCTGGCCTGGAACACTCGTGTGGTTGCCTGCACTCCCAGACCCTTCATGATTTGCCTGCCCTTTTCGATTTCCTGAGCGTAGGCTGCGGGATTGTCCGTCTTGACCACGACGACACGAACGACAGTTGCCTTTTGCGCGCTGGCGGCGCTCGACGCTGCACAGACGAACAGGAGAGCTACAACGGCCATTGCGGCATTTCTTCTCATCAGAAATTCCTCTCTCTTTATCTTTTGAAGGGGGTTGACCACAGCGGGTTCGGGCCGGGCACATGGTATGTCTACGGTGTGGGCAAGTCAAACTCGTGCGCCTGGACGCCGGCGCAGGACGCAAGGTCCCTCGACTTCGCTCGGGATGACAGAATTTTAGGGTTTGCCGAGCGAGGCTCGGCACGGGCAGGTGAGGACATCCTTCGACCTTGCTCAGGACAAGCTCTGCCCCTACGTTGCCGGTGCGTGGACCAGCGCTACTTGGTGACGGCAGCGAGAATCAGCTTTTGATTTTTCAGGATTTCGTCGAGGGCGGATTGGTTTGCTTTGATTACGCCCTGATTGGCGAGGATGGTCTTCTGATTTTTCACGATGGCAATCTGGTTGGCGAGGATCGCTTTCTGATTTTTGATGATCGTCGCCTGGTTGGACAGGATTGTCTTTTGATTCGACAGAACTTTGGCGTCAGCCATATTTTCATTTCTCCGTGGATTTTTTCCGAAAACAGTCTATCACTTGGAGGCTTGTCAGGCTGGCGGCTAACCTTGCCGAGCAAAGGCCGGCCGGACGGGTCAGGCACCCGTTACTCTGTCCTCGAGGTTCGCGGCAGCGGGCTCGGGCTTTTCGCCGCGATAGACGCGGGCGATGCCGCGCACCAGGCGGCGCAGGGGCAGTCCACCTTTAACGTCAGCGAAGAAAATTTCTCCCGACCGGGTGCTGCGATAGAACCAGCGCTTGAGCAGCGCGAGGTGCTCCATGGTTTCAAGGGCGGTTTTTGATTCGGCGGGAACAATCGTGGCCAGCGTGGACTGCACCCGGGACTCCATGGACTGCGATTTGGTGTGCTCTGTGGCCTGGATGGGGAAGGTGAGAGGGCCGCTGATGAAGCCCCTATCGACGGCGAAGAACGCCACCGATTCGGGGGCGGCTGACGGCTGCACCATGATCGCCGTTAGCTGATCGATGCGTCGCACGATCTCGGGGAGTTGGCCGAGCACTGGCTTTAGCTTTTCAATCCTCGCGTGCAGGGCGGCGGCGTTCTCAAAATCAAGGCTTGACGAAGCCTGGTCGCGCTGCCCGGTGATCTCCCGGACCAGGGAGTCTCCGCCGCTGTCGAAGTAAGCCTGCACCTTGCCGACCTCAACCTGATACTCCGCGTCGCTGCAGCCCTTGAAGCAAGGCGCGAGGCACATTTTCATTTCGGAATAGATGCAGCCGGGAAATTGAGGGTCAGGATGGAGGTCGTCGACGCAGCGCCGCATCTTGAAGAAATCGAGCGAGTCGTTGGCAAACTTTTCGGCTGCGGTGCGCGATGGGAACGGCCCAAAGTAGAGAGAGCGTCCGCCCAGGCGTCCCAGGCGTGTGGTGATCGAGGCGCGAGGATATTCGTTTTCGAGGTGCAGCTTGAGCAGTGGGGCGAAGCGCAGGCGCAGGCGGTCGGTGTAGGTTTTCGGGAAACTGCGGCGCAGCGTGCGATACAGGAGAAACCCGGATTCGAAGTCGGAGCCGGTGGCTGTGTATTCGATGGAGCGTACGCGGTCGCGCAGGTTCAGTCTCCGGGTTTGTTCCGGAGGGCCGAGGAGGCGTTGCAGGCGGCGACGCAAGTTGGCGGTCTTGCTGACGTAGGGCTCGGCCTGGGGGTCGTCGCTGCGGAGGAGGAATACTGCCGGCGCGGCTGGGGCGGACGCGAAGACCTCCGCATCGCGATCGGGGGTGAATTCGAGACGCCGCACTTAGGCATTCTAGTTTGAATTAACCACGGAGGACACGGACAGCACGGAGGAACTTCGGCCACGGATCAACACGGATAACCCGGGATTTAAGCAAGTCCAATGTTTTGATCCGCGGGGATCTGAGCGATCCGTGGCCAAGAAGTTACCGAAAGCTGGCGCTGCGGATTTGCCGGAAGTCTGCGCCGTCCATCCTGATGATGCGGCACATTTCGTGAAGACGGGAGCGCATGCGTTCTCCAATGCGATCGCCCAGGGTATCGCGGCGCGTAGCCCTCTGGGCACGGGCGAATTCCGAGGAAGGGTTCACGTACCCGTCTTGACTCGCATCGTCAGCAAAATTTGTGGTGATGATCGTCGTGCGTTTGTCATTGTAGCGCGTGTTCAGAATGAGGCTGACGGTGTCCCAAACCCATTCTGTGGGTTTGACCGCTCCAAGCTCGTCGAGCACCAAAACCTCGGTTTCGAACACCGGGCGCAGGACGTCCAATTCAGTGACCTTCACCGAATCGTTGTAGGAATTCTGGATCTGCTTGAGTAGTTCGCGGTAATCGTAAAACAAGCAGGCAATGCCCTTGCTGAGCACCAGTTCCTTAATGATGCCGACCGCGAGGTGGGTTTTGCCGACCCCGATGTTTCCCACCAGCAGCAGGCCAGTGCCCTCCATGGGATACTCCTCCGCAAATTTGCAGGCGGCCATGCGAGCCGGAAACAATTGCTGACGGGGGCCGTCAAACTCGAAATTCGAGAGCTCGCAGTGCTCGTAGCGTTTGGGAATGCGCGCGGCCGCGAGCAGAGTCTGGGTACGCGCCTGCCGGCGGCAGTCACAGCGGGTTACACGACGCTCGGAGCCGATAGAGACTGATTTCCAGCCCGTACCTTCACACAGAGGACAAACGTCCGCGGAAACTTTCATGACCTGGGTCTTTTTCCTTGTCTAAACTTTGCACTCCTCCATGCATTTTGCGCAAGTGCCAAAGGCGGTGTGCCTGTGTACATCCTGTGAAGTTGTGGATCGACTTGTGGAGAGCTGAGGAAATAGAGTCCGGCTTCCTGCTCATCGTAAAGTTATAACCGGCGAACACTCCGGCGGGTGCTCTTCCTGATTGTAGAGGATTCCTTGACCGCCTCCTTGATCACATGGAGAAATGCCTGCGCCTCTTTTCGCAGCGGGCGGTGACGCGAGTGAATGATGTCGAGGCTTCGGCCGAGAGGTTCCGCGTCGAGAAGTTTGACAGTCGCCAGCTTTCCCGAACGGAGTTCCTGTCCTACAGCAAGTTGAGGAAGGAATGCCATGCCGAGGCCGCGGTCGACCATACGCTTGGCGGTTTCGATGGTGTCGACTTCCAGCGCGACGTTTGGCACCAGGCCGGCACGGCGGAAAAGACCGTGGGTCAGAGTCCAGTCGCTCGATCCGCGTTCGTAGAAAACCAGCGGCCAGTTCGCCACCTCTTCGAGGCGCGCGCGCCGCGCCCGAGTGGGGCCGTGCTTCGGATGTCCGACAAGGAGGAGGGGATCGTCGCGGAGGCTGAGGGTCTCAACCTCGGGATGGTTTAACGAGCGGGCCAATCCGATCTCAGCTTCCTGGTTCAACACCATCTCCAGCACTTCCTTGGAATGCCCGGCGCGAATGGAGATGACGACTTTGGGATAGACCCTCTGAAAACGCTTCAGAAAGTCGGGCAGGAAGTAGACGGAAATCGAGTGTGCGGCCGCGATTTGCAAGGGGCCGGCGCTGGCGGGTTTCAGTTCATGCACCGCCTGCGAGGCCAGCGATGCGGTGCGCAATAGCTCTTCCGCGTAGGGGCGGAGAATTCTGCCGGCCTCGGACAAAGTTAGTCCGCTGCGGGAGCGGGCGAACAGGCTGGTTCCGAGCGACTCTTCCAGGGCCTTGATCCGAGCGCTTACCGCGGGCTGGCTTATACGCAAGCCTTCCGCAGCGCGGTGAAAGCCGCCAAATGTGGCGACGGCGAGGAAGGTTTTGATCTGGTCGATTTCCATGGTTCGGCAGGATCTCAGTTCTCAGTTCTCAGCCAGCCCCCCAGCTGACAACATATTACTATCAGCGGCCGCGCTGCTGATAGATATTAGTTATCATGTCGATTCAAACATTCCGTTTGACCCGAGCGGGCAAAGTGGACAGAATCGCCTCATGGCCGCTTGGGATGGGGCCATTTCTACCGAGTGCAAAGTTTTTGCCTCAAGCAAGAAAGTTCTCTCCCCCCTTAAAAATTTGAGTTCGGAGCCGAAACTGCGATGGCCACTATTTCTATCAACAACGCTGTGCTGGAAGGCTTTCGGGTGAACTGTCCGCCCGTGACATTCGATCCGAAGAACGACCTGCCTCAGGGGTTCCTGGAGTTTCTGGCCCCCCTCCATCGTCGCTTTGCTCCTTGGCAGCGGTTGTTGATCGAAGAGCGCAAAGAGGGCCTGGCACAGTCTCATCAGGGGGAAAAGCCGGTGCACAGGTTTCCAGGGGACGCCGTCCGCCGGGGCTGGCGCATCGAGTTGCCGGAATGGTGCCGAGACCAGCGCAACCAGATGACGGGTCCGGCCGACGACGCGGATCTCGTGGTAAAGATGCTCAACTCGGGCGCTCCGGGTGTGATGCTCGACCTGGAAGATTCCATGGTCAACGAATGGGAGCATCAGCGACTGGGCGTCGAGAACATCCTGCAGGCGCTGCGCGGCACGCTCACGTATTTCGACAAGAAGCGAAACAAAGTGGTCGGTATCGAGCCCAGGCCGACGGTCATCTGGACGCGGCCGCGTGGCCTGCATATTCAGCAGGGCGGAATATTTGGCCAGGAGCTTACGCCGGCGTCATTGTTCGATGTGGCCAGTATCGTGTACCGGGCTGATCCGGCGGAGCTAAAGCATCCCCTGTCTTTCTATATTCCAAAGTCGGAGTCGGCTGAGGAAGCGCTGTGGTGGCGGGACCTATTTCAGTCGCTGGCCGAAGCCCGGGGATGGCCGCGCGACTACATCAAGTGCATGGCGCTGGTGGAGTCGCATCCGCTGGCTTTTCAGATGGAGGAGTTGCTTTACAACCTACGCGACCACATTCTGGGGCTGAACCTGGGGCGCTGGGATTACATGGCCAGCCTGATCCATTTCAATCTTGACGATCCGGAATGGGTGCTGCCCGACCGCAATACGATTCCTTCGAATGTTCCTTTTTTCCAGAACCTGCGTGAATTGTTGCCAGAAATCTGTCACAAGCGGGGAATGTTGGCCATTGGTGGCATGACCGCGCTTTTCCCCAGTCGCGAAGATCGCGAACTCAATACCCGTGCGCTGACTGGCCTGGAGAAAGACAAGAAGAATGAAGCAGACTGCCTGATGGATGGCGCGTGGACCGGGCATCCCGATCAGAATCAGATTGCGATCGACCAGTTTCCCTTTCCTAACCAGTTGGCGGCGCGGCGGGCGCAGGCTGAACGATATCCCAATCTGCGGCCGGTACCGAAAGATGTGGGCGCCCACACAGTGGCTGGAACGCGGGCAGCGGTGCGGACTGTCATCCGTTACCGCAACGGCGTATTGAATGGCAGAGGCGCGAGCCTGCTGGATGGCTACATGGAGGACCTGGCCACGGACCGCATTTACCGGCTGATGATTGCGCAGCGCTTGCGACATAACGGGCATGTGCCCGTGACCGACGATGGGAAGATCGTGGTGCATACACCGGAACTGGTTTCTCGTCTTTTTGACGAGGAGTTGGAGAAGCTGGTGGCGAATCCGGGGCGGGATTTGGGAACGGTGGATACGTTTCGCGAGGCGCGGCGGATTAGTGAGGCGATGATTTTGAACGGCGAGTTTGATCCCATTTGAAAGAGGGAGGGCGAGACGCCCTTCCGACAGCCGGCGGGACGCCGGCGCTACGAGGTACAAGGACAAAATATGAATTCACATCTGGGGATGGATTGGGCTTCGAATCCGCGGTGGGCTGGGGTTACGCGGCCGTATACCGTGCACGACGTGGAGCGGTTGCGCGGGTCGATGCACATCGAGTGCACGCTTGCACGACACGGGGCGGAGCGGCTTTGGCAGCTGCTGCATGGCGAATCCCATGTGGCCGCGCTGGGAGCGATGACCGGAAACCAGGCCATTCAACAGGTGAAGGCAGGGCTCCAGGCGATTTACGTCAGCGGGTGGCAGGTGGCGGCCGATGCCAACGACGCCGGCCAAATGTATCCCGATCAGAGTTTGTATCCCGCCGACAGCGTGCCCAACCTGGTGCGGCGGATCAACCAGGCGCTTACCCGGGCCGACCAGATCCATCATGCCGAGGGGAAGAATGGGGTGGAGTGGTTCGCTCCGTTGGTTGCGGATGCGGAAGCGGGCTTTGGCGGAAACCTGAACGCGTTTGAACTGATGAAGGCGATGATCGAAGCGGGCGCGGCGTGCGTCCATTTTGAAGATCAGCTGTCTTCCGCCAAGAAGTGTGGACATTTGGGCGGAAAGGTCCTGGTGCCGACGGCGGAGGCGATCCAGAAATTGGTGGCGGCGCGGCTGGCCGCAGATTGTCTGGGAGTGCCGACGCTGATCATGGCACGCACCGACGCGCAAAGCGCGTATCTGCTCACCAGCGATACCGATCCTCGGGACCGCGACTTCCTTACCGGCAACCGTACGGCGGAAGGTTTCTTCTGTATCCGAGGCGGATTGGACTCCGCTATCGCGCGCGGCATTGCATATGCGCCGTATGCGGACCTGATCTGGTGCGAAACTTCGGAACCCAATCTGGAAGAGGCTCGGCGTTTTGCTGATGCTATCCACGTCCAGCATCCGGACAAGATGCTAGCCTACAACTGCTCACCATCGTTCAACTGGAAGAAGAAGCTGGACGATGCGACCATCGCCCGCTTCCAGACAGAACTGGCGACGATGGGATACAAGTTCCAGTTCATTACGCTTGCGGGTTTCCACGCCCTGAATTTGAGCATGTTTGAACTGGCGCGGGGATACAAGGCGTCCGGTATGAGCGCATACTCCCGATTGCAGGAGAAGGAGTTCGGCAGCGCGGAGCTATACGGATACGAAGCCGTGAAGCATCAGCGCTTCGTGGGGACCGGCTATTTCGACATGGTGACCCAGGTGATCGCGAGCGGAAGCTCATCTACCACGGCGCTGGCGGGTTCGACCGAAGCAGAGCAGTTTGCGGCAGGCAAGTCCCCTGCTGGGAGCGGCTCAGAAGCGAAGCCCCACGGAGAAAGGCACGGCAGCGTACCCATTGTTCTTCCTGAAATGGAAAGGACGCGGGCGCGACTCTAACGTTTTTTCGGCCGAAGAGCCACTTTCTGGCGTCCCCGGCGGGGAAAGTGGCTTTTTTCTTTCTCGGGTTGAGCCCCGGCTTACTGGGGTGACCCAAAATCGGCATCCGGCGCGGATTTCCACAGTTGACAATCTCTTCAAGCGGTAGCTAAATAAGGCCGTCGGGTTTCCCCACTCAGCGAGTGTCATTCTTTCCTCCCCTATGCGCGCTGGGGGACTAACGAAGCCTGCCAGGAGAGAAGATGAATAAAGCCGATCTCATTGACCGAATCTCAGCTAGCTGCCACATCAGCAAGGCCACGGCAGCCACGGCTATCGACACTGCTGTCGACAGCATCACTTCTGCCCTGAAAAAGGGGGATCGAGTGGCGTTGATTGGTTTTGGCACGTTCTCCGTCTCGCAGAGAAAAGCCCGCAACGGGCGTAACCCGCAGACGGGCGCCACCATCAAGATCGCTGCCCGGAAAGTCGCCAAGTTTTCATCCGGAGCCGAACTCAAGAAAGCGGTCAACCGCGGTAAGTAAGGGGCCCAGGTTCTGCGAAAACGTTTTATTGAGACGGCAGGAGGTCGGTCCTGCCGTTTTTTCTTCTGCAGAGGCGAGTCATCACAGGCTGTGTAGGGAGGGGTCGGAGCCTGCCCAGAGCGAAGTCGAAGGGACCCGTCTAGGCCGAGCAAGGCAAGGCTCGGCTGATTTTTTTTGCCTCTGAATCGACTCCTGATCCGAGGGCAAGATGCCCTCGGGACAGCCGGCGGGACGCCGGCGCTACTAAGACCAGGCCTGCGAGGTTGCTGAATCCTGCGGTAATCCTTTAGAATCTAATGTCTCGGACAAGTTTGGAGACCCCTATGAAGGCAGCTATTCATCCCGCTTACAACGAAATACGCGTCATGTGCGCCTGTGGCAGCAGCTTTACGACCCGATCGACCCACAAGGGCGATATCCATGTGGAAATCTGCTCGGCATGCCATCCTTTCTTTACCGGCAAGCAGAAGCTTATGGATACCGCTGGCCGGGTGGAACGCTTCCGCCGGAAGTATGCCAAGGCGGAGCCGGCTAAGAAGTAAGGTTTGGCCACGGATTTCGCGGATTGGCCCGGATTTTCGAGCCCCTGCTTTAGCGGGGGCTTTGTTTTTTGGCGGACAGGTAGAATAGAGGCGTGCGCAAGTATTGGGACAACTCGGGGCCCGGCGCGGGCCTGTCGCCCGCGGCCACACAACCTGTGCCGTCTTCGCTGACGATTGGGAAGGTGCGGATTGCTCCGGCGACGGTGCTGGCTCCCATGGCTGGGGTGACCGACACCGTCTTTCGGCGTTTCATTCGGAACCTCGGTGGGTGCGGGCTGATCATGACCGAGTTCACCTCGGCGGACGG
>Ga0137403_10007679_pt1 | contig 12142 bp, 8 predicted proteins | sample CZOMad2_1_16fung_FD_122057 | JGI IMG/M metagenome (GOLD analysis project Ga0137403, IMG submission 122057) | Vadose zone soil fungal communities from Angelo Coast Range Reserve, California, USA - CZOMad2_1_16fungal (Hybrid Assembly) | ecosystem: Environmental > Terrestrial > Soil > Vadose zone...
CCGTGCATTAGATTTGGAGCTCGCACCACTTGTCCACCAAAAGCCGCGCCAATCGCCTGATGTCCGAGACAAACTCCGAGCACTGGAGTCTTGCCTGCAAAATGCCGTATTAAATCTATGCTGATGCCAGCTTCCTGCGGCGTGCACGGTCCCGGAGAAACCACGATGCGTTCCGGATGCATAGCATCGACCTCGGACACCGTTACTTCATCATTACGGCGGACCACCACCTCAGCCCCGAGTTCTCCCAGATACTGAACAAGGTTGTAAGTGAACGAGTCGTAGTTATCGAGAACAAAAACCATTCGTCGAGTGGTCCCTCAAAAAGTATGCCGTCTCGCGGCACCCAACTTCAGCCTTCGCTTATTCGCAGTCGCTCCCGGAAATACTCCTTCCAACTGCCCGGCAAGGCTGCGACTCGCAAGACACGCTGCACTGAACTCAAGTCATCATCACCGAATCTTTTCGCGATGTACAGTCGAGTGATTTCTGAAACTGGAACGGCTTCGTTATCTCGAGGGATCGCTCTTATCTCATCGCCCTCGCCGACTTCTCCCTCGCGAGTGACAGCGAAGTAGAAACCTGTCCGCCCGCTTACCATGAATCGCCTGACCATGTCGTCGGCCTGAAATCTTATACCTAGCTTGTAGCAAGGAAGCCGGGGTTGAGTCACGATTACTTCCGCGGAACCGATGGAGAACCGGTCGCCGATATGGACCGAATCTTCCAGCAACCCCTCAGTCGTAAGGTTCTCACCGAAGCTGGCGGCCGGCAGCTCCCGGCCTGGCAACTCTTTCTTCCAGTAGTCGTAGTGAGCGAGAGGATAGCAGTAAACTGCTTTGTCCTTTCCTCCGTGGACTGTGAGGTCGGCCTGACGGTCACCGTCCAAATTAAGCTTGCGCAACCTGACGCGGCCTTCCACTGGCTCTTTGAAGATCCCCGTAGTTACGTTTCTCCCGTGCCACGTCACGTTGCGCGGAAGCCCAGTATTCACTGAGACGAGCTTCATTTGCCGCCGATCCTCATTTATCCGCGTGTCTAATTGGCCGCCCTATCGGGCAGTATAACGGGTGACTTGGGCATGTGAACGCTTGCTGATGCCACAAGTCGGCTTGTGCGAGTTGGAAGCAGGTTTGGCGCTTGCTGCATTTGCGGGCGAGTCAGGGCGATCCGGAAGAAACCGAATTACTTCCTGTTTGCCGACCAGGACTAAGCCGCTGGCGCGGCGGACGCTACCGCGTGGTGAACCAGGAAAGTTCAGGAACGACTGACATAGTGTGGGTCATAGGGAAAGGAGATTCCTGTGACCCGTTTACGCAAGATGATGCTGGAGGAACTCCAGCGTCGCGACTATTCTGCCATCACCACACGCAATTACTTGCGGGTGGTGACCGAGTTCGCCAAGTATTTCGGCAAGTCTCCCGACAAGCTCGGCCCCAACGAACTTCGAACCTATCAAGCCTATCTGCTGATCGAGCGCAAACTGACGCCCGGCACGGTGGTCAACCGGGTAGCGGCGCTGCGCTTCTTTTTCGTCAAGACGCTCAAGCGCCATCAGTTTCGCGAGTTCTTACCGTACCCCCGGGACCGGCGTCGGCTGCCGACGGTGCTGAGCCAGGAGGAAGTCTCGCAGCTGATCAATGGCGCCGGAAACCTGTTTCGACGGACGTTGCTGATGACACTCTACGGAACCGGCATGCGACGCGCCGAACTCGCGCGTCTCAAGGTCGGCGACGTCGATAGCCAACGGATGATCATCCGCGTGGTGGAAGGCAAGGGCGGCAAAGATCGTGACCTGCCTCTGAGTCCGGCTCTATTGAAGACGCTGCGAGAGTATTGGCGCTGGCGGAAGCCGAAGCTCTACATGTTCCCCACACGCACTCGTGGACGGACGCTCGATCAGCCGATTTCCGACAAGACCGTCTGGATCGCGTGTAGCGAAGCCGCGCACCGGGCCGGCATCCGCAAACGCGTCACCCCGCATACGCTGCGCCACAGTTGGGCGACCCACTTGTTGGAGGCGGGCACCGATCTGCGCACCATCCAGGTTCTGCTCGGGCACGGCGATCTGGAAACTACTGCCCAGTATTTGCATCTGTCACAGCGGCACTTACAGGCAGTTACGAATCCGCTGGACAGTCTCTCTCTATCCAGCACCGAGAACATCAGCCGCAGCTTTAAACGGAAAAACGAAAAATGACTCGGCCCACCTTCGAGGTGGCCGACATCCTTCGCGCGCAGGGTGATCGCTTCCTGGATCGCTATCGATCGGGCTTTGACTTTCAGCAGCTCAAAGCGTTTCGTGCCATTCTGCGCTGCCGCACCGCTGCGCTGGGCGGTCATCGCGATGCCTGCCCGAGCTGCGGTCATCAGGCTATCTCGTACAACTCGTGCAGAAACCGGCACTGCCCCAAGTGCCAGACACAAGCACGCGAACGCTGGCTGGCGGCCCGCGAACGCGAACTCCTGACTACCAGCTACTTCCATGTCGTGTTCACCGTGCCCCACGAACTCAACGTGCTGGCCCTGGAAAACCCGCGTTTGTTCTACGACTTGTTGTTCGCTGCCAGCGCCCAAACCTTGCTGGAGATCGCCATCGATCGCAAACACTTGGGCGCCGAGATCGGCATGATCAGCATCCTGCACACTTGGGGACAGAACCTGCTTCTGCATCCCCACATACACTGCGCCATTCCTGTGGGCGGACTTTCACCAGATCACCGTCAATGGGTCCGCCCACGCTATGCTTTCTTCTTACCCGTGAAGATCCTCAGCCGCGTCTTTCGTGGCAAGTTCCTCGCCGGCCTGAAACGTCTGCACAGCCGCAACAAGCTATGTTGCAACGGTCCCGCCGCCGCTCTGGCCGATCCGCAGCAGTTCGCAAAACTCATGCGCCGTCTGCACCGCCACGACTGGGTCGTTTATGCCAAGCCGGCCTTCGGTGGGCCCATGCAGGTACTGCGCTATCTCGGCCGCTACACCCATCGCGTGGCCATTTCCAATCATCGCTTGTTGGCCTTCGATCAAGAGCGTGTCACCTTTTGCTGGAAGGACTATGCCCACGGTGGCAAGCAAGGCAAGATGACTCTTGCCGCCACGGAGTTCTTGCGGCGTTTCTTTCTGCACGTGCTCCCCAGAGGATTCGTGCGCATCCGTCACTTCGGGTTCCTCGCCAATCGCTTTCGCTCTTCCCGCTTGGCACTATCCCGACAACTGCTGTCCAGTAGTTCCTCCACGCTGCTCGAGGCTGGAACCTGCCAAGCTTCGGCGGAGAGTTCTTCTGTCTGGCATTGCCCACGTTGCGGCGCGGCGATGATCGTGATGCAGAGATTTACGGCTGCGGAATTATCAACATGCTCTTACTTCGATTCTTCATAGCCCGTCCACCGCTATCGACCCGACGATGTGCTCCGGCACGCGGACGCACGCGTGTGTCCGCTTCTTCTCCACTGCCTCTCAAGCAACTTTCCGCATGCGCTCTTGCTCATCTCAGCCGCCATTCCGACCATCCCGATGGCATTCCCACCACGCCTCACCGCTCTCCCCAAGCTCTGTTCAGATCCAGGCTGCGGTTGAAATCCCATAGCGCACCGCGTCCGCCGCAAACGCCAGCGGCTTCCTCCTAGTCTCCTTATCGAAAACGCCTCGGGCCGAGATCCCGCCCCCCCTGCAGTCTGCCCCCGAGGCGTTTCCGATCAAGGCTAGCGACCACTTGCCCAGAATGCAGTGAAAGGCGGGTTGGCACCGCGAGAAGTGCGCTTCTGCGGCCCGGACTTGTTTCGCTGTGCTTCTTGAGCGTCACTGCAGCAGGTTAGTGAGTAGGACCACGTCGGCGTCCCTACGGCTGACAGCGGCGTAGACGTACACAGAGTCTGAAGACCAGGAAACGCGGCGAGCGATCACGGTAGGGGAACCGAAGTTGGTGATTTGGCGGAGTGGTCCACCTTTGGTGGGCAGCAGATAAAGGTTAGTTGTGGATCCGTCCACAAGCGTTAGCACTAGCCACTTTCCGTCGGGAGAGACCACTGGCTGAAAGAGAATGGATATGGGCGTGCGCCACGCGGGAAAGCGGGCTAATAGCTGTGATGGCCCGTTCTCCGGTGTGGCAGCGTGGATCTCCAACCCCCATCCCCTGCCGACCCGGCTGATCTGGCGCACGAAGTACAAGGTGCGGCCGTCCGGGGCAGGTGCGGAGCCAAGCGCGTCATCGGTGCGCACGACGACGGCATCGCCGCCGTCCACCGGTAGCTTGATGATCTTAGAAGCTTGTCCTTCACTCGCCAGGGGCGAAATATAGAGCCACTTCCCGTCCGGCGACCACGCCGCCCAGCCACCATCGTTGGTCAGGCGACGGCGGTTGCTGCCATCAGGACTGACCAGCCACTGGTCGCCATTCAGAGTATCAGGGCGACGGGTGAAGAAGGTGATATTGCGGCCGTCGGGTGACCATACGGGCACGCCGACGGCAACATCGGAATCCTGCTCAAAGGTGATCTGCCGCATTTCGTCCGCTCCACCCAGTTTCATTACCCAGAGATTTCCATGGCCGCCGCTGTCAGAGAGGTAGGCAAGTTCGCGGTCCCCGGGACTAAGAGACGGCGTCTGCACATGCGCAGTTTGGTGTGTCACCGGGACGGCACGTCGAACGTTTTCGATAGCTGAGCCGGCCACGGGGAACTTCCAGATGTTGAATTCGGTGCGGACGCGGCTGGCAAAAAGACGCCCCTTGCTGTCAACGTCGGGATCGATGTAGCTGGCCTCGCCGAAGGTGAGTTGGCGCACCCCGCTGCCGTCCAGCTTCACCGACCACAGGTTCATTGTCGGCAGGTAGAGAACGGTAGTACCGCGCGAAGAGCTATACACGATCCCGGAACCATCCGAGAGCCAAGAATAGCCGCGTAGGATCTTATAGTCGCGCGTAATGCGCTGTGGATCCCCTCCCGAGGCGGATACCGCGAATACATCGTAGTCAAAGATGCGGCCTCGTTGATAGGCGACTAGCCGGTCATCGGGCGACCAGCGAGTGCAGCAATACCCGTAGTCCGGGGGAAGGCGGGCGAGCCGGCGCAGGTTGCTGCTGTCGCGGTCCGTAACTACTAATTCCACTTGGCCCTCGCTCAAGCGGAAGTACGCTAGGCGCTTACCATCATGACTGAAGTCGCCACCTGAGATGCTGGGAGCTAGGCGGCGGGGTGTGCCGCCGAGGGCGGGGATCTCGAAAATCGTCCCCTGTTCGTCGGGATTCGGCGACGGCGAAAAGTAGATCAGCGATGCCGAGTCTGGTGCCCAGCGTGGGAAAAAGTGGGGGGAGTCATCCCGCGTGATCTGCAGCGGCGGCCCACCGGCCAACAGTCGCACCCAGACCTGCGGCGTGCCATCACCAGAGGAAAACGCCACTGCCTTGCCGTCTGGTGATATGGCGGGAGATTCTTCCATGCCCACGAAATCGGTTAACTGCTGAAAGACGACGGGCGCACGTGCAGCCGGTGCCACACGCCTCGTGGCGAAGTAACCCGCAAGTACGCCGGCAATTATCATCGCGGCAATCACAGGTACGCGCTTATGCCACCGCCCGACACCTACTGCCGGGAGTGCCGCGGTAATCCCGGATGCAGTCGTCGCCCCCTCAAGGTCAAAAATTACGTCACGCATCGATTGGAAGCGTTCTTCGGGGCTCTTTTCCAGACAGTGAGCGACAATGCGCTGGAGCGCGGGGGCCACGTTGCGGTTGGTTTCGGCCAGCTCGGGCGGCTCGCCGTGCAGGATGGCACTCATTGTATCGGCTGCGGTTTCGCCGTGGAACGCACGCTTGCCCGAGATCATCTCGTACAGCACGACTCCGAATGCGAACAGATCGCTGCGCGCATCTGCCGGGTTGCCGCGCACCTGCTCGGGCGACATGTAACCCACGGTGCCTACGACTGTGCCCGCATCGCTCTGGATGGTGCGTGTTTCGGAGTCACCAAAAGTGGGCGCGGCTTGCGTGAGCTTTGCCAGACCGAAATCGAGCAGCTTTACTCGGCCATCGCGGGTGATGAAGATGTTCTCCGGTTTCAGGTCGCGGTGCAGGATCCCTTTGTCATGCGCGGCGATCAATCCGCGCGCGATCTGCTGCGCGTAATCGACTGCCTTCCGCGGCGAGAGTGCGCGCGCTTTCACTCGCTCCCGCAGCGTCTCCCCCTCAAGCAGTTCGGTCACGAGATAAGGCGAGTCATCGTGCGTTCCAACGTCGAAGACGGCAAGAATATTGGGATGATTCAGGGCGGCCGCCGCGCGCGCCTCCTGCTCGAAGCGTCGCATGCGCTCTGCATCGCGCGACAATGACGCCGGCAGCACCTTGATCGCGACGTCGCGACCCAGGCGCTGGTCGCGTGCGCGATACACCTCGCCCATCCCGCCCGCGCCGACAGGTGCAACGATTTCGTAAGGTCCCAGCTTGGTGCCCGAAGGGATTGGCATCAGGATGCGCGCCATTATATCTGCCGGTCGAAAAACGAAACCCGCCTCTCGGCGGGTTTGATTTTTGATCCGAATAATCGGCGAAATCCGCGGTAAGCAGTTGACTTAGTCTGCCGCCACGCGCTCGCCCGCGGCAACTTCCAGGCGCTTGTTGATCGCCTCCCAGTTCACCACGTTCCACCATGCGGCCAGGTAATCCGGACGCCGGTTCTGGTATCGCAGGTAGTAGGCGTGCTCCCAGACGTCGTTTCCGAAGACGGCGAAATCACCTTTGCCATCCATCAGCGGATTGTCCTGGTTCGGGGTCGAGCGGATCTCGAACTTACCAGCGTTAGTGCGCACCAGCCACACCCATCCGGAACCGAACTGCTTCACGCCCGCCTGGTTGAATTGTTCTTTGAATTTATCGAAGCCGCCCAGGCTGTTGATGGCGTCGCCGACTTTGCCGTCGGGCTGTCCGCCGCCCTTGGACGACATGATCTGCCAGAACATGGAGTGGTTGTAGTGACCGCCGCCGTTATTGCGGACCGCAGTGCGCACATCCTGCGGTACCTTGGCGATCTCGCGGCAGATCTCCTCGAGCGTCTTGTTCTGCCATTCAGGATATTTCTCCAGAGCTGCGTTCAGATTATTGACGTAGGCGCCATGGTGCTTGTCGTGGTGCAACTCCATGGTCTTCTTGTCGATGGCGGCTTCTAAGGCTTCATAAGCGTAGGGAAGAGGAGGCAGTTCAAAGGCCATAAGCGATTCCTTTCAGATGTTTGCAGTCGGTGTCTCTTACCGGTATGGATGCTTCGAGCTTACCAAACGATGCGGGCAGTATCGTTCGCCGCCTGACAAAAGTTACCTACGGACAGGGCCTTCAGTACACTCTACAGCACCAAACTGTGCACTCTTGCCGCTGCATTCCAGAGTACAATTTAACCGTCGTACTCCCCCGAAAAACCAGGGAAGTAGCTATGAAACGCATCCCCACCCTGCTCGCGATGGCATTATTGCTCGCCGGCGTCTCCGTCGCGCAGCAAGCACCCGCAGTCGCCGCGGCTGACCTTCGCCCCGACACCGGCGCAATGGCCGCCGACGTTTACACCAACAACTTTTTTGGATTCAGCTACCGCGTCCCCGCGCAGTGGACCGGCAAAGCCGTCCAGCGATCGCAGCCCGGTCAGCGCTTCTATCAGCTTCTGAGCGCGCTTCCGGCCGCGACCGGCGCGAGCATCCAGTACATGGGCATTCAGGCGGAGGACATCTCCGGCGCGTCCATCACCAAGACCGCCACGCAGTTCATTCAGGCCTCGCCGCTGGCCGCTCCGAACTCAGCCTACGAGGGCCTGGGCCCGATCAAAGACGTTGAGATCGGCGGACATCACTTCGCGCGCGCCGACTATCGCACTCGCCCCACCGCCGACGATGGCGGCTTCACCATGTTCCAGACGCAGCTGGTGACCGTGGCTCACAATTACGCGGTCACGCTGTCGTTCACCACTGACAACCAGGCCGCGCTCGATCAGTTAGCGGCCTCCGCTTCGTCGATCATCTTCCTGGCACCGCAGCCGGCGGCAACGCCGATACCTGCTGCGCAGCCGCCCGCAGTGGCCGCGCCCGCAATAGCTGCTGCCACGCCGCCGGCTCCTGCTCCTGCGAAGGCCAGGGTCGCGCCAGAGGTCACCAACGGAACGGTGGTGATGACCTTCACCGACGATCCCAAGCCGGCGAAGGCTGCCGCCAGCGCTCTAGCGGTGCAGACGCCGGCTCCTGAGCCCGCGAAGTCAGAGCCAGTTTTGCAGACCACCGCTCAGCCGGTGACCGCGAGTCCGACAGCCGCGCCGGCCAAGGTTGAGACCGCGGCCGCCAACACGCAGCGATCGAAGCCTTCCGCCGCGATCCCGGTCAACAACATCCTGGCCAGTAATCCTGAGCCGGTCACGGTCGCGAAGAACGACGCGCCCATCGTGAACGCTCCTGCGCCGGATGCGGCCCCGGTCACCACTGCCGCTTCGACTTCGATCCCAGTCACTCCTGCTTCGGAACCGAGCGTGCCTGCGACCACCGCAGCCGCAGCGGAAGTCGTTTCCGATGGCGGTCCTGCAACAACCATCGCTGTCAGCGGCATCACCCGCGTCAGCGACAACCGCATGCGCCTCTCCGAAGAAGCGTTGAAGGAATACATCTTCAGCAAGTCGCCCATGGTCTATCCGCAGCTTGCCAAGCAGATGAACGTGCAGGGCAACGTGGTCATGCAGCTCGTGATCAGCATGGAAGGCAAAGTAAAGGAAGTGAAGGTCGTGAGCGGAGCGCCGCAGCTGCAAGGCACCGCGGTGGACTCGGTGCGCAATTGGCGCTTCCTGCCTTACCTCGACAACGGACGCCCCATGGAAGTCGAGAGCCAGGTCAGCATCGCCTTCAAACTCGGCGGACGATAGTCTAAAATTTTCATTCTAAAAGGGCGCGAATCTCGCGCCCTTTTTTTACGCCATCGAAACACCACTCCAAACCCCTGAAAACGAGCAATTTGCGGCGCTCTTCCGACAGCTCTTTCATGCTATAATCAGTAGTGCTCAATTCTCCCCTAAGTGACTGTAATATCAATAATTTAAAGTATACGGGGAAGCTGCCGCCGGCACTAGCGGCTGGCTCGTATTTTGTCTTTATAGCGAAGCGAAGTAGATTGAAATTTTTGCACTCAAACGGGGTCTGATTTGGCGACGAAAGAGGCTACGGCCGTGGCGAAGGAAAGTACAAAAACAAAAAAGGTTGCTGCGAACGGTGGCAACGGTGAATACACCGCCGACGACATCAAGGTCCTCGAGGGGATGGAAGCCGTCCGTCTGCGCCCCGCCATGTACATCGGCTCGAACGGCGAGATGGGATTGCATCACCTCGTCTACGAAGTCGTTGACAACTCTGTCGACGAAGCGCTCGCTGGCCACGCTACCAAGATCGAAGTCACCATCCACATCGATAACTCCATCACCGTGATCGACGACGGCCGCGGCATTCCCGTGGACGACATGGTGGTTAACGGAGAAAAACTTCCCGCTGCGCAAGTCGTGCTCACCACTTTGCACGCTGGCGGAAAATTCGATTCCTCGAATTACAAAGTTTCCGGCGGATTGCACGGCGTCGGCGTCAGCGTCGTCAACGCGCTCTCCCACCAGCTCGATCTCGAGATCTGGCGCGACAATCACGTTTGGGAGCAGACCTACTCCAAGGGCGCTCCGACTTCCAAGCTCAAGAAGACCGGCAACACCAAGAAGCGCGGCACCAAGGTCCACTTCCTGCCCGATACCGACATCTTTACCGCGACCGAATACAACTTCGACACGCTGGCGCAGCGCCTGCGTGAACTCGCCTTCCTGAACAAGGGACTCGAGATCACGCTCACCGATGAGCGCTCCACCGACGCCAAGACCGGCGAAGCCAAGCGCCACGAATTCAAATATTCAGGCGGAATCGCCGAGTTCATCAAGCATCTGAATCGCGGCAAGTCGGTGCTGCACGATAAGCCCATCTACATGGAAGCCGAGCGCGACGGCGTCGCCATGGAGCTGGCCATGCAATACAACGACGGCTACTCCGAGACCGTCTTCAGCTTCGCCAACAACATCAACACCGTCGATGGCGGCACGCACCTCTCCGGCTTCCGCACCTCACTCACCCGCACCATCAATTACGCTGGGCAGCAACTCGGCCTGTTCAAGGACGTAAAAGAAAACCTGACCGGTGACGACGTGCGCGAAGGCCTGGTCGCCGTGGTCAGCGTGAAGCTCTCGCAGCCGCAGTTTGAAGGACAGACCAAGGGCAAGCTCAACTCCGATATCGCCGGTGTGGTGCAGGCATTCGTCAACGAGCGCCTGGGCGCCTTCTTCGAGCAGAATCCCACCGTCGCGCGCAAGATCATCAACAAGGCGATTGAAGCCGCACGTGCGCGTGAAGCCGCACGCAAGGCCCGCGATCTCACGCGACGCAAGGGCGCGCTCGATGGTGGCGGACTTCCCGGCAAGCTCGCCGACTGCTCCGAGCGTGATCCTATGCGTTGCGAGCTGTATCTGGTCGAGGGTGAATCCGCAGGCGGCACCGCCAAGCAGGGACGCGATCGCCGCACCCAGGCCATCCTGCCGCTCAAGGGCAAGATCCTGAACGTGGAGAAAGCGCGTTACGACAAGATGCTCGGCCACGAAGAAATCCGCGCCATGATCACCGCGCTCGGCACCGGCATCGGTAAAGACGATTTCGATACCTCGAAGCTGCGCTACGGCAAAGTCATTTTGATGACAGACGCCGACGTCGACGGATCGCACATCCGCACCCTGCTGCTCACCTTCTTCTTCCGCCACATGCAGGAGCTGATCAAGCGCGGCCACGTCTTCATCGCGCAGCCGCCGCTCTACAAGATTAAGAAGGGCAAGAGCGAGCAATACATCAAGAACGACAACGAATTCGTGAAGGTCATGGTGAAGCGCGCCTCGGACGGCATCGTAGTGCGCTACGGCGAAGGCGCCGCCAAGCTCGAAGGCGCGCCGCTCGCCAAGTTCATGACCACGCTCAACGACTACCTCGGCTTCTTCGACAAGGTGAACAAACGCATCCGCGACGAGAAGGTCACCGAGCTGCTGCCCAGGCTCGGACTCTCGCAGCGCTCCGACTTTGAAGGCGACAAGAAGAATCCGCCGGCGAAGATCACCAAGCTGGAAAAAGCTTTGAAGACGCTGGCGAAGTCGAACGGAGTGAAAGAAGTGAACCTCGACTTCGATGACGAGCACGAGCTCTGGCAGGTGCGCTACACCGACTCGCAGGGCGCCGAGCGCAAGATCAACTGGCAGCTGGCCTCCGCGCCTGAGTATCGCCAGATGATCTCCAAGTACAAGCAGATCGAGCCCTACATGGAGCCACCATTCGTCATCGAGGCCATCGCCGCTCCGGTCGTGGAGGAATCAACCGAACCCGAAGGCCAAGATAAAGAAAAGGCCGAGAAGAAAACAAAGGCCGCGCCGAAGGCCAAGAAGAAGGTCGAAGTGGAAGCGGTGGAAAAACAATCTGCCAAGGAACTCTTCGACCACGTTCTCGGGGAGGGCCGCAAGGAATATTCCGTGCAGCGCTATAAAGGACTGGGCGAGATGACCGCCGAGCAGCTTTGGGAGACCACCATGGACCCCGAGCGCCGCACCCTTCTCGAAGTCAAGGTGGAAGACATCGCCGAGTGCGAGGCCATCTTCACCACGCTGATGGGCGAAGACGTCGAGGCCCGCCGCAAGTTCATCGAAGAGAACGCCCTCGACGTAAAGAACCTGGATATCTAAATGTCTTTGATACGAAATGTCATGCTCGTGGCGCTCGTAGTGGTTCCGTTTGCTACGGCACAGGAGAAGGACAAATCTCCCTGTGCTGTTGCACCAGCTCCAGCTTCGACGACTGCCAAGCAGGCCCGGGACCTCTCTGATGCTGCGCTTCAAGGCTGTCAAAAGGCCGGCGATTGCCATTGGGATGCTGCGAAGGGCTGTCTTTGCGTGATTGTTGTCGATGGAGACGGAAGCAATGTCTTGCGCATCGACACTCAATCGAGCGCAGTGCAAAAGAACACAGCCGATTATGAATATGAGCGTTTGCCAGTGGAGCGAAGCATCGGCGGCATCCTGTCATTGCCCTAGTTAGCCCCCAACGTTCTCCACTTTTCCGGATGCGC
>Ga0137403_10007681_pt1 | contig 12141 bp, 12 predicted proteins | sample CZOMad2_1_16fung_FD_122057 | JGI IMG/M metagenome (GOLD analysis project Ga0137403, IMG submission 122057) | Vadose zone soil fungal communities from Angelo Coast Range Reserve, California, USA - CZOMad2_1_16fungal (Hybrid Assembly) | ecosystem: Environmental > Terrestrial > Soil > Vadose zone...
GATGGCGCACGATCTCGCAACTCTGGAGCAGGGAATCGAGGAGCTCAAGACCAGACAGGAACAAATGGCCCGGGACAATGCCAACGCCGTCGAGCAGCTCAAGGCGAGCCAAGACCAAATGGCGCGTGTCATTGCCAAGGCCTCCGACGCCAATACTTCCCAGGCCAATGCTTCCGGACAAAATGTTCGGCCCAAGGTATCGGCGCCTCCGCCGCGGCAGACGGCCAACTCGACGCGCGGGCCGGTGCCAACTCGCCCATCGCCGCGCGCGACAGCGCGGCCGTAAGCTATAACGCAGCCGCGGTGAGAGAATGCGCTAGCGCACAGGCATCGGCGGCCGCGGCGACGATGACACCTGCGGCCCTTCGGTTCGCGCTGACGGTAACGCATTCACGGTAATCTGAGACTCGTGATCGAGCCTTAGTGCTACTTTGCGTAAAGGCAAGTTCTCCGTCTTGTGCGGTGCAAGAGCATGCCAGACCAACCAAAGACGCTGCGCATCTTGACCGAGAGAGGCCCGCTCATTGCGCTGGCCGTCGCCGCGGGGATGGTGCTCGGCATTGTTGGACCGAGCTCGGCGCAGTTCTTCAATTTCGGCGGATATCAGCAACGGCAGCCACAACGCGGGTTCGGCGGATTCGGTGGCGGCTGGTTTGGCAACGACACGTATGAGCCGTCCCAGCAGCACGCGCCGCAGCCTCGTTGGCGGCAAACGCCTGTGCGCGAAGACTTTTCGAAGGCGCCGCCGCCGGAGAAGCGCGACACTGTACCGGAGCGCCGCATCCTTGTGCTCGGTGATGCCATGGCGGACTGGCTCGCTTATGGCCTTGAGGACGCCTATGCCGAACAGCCCGACATGGGCGTGATCCGCAAGGCCAAGACCGTCTCGGGCCTGATCCGGTATCAGCCCAAGGGCGATCCGGCCGACTGGGCCGCGGCGGCCAAGGGCATCCTTGCGACCGAAAAGCCGGACGCCATTGTCGTGATGCTCGGGCTTGATGATCGTGTCGCGATCCGCGAGCCGCCGCCCGATAAATCCGACAACAAATCTTCAGACAAGAAGAGCGACAAGACGGACGCCAAGGCCAAACCCGACGGCAGGCCTTCCGGAGCAAGATCCGCGGCAAAGCCCGATACGGCAGGAAAGCCGGATGACAAGCCGGCGGATTTCGAATTGTCGCCGGACGATGCCGCCGATAGCACCGGTGCGCCGCCGGCCACAGCACCGGAAAAAATCGCCCGCTCACCGAATGGCCTCTATGAGTTTCGGGAGGAACGCTGGGTCGAGCTCTACACGAAGAAGATCGAAGAGATGATCGGCGTACTGAAGTCCAAGGGCGTGCCGGTGCTGTGGGTCGGCCTGCCGGTCGTTCGCGGGCCCAAGGCGACCGCCGACACGCTGTTCTTGGATTCGCTCTATCGCGATATGTCCGGCAAGGCCGGCATCACCTATGTCGATGTGTGGGACGGCTTTGTCGATGAGGCCGGCCACTTTCTGCAGAAGGGGCCGGACTTCGAAGGCCAGCCCCGCAAGCTGCGTTCCGATGACGGCGTCTATTTCACCAAGGCCGGCGCGCGCAAGCTTGCACACTATGTCGAGCGCGAGATCACGCGCCTCTTGGCGGCGCGCTCCGCACCGATCGCCTTGCCCACCGAACCGGCGATTCCCGATGCCGCTGCGCCGCCGGGTCAGCCGGCGCCGCGTCCGCTGGCCGGACCGATCCTTCCCCTGACCGCCTCCTCCGTCGGTACCGATCAATTGCTCGGCGGTCCGGGAGTGGGCCACGTCGCAATTGATGCGCTGGCAGCACGGGTCTTGGTCAAAGGTGAGCCCTTGTCGGCGCCGGCTGGTCGCGCCGATGATTTTACCTGGCCGCGTCGCGACATCGAACGCGAACGGGCCAAGGGTGAGACGCCAACAGCATGGGCGTCGCCCGATAGCAACGCCCGGTTAAGGACGCCGGTAGCATCGCCAAAGTCGAAAAAGCATCGCCGCCAAAGTTGAGACGGGGGCCATCTTTTGACGGTTTCCATAGGGACCGGCCGGAAACCCGCTTTGGCGCGCAGCGGCCAATGTAACAAGAATAGATCAGACACGGACAATTCAGACATCACCGCACGATCAAGCCGATCCGTTCGCTGCGAAACCTCGCCTCGTCGCCGGCCGCATCGGGTCCGATCGAAAAATAGATCATCCCTGCACGGCCGATGATGTTTTCCAACGGCACATAGCCCATCGACGAAAGCACGCGGCTGTCCACCGAATTGTCGCGGTTGTCGCCGAGCATGAAGACGTGGCCGCTCGGCACGGTGTAGACGCTGGTGTTGTCGTAGAGTCCGTTGTCAACGCAATCGAGCGTCTCATGGCTGACGCCGTTCGGAAGGGTTTCGCGCCACCGCCTCGTCCCGGTCGCCCCACGAGGCCCACACGGTTCTTCGCCGATGAAATCAGGCAACCGCTCGCGCGCGACCGGAACATCGTTGATATGAAGCAGCCCCTTTTTCATCTGAATGCGGTCGTCCGGCAATCCCACCACGCGCTTGATATAGACGGTCGAATTGTCCTTCGGCGAGTAGAACGCGACGACATCGCCGCGGGCCGGCTCGGAGCCCCATATCCGTCCCGATGACGGCGGCGAGAACGGCCATGTGTAGCGGCTATAGCCATAGGCGTATTTCGAGACGAAGAAATAGTCGCCAATCAGGAACGTCGGGATCATCGACCCCGCCGGAACATTGAAGGGCTGAAACAAAAACGAACGGACCACCAGCGGCAGCGAAAACACGAGAGTCATCAGGACAAAGCTGAGCGCGAGGAACACCCCGGTCACCCATGGCGATTCCGATGATCTGGCGGCCTGAACTTGCGTCATGACGTCGTCCCCCACACGCGGCCCTGCCAAAATGAGCGAAGACCGAACCAAGCGCAATCCCGCGTCACGCGAGCAGCGCCCGGCCTCCTCCCCCGTAACGGCTCTTCGTGATCTCGAAGATGAAATACTTGGCCGCGCCGCTCAGCTCCCGGGTCAACAGCCCTTCGCGCTTGACGCCGCCGATCTTGGTCATCGCACCCTGCGAGCGCCAATTGTGCTCGCCGACCCAGAAGATCGCGGTGTCGGCGAAGGTGAAGGCGTGGTCGAGCATCAGGCGCTTGACCTCGCGGTTGGCCGCGCCGCCCCAGTGACTGCGGGCGATGAATGTCCAGCCGATCTCGATTTCGCCGCGATCGGGCGCGTAGCCGTAGTAACGGCTTGAGCCGATCAGCCGGCCAGCCGCGCGATCGACGAACACAAAGCCCATTTTCGAATTGACCGCGCCGTCGAAGAATTTGCGAAAGCCTGCTTCGGTGTAGCGATCCGGCACCGGATGGACTTCCCAGATCTTGGGATCGGAACCGGCGGCGAACAATTCCGGCCAATCGTCTGTCGAGATGGGTCTGACGGTGATGCTGGGGCCGACGAGTATCGGCTGAAAATCAGGCTGGGACATGCAAGGAATATATCGTCATCATGCAACGATCGGAAGTCGAAACGACGAACGCCTGCTTACAGGCGGGTGCTTCTTGTCATGCAGCGTCCGTTGGAATCGCCGTTGGCAAAGACCCATGGACACTAAGGCTCGCTCGAAAAAATCTAATTTTCCAAATTATTCACCACCGTAAGTCAAAATATAACACAATACTATCATTCCATAGCCGCCGCCTCAAAAGCGGTTATGAAATGCAAACTAGAACCGAACTTTAGCTTCGCGGCGGACTCGAATTTCGACCCAGCGAGAGACGGCCAAGCATCGCGCTACTAACCTATTAAATTATTCGATATCGAGTGCACTTTCGTTACCAGCTGTCCTCCCTGCATCGACGGCTCGGATACGCTCCTCGCCGTTGCGATGGCGGCCCAATGCAAAATGAAGGGCCGTCCGTGGGCCGAAGCAGTTACAGTTTCGAAAAATCCTGAAAGCAGTCGCGCAGCCAGTCGATCACGACGCGCGCGGCGGGATCGCGCTTCAAATGGGTCTGCACCAACAGCCACACATCGCGCCGCCGCGGCAGCAGCGTCGCACGCAGGCGCCGGTCGGCGAGCAGATCGGCGCAGAGATAGTCGGGCAGGACGCCGATGGCCTCATGGGAGCTGATCAGCGTTCTGACGACGCGGATATTGTCGGCGATGCAGCGCGAGCGCGGCTGCAATCCCCTCGCCTTCAGGAATTGCGTCTCCGGAATCGGACCAAGCTCCTCCGGATAGGAACAGATCACGGGGTCGGCGCCGCTCTCGCCGGCCGGCTCAAACAGATACAGCCTGAACTCGCCAAGCTTGGTGATGGTGAAGTCGCCTTTGTCCGGCTTGCGCAGACGAATGGCGAGGTCCGCCTGCCAGCGCGAGAACGTCACGTTCTCGCTGGAGGTCAGGAATTGCACGGAGAGGCCCGGGTTTGCGATCAACAGCCGGCTCGCGCGCGGCGACAGGATTTCTTCGGCGACCGCATTGGTGGAGGCGATCCGAAACCGGCCGGTCAAGCCGGCGAAGCGCTCTGCGACCCGTCCGATCGCGGCGACGTGGTTCGCCATCGCCTGGACATGCGCGAGCACCGCCTCGCACTGCGCGGTCGGCTTGCGCACGCCATCGATGGCCTCGAACAGCCTGGCGCCGAGGGCGCGCTCGATGCGCGCCAGGCGGCGTCCCACCGTGGTCTCGTCGACGCGCAGGCGTGCACCGGCGCCGGCATAGGTGCCGGCGTCCCGCACGGCGGCGACGATGCGCAGATCGTCCCAGTTCATGGTCCTCGCGTAGCACGGCCAGCGGCTGGCCTGCAATCATGCAGCCCGCCGCTGCAACTTTCCTGCGACGAAGCAGGCGCCGATGTCGCTATCGTCTCGGCGGAAAATCCGATTTTGGAGCCCGTCATGCTGCAGCTCTATTTCTGGCCGATGGCCTGCTCGCTCGCCAGCCGCATCGCGCTGATGGAGGCCGGCATCGAGGCGCGCTATCACCTCGTGGATATCTGGACCAAGACGGTCGTCGACGACGGCAGCGACTTCCGCGCGATCTCGTCCAAGGGCGCGGTGCCGGTGCTGACGATGGAGAATGGCGAGCGGCTGACGGAGAATGCGGCCGTGCTGCAATATATCGCCGACCTCAAGCCGGAGCTTGGGCTCGCGCCGCCGCCCGGTCATCCCGACCGCTATCGGTTGCAGGAGTGGCTCAGTTTCGTCGGCAGCGAGATCCACAAGGCCTTTCTGTTTCCGACCTTCTGGTACAAGGACGACGCCGCGAAGGCGTGTGCGCGGGAGCGGATCGGCGGAAGCGTCTCGGTTGCCGCCGAACATCTCAACGACCGGCCCTATCTCGTCGGCGAACGTTTCACGGTGGCGGACGCCCATCTCACCTGGTCGCTGCTGCTGCTCGGCCGCGGCGGCGTCGACATCGCGGGTTGGCCGTCATTGACCGGCTATCTCGCACGCATGCGCGAGCGGGAGCGGGTCAAGGCCGCGATCGAACACGAGATGCAGCTATGGAAGACGATGAAGGCCTAAAGGCCGCTTGCGGCTGACAGGATCCCGTCAGCCGATCCGTCGCGAAATCTCGTCACGAAATCTTGGCGACGACCGCGAGCTTCTTGATGCCCTGATTCTGGTAGGCGTTCAGGAACGCGTTGTAGTCCTTGAACGACACGCAGCCGTTGGAATCGCCGTTCGGGCCAAGCATGTAGGTATGCGCCAACAGCCCGCTGCGGCCATAGATCGCCTCCTCGCCGCCGATCGGATTGAGCCGCAGCGCCGGCACGCCGTGGAACAGCGCCTCGCGCGGCTTCAGCTCATAGATATGCGGCGGCGTCACGCCGCGCATCCGGACGCGCGCGGAACGGGGATCGTCGAGTTCGGAGCCGAGGCCGGAATGCGCCTCCAGCTTGGTGCCGTCAGGCAGATACACCATGTGCGCGGAGATATCGTAGACCGCGGTGTCGCGCTCATACGGCGCGGAGCCGCCGAGCGCGGGATTTGGATTTTGTCCAATGCTCGCCGTGACGCTGGCGTCGGCGGAGGCATAGGACAACAGCGTGCCCGAAGATGACGGCTTGCCCCATAGCTTCTCGGTCATCGCCTGCCGGTCGCTCAAGGTGATCGACATCATGGCGGCCTTGGCGCGCTGCGCCATGTCGCCGAGCGACAGGCCCGTCGACTTGGCGGGCTTGCTCTCCACCGGCGCGGGCGCCGGAGGCGGCGGCGGCACATTCATCGCGACCTTGACGGGCGCAGCCTCCTTCGGCTTTGGCGCTTCGGCAACCTTCGGCGCAGGTGTGGCCTTTGACGCTTCCGCGAGCTTGGGCGCTTCCGCGGGCTTGGGCGCTTCCGCAAGCTTCGGCGGCTGCGGAACGGGTGCGACCTCGGCCGCTTTCGACGCCACGCCTTGCGGCTGCGCCGCGGCGAAGCGGTCGTTGAACATCATCGGCGAGATGGATGCGACTGTCGCAGGCTTTGCGCTCGGGGCCGGCTCAAGGAACGCCGCGAAGGCCTCGTTGACGGCCTCGCCAGCATTGCGTGTGGCAATCCTGGGCGGCAGGCGAACGATCGGCTCGTCATAGCCGGCGCCTCCCAGGGTCGGATAGACGTTCGCCGCGAAGATATTGGTATAGACGACAAAGCCGCAGCCTGCGATCAGGCAAGCAACAGCCGCCCCGCCGAGGCGACGGATCAAGACGGATTTCCGGGAAGGTCTCTTGCGGTATCGCCCCGCCGACACAACTCTACTCGTACTCATCCACTAGCGCCCAAGACGGTTCCAATTCTTCCTCTCGATGCTGCGCGGAGTGAAATCCCCAGCGGTGCGTCTCGCAGAGGCTCGGAGCGTCATTAAGGCGACTTTTAGTTAAATGCGGATTAAGTCCGGGCGGAACTTGGGCGGCGGGTTTTTTGACCCATTTCGGGACAAAATCCCCGTATTTTCCACAGCTTATGACGACGGGACGTGCAGCGAGACAGGTTAGTACGCCAGACTCGGATACCAGTCCCTGCCGCGGCCTTCAGGCGTGGTGTCCAGGATGGCCCAGAGCGGATCCAGATCCGGCGCTCCGCGGGGATCCTGGCCGGGATCAACGGTCGCAGATCCCATCTCACTCGACCAGAAATGGCGAATCAGGCCATCGCGGCGGCTGAAGACCGTGTAGCCCGGCATATCGGCATCGTCCTTGCTGACATAGTCGCGGGTATAGTCGCCGGAAACATCCGAATAGATCCTGTGCCGGGTCCAGCCGCGCTCGCGCTTCGCGGCGATCAATCGCGCAATCGGCGAACGCGCCATGAAGACGAAGGCGATGCGCCGTTCCACGTCAGGCAGCTTCGCCTCCCATGTTCCCATGAATGAGGTGCACATCGGGCACGGCTTCTCGCGCTGCGGGCCGAACATGTAGCTGTAGACGACGAGCGTCTGCTTGTCGCCGAACAGGTCGGCCAACGACGCCTTGCCGTCCTCGCCCTCGAACACATAAGTCTTCGTCACCTCGCCGCCCGGCGGCAGCCGGCGGCGCTGTTCGGCGACACGCTCGATATGGCGGCGAAGCTCGATCTCCTCCGCCAGCAGCGCCTCGCGCGCGCGGCGATATTCGGCGCTTTCGTTGGGATGGCGAACGCCGCTGGCGCGGGCAAGCTCGATTGCCGGCTTCAGGCTGGAACTGGTCATGGCTGCACCTCGTTCTCTGGGGATCGACTACAAGACGTTCCGGGCGAATCCGATCCGACATGGGTTTGCAAAATCCTCAGCTCGCAAAATCCTCGGTTCCGGATCCGCACCGAGCAGCATCCGGCCGTCGCCCTGCTCGGCCGTTCCGCGCCCCTTAGAGCGTTTTCGAGCGAAGTGGATACCGGTTCGCGTGAAGAAAACGCGTCAAAACAATAATGTAGAGCCTTGGTTCTGATTCAATCAGAACCAAAAAGGCTCTAGGGCAGCAGCTCCGGCGGCGGCGTCCGGTCGAGCACCTCGCCCTTCGGATCCTGCAGCAGATTGAGCGCATAGGTCTCGATGACCAGCGGACCGCGCTTGCGCTGCAGCTCGGCGACCTCTTCGACGCGCGCGAAGGTGTCATTCAGATAAGGCCGCCCGCCGGGCCGCGCCTCGTCGACGAACAGCAGCGGGCCGGCAAGCGCGGCCTGATCGGGTTCGGGCATGTTGACCCAGCGGATGCGCTGCGTCGGCTGGATGACGCAGGTCCCGCGCGGCAGGTAGAAGGCGAGCCAGCCGGTGGTGCCGTAGTCCGGCGCCAAGACGCAGGTCGCGCCGACGCGCGCGCGAACCGCCTCGATGCGGCCGGCCAGGTCGCGCCAGCCGACGCCGACGCTACGCACGGTGGCATCGCGCCGATAGGCGGAGAGCATGCCGGTATTGGCCTGCACGATCAGAAGCGCGAACATCAGCACGCCGACCGGCCCGGCCCAGTTCAGGCAGAATTCGGCGAGACGCTGCGCGCGCGGCTGCCATGGCACGAGATGAGCGGCGACGGCGGCTGCGACCGCAAGCGCCGGATAGACCGGCGCGAACCAGTTCGCCTCGACGCGCGCGTGCAGCGAATGCCAGACGAAATAGGCGACGATGGTCCAGAACAGCGCGCTGATCAGCACCCGCGCCTGCCGCTCGCCGACGCTGCGCCAGGCCAGCGCGTGCAGCCCCATCGCGCCGAGCATGAACACCAGGGGCGTCGCAAAAGCGATCTGGGTCGGAACCAGTTCGGCGATGAAGGCCGGGCGGAAATCCTCGATCCGCGCGCGCCCGATCTGCTTGACGAAGGACACCCATTGATGGTCGGCGTTCCAGAGGATGACGGGCGTAAAGATCGCGAGCGCTGCGAGCCCGCCGAGATACGGCCATGGCGTGATCAGCCAATGCCGCTGTTTCGGCATCGCCACGAGCCAGATCAGGATCGCGGCGCCGAAGAAGAATGCGGTGTATTTCGACAACAGCGCGGCGCCCACGGCCGCGCCCACGGCAAGCCACCACGCCCCTCGCCCGGTCTCGAGCACCTTTGCGAGACAAAACAGCACGAAGCTTGAGGCAACGAGAAGCGGCGCATCCGGCGTGACGATCAAGGTGCCGACCGCCGCCATCAGCGTGGCGTTGAGCAGGATCGCGGCACTCGCCGCCACGCGCACGTCCGCGAACAGGATCTCGGCCGCGCGATAGACCGCAAAACTCATCGGCAGCGCCAGCAGGATCGAGACCAGCCGGACGCCCAACTCGGTATCGCCGGCGATCATGGTCCCCGCACGGATCACCAGCGCGACCATCGGCGGGTGGTCGTAATAGCCGCCGGCCAGATGCTTCGACCACATCCAGTAATAGGCTTCGTCGAAGGTCAGCGGCGTCCAGGCGGCGGCGACCAGCCGCAGCGCCACCAACGCCAGGATCGCAAGGGACGTGTTGCGGACGAACCGCCCGTCGAACCCGCTCATCTCCGATTCATCGCTTGCGCCAGACGAACAGTCCGGACATCGCGTAGTTCCACACCACGCCCATCAGCGCGCCGGCCGCGCCCGCAAGCCACCAGATCGGCTCCTGGTCGTAGACCGAAAACGCCACGCCGACATTGGCGAACAGACCGACGCTGCAGACGAGGTAGAACGCCAACAGGCCGCGCAGGATCGCAAATCCCTTCAGCCGCTGGTCGCGATAGGTGAGGAAATTGTTCAGGATGAAATTGGAGGTCATGGCGACGAATGCGCCGGCCGCCTGGGCTTCCGGAAACGGGAAGTCCAAAACCTGGAGCGCCACGAACAGCGTGCCGAGATGCACGAACAGGCCGATGCCGCCGACCATCGCAAACATGAGAAAGCGCAGCGATATCACGTCGTGGGTGAATTTCGCGAGCACGAGCCCGAGGAAATCCAGCGCCACCATGGAATCGAGCTTGCTTTCGCCGTGCAGCCGCGTGCCGAAGGTGAAGGGTACCTCGACCGTGCGCAGTTCGCCATGCGCCGTCGCGATGATGTCGAGCAGGATCTTGAAACCCTGGGTGGACAACTGCGGCGCCAATTGCTCGAAGCGGTCGCGGCGGATCATGAAGAAGCCGCTCATGGGATCGGCCACCCGCACGCCCAGCACGCGCTTGGCGACTTCGGTGGCGAGCGCGCTGGCGCCGGCCCGCTGCCGGTTGAAGCTGTCGGCGCTGCCGCCCTCGACATAACGGCTGCCGATCACGAGTTCGGCCTCGCCACCCTGCAACAACGCCAGCATTTTCGGCAGCTGCGTCTCGTCGTGCTGCAGGTCGGCGTCCATCACCGCCGCGTACGGCGCGCTCGACGCCAAAATACCCTCGATGCAGGCCCCGGACAGGCCGCGCCGCCCGATCCGGCGGACGCAGCGGACGCGGCTGTCGCGCCGCGCCAGCGCCCGCACCACGTCCCAGGTCCCGTCGGGCGAATTGTCGTCGACGAACACCACTTCCCAGGCAATGTCTCTCAACGTTGCCTCCAGCTTTCGGTAAAGCGTGGTGACGTTGTCGCGTTCGTTGAAGGTGGGGACGACGACCGAAAGGATCGGCAAACCCACGGCTTGCGGCGGGTTTTCGGGGCCCGGTCTGATGGCTTCGTTCATGCGGGAAGCGTATATCCGCCGAGTCAGCCGCTGCCAAGCCGCACATCCTGCCCCGAGCAACGCAAAAAACGCTCGAAACGGGGTGCTAAAATGCCAACGACCACGAACAACAGGCGCGCGTACATCCGGCGCAGCCTACCATTGCGTGGTCGTCCCAGCGCCGGAGCTTTTAAGCATCGACGTCGCCGTTACAAGCTACATAGGAACTCGCCGGACGATCCGCAAGGGGAAATCCGCTAGGGGTCTCCGACCGTCGCTCCGTCGTTGCTAATTCGGCACTTCCCGGATCACCGGGCCCCGCGGGGCGGGCGCGGCCGGCATCGGCGGCGTCGGCTGCGCGACAGCCGCCGGCCTTGGCGGCTTGCCGAACTGCCCGAGCGGACCGTACAGCACCGCCATCCCGAGCACAGCCGCCGCCACGATCCAGCCCAAGATACCCGCGACCGACTCCGACGTCATACTCGTTACTCGCACTTTGATTGTCCCGTCCGATGGATATCACGGAAAATCCGGCGGCGGGAATAGGCTACGTGCGACGAAAGCGCTCCCCCTCAACGCGTCCAGAGGTAGAGCGCGTCCGGCTCCCTTTCCTCGTTTCCCGATCCATCCGTCTCCCGCACCAGTGCAAAGCCGCGCGCTTCGTAGAAGCGGCTTAGCGTCGGCAACGCCCGATCGAACGCGCTGCGATGCACCCGCGCCGCCGCGTCCATGTCCGCAAGGTCAAGGCACCTCAGCATGCGCGGGGAATCGTCAGTTCGGCGCGGCCTTGTGCCGGATGAACGCGGTCACGATGTCCTTTTGCGCAAGCTCGATGGCGCGGTTGGCGGTTGAGAGGTGGGCGCCCGAATCGGCGTCCGGGTGTTGCATCGAGAGATAATCCATCAACGTCACCCGGAAGTTCTGCCGCTCGGAGGGACAGGCGGCGGCGATATCGGCCGTGAAATCCTGCGACGACATGGTCTTGATGTGGTCGGGCGAATATTCCCGCGCGAGGCAGTTCCAATAGCTGTCGCGCCCCTGCAACGCCTGACGGTGGGCTTCCTCGACCTCGTCGGCAAGTGCACTTGAGGCCAGTGCGCTTGAGGCCAATGTCGCGAGCGCGAGAGCAAGTAGAGTCCGCATCCTGTTCTCCTTTTTTTGGCATCTTAGCCCGAACATGAAAGCGGAGTAAGGCTCTCGCGCGTCAGGGAACAGACCTGCAAACGCTGTGTTCGACCCGGCCGGCGATCTGGCTAATCACAACCGGTTTGACTAGTCTCCGCCCGGAACGCACGCTTGCCCGCCGGAAAGAGATCCCCTGTGACCAAAGCTCCGACATCCGCCAAAAAATCGGGCCACGTCTATATCGGCGTCGGCGGCTGGACCTTCGCGCCGTGGCGCGGCGGGGTGTTCTATCCAGAGAAACTCACGCAGGCAAAGGAACTGCAATACGCCGCCTCCAAGCTGACCTCGATCGAGATCAACGGCACCTATTACGGCTCGCAGAAGCCCGAGAGCTTCCGCAAATGGGCGCGCGAGGTGCCGGACGGATTCGTGTTCTCGCGCAAGGGCTCGAGCTTTA
>Ga0137403_10007682_pt1 | contig 12141 bp, 11 predicted proteins | sample CZOMad2_1_16fung_FD_122057 | JGI IMG/M metagenome (GOLD analysis project Ga0137403, IMG submission 122057) | Vadose zone soil fungal communities from Angelo Coast Range Reserve, California, USA - CZOMad2_1_16fungal (Hybrid Assembly) | ecosystem: Environmental > Terrestrial > Soil > Vadose zone...
CTTTATCAAGTCATCCGCGAAGAAATCATCATCGACGTCGTAGCCGTTGGGCATCGGAAAGATGTGTATGAGGAATAGGGGATAAGGACGGGCTTTGCGCCTGCGGGCGGAACAGGGCGTGGTTTTCAGGCATTGCGGATAACGGGCAGCGTTGGGGGAAAGGAGAAGGTTAGGGGGGTGTGGAGTAAAATATACAGAGGCTTAGCAGCAGCATCCCCACGTTCTGAAGCCACAGCGTTGACGCCTCCGGGGGCAGGTCCAGTCCCGAACACAGGGCGCTCATGAAGAACCCCGTCATATGTGGCCGGGCCGCCCAACCTGATACGAAGGGCACCAGCCATCGCCGCCTCTGGCCAACCGGCGTTCGGCGAGGCGTGCTTGGCGGCATCGCTGAGCATCACACCGAATCCGCGGAGGCCCGCCAGAACCAACAGCACACCCGCAAGCCGCGCGGGCACGAGATTGACGACATCGTCAACGCGCGCTGCAGTCCAGCCAAACGCACGCCAGCGCTCCTCTTTATGCCCGATGAGGCTGTCAGCAGTATTAATGATCTTATACGCGAACAACCCAGGGAGCCCCGCGACCAAGAACCAAAACGCAGGCGCCACGATGCCATCGTTGAAGCTTTCCGCAAGGCTCTCCAGAGCCGCAGCAGAGACACCTGTTGCGTCAAGCTGGCGCGTGTCGCGACCAACGATGAGCGACACGCGCTCACGAGACGCTGACAAGTCCCCGGCCCGCAGCGACCTGAGCACATTGTTGACGTGCTCAAACAAGCTACGCTGCGCGAGCCCAATGGTGCCCACCAAGGCGATGATCACCACTGCGCCGAGACGGACCATCCAGGCAACACCGCTTGCGCCGCCCGCACCAGCCGCGGTGTCACCCGGCGCGCTTACGGCCTCAACCAAGCGCCCCACACTCCATTGCACCCCCACCCCCGCAAGCACGCCCACCCCCCCAACCAGCACTACAGCCACAAACCCCAACAGCCGCCGCCGGCCAAACGAGTACCCCGGCTTGTTCCACCGCCGCTCGAGCGCGCTGATGGCGCTCCCAGCCAACACCACCGGATGCGGAATGCGCGCATGCAACGCCGCCGGATAACCAACAGCCGCCTCCAACACCAAAGAGGCAAGCACAATCCAAGGCTCAACCACGGCGCATCACACTGCCCGCATCAGCGGCGCCGCAGCCACAGCCGCTTCCGCCAGCGCATCCGCTGGCACGACCGCCAGCACATCCGCCGGTACGTCCCCCGGCCCATCACTCGGCACAGCGCCGCCGACGCCGCGGCGTGCCCGTCCAACACGCATCGCCGCCCCGTGCACAACGCGATCGCTCGCCGGCGTGCCCGGCGCCATCAGGGCGCCCGTCACAAACCCACCAGCGCATCACCCAACCGACGCCACTCCTGCGTCGTGCCCGGTAATCCGAACCGCAGCAAAGAGTGGTCATGTTGAAACGGCCGTGTCAATATCCCAGCCGCCGCAAGGCGCTCAAACCGCACCGGCGAATCCTCGGCCCGCACGAGCCGATACAACGACGTCCCTCCCACAACCTCAAACCCATGCCGGCCAAGCAACCCATCGAGCCGGCGCGCCGACCTCGCAAGCTGCATACGTGTCCGCTCCGCCCACCCTCGGTCAGCATAGGCAGCCAGCCCCGCGGCCATGGCGTCAACGGACACCGGCCAATCACCGATCACACTGCGAATACGCGCCAGCAACCCAGGAGCCCCCACGACGAACCCCAACCGGAGCCCCGCAAGCCCATAGAACTTGCCAAACGAACGCAGCACCACGAGGTGCGGCGCCTCGTCGCCACCGGCGATGTCCGCAACACTCGCCTCCGGAGTCACCTCCGCGAAAGCTTCATCGACAACCAACACACCACCCCGCGCACCTGCCGCATCGTGCAGATATCGCAGCCGCTCGCGGCTCACTATGCGCCCGTCGGGATTGTTTGGATTCACTACGACCAGTGCCGTCCGATCGGCAATGGACTCCTCCAGCTGCGAGTCCGGAACCACTCGCGCCGGCACCCCGGCGCGCTCCCAGCCATCAGCATGCGACCCGTAAGTTGGCCCGGCAACCACGGCAGCCTGCAGTCCGAGGACGTACGGCAAAAGCCGCAACGCCGGCTCCGTACCCCCGGCCGCAACCACGCGCCGCGGATCACCAACGCCAAAAGCAGCAGCAGCCACCGCCTCGAGCCGGCTCAACTCGCCGGTGTCAGGCAGCCGGTTGAGTGTGACACCGCGCGCCCGTGGCGCGGGATACGACCTGGGATTGATGCCCGTGGACAAATCGACCCAGGGTTGCGGCGCGTGGGAATACGCGGCACGGGCGGCTCCGAGCCGCCCGCCGTGATGGGCGAAGCCTGCAGCAGAATTCATGTTGAAATAAAGTCACTCGCTGAGAAGGCGATGAATCAGTTGAATACACACCGAGCCCTCGCCAACAGCGGCGGCGACACGCTTGGCACTGCCGCAGCGTACATCGCCCACGGCAAAGATTCCCGGGATTGTAGTTTCAAGGTGCAAAGGTTGCCGCGACAAGGGCCACCCCTCCGGTACACCGTTCGCGACCTGCAGGTCCGGCCCGGTCCTCACAAACCCCTTGGCATCGAGTGCCACGCAGCCCTGCAGCCAATCGGTGTTGGGTACCGCGCCCGTCATGAGAAATACGTGACCAATGGCATGCGTCTGCGGTTTGCCGTCCGGACCCGTACGCCAGGTCACCCGCTCCAGGCGCCCGCTTCCCTGCAACGCGGTGATTTCCGTTCTGGCGTGCAGAGTGATGTTAGGTGTTTCCTCGATGCGGCGGATGAGATAGCGTGACATGGACTCGGCCAATCCATCCGAGCGCACGAGCAACTGCACGCGCCGGCCATTGCGTGACAGAAAGACCGCGGCCTGCCCCGCTGAGTTGCCACCGCCCACGACCACGACCTCATCGTCACCGCACAACTTCTTTTCAACAGCCGTCGCTGCGTAATAGACACCCACGCCGAGATAGTCAGTCAGGTTCTCTATCGCAAGCTTCCGATACTCTGCCCCGGACGCAATGATGACTGTCCGGCTTCTCACAACCTGTCCGTCAGACAACTCGACCCGAAACGGCGTGCAGTCACAGTTCAAACGAACCGCGCTCGTGGCAATGGCCACGTCGGCACCGAACTTCTGCGCCTGTACGAGCGCCCGCCCGGCCAATGCCAAGCCCGAGATCCCCGTGGGAAACCCCAGGTAGTTTTCGATCTTGGAGCTCGACCCTGCCTGCCCGCCCGGCGCGACCGTTTCGATCACGAGCACATCGAGCCCCTCCGAAGCGGCGTACACAGCGGCGGCCAGCCCCGAGGGCCCTGCTCCAATCACCACCACGTCGCGAACCTTCTCGGGGTCGAGCTGCGGATTCATGCCTAGACAGGCAGCCACCTCCGCATTGCTGGGATTCCTAAGGACCACCTGCCCGCGGCACAAAACGACGGGCAGGTCACCGGCACTAAGGTCGAAGCCCTCGAGAAAGGCCTTCGCGTCCTTATCGGTATCGACGTCCCGCAGCGCGAACGGGTACGTATTGCGCGTCAGGAACTGCACCAGTCGTACCGTGGCGGACGAATGCATGGAACCGACGAGAATGACGTCGCCCGCCTGATCGGCGGCAATGAGCCCCATGCGGCGCAGAATGAAGGCGCGCATGAAGATCTCCATGATCTCCGGATCGGTCTGCACGAGCGTGCGCAACTCGGATTCGCTGATCGCCAGGACCTCGCCGGCTTCGCACACCCGCACGCGGGTGAAGCCTCCAAGTCCGCGCAAGGTGCTCATCTCGCCGGTGAAATCTCCGGCCACCTCGATCGTGATGGGATCCTCGCCCTGCAGACCGGGGCGTACGATCTGCAAGGATCCCGACAGCACCACATACAGATCCCGGTGACCCTCGCCCGCCTCCGACAACACCTGTCCGGCCGTCGTGCGAATTGTCCGGCCATGGCGCTGCAGCCGGGCGATCTGCGGCGCCGTCAGCTTGGGAAACATCTGCTCGCGGCGGGACTCGTACAAGGTCGCCATGTTGCGCGCCTATTTTATTGGCCGATTTCAGGGGTCCTGGTCCATTCACGTGCCCATTTCACCTGTGATGGTGCACAGCCGCCTCGACCGCATCGAACAAGGCACGCATGCCGAAAGAGACGTCCTGCAGCCGGCCGTTGACGAAGAAACCCGGCGTGCCGCGGACTGCACTGCGGCGTCCACCCTCCATGTGCTCGCGAATCCTCTGCAGATAGACCTGGTCATCCGTCTCGGCCGTATAGCGCGCCATATCGAGCTGCAACTGCTCCGCGTAGGAGCGCAGTTGCTGCACCTTCAGGTGCTCCTGGTTGGCGAACAGCAGGTCGTGCATCTGCCAGAACTTCCCCTGGCCACCGGCGCATTCGGCGGCGTGCGCCGCGGCAAGCGCATGCGGATGGAGCTCCTCGAGGGGATAATGGCGGAAAACGGCACGGACGCGGCCGGCAAAGCGCTCGAGCAGGAGCTTGAGCGCCGGGGCGGCCTGCTTACAGGTGGGGCATTCGAAGTCGCCGTACTCCACAATCGTCACCGGCGCATGTGACGCACCGATGACATGATCAGCCGGCTCCACGGGAACGGCCAGATCGAACACGTGCTGTTGGTTCATATTCTTCTCTCAATATAGACAACTCGGCCACCGGTCAACTGGCCGGTTGGACGGTTGGTAGAACAGACAAAAACAGGCAGGTTGATACAAGAGGCGCCCGCCGGGAATTGTTTCCCTCACCGTCTCCGGTGGTACAGTGACCTTGCGACGCGCGTGCCTGCGCGCGCCTAACGGAACTGGGAGCTCGAGAACATGAACGCCCCTCAGAAGCGCACCATACTCCTTTCGATGTTGGCCCTGTTGGCACTCGAGAGTTGCGGCAAGGCTCCCCCGCCGCCGCCCGGCCCGCCCGAAGTGACGGTGGCCAAGGTCATCAGCAAGCGCATCAAGGATTGGGACGAGTATACGGGCCGGTTCCAGGCCGTAGACACCGTCGAGGTGCGGCCGCGGGCCTCCGGTTACGTGGACCAGGTGCTGTTCCACGAGGGCCAGGCCGTCAAGAAGGACGACGTGCTGCTGATCATCGATCCGCGTCCCTACCAGGCTGACTACGACCGCGCCAAGGCGGGCCTGGAGCTGGCGAAATCGCAGCACGAGCTGGCCAACCTCGAGGCCGCGCGCGTTCAGAAGCTCAAGGACTCAGGCGCCGTCTCGCGCGAGGAACTGGACGAACGGCTCAGCGTGCTCAATCAGCAGCAGGCGAGTGTCTCGGCAGCCAAGGCCGCGCTCGACAACGCCGCCCTCCTGCTGTCCTTCACCAGGGTCCGCTCTCCAATCGATGGACGCGCGAGCCGGGCGGAAGTGACACGGGGCAATCTGGTCACCGGAGGCAACAATGGCGGGACACTGTTGACGACCGTCGTCTCGGTGGATCCCATCTACGTGTACTTCGAAGGCGACGAGAACGCATACCTGCATTACAACCAGTTGGCTCGCGAGGGCCAGCGGCCGAGCTCGCGCGATGCCAAAAACCCCGTGCGCGTGGGTCTTTCCAACGAGGAGGGCTTCCCGCACGAAGGTTACATGGACTTCGTGGACAACCAGCTCGACATCCGCACCGGCACCATCCGTGCGCGAGCCGTACTCGAGAACAAGCAGAGCCTGTTCACGCCCGGCATGTTCGCGCGGGTGCAGCTGCTGGGAAGCGGCGAATACGATGCCATCCTGATCGAGGACCGCGCGGTCGGCACGGACCAGAGTCAGAGCTTCGTCCTGGTGCTCGGTGCTGACAACAAGGTCGAGTACCGCGTCATCCAACCCGGCCGGATCGTCGATGGCCTGCGTATCGTGCGCAAGGGTTTGAAGCCCGAGGATGTCGTGGTCGTCAGCGGCCTGCAGCGCGTGAAGCCGGGTGCCCAGGTCAAGCCGAACATGACCACCATGGGCGCCCCGGCAGCCGATGCGACCGCCACGGCCGCTGCCGCCACTCACTCGAACTGACCGGCCGCCATGAACATCTCATCCTTCTTCATCGACCGGCCGATCTTCGCCTCCGTGATGTCCATCCTGATCCTGACGGCAGGTATCGTGGCCATGCCGCTGCTGCCGATCAGCCAGTACCCGGACATCGTGCCGCCCACCGTGGTCATCAGCGGCACTTATCCGGGCGCCTCGCCGAAGACGATTGCGGAAACGGTCATTACACCGCTGGAGCAACAGATCAACGGCGTAGAGAACGCCATCTACACCAACTCATCGGCGACGCCCGACGGCAACTTCGCAATCACGGTCACCTTCAAGCTGGGGACCAATCTCGACACCGCGCAGGTGCAGACCCAGAACCGCGTGAGCCAGGCCGAGCCGCGGCTGCCGGAGGTCGTCCGCCAGATTGGTCTTGTGACGCAGAAGCGTTCACCCGATCTGACCATGGTCGTATTTCTGCGCTCCGAGGACGGACGCTACGACTCCCTGTATCTGCGCAACTATGCAGTCATCCAGGTCAGGGACGTGCTCGCACGTCTGCCCGGAATGGGCGACGTACGCGTATTTGGATCCGGCGACTACGCCATGCGCCTGTGGCTCGACCCCGGGAAGATCGCCTCGCGCAACATGACTGTGGATGAAGTGCTGAATGCAGTCAGGGAGCAGAACGTGCAGGTGGCCGCGGGCCAGATCGGGGGTCAGCCGGCGCTGCCGGGCACGGAATTCGAGTACATCGTCAATGCCCAGGGACGCCTGGAGACCGAAGCCGAGTTCAGCAACATCATCATCAAATCCGGCGCCGTGGGCGAGGTCGTCTACCTTCGTGACGTGGCGCGCGTGGAGCTGGGCCCCGAGTCGTACGCGCTGCGCAGCATGTTGGATGCGAAGCCGGCGGTCGGGATCCCGGTCTTCCAGCTCCCGGGTGCCAACGCCCTGGAGCTGTCCAATGAGGTCCGCAAGACGATGGCGGAATTGGCGAAGAGCTTCCCCGAGGGCGTGTCCTACGACATAGCCTACGACCCGACCGTGTTTGTACGCAGCTCCATCGAGGCCGTGGTGCACACGCTGTTCGAAGCGGTGATCCTCGTCGTGCTGGTCGTGGTCGTCTTCCTGCAGACATGGCGCGCCAGCGTCGTTCCACTCGTCGCGGTCCCCATCGCCATCGTCGGCGCGATGGCAGCCCTGCTGCTGCTGGGCTTCTCGATCAATTCACTGACCTTGTTTGGTCTCGTACTGGCGACGGGCATCGTCGTGGACGATGCCATCGTGGTCGTCGAGAACGTCGAGCGCAAGATCGAAGAAGGTTTGCAGCCGCGGCCAGCCGCACACGCCGCTATGGCCGAGGTAACCCGGCCCATCATCTCCATCATGCTCGTGCTGTGCTCGGTGTTCGTACCCGTCGCATTCCTGAGCGGTATCTCGGGCCAGTTCTACCGCCAGTTCGCGATCACGATCGCCGCTTCCACGATCATCTCGACATTCAACTCCCTGACCCTGTCACCCGCGCTCGCCGCCCTGCTCCTGCGGCCGCGGCATGAGAAGCCTGACGCGTTCCAACGTCTCATCGACCGGCTGCTCGGCATCCCGTTCGCCGGTTTCAACCGGGTGTTCGGCCGCCTGTCGAAGGATTACGGCCGGGTCGTGGAAGTCGCGAGCCGCCACCGGCGGCCGATTCTGCTCACCTTCGTGGTGCTGCTGGGCTGCACGTGGCTGATGTTCAGGATCGTGCCGGGTGGCTTCATCCCGGTGCAGGACAAGCAGTACCTGATCGGCGTGGTCCAGTTGCCCAATGCCGCATCACTCGACCGGACCGAGCGGGTCGTCCGCCAGATGTCACAGATCGCGTTGCAGACTCCGGGCGTCGAGCATGCGATCGGCTTCCCGGGCCTGTCCGCCAACGGCTTCGTCAACCTGGATAACACGGCCGTGATGTTCCTGCCGCTGACTGACTTCGACCAGCGCAAGACGAAGGAGCTGTCCGGGCCGGCACTGGCCGCGACCCTGAGCAGGAAGTTCGCGGCCATTGGGGATGCGCAAATCCTGGTCGTACCTCCGCCGCCGGTGCAAGGCCTCGGCACCACCGGTGGCTTCAAGCTGTACCTGCAGGACCGCGGCGGGCGCGGCTACGACGATCTCGCCAAAGTCACGGCCGATGTGCTGGGGCAGGCGCGCCAGCAGAAGGAGCTGTTCGGACTGGCCACTTACACGACATTTCAGAACGGTGTGCCACAGCTGTACGCCGATGTGGACCGCGTCAAAGCGAAACGCCAGGGTATTCCGCTGTCCAACATCTTCAGCACGCTGCAGGCCTACCTCGGCTCGACCTACGTCAACGATTTCAACAAATTCGGCCGGACCTTCCGGGTGTACGCCCAGGCCGAGGCCCGTTTCAGGGCCCATCCCGAGGATGTCGCCAACCTGAAAACCCGCAATGCGACCGGCGATATGGTGCCCATCGGCTCGATCTCGAACATCAAGTTCGTCACAGGCCCCGACCGCGTGGCTCACTACAACGTCTACCTGGCTTCTGATATCAACAGCCAGGCGGCCCCGGGCTACTCCTCCGGTCAGGCCTCCGCAGCCATGGAGCGCGTGCTGGCCAGCGCCCTGCCAAACGGGTACGGCTACGAGTGGACCGAGCTCACGTTCCAGCAGAAGTCCACGGCCAACACCGCGGTGTTCGTATTCCCGCTGTGCGTGCTGCTGGTCTTCCTGATCCTGGCGGCGCAATACGAGAGCTGGTCACTGCCTCTGGCCATCATCCTCATCGTGCCCATGTGCCTCTTGTCATCCATGGTCGGGGTGAAGCTCAGCGGCTCCGACAACAACATCCTGACGCAGATCGGCTTCATCGTGCTGGTGGGGCTCGCCTGCAAGAACGCGATCCTCATCGTGGAGTTTGCGCGCGAGCGGTATGACCAGGGCATGGGAGTCATCGAGGCGGCGGTCGAGGCCTGCCGGCTGCGCCTGCGCCCGATCCTGATGACCTCCTTTGCGTTCATCATGGGCGTGGTTCCGCTGGTCCTCGCAAAAGGGGCCGGTGCCGAGATGCGCCAGGCCATGGGCATCGCGGTGTTTGCCGGCATGTTGGGTGTGACTCTGTTCGGCTTGTTCCTGACGCCCGTGTTCTTCGTGACCATCGAGACGCTGTTTGGAGCGAAGCACACGCCCGAACCGCAGCCAAAACCCATCGTAGCGCCGGGCCCGGCGGGAGCTCAGGAGAATGCATAAGCTGCGCATTGGAATGCTTGTTGGGACGGCGGCGGCGCTGTGCAGCTGTGCGGTCGGGCCAAACTACCAGCGTCCGGTTACGCCGGTCCCGCCGCAGTTCGCCAATCTCGGCCAGCCAGGCTTCAACGGCGCGGATGTCGAGGCGAAATTCTGGACGCTGTTCAACGATCCCAGGCTCGACCGGCTGGTCAATGATGCGCTGCTGGCGAACAAGGATCTGCAGCGCGCGCGTGCCAATCTGCGCGCATCCCGCGCCGCGGGCCGTCTTGCAGGCTTCGACCTGTTCCCCACAGTGACCGCCGCCGGCAGCTACACGCACACGCGCGAGAGCCGGAATCAACTGCCCGCCATCATCAGCCCGGACCGGACGCTCGATTCGGTGGATGTTGGTTTCGATGCATTCTGGGAATTGGACTTCTTCGGACGCGTCCGGCGGGGAGTCGAGGCGGCCCGTGCCGAAGAACAGGCGAGTGTGGCGAGCCTGCGCGATGCGCAGGTCACCGTCACGGCCGAGGTTGCACGCAACTACTTCGTGTTGCGCGGATTGCAGGAACAGCTTGCAGTCGCCACACGGAACGCCGACAACCAGGATCAGACCTTGAAGGTGACACAGGCTCGGCTGGAGGCTGGCCGCGGCACCGAACTGGACAGCGCACGCGCCGAGGCGCAGCTCAAAACGACGCTGGCGAGCATTCCGCTGCTGGACTCCTCGATAGCAACGACGATCTACAGACTCTCAGTCCTGACAGGCCGCCTGCCGGATGCGCTGACCACCGAGCTGCAGGCTCCGGAGCCACTGCGAGAGCTTCCCTCTCTCAACGCTGTCGGCGATCCGGCCACGCTGCTGCGCCGCCGGCCGGACATCCGTGTAGCCGAACGCAGCCTGGCTGCCTCGACAGCCCGGATCGGTGTCGCGATCGGTGACCTTTTCCCGAAGGTCACCTTCACAGGCTCCGTCGGTTACAACGCAGGGAGCTTTAGCGGCATAGGCAAAACCGGTTCCGACACGTACACGGTAGGCCCGGGAATTTCCTGGGCCGCATTCGACCTGGGCCGCGTCACTACACGGATCAAAATTGCACACGCGCAAACGGACGCCGACCTGGCCGCCTACGAGGCGAGCGTGCTGGGCGCCCTGGAAGAGACAGAAGGCGCATTGGTGACCTACGGCCGCGCGCAGAGCCGCCGCGACTTGCTGACCCAGGCAGCCAGGGCAAGCGAGCGGGCCGCAGATCTCGCCCGGCAACGATTCCGGGGCGGACTCACTGACTTCGTCAACGTGTTGGAAGCAGAGCGCGATGCGCTGAGCGTCCAGGACAGTCTCGCACAAAGCCGCACGCAGACCGCTACATCGCTCGTCGCTGTGTACAAAGCGCTGGGTGGAGGATGGGTCGACGAGCCGCTGGAGGCAAAGCGCTGACGCACCTGAGGCCGTCACGCCGCTGATCAGTTGTGCCCATCGCCGTGCCGCAACAAACTCGGGTACACGGTGACCATCAGCGTCGCGAAATCCTGCCCGTGGTTGGGCAGTTTGAGCCCGCCGTTCGACCAATGACGCCCGATCAACTCAATGGCGAAGCTCGGCTTGGGCGTGATGCGCAGACCCAGCTGCTCCGCGATATTCCAGCGTGATGCCGACAGCGTGTTTTCCTGGGTCTTGTAGGAGGCGCCCAGCCCGACGATCACGCGCCAGTGAGGATGCCTGAAGAGCTCCAGGCGCCGGCTGAAGGAGAAGCCCCAGTACGGTGTTGCAAAGCGCACGTTCCAATTGAAGGTGGAATCGAAGAACTCCTGGTTGCTGGCAAAGCGGAAGATGCCGAACTCCCAGCGGTTCTTGTCGAAATCGAGCGTGAGAGGAGCCACCAGGCTGTGCGTAGTGCCCCAGAAGTGGTACGTCGCACCGATTCCCGTCTGGACCTCGCAGGTTGAGCAGAAATCCGCGGCGCGCACGCCTGGGCTGGCCACCGCCGCAAGTGCGGCCGCCAGCAGAACGCACCCTGATCGCATCTCCTCGCAACCTCCGGCACCCAAGCATTCTTTGACGCGAAAACTAACATGAGTCCGACCTGGGAGCGACTCTCCCTTTGGAGGCAGACCTGCCCCCAAAGGAGCATGTTGGTGCCTTTTGAGGCCCTTCTGTTATGCATTCCGCTAGGGGCATCTGTATCTGCCGCAGGGGCGGGAACACGCCTACAGTGGCAGCCATGAAAATCGCAAAACCCCTGCTGCTGGTCACTACGCCGCTGGGCATGATCACGGGACTGATCGAGGCCTACCGGATGGTAGGCGGCCTGGCGATCGTCATGTTCGCAATGATGGGAGTCCTCGGCGTGGCCGCTGCCAGCGTCGTGCTCACCATTCGGAGAGAGAAGAAATGGACGGAATCAAGATCCTGATCGTGCTCGTGCTTGCCGGCATCGTGGCAAGCCTCGGCAAAGCGCTTTTCCACATGTCCTCGGGTGGCCCCGATGACGCCGCCCACTCTGCGATGATGGCCCGGGCGCTTACGGTACGTATTGGACTCTCGGTCGCGCTGTTCGTGCTTCTGATGGTGGCCTGGTACTTCGGAGCTATAGCGCCTCACAGCGTGGGCTGAACCGGCTCAGGTATCATGTGGCGGCAGGTACACCTTGCCGCACATGAAGCTCTACCAGCAGCTCGCCAACGACCTCACCGTCCTGATCCGTCAAGGGGCTCTGAAGCCCGGAGACCGCGTTCCGTCTGTACGGGAGACATCCCGCGAACGCGGCATGAGTCCCGCCACTGTCATCCACGCGTATGAGCTCCTGGAAGGCCAGGGCTTCATAGAAACCCGGCCGCGCTCGGGGTACTACGTCGGCAACGAATGGAGCGCGCCGGCACCGCA
>Ga0137403_10007353_pt1 | contig 12140 bp, 13 predicted proteins | sample CZOMad2_1_16fung_FD_122057 | JGI IMG/M metagenome (GOLD analysis project Ga0137403, IMG submission 122057) | Vadose zone soil fungal communities from Angelo Coast Range Reserve, California, USA - CZOMad2_1_16fungal (Hybrid Assembly) | ecosystem: Environmental > Terrestrial > Soil > Vadose zone...
CCTTTGACTTCTTTTTTCATCTGCTGCGAAATTATTTTTAAGAAATGGTTGGCCAAATGCGGGATATCTTCTTTGCGTTCGCGTAGAGGCGGCAGATGAATCGGTATCACGTGAAGCCGGTAATATAAATCCTCCCGAAAATTGCCTTCTCTTACCTCTGCCTGCAGATCCTTATTAGTCGCGGTGATGATTCTGACGTCGACTTGAACGGGTTTTTCGCTCCCCACGGGATAAAATTCGCGCTCCTGCAACACGCGCAAAAGTTTAGCCTGAAGGGAAGGCGGCATGTCGCCGATTTCATCCAAGAAAATCGTTCCTTCATGAGCCTGGCTGAGCAGTCCTTTCGTGCTTCTGTTGGCGCCGGTGAACGAACCTTTTTCATGACCGAACAGCTCGCTTTCGAGCAAGGTCGCCGGCAGGGCCGCACAATTGATGGCCACAAAGGGTTTGTTTCGACGCGTGCTCGCGAGATGGATTGCTTTGGCGACTATTTCCTTGCCCGTGCCGCTCTCGCCTTGCAGGAATACAGTCGATTCGGTGCAGGCGATACGGGAGACCACATCCAGCACCTTTCGCATTCCTTCACTTTTCGCGATGATATTCGTAAAATCGTATCTTTCCTGTAAAAGCTCCTTGAGTCTCTGGATCTCGGAGTTGAGTCTACGGTTTTCCAAGGCCCTTTCGATCTGCAACAATAGTTCCGGGGTATTAAATGGTTTTGTCAGGTAGCTGTAAGCACCCTTCTTCATTGCCTCCACAGCGCTTTCCACGCTTGCATGCCCGGTCAGTATAATGACCGGCATCTCCGGATTGACCGAGTGTAATTCCGTCATTAGAGAAATGCCGTTTCGGCCGGCGAGCCTAAGGTCGACAATACAAAGGTCAAATACGTCGTCCGTGGCCGCTTTGAGGGCATCTTCCTCTTTAAGCGCCGTGGCTACCTCATAGTTCGCGCCCTTCAGTTTCATGGCGACAAGTTCTATGAGATTGCTGTCGTCATCGACGACTAACAGCTTTCCCGCTGACAGGTTCTGCCCGTTTTCTTTATTCATCGTTTCTCTCTCTTGCCGACCGTCCAGACTGGTCGGCCGCCGCGTGTCCCTAGACTTTTACTTCACTGTATTCGGGTGCTGTGCCTGAATAAGCTCTAGCGAAATCGGCCACGTCATTCAATAGATAGCACCGCTGTCAGTCATATCCTACTTTTTTGTACCTAAAAACTTACAGCGACCTTTAAACTTTTCGTGCTTGGGAACCACCTGTGGCATGCCGTTTGTGCTTAAAAACCGTAACTAAATTTAGTATTTCTCTAATTTGCCTTAAAAAACCGCTTTTTAAGTAGTTTCGAGCTGTGACAAGGCAACGCAAGCGTCACAGAGTACGGGGAGTCCATGCTGACAAAGTATGATCGCTGCATCGCCAGCAGCCTTCACAAAAGGCGCGATTTTATACGACAGCAAAAACCATGCAAAGACGTAAAAAGTAATTGTAGAATTTGGAAATTAAATTTGTAGACACGACAACGGGGGGAAGATTCAGTAATTCACGACTTCCCTTCTACATAACTCTAATCACTACTATTATAAATATAGAATGTGGTTTCAGCCCCAGGCCAGAACCTCCGGGACACCTAATTTACTCTGCCAAATAAGCTGCCAAGCAAACAAAAATTACTACCGTCCAAACCTATTATAGTTGGTCCAGAACGAGTTCGATGCAAACACTCTCGACCATAGCTATAAACATTTCTTCCGACGCTGAGCGAATTTTTTTGCTGAAACCCGTGACCGTACAGGACTCATTCTTTAATATTGCGATTCGGCTATCGCCGTTCTGTCTGCTTTCTAACAAAACGCGAGAACACCTCGATAGATAATACATAGTACAGAAATCGCCGCACGATCTTTTTGTACAGTTTTACCGAACTAGTTGCCGTCAGTTTTTTTCTTCCCATCTGTCAGAAAACTTCTGACACAATTACTCCCCGAACAAGTTCAGTCAAGAAATAAATCTTTAAAAAATAACGACGATGAACACATTTTGCCTTGTTGGCACATCCTTTGTGTAGTCACCAGATGAACATGAATCGAGCCGAAAAAAGGAAGGAATATGAAAAACTTTATTTGGTTAATCCCATTACTGTTGGGTTTAAATCTGATTTTAGGAGGGTGCGATGACCGCAGCCGACAACCAGCAAACCAGGCAACTCCAAGTCCGTCTGCAACGCCAAACGCGACCAAGATGAGCGATTCTGATTTGGAGAAAGCGATTCGGGCAAAGCTTGAGAGCGATGCACAACTGAAGGATGCCAAGCTGGACGTGGATGCGAATGCGGATAAGAACGAGGTTACAATTTCGGGCACCGTACGCTCCCAGGACTTGCGGACCAAAGCAGTAGAATTGGCCAAGAGTGCCCAATCGGGAATCACCGTCAACGACAAAATCGATGTCAAGCCAGCCGCATAGACTCACTCAGCCTAAAGATAAACATAAGGAGCATTTTATGAACAAAGATCAGTTCAAGGGTAGGTGGGCTCAATTTAAAGGCGAGCTAAAGAAGCAATGGGGTAAATTTACCGATGATGATTTGCTGCAAATTGAAGGTGACTACCAAAAGTTCCAGGGAACTTTGCAAGCCAAATACGGCGATCGGAAAGAAGAGGTAAATCGCTGGGCTGACCAATGGTTCGAACGCCAGGAGACAGAAGCGGAAGCCGCGCGGAAAGGAAGAGGTCTCTAATCGAACTTCTCCCGCTTGGGGGAGGATGTGGAAGGAGGCGAATTTCGTGGAGAAGGAGAGTACTTTTCATTTTCCGATAGCGGCCGCGAGCCAAAACGGCGTCGGTCACCGCAACGACGACGAAGTGTTTTGCGGGCTTGTTTTGGCTGGAGGCGAGGGTAAACGCCTCCAGCCATTCATCAAATCATTGGGGAAAGGGACGCTGCCCAAACAGTATGTGAACTTTATTGGCACTCGTTCGATGTTGGAGCATACCTTACAGCGCGCCGAAAAACTGATCCCCTCGGCGCGCGTACTCACCGTCATTACTGAGTCTCATTTGAAATATCCTGAAGTAAGGGAACAATGTTCCAGCAGACCTATAGACACCGTTATAGTCCAACCGGAGAACAAGGAAACCGGCCCCGGGCTGCTTTTCCCTTTGATCCACTTGTACAAGCGGTATCCGAATTCTTTGGTATTGGTTCTGCCATCGGACCATTTCATCTGGGAGGAAGATCGACTGATGGACCATGCACGTTTGGCATGTCTGGCGGTCAAACGGGATCCCTCTCGGTTGATTCTATTAGGCGTGAAACCGGACAGAGATGAGCCCGAGTACGGCTATCTTCTGCCGAATAAAAAGTTATTGGATATCGGACCCGACATGTCAGAAATCTCATGGTTCATAGAGAAGCCGGATCAAAAGACCGCCCGCCGCCTGATTCGAGCCGGAGGACTGTGGAACACAATGATCATGGTCTTTAAAACCAAAACCATGCTCCATTGGGTGAGCAAACTCGTCCCAACTCTTTACCATCAGTGTCAGCAAATTTATGAAGCGATCGGAACTGCCGCCGAAACAGACGTGGTTCGAAACATCTACCAGCGATTAAAGCCGATGAATTTTTCAAAAGAGTTTCTCGAGCCGATGGTCAAAAATTATCCTTCGAGTTTAGTCGCTCTCCCTATCCGAGATCTCTTGTGGAGCGACTGGGGTACGGCAAGCCGCGTTATAGATGTCCTCGGAAAAATCGGCAAAGTCCCGCGCCTGGAGGGATCTCGACGGCCCCACGGTAAGAAAATCGCGAGCGGCTATGATTTTCTTGAAGAACTGCCCTTGAACGGTAGAGATTTCCAAACCAGCCAAGTAGTAAGGAATTCACTGCAAAAATAACCAGAGAATAACGGCAATAATTTTAACCACGGGAGAAAAGAAAGGAGCTGTTATGGGAACAATCCTGCTAATCATTCTGATTTTGGTACTTATCGGAGCATTGCCTACGTGGCCTTACAGCTCGGGATGGGGTTATTACCCGAGCGGGGGTCTAGGGCTTATTTTGCTAATATTAATCATATTGCTGCTTATGGGCCGCATATGACGAGTCATTTTTCCCCCGTTAGTTAGACATATTTAATTTTGAAAGGAGGGAAAAGTCGACTCGAAGACGATTATAAGAATGAAAGGATCTCGCGTCAGGAATATGAATCGCGCAAACGTCAGATAGAGAGCGGTTCGATCATCTGTTAGCAACAAGGTAAGTCCAAAAAAGGAGGAGTGAAAATGATTACACGAGTAAGTATATCGTCGATTGTATTAGCGGCCCTGCTAGTTGTCAGCGGGTGTACATCTATGACCGGCCAGACCGCAGGTCAGTATGTGGATGATTCGACTATCACGGCATCGGTAAAGGCCAAGCTCGTGGGGGATAAGACCGCAAACCTCACGCGCATTGAAGTCGATACCACCAACCAAGTGGTTACGCTCAACGGCATTGTCGAATCAGCGGATCAAAGGGCCAAAGCGGAACAACTCGCCCGTCAGGTAGGCGGAGTCAAAGGGGTCAAGAATAATCTTCAAGTGCAGAAAAAATCATGACGTCTCAATAAGCAAGAAAGGAAATAACGATGCTTAGGAACGATGAATTCAGTACCTTTCCATATCTTTTGATCGGCATAGGAATCGGTATGGTAGCCGGCTTACTGCTGGCTCCGCGCTCCGGGGAAGAAATGCGAGAGGACATTCGCCGCCGAACCCATGAAGGAGTTGATTATCTGAATCAGCAGGGAGAAAAACTTCGAGACGGCGCCGAAAAGGTTGTAAGCAAGGGTAAAGAATGGATCGGCAGACAAAGCGAGAGTATCCAGTCCGCCGCCGAGACCAGGAAACCTTCCCATGAGCAAATTTAAGCGTGCCTTTCATGCTGAAGCTATGCCCAAACGAAAGGTATAACCTTCGTTGGCGGTTGTTTTCAATTAAGTAGGAACGATCTTAAAGTTCAGGAAGCAATTAAGGAAAGGAGGTGGAGCATGAATTCTTATCAAGCCAAAAAGTTTAAATTGAGCGGGCTAAATGGCATTTCGGACCAAACTTTGGAGATGCATTTCAAGCTTTATGAAGGTTATGTCAAAGAGACTAACGTTCTTCAGGAAAAAATCTCTGCTATCTTAAAGGATGGCAAGGTCGATCAAGAGGAGATGCCGGCCTATTCCGAATTAAAACGTCGTCTGGGTTTCGAATATAACGGCATGGTGCTGCATGAATACTATTTTGGCAACCTCAAAAAAGATGGCGGCGGCGATCCTAAGCGAGGCTCTGCCTTCGTTAAAGCGACCGAAGAGAGTTTCGGCACTTACGACATTTGGAAAACAGACTTTGTCGGCATCGGCAAGATGCGCGGCGTCGGCTGGGCGATCTGCTACCAGGATCCCACTACCGGCCGTTTATCCAACCATTGGATCACCTTACACGAGATCGGGAACGTTGCAGGCTACACCCCCGTGTTGGTTATGGACGTATGGGAACACGCGTTTATTTTAGATTACAAACCGGCCGAGCGGCCAAAATACATAGAAGCATTCTTTTCCAATATCGATTGGAGTGCTGTTGAACAGCGCTTGCAAGCACCATCAGCGCAGAAGTCTCAACGTGCTCGCGCCGTTTAAGCACCCGCTCCGCGAAAAATGACACTGACGAAAAGAATATCCGGCATGACTCTTTTGTTGCTCTCGATGCTTGGGTTCATGGCCGGCTGCGTACTGGAGACTAGCTCTGAACCATCCCGCCAGCCGTCGAGGCAAACCGAGGCACCGAAGCTCAAAAAGCTCGATCCGGCACAAGAGGCGAGGCTTCAAAGTATAATGATACCGTTGCTGCGGGCGGGCGACAAAACTCGCTCATTAAAGGACCCCCGTGTCGCCGTCATTGACGATCCCAGCATCAACGCTGCCAACGGAGGCGGTGGCGAGTTTTACGTGACAACGGGTCTTCTCCAAAAAGCAAACGACGAGCATCTTCGAGGAGTATTGGCTCACGAAATAGCGCATGACGATCTTGGCCATGTCGCTCGGGCTCAGGTATTGGGAGTTGGATTGAATCTCGGGGTGTTTTTGCTCGAGCAAATCCTTCCCGGCAGCAGCGCCATCACTCCCATAGCAGGCACACTCGTCGCCCGCGCTTATAGCCGGTCAGAAGAGTTGCAAGCGGATCGGCATGGCGTAGAGCTTCTTCAGCGCGCGGGCTATCCAAACGCTAAAGAGATAATGATTGACACGCTTGAGTGGATTATGAAATCGTCGCCCGGAGATAGTGGAGGATTCCTATCGACCCATCCGGCAACCGAAGATAGAATAGCAGCGTTACGCCAGGCAAAATAATATCAGCGCTGCTTTCTCTAGCCACCACAAACCTCGCCCAAGTTGTAGGCTTTTTACTCATAACGAGTGGTCGGTTTTCTGACAAAAGGCTGACCCCGATTTTGCCACGGAGTTGGTAAAATTAATCCAAAAACCCCACTTCCTTAACGATTTTACTATCGACATTAAAATTTAACCTCGCCAAGAAGAGAGATGTCCTAATTGAAATCCCCTTTTTACCTGGCATTTAGATTGCTTTGTCTTTATTGAATCGATTGACGTTCAGGCACTGAGTGTTAGTAGTCATTGAAAGGGCCTTTTGTCGCGATATGAGAAATATCGATTGGCAATTTTAAAAGCATGGAATCGACAGCAAAAGACCAGGGCGCTTCAGAGAAAAACATACTGATTGTGGACGACGAAGAGAACCTTTTGTTGCTCCTCGAGAGAATTCTCAGCAAACAGGGCTACCAAGTAGTGACGGCGAAAAACAGCTACGACGCACTCGCCGTACTGGAAACCCGGGTTTTCCAGCTCGCTATTCTCGATATCAAGATGTTTCCCATAGATGGAGTAATGCTTCTAGGTGAAATCAAAAGCCGTCTTCCCGCAATCGAAGTGATAATGGTCACGGCCTATCCAACTATCGATACGCGCAACGAATGTCTGAAAAAAGGTGCCTCTACTTATCTGACCAAGCCGGTGGATATTCTTGAACTGAAGACCACCGTCGATGGCTTACTGTCCCATTGAGAAGCCCGCCTGGCGCATCAAAATCTATTGCGATCGCAGCTATCAGATTTCTGACGACAGATCTCCGCCTTGCTATTTCTCCGTTTACGGTATGCTTTGAGAGGTATATCGTGTTTTAAAACGCGACGGCGAAATCTCGCCGAGCGTTTGCTCGGGCAGTGTGTTTAAGATAATAGAACGGGTCTAACCATGAAAAATTTGGAATCGAGGATTGTTGTCGGTTATGGGGCTCGTAGGCACCCTGCTTGTGTTGGCTCATGAATTCGAACAATCCGCTGGGGGATTGTCGTGGGCTTGTCCGTCTAAGATTATCGATGAGGCAGCAATTGGAGCAGTCTTGGTCAATCTCTATTTATTAATGCCATTGACGCCATGCCGGAAGGCGGTAAGTTAATTATAGGGGCAGCGCCGTTCACAGGGCAACGGGTCAGGCCTTTTGCGTTCAATACGACGCCCAAGATGGATACGCAGGATTCAGATCTCATCGTAGTCGGTATCGGCACTTCGGCCGGTGGGCTGGAGTCGCTCAAGGAATTTTTCTCCGCGATGCCCGTCGATAGCGACCTAGCTTTCGTGGTGATTCAGCATTTAGATCCTAATCACGTGAGCTATATGGCCGATCTGTTGGCCAAATGCACGGAGATGACCGTCGTCTAAGCCGAAGATGGGATGCCAGTTGAAGCGAATTCCGTTTACACCATTCCACCGAATAAATTCTTGACAATCCGTAACAGCCATCTGTGCCTGACCGAGCCAGTGAAGCATGATCGCGCCCGGATGCCGATAGACTTTTTCTTCCGTTCTCTGGCCGAAGATAAGCGCGAGAAGGCGATTTGCGTCATTTTTTCCGGCAGCGGATCCGATGGGACGCTTGGCTTACGCGAGGTCCGGGGAGCGGGCGGCATGACCCTGGTGCAGCAGCCGGAGACCGCCCAGTTCGACGCCATGCTCAGGAGTGCGATCCGCACGGGAATGGTGGATCGCGTGCTGCCGCTGAAGGAAATGCCCGAGGCGATTCTCAAGTATGCGCGGCAATCTTACGCCGGGACCAGTGGCGACGACAAGGCAAAATTCGACTCCCTGGATGCGATCCTCGACTTGCTGGCCACGCGAAACGAAAACGACTTCACCGCCTATAAGAAAACCACGCTGCTTCGGCGCATCGAACGGCGCATGGGACTCAATCATATCGCCTCGCTCGCCGATTATTTGCGCTCCCTGCAAGAAAACCCGGACGAGATCGACCACCTGGCAAAAGACATGCTGATCGGCGTCAGCAGCTTTTTCCGGGACGCCGAGGCGTTCGATGAGCTGCGGCGTACAGTCATCGCCCCGTTAATCCGGGAAAGAGACAGTAATAGTCCATTACGAGTGTGGGTTCCCGGTTGCGCGACCGGCGAGGAGCCCTATTCCATCGCCATACTGTTACTGGAAGAGCTTGCCGCTGCCAACAAGAACTATCCGATACAACTTTTTGCATCCGACGTGGACGGCGACTCCCTGAAATTCGCCCGAGAAGGAAACTATCCTCAAAGTATAGCAGCCGACGTGTCGGCGCAGCGCCTCAATGGTTTTTTCACCAAGCAAGATACTACCTATCAGGTCAGCAAGCGGCTACGCGAATCGATTATCTTTTCGGCCCAAAACCTGATCACCGAAGCGCCGTTCTCGAAACTCGATTTCATCAGTTGCCGCAACCTTCTAATATACATCGAGCCGATCGTGCAAAGGAGGATCCTTTCGCTGTTCGCTTTCGCGCTGAGCCCGGGGGGGTATTTATTTTTGGGCAAGTCCGACGGTATGGCCGGCCGCAGCGCGCTGTTCACGGCGGTTTCTTCCAAGTGGCGAATATACCGGCGCAACAATTCCGTCCAACCGGGGATACCAGAGTTCTTATTTTCGTTCGCCGGAAAGGCAGGGGCAGGCGCCGCGCTGCAGAAATGGGAAAAAACCCCTTCTCTCAATCTTTCGGAGCTGAACCAGCACGTGCTCCTCAAACATTTCGCTGCGAGCGTTGCCCTCATCGACGAACGCGGCAATATCCTGCACTTCTACGGTGCCACGCAAAGATATCTCGAGCATCCGACGGGCGAAGCAAGCCTCAACTTGCTGAACATGGTCGAAAACCGGCTTGCCGCGAAGTTCCGGATCGCCCTGGGTAATGTGGTCCACGAAAACGAACCGGTCGTCCTTGAACGCGTCCAGTTCAACCGCGATGGTTCCAGCTTCCTGGTCAACGTTACGATTAGGCCGGTGATCAGCCATTTGAAAGGCGACAGGCTGTTTGCCGTTATCTTCGAGGATGTGCACGCGCAGGCGCCGGCGGTTCCTCACGCCCAGGCCAAAAAGATCGGCGAAGACGAATCTCTGGTGATGCAGCTGGAATTGGAGCTTAAGACGTTGAAAGCCGAATTTCAGACGACTATCAATGAATACGAAATCTCGGCCGAAGAGCTGAAGGCCGCCAACGAAGAAATATTGTCGATCAACGAAGAGTTGCAGTCCACCAACGAGGAGTTGGAGACCTCGAAGGAAGAGATTCAGGCCGTCAATGAGGAATTGAACACCGTCAATAGCCAGCTCAATATGAAGGTTGAAGAGGTCACCCAAGTCAATACTGACTTAGTGAATTTCCTGCACTCTTCCGAAATCGCGACGATCTTTCTGGACAATGAATTTCGCATCAAGCGCTTTACGCCATCGGCGGTAAAACTCATGAACCTGATCTCTTCGGACGTGGGCCGGCCGCTCAGTCACGTAACCCATCAGTTTGCCGGCGTCGATCTCGCGGCGGCGGCCGAAAAAGTGCTCCGAAGCCTCGCCGTGATTGAAAAGGACATCCAGGCTTCCAGCGGCGACTGGTACGCAATGCGTTGCCTTCCCTACCGCACTTTAGACAACAAAATCGACGGCGTGATCTTCACGTTCAGCGATGTGACCGGACTGAAGCGCTCAGAGGAATCGATGCAGGCAGCGCGGATTTACGCTGAAAGCATTGTTCAAACGATTCGCGAACCTCTCTTGGTTCTGGATCGCGATCTGCGCGTGATGTCAGCGAACCGGGCTTTTTACCACACTTTTCGAGTCTTGCCGCAGGACACGCAGAACCGCCACATCCTCGAGCTGGGGCACCGCCAGTGGGACATACCGCAGCTGCGCGAGTTGCTGGAGGATATATTGCCCAACAATACGAAATTCGACGACTTCGAAGTGGATTTCGATTTTCCTGCAATCGGGCCGCGAACCATGCTGCTCAACGCGCGGAGGATATCCAACGGTTCGGATCCGACGGAGTTTATTCTGCTGGTCATGGAGGACTTCACCGAACGCAAACGGGCGGCGGAGCTGCTGAAGAGTGAAGAGCAACTTCGCCAGAAAGCTCTGCAGCTGGAGCAACAGCTCATCGCCTCGGGCCGTCTGGTCTCCCTGGGCGAGATCACTGCATCGATGGCCCACGAGTTCAACAACCCGCTTGGGATTATCATGGGCTTTGCCGAGGACCTTCTCAGCGAGACCGATCCCACCAGCCCCCAGTATAAGTCTCTGGCGATCATCGACGAGGAAACCAAGCGCTGCGAAAAACTCATACGAAGGCTTTTGGAATTCTCCCGACCCACAAGCACTGAACTTCGTTCGACGGACGTCGCAAACGCGGTGAGAAAGAGCATGGATCTAGTGGCCAACCATTTATACAAGCAGAAGATCGAGCCCGTTACGGAAATGGATGAGCACCTCCCCGAGGTCGATGCCGATCCGCAGCAATTGGAACAGGTGCTGGTGAATCTCTACTTGAACGCGATCGACGCGATGCCGGAGGGAGGGACATTGACGGTCAGAGTATCCGCCAGCCGGGAATCTATCGGTGACAAACAGAATGGGGTGATAATTTCGGTGACGGACACGGGTTTTGGCATCGAGCCCGAGAATATACCCAGGCTTTTTCATCCCTTTTTTACGGCTAAGAAGAAAACAGGATTGGGGTTAGGCCTTTCCATCTGTGAACGGATCCTCAAAAACCATGGCGGAAGAATCGAAGTTGACAGCGAGCCAGATAAGGGAACCTCTTTCAAAGTCCATTTGCCCCTAGAGCATAATTCAGCTCAATTGGCCCGCGGGAAGCGTGAAGTGGGTGACGGTGAGGGTCTTGCGTAGATCTTTTCCGTTGGATCGAGAGGCAGATAAAAATACCGAGCTTTTCTAGATTTCCCCGGACTCACGTCCGGTGGCCCGTATAGGGGCACACAGAGTGCTCAGATGAACGATAAACCGCCACCAAATCGAAAGACCATGGACAGCTCGCGGATGCAGCAATCCACCATGGTCGGAGGAACCCGTGAGCAGACCGTTGACCAAGAGAGCGGCGTCTCTGCGTCCGAGTTCCGTCGTCTATTTGAGTCGGCACCCGGCTCATCTCTCACGCTCCGCCTTATGGAATTGCTCCCGGCGGCGGTATATATCTGCGAGGCTCCTTCCGGAGCCATCACCTACCACAATCGCCGAGCCGCTGAGCTTTGGGGACGTGCGCCTGCCATCGGGGACACCGATGAACGCTTCTGTGGGTCCTTTCGGCTCTTTTGGACTGATGGAAAGCCCCTGCCCCATCCGGAAACGCCGATGGCTCAAGTCCTAAACGGAGCTGCTCCTATTCGAAACCAAGAAGTGGTCATTGAGCGCAGCGACGGCTCCAGGATCATCCTCAGGATAAACATCGACCCGTTGTATGATATTAACGGCCGCCTCTCAGGCGCGATCAGCGTCTTTGAAGACGTCACGGATTTAAAGCAGGCCGAACAAGCCAGCCGGCGGCTGGCCGCTATCGTCGAGTCTTCGGAAGACGCGATCATCAGCAAAGACCTCAACGGCATCGTGCAGAGTTGTCACGGGACCCTCCGAAACAGGAACCAGATGCCGATACCGCAATTTCAACGCCTCACGAAGACACGCAAGCGCCGCGCCCGTCGCGCGCCCCCGACCGCGGCACTTTCGCTGCCCGACGAAGCAAACGTCGAGCATTCTTCAGGATGCCGCGATT
>Ga0137403_10007683_pt1 | contig 12139 bp, 7 predicted proteins | sample CZOMad2_1_16fung_FD_122057 | JGI IMG/M metagenome (GOLD analysis project Ga0137403, IMG submission 122057) | Vadose zone soil fungal communities from Angelo Coast Range Reserve, California, USA - CZOMad2_1_16fungal (Hybrid Assembly) | ecosystem: Environmental > Terrestrial > Soil > Vadose zone...
GACTCGCAGGCTAAGTTCGCCTAGACGGATAATGCGAAGAGAGATTCCTCGCTGCGCTCGGAATGACGGAAAAAACCCTCATACAAAGCCTTCGCTGGATTCGATCGTGCCGCCGAATTTCGTTATGGGGACCAACTGGTCCTCGGTCGGCTCTGCTCAACAATACCAGGGCTCGCTGAGGTAGGGAGCAGGCCGCGGCGGTGATGCGATGTGGCGAAATTTCTCCGAGATCGCGCTTGCTCGCAATCGCGCGGCGGCTTCCCAAATGCGTGCAAACGTTTCCGAGCGCGATTCCCTTTTCTTTTCGGCTTCGGCTGCGATGCGGGAAATATTTTCGGCGAGGGCGTCCATGGCGGGATCGGAGTGACGCCACGGATAGACCAGTTTTTCGGAGTCGAAATTGCTTACCAGTGTTGCAATTTCTGCAAGTTCGAGCAGGCGCGAGCGCGATGGAATCAGCAGACGAATAGCAAGTTGGATCGATGGAACAGATTCGACCAGGCTACAGTCGGCGATGATTTCGAGAAGCTGGAAATAACTTTCGCGAGTGGTCCAAGGAGTGAATGGCACGAAGGTGGGTTGCAGCGTGAGGCCCGCGTTGCGGCAAAGTTCGAGCGCGCGGAAGAAATCTGTGCGGGTGTGGCCCTTTTCGAGTTTGAGCAGGACTTGGTCATCGAGAGATTCTACGGCGCTGGTGAGAAACAGGCAGCCGGTGCGGGCAAGTGTCGGAAGGGCATCTGCGTGGCGGAGCAAGTGTTCGACTTTTATTGTTACGTCGTAGGTGAGTTGTGGATACTCGGCGTGCAACGCCTCGACGATGCGCGTGGCGTGGGTGATGCCGTTGAAGAAATCTGGATCACCGAAGGTGATGTGCTCCGCGCCGGCGACAACTTGCTGGTGGATGTCGGCGAGGACGATTTCTTGAGGAACGACGCGAAATTGGCCTTTGTATACCGGGACGATCGGGCAATGGCGGCACCGATGTTTGCAGCCGCGGGAGGCTTCCGTATAGCCGGATGTTTTGTGCGCGCCGTTGGGTAGAACTACGTGCGCATATTTGTGGAGAGCGGGGAGATCGGAACGGTCCGGAACTTCGAACGAGAGGCGCGGAAGTTTTATGTCCAGGCATTCAGATTGTTGCGCTGGACGGCTCGCAGATAATTCATCCGCCAGGTGGGCAAGATCAGCTTCGAACTCAGGGCCGAGAACGGTGGAGAATCCGGCCGCTCGTAGATGCGATCCATTGAGCGGCGCATAGAGGCCGCACGCACATAAGTGCGCGTCGGGATTTTGTGTTCGGATTGTGGGAAGCCATTGCAACGCAAGGCGCGTGGCGGTGTGCATCGGCAAGTAGAAAACGATCAATTCGGCTTCGCTTGATGCGGCTTCGTCGAGCGATTGGCGCGAGAGGTCCAGTGCACGGACGGAATGCGCGCGTTTTCGAAGCCATGCGGCGGGGGAGGCAAGGCCAAACGGCTGGTGGCCCAATTCGTAGGTTCCCAGGAGCAGAATTTTCACAGCAGTGACAGTATAGCGCGGTGCTGAAGTTGGAAAAAACGAAGAGAGATTCTCCTCGCTTCGCCTGCCTGCGGCGGGCTGGCTCGGAATGACGATGTCCTTCTTATGTCCTCCAATGTCTTCTGATGCGAGGGGGCACGCTGCTGCGAAGTCGGTTATTATAGTGGGTTCGGGAGCAACGAAAGGACCGCCACATGGCTATCTCCGCTGCAAATTCTTTCGGGACGCGCGACAAATTGAATGTCGGCGCGCAGTCATTTGACATTCACCGGCTGGAGTACCTGGAAAAGAAGCTTTCTTCGAAAAACATGGCAAGACTGCCATTTTCGCTGCGGATTTTGCTGGAGAATTTGTTGCGCAACGAAGATGGAAGATTTGTGCGTCCGGATGACATCAAAGCGCTGGCGTCGTGGAAACCGGGATGCGCCGAAAAAGAAATTGCGTTTATGCCGGCCCGGGTTCTGCTGCAGGATTTTACGGGAGTGCCGGCGATCGTCGATTTTGCGGCCATGCGCGAAGCCGTCAAGAAAATGGGCGGCAATCCGAAGCGAATCAATCCGCTGTTCCCTGCTGAATTGGTGATCGATCATTCGGTGCAGGTGGACGCATTCGGAACGGGGAACGCGTTTGGGCTGAACGCGCAAATGGAATTTCAGCGCAACCTGGAACGCTACGCATTTCTGCGCTGGGGACAAACTGCGTTTCAGAATTTTAAAGTGGTGCCGCCGGAGACGGGAATTTGTCATCAAGTCAATTTGGAATATCTGGCGCGGGTGGTTTGCGCGGTGCCGTCAGGCACGCGGTTCGAAGCATATCCGGATTCGCTGGTGGGAACTGATTCGCACACGACAATGGTGAATGCGCTAGGCGTATTTGGATGGGGCGTCGGCGGAATCGAAGCAGAAGCGGCGATGCTGGGGCAGCCGAGTTCGATGCTGGTTCCGGCGGTGGTGGGATTCAAGCTGCACGGAAAATTGCCGGAAGGCGCGACCGCAACGGACTTAGTGCTAACGGTCACGGAAATGCTGCGGAAAAAAGGCGTAGTCGGAAAGTTCGTGGAGTTTTACGGCACTGGGCTATCAACGCTGAGCGTGCCGGATCGCGCAACGATTGCCAACATGGCACCGGAGTACGGCGCCACGATGGGATTTTTCCCGGTCGATAAAGAGACCTTGGCATATCTGCAATTTACCGCGCGGCCGCAAGAGCAGATTGCGCTGGTCGAAGCGTACTGCAAGGAACAAGGATTGTTCCGCACGGACGAAACGGCGGATCCGGCGTTTTCCGACATGTTGTCGCTTGATCTTGGAACGATCGAGCCGACGATTGCGGGACCGAAGCGTCCACAGGATCGCGTGGCGCTGCATGCGGCGAAGAATTCGTTTAGCAAAGTTGTGGAGGGTTCGCCCGCAAAGCACGCGCAGGTGCGAAACAATGGCGATTCGTTCGATCTGTCGAGCGGAGCGGTAGTGATTGCGGCGATTACCAGCTGCACTAACACTTCGAATCCATCCTTAATGCTGGGCGCGGGATTGTTGGCCAAGAAAGCGGTGCAACGCGGGTTGCAGGTAAAGCCGTGGGTGAAAACCAGCCTGGCGCCAGGCTCGAAAGTAGTGACGGATTATTTGTTGAAGGCCGGATTGACAGAATATCTGGATAAATTGAAATTCAATTTGGTGGGCTACGGCTGTACGACGTGTATTGGCAACAGCGGTCCGCTGCCAGAAGCGATCGGCGCGGCGATTAAAGAAAATAATATGGTCGCAGTAGCGGTGTTGAGCGGCAATCGCAATTTTGAAGGACGGATTCATCCGCTGGTACGCGCGAATTATCTGGCTTCGCCGCCGCTGGTGGTGGCGTACGCACTTGCGGGCAGAATGGATGTGGACCTGACGACCGAGCCACTGGGAAACGACCAGGAGGGAAAGCCGGTTTATTTGCACGAAATCTGGCCGACGCCGCAGGAGGTGGAAGCAACGGTGCGGCAAGCGGTAACGCAGGAGCAATATAAGAAGCAGTACGCGGCGGTATATGACGGCGATGAACATTGGAAGGGTATGGCGGTGCCTGCGGGCGATTTGTATCAGTGGGATGCGAAGTCCACATACATCAAGTTGCCGCCATATTTTGAAAATATGGCAAAGACCGCAGCGCCGCTGGCGGACATTCACGCCGCGCGGGTGCTGGCGATACTGGGCGACAGCATAACGACGGATCATATTTCGCCGGCAGGATCGATCGGCGCGGATTCTCCCGCGGGGAAATATTTGATCGCAAACGGCGTGAAGGCGCATGAATTCAATTCGTATGGCGCACGGCGCGGAAATCATGAAGTGATGGTGCGCGGCACGTTTGCGAACATCCGGTTGAAGAATCAACTGGCGCCGGGGACGGAAGGCGGTTGGACTACCTATCAGCCCAGTGGCGAGCAGATGAGTATTTACGATGCTTCGGTGAAATACCGCGAGGCTGGGGTGCCGCTGATCATTTTGGCGGGCAAAGAATACGGGTCGGGATCTTCGCGCGATTGGGCGGCCAAAGGACCGAAGTTGCTGGGTGTACGCGCAGTGATTGCGGAAAGTTACGAGCGGATTCATCGCAGCAACCTGGTGGGGATGGGAATTCTGCCGCTCGAGTTTAAGGCGGGTTCGAATCGGGAGACCCTTGGATTGACCGGCAAAGAAACGTTTGAGATTACCGGGGTTACGGCTCTTGCGCCGCGGATTGATATTCACGTTGCGGTCATGGACAACGACGGAGCCGCGAAGCAATTCACCGTGGTGGCGCGTGTGGATACGCCGGAAGAGGTGGCGTATTACCAGAATGGCGGGATCTTGACGTATGTGTTGAGGCAAATGATTTAGCGACACATGATGAAGATGGCCACCTCAAGGTGGCCGCTGCGACGGAATGCTAAGATTGAGTATTGAAAATGACTCCGGATTTTCGGAGTCATTTTTTTTGCGGAATTGAAGAAAGTCGAGCGGACGACTATGATGCGCGAGCGGAGTTCGTTGGTCACGATGACGCTGCGTGATTGAACGGCCGGAAGAGGCTGCTGTGAAACTGCGACTTTTTGTTTTTTGGGGACTTATTTTCGCTTCTGCGAGTATCACGCCAGCGCAACAAACTCTCGCTCCGGAGGTCGTTACTGCGATCAAAGCGGGGCGCTTGATTGAAGTGGAGAATGGACGGGTACTGGAAAAGCAGGTTATTTTGCTGCGCGGCAAGAAAATCGCGGCGGTGGGTGCCGACCTGCAGATTCCTGCGGGCGCGAGGATTCTGGATCTTTCCACTAAGACGGTATTACCGGGACTAATCGACTGCCATACACATTTGGCGGATGGCGCGCACGACGGCAATGGTGATCCTGTTTCGCAGCTGAAGCGGACCGCGTCGGAAGTTGTGCTGGAATCGGTTCCTAACGCGCGGATGACGCTGGAATCGGGATTTACGACGGTGCGCGATGTCGGCGTGTATCGTGCTTTGAACGATGTTGCGTTGCGCGACGCAATCAACAACGGTTACATCGTAGGCCCGCGCATGTTTGTGGCTGGAGCGTATATCACCGTCACTGGCGGCGCGGGCGCGATGACCGGGTTTGCTGCGGACATCAAGCTGCCGTGGGATTTTAATTATGGCGAAGCGAATAGTCCGTGGGAGGTGCGGCAAAAAATTCGGCTGCTGGCGCATAGCGGTGTGGATCACATCAAAGTTCTCTCGACGGGCGCGGTGCTGACGCACGGGAGCAATCCAAATGCGCAGGAATTTACGCTGGAAGAATTGCAAGCTGCGGTTAGCGAAGCAAGTAATTTTGGATTGCGAGTCGCGGCGCACGCGCATGCTCCGCAGGGCATCAAGAATGCGATCCGCGCTGGAGTGGCGTCAGTGGAGCACGCAACTTTGATCGACGATGAGGGCATCGCTCTGGCCAAAGAGCACGGCACATATCTGGACATGGATATTTACGATGACGAATGCATTCAGGCAGCTGGGAAGACAGGCAATATTCCTGCCGATTTTTTGGTGCATGATCACGACCTGGGGGAAATTCAACGACGAAATTTCACGAAAGCGGTCAAGGCCGGCGTGAAGATGGCTTTCGGGACAGACGCGGGGGTCTGCCCTTACGACGTCGCGGCACGCCAGTTTGCATTTATGGTGCAGTACGGCATGACGCCGATGCAGGCCATTCAGTCAGCGACGATCAGTGCGGCGACTCTGATTGGAAAGCCGGAAGAGTTTGGTTCGATTCGCGCGGGGAAATTTGCAGATTTGATTGCCGTTGATGGCGATCCGATCGCGGACATCCGGCAATTGGAGCATGTGACGTTTGTGATGAAGGAAGGCGTTATTTACAAGCAGTGATTGGGCGAAGCGGCTCAATCGAAGAGAGATACACCGCCCGCGGCAGGCAGGCTCGCTGCGCCCGGAATGACGGCCATTCTTGACGGCTACGGTTATTTGCAGGCGGGCTGCGGCGCGGTGCCGCGCGTTTTTCGTACAACAAAGAACAACAAGACGCCGAGGAGGACCGATGCTAGGCTGGCGGCTTGGGCGTTGGACATGCCGAAGAACGAGCGCGGGTTGAGGCGAATGATTTCGACGAGAAAACGTGCGACGCCGGTAAGGACCAGATAGCTACAGAAGATCAAGCCGGCGGGCTTTTTGTGTTGCAGCACATACGCTCCGATTCGCCACAGTATGTAAGCGATCAGCATCCACACAAAAAATTCGTACAGCGGCGTGGGATGAACGCGGCAATCCGCGGGCCAACCTTGCTGCACGCAGGTTTCTGTCGTGGGAACCACACCGCTAGGAAAGCTCATGCCCCAGGGAAGTTTGGTGGGGATTCCGTAGTCGCCATCGCCGCTGAGGAGGCAACCGATTCGGCCAATCGCGTAACCCACGCAGGCCGCAGGGCTGCACGCGTCAAGAAGTGTGAGCGTCGGAATTTTTTCCCGCTTACCCAGGAGTAGAAGCGCAGCAAAACCTCCAAGAAATCCACCAAACCAGGCAAAACCGAAGCGGCTGATCAATTGCGGCCACGGATTGGCAAAAAATTCTGCGGGTGCTTCGAGGACGTGATAGAGGCGGGCACCGACAATTCCTGTCAAGCCTGCAACCCCGATGATGAGAAATGCGTCGGCGTGGATCGTGCGGCGGCGAAAATCGCCTTGAAGAATGTAGGAAGCGACGAGCAAGGCGGTGGCAACCATCAAGCCAAAAGTGGGCAGGTTCAACGGGCCGAGGTGAAGGTAAGGGATCATTGGTGGTCGGAAGTTTGTTCGCAAAAATTATACATGAGCGGTTCAGGAAACCTTTGTAATGCGCCCGTTACTGCGCAGATGTATTAAGGTTCCGATAAGAAGCCAAATGGCGAGAGCCACCCACTCTGCCAGTGAAAAGTGTCCTGGAAATTTCGGAATGACTTTCATCGCCACGAGGAGCAGCGCGACAATCGCTCCACTAACCGCGATGAGTCGTGCGCGAAGGCGAGACTCGACCAGAAAAAGCGATATGCTCGCGGCGAACCATCCACAAGCGCAGGCCATCGAACCCACTTCAGTGACGGGAACGAGCAACGAGTCGCCGAGAACCAGACCAGCGAGCGTAGCAATCGTTACTCCGATTATGGCCATGGACGGCGTCTGAAACGACGGATGGATCGCAGCGAAACGCGCCGGAATGGTGCCGCGCCTGCCGAAAGAAAACAGCAGACGGCTGGCGGCAACAAAATTTCCATTGAAACATTGGAAAAGGCCGAACATCGCGGCGATCAGGATCAGGCGGACCGGCCACTGCGCTCCCATGACTTGGCCGAACGCGGTGGCGGTTGCGAACCGGTTGCCCAGTAGAGTCGGCCATGGCGCGGCGTAGGAAACGGCAGCAATAACAGCCACGTAGAACCCTGCTCCAACGAAGAGCGCCAGCACAATGGCGCGAAAAAAGCCCTGCGGACGAAACTCCTGGTGGGCTTCTTCGGCGGCTTTTGGAACCGATTCGAAACCGGTCATGAAGTACGGAACGATTTGCAACACCAGCAATATAGAAATTAGCGGTGCCGCCGAAAAACCGGGATGAAAATTGCCAACGGAGCCGCGGGATACGCTAGCTCCTGCGACGGTTGCGAAGAGAAGTAGCACCGCCGTCGTCGCAACTCCTTGGAATATCGCGCTGGCACGAATGCCGCGATAGTTCAGCGCAGCCAAGAACAGCGTCATCAAAATTCCCAGCAGCAGCCGAGGCAAAAATACCGGCTGGCCCGCGATGCGATAAATCTCAAATGAATTCAGCGATGGAATCAGGTAGCTGGCGAGTTTTCCTACAGCCACCGCTTCCCACGGGCAAACGATCAGATAGGCCAGAAGCATGATCCAACCGGTGAAGTAGCTAACGATTGGCGGAAAAACTTGCGCGGTGTAAGCGGCTTCGCCGGCCGCATCGGGCAAACGCTTGACCCATTCACCGTAAACGTAGCCGATTGGGAGTAGCAGCAATCCACCGATTGCGAACGCCAGCATCGCCCCGAACGGGCCACCGCGGCCCAGCCAGTCGTCCATCAGCACCAGCCAGCCAACGCCGATCATGGCGCCGAAGGCCAGCGAAAAATAATCGTGCAGGCCTAACTTGCGCGCCAGCACTGTCATATGCGAATTTGCCGAAGCATCGTGGAGCGGGGATTGTAGCTGGGTTTCGCAAAAGCCGCCAGAAAGGAAGCGAATAGGCATTCCAACGGAATGCAGGCCGTATTAGACTCGGTGACGTCATGAAAATCAAAAAGATGGTTAAAGAAGCTGCGGAAATTTCCGAGCCGTTTCGCATTACGAAAGGCGAGAAGTTTCGCTTGAAGGGCTACGATCCGGCGGATACCGGCGGCTTAAAGGACAAAGAAAAAGCGCTGAAGACCCTACAGCGCGGCGTGGAACTGCTTTCGCATTTTCAAGAGAAACTCTACGCGCAGGACCGCTGGGCGATGTTGATGATTTTTCAAGCCATGGACGCTGCGGGGAAAGATGGCGCAATTAAACATGTGATGTCCGGAATCAACCCGCAGGGATGCAGCGTGACGTCATTTAAAGCGCCATCTTCGGAGGAACTGGATCACGACTACATGTGGCGCGCCCACAAAGCGATTCCGGAGCGCGGCAAGATCGGACTTTTCAATCGGTCTTACTATGAAGAAGTGCTAGTTGTGCGGGTGCACGAGGGAATCTTGGGAGCACAGCATTTGCCGAAGGAATTGATTGGAAAAGACATATGGACAAAGCGCTATGAGGACATCAACAACTTCGAAAAATATTTGGCAAACAATGGAGTGATTGTTCTGAAGTTCTTTCTGCACCTTTCGAAGAGAGAGCAGAAGAAACGGTTTCTCGAGCGGCTGGAAATGCCGCAGAAGAATTGGAAATTTTCGCTGGCCGACGTAAAAGAACGCAGTTGCTGGAAGGATTACCAGAAAGCGTACGAAGAAATGATTCAAAACACGGCGTCGAAGCACGCGCCGTGGTATGTAGTCCCCGCGGATAATAAGTGGTTCACACGTTTGGCCGTGGCCAGCGCGGCCATTGAAGCGCTGGATTCCCTGGGCCTGCAATTCCCCGAAGTGGACAAAGACAAGAAAAAAGAATTGGAAAAAGTGCGGGAAGCGCTGCTGCAAGACAAGGAATGACGATTGGCAAGCGCTTGCGACATATAATGCCGGGTGTGTAAAAGTTCTCAAATTAAGGGAGCGTATGGGCCATGAAACAAGTTGCGGCGGTGATCGGGGCTGGATTTGTCGGAAAGGCGCACATCGAAGCCTTGCGGCGGTTGCCGGTTCCGGTCCGCGGAACGTTGGTGAGTTCGGGCGAACGCAGCACCGCAGCAGCGAAGGCGCTGGGACTGGAGCGCGCTTACAAGAGCGTCGACGAAATCGCGTCCGATCCCGAAGTGACGACCGTGCATATTTGCACACCGAATTACGTACACTTCGAACAGGCTGCAAAATTGATGCGCGCCGGAAAGCACGTTCTATGCGAGAAGCCGCTGGCGATGGACTCGCGCGAGTCGGCGACTCTCGTCGCTCTGGCGAGCGAAACCAATCGCGTGGGTGGAGTGGCTCACAATTTGCGCTATTACCCGCTATGTGTGCAAGCGAAGGCGCTGATCGAATCGGGCGCGATTGGACAGGTAAAGCTGGTTCACGGGGGATTTTTGCAGGACTGGCTTACGTATCCGACGGACTGGAACTGGCGGCTGGAATCAAAACTTGGCGGCGAATTGCGCGCGGTGTCCGACATTGGCACGCACTGGCTGGACCTGATCCAGTGGATTACCGGCCAGAAAGTGGAGGAACTCTGCGCGGACTTGGCGACAGTAGTGCCCATCCGGCACAAGCCGCGCGGGCATGTGGAGTCTTTCTCGTCCGCGAAAGATGTCGCAACAGATGAAATGCCGATTGACACTGACGACTACGCGTCAGTGCTGGTGCATCTGGATCACGGCGCGAAAGGAGTCTTCACCGTGTCGCAGGTCAGTGCGGGCCGCAAGTGCAAACTTCATTTCGAAATCAATGGAACGGAGGGTTCGCTGGGATGGAATGCCGAAGAGCCCAACACGCTGTGGATCGGCCGAAGGAATCAGGCCAACGAAATCCTGATTAAGGATCCGTCACTGCTGGCTCCCTCTGCGCGGCGTTATGCGGCATATCCCGGCGGACACGCCGAGGGCTATCCCGATACGTTTGTGCAGCTATTTCACGATTACTACAACTATCTGGATGCCGGCGATTTTAAGGCGCCACGGAAATTCCCGACATTCGCGACCGGTCACGAAGAACTAATTCTTTGCGAGGCGATTCAAAAAAGTGCCCAGGATCGCGCTTGGACGAAATTGCATTGGGACTGAGATAAAAGCGAAAAAGAGCACGGCCCGGAGTGCTTCGCGGCCAGGATGCTCGGCAACTGCTGGAAAAAATCCAGGGCGGATTAACTTGAACCGGGGTAGTGGTATTGCAAATCCGCTGGCAGCTTCCCGGAGCGCTGGCGCGTGTTGTACTCCAACTCATATTGCGTGTGCGATGGGTCTTCGGGATAAGCAGCGCCGGGCGCATACGGATAAGCCTTCAGTCCGTGCTTGGGCAAAGGTTCGACGGTGAATGCGTGCGCTGCATAGAAGTCCATATCTTTTTCGAAACCATCGGCATAGAAGAAATAATCGCGCACCCAGCCTGAGGGAAGTGCGGGCAATGACTTCGCGTCGAAATCCAGCTTCAGACCTTCGCCAGAGCTGAAAATGACAAAGCGATCGTCGGCGGCGCTGAGCAACGATTTCACATCGCCATAGCGCGTGTAATTCCCCGCCGCGCGCGCGTACGGTCCAGTCATGCTGCGCTTCGAATAGGAATATATTGTGTCGCTCGCGGGCGTCAGGCGAATTTCCTTGGGGAAGCCGAGAAAATCGAGTGAAGCGTTTGCCAAGGGAACTTCCGTTACGCGCACGCTGTGCTGCGTCGGCGTCTGGTCAATGCGGATCGCGTCCCAATAAATTTTCAGATTGTTGACGATACGGATGCGGTGAGTACCTGCAGGAATCTTTCCAGTGAGATCGGCAATCATGGTGCGTTCGAGGCCTGCAGGAAATCCCATGTCGTCAATAACGCGAACCCACTTGCCTTGCGCGTTCTGCGCTTCGACATATGGCGGAATTACTTTGATTCCAGCCTGATCGGCGGCGTACATCGAAGTCGCAGTGAAGTAGTCCGCGTAACCGTCGGCGATAAGGCGAAGCGGGAGGCGCGGATTCCATTCACCGAGGTCCAGCTCAATCCAGTGTAATTTTGCAAAACCTGCGAACGGCAATTCGTCGAAACTGGTGACATATTTGCGATCGCGCTTGGCGAGAAGCGGTAACACGTCGTTGCCGCGGTCATCCCACGCGGCGACCGGTGGATGAGCGTTGCTCGTGGGCACCACAGCAAATTGTGGGAATGGCGGGTTGCTGGCGAATCGTTCATTGGGATAAACGTCGAAGCGCGCGGGATGATCGATGGCCAGCAGTTTCACTTGATCGAGATAAACGGTTTCTTCCATAGGCTCGAGGAAACGGAAGCTGAGCTTGCCATCGCGTGGCTGCATACTTTTTCCCGAAACCTTTAGATACTCGGTTGGATCAGGGACGTCGCGTTCGCCTGGCGCCACCCAGTGACCGACCACACCGGGACCGATCATATCGGCGATGAATTCGTATTCCTTGCCATTCCAGGAAAACAGAATCGGGCAGGAACTACCGCGGCGATCGAGCTCAGCGACGGTCTGCGTTTTGCGCCCGTCGAGGCGAATCTCATCCTGCGGTACGCCAGTGGGCCACAAGAGACGGACAACGTCCGCCCCTTTTTCGCCGCCCAGGCCAACGTGAATGGGCAACGCGCTTTGGCCAAGATAGCCCGAAGCTCCAAGCACTTCCCATTTTTGGTAAAGCGCACCGGCGAAAACTTCCACTTTGGTTCCGATGGCGCTCTTGTTGTCGTTGAGTGCTTTCAAATCAATTTGCATCCAGCCGTTTTTCTCTGCGCCATGATTTTTCAGCAGCAGTGATGCGCCTTCCGCCTGAGTGACCAGCAAGTCGACACCACCGGCAC
>Ga0137403_10007684_pt1 | contig 12138 bp, 9 predicted proteins | sample CZOMad2_1_16fung_FD_122057 | JGI IMG/M metagenome (GOLD analysis project Ga0137403, IMG submission 122057) | Vadose zone soil fungal communities from Angelo Coast Range Reserve, California, USA - CZOMad2_1_16fungal (Hybrid Assembly) | ecosystem: Environmental > Terrestrial > Soil > Vadose zone...
ACGGAATTCGTCGCCTTGGCGACCGCTTTCGCGGGCTCGGCCGTTTCTGCCGCTGCAATCGTGACGATCTCGGCGCCAAAGTAGAAACCCGTGGCGGCCACAGCGCCGGTCAAGATCGGGAGTACACCGTTCGGGGCGAAGCCGCCATGCGCCGTGAGGTTGGCCACGCTGGGTCCGACTCCCGGCCACAGGCCGAGGACGAACAGGCCCGCAAGCATCAAGAAGACGACGATCGCAGCCACTTTGATCGAGGCGAACCAAAACTCGAACTCGCCGAACGACCTCACCGAGATGAGATTCGTGAGGGTCAGCAATAGCATCAGCGCCAAGCTGATGAGCCACGCCGGCTCGTCGGGCAACCAGAAGCGAACCAGTCCCGCGCCCGCGACCGCCTCGAGTGCTACGACGATGACCCAGAAATACCAGTACATCCACCCCGTCAGGAAGCCCGCGAGCTCGCCGAGCCGAGGCTGGTCGCTAAAGGCCAGGCGGGCGTATTCGTAAAATGAGCCTACCGCCGGCAGCGCCACGGCCATTTCGCCGAGCATGCGCATGACCAGCACGACCAGCAGCCCCGTGATCGCGAATGAAAGGACGGCGGCGGGTCCTGCCGCTTTGATGACCACGCCGCTGCCGACGAAAAGACCGGCGCCGATGACGCCCCCGAGGGCGATCATGGTCATGTGCCGCTGCCGGAGGCCATGGCGTAGGCCGCTCGACGGCGGGGGAGTGTTTTTCATCTGGCCTTGCTCACGGTGCTTACTCTGCGTGCTCACGATCGCGCTCCATGATCCATTGTGCGAGTCGAGACAACAAGTCGAGATCGGCGGTAATTGTTACTATGGCGTCCACGACAGGAGGTCTCGGGGAGAGTTTATGAACGATGCCGCCGACAACCGGGTAGCTTCACCCTCATCGCCAGACCGTAGCGATCCGGCCGCTGGAGACCTTGTGTCCACTCAGCGCAAGGTGGGCTTGGGCTTTGCAATTGCACTCGCCTGTTTGGGCATCGTTGGGGTGGTTTCCTATTTGAGTGTCGCACGCCTGAACGAGGAAGCGGCGTGGGTCGAGCACACCCACGAGGTTCTGAGCCGCCTCGAATTGCTGCTGGCAGCGGTAACCGATGCCGAGACGGCGGAGCGCGGTTACGTCATCACGGGCGATGAGAGCTATCTCGAACCCTACCGGAAATCCGCCGGTGTCGCTGCCGTCCAGGCGAGCCGGCTACGCGAGCTGACGGCGGACAACCACGTCCAGCAGCAGAGGCTCGACTCGGTGGTGCCGCTCGTTTCCGACCGGCTGGCGGAATTGCGGTCAGTCATCGAACTGCGGCGAAGTCAGGGATATGCAGCAGCGCAAAGCGAGATTCTCACGGGGAAAGGCAAGGAATTTCACGATCGGATTCGCGGCCTCATCGATGAGATGAAGGGAACCGAGACCTCTCTGCTCCAAGAGCGCCGTCGAGCGGCGGACCGAAGTGCCGCGACTGCTCGAGCGGTCATCATCGGGGGTGGATTCCTCGCGTGCGGACTGGTTGGCCTGGCGCTGTGGGCGATCCGCCGGGACTTTGCGGGCCGGACGCGAGCCGAGCGAGCATTGCGCGATGCGAACGATCAGCTCGAAGTGCGCGTCCAGCAACGCACCGCAGATCTTGCGCGGCTGGCCGCCATCGTCGAGTCCTCCGACGATGCGATCGTCAGTAAGAATCTGGACGGCATCATCGCCAGCTGGAACCCGGGCGCGGAACAGCTGTTCGGCTATTCCGCACACGAGATCATAGGCAAGCCCATGGCCATGCTGGTCCCGCCGGATCGTTCGACCGAAGAGCCTGCTATCTTGGCTCGAATCGCGCGCGGTGAAACGACCGATCATTTCGAGACGGTACGGGTTGGAAAAGACGGGCGGAAAATCGATGTTTCCGTCACCATTTCCCCCATCCGGGACGGCCAAGGCCGAATCGTCGGCGCATCCAAGATCGCTCGGGACACCACGGATCGCAAGCTCGCGGAAGCCAAGGTGCAGGCCCAGCTGGCGCGGTTGAGCCTGCTCCAGCAAATTACCCGAGCCATCGGCGAGCGACAGGATATCCAGAGCATCTTTCAGGTGGTCATCCGAACGCTCGAAGAGCACTTGCCGGTGGACTTCTGTTGTATCTGTGTATATGACCCGGCCGGGAATTGTCTGATCGTCACGAGCGTCGGCGCGCACAGCGAAGCGCTGGCGACGGAGCTTGCGATGACGGAACAGGCTCGCGTCGAAATCGATGAGAACGGATTGTCGCATTGTGTGCGCGGCCGGCTGGTTTACGAGCCGGATATCAGTCAAGTGCAGTTCCCGTTTCCCCAGCGGTTGGCGCGAGGCGGGTTGAACTCGATGGTGGCGGCTCCCCTCTTGGTCGAGAGCAAGGTGTTCGGTGTCCTCATCGCGGCACGCCAGCAAGCGGGCAGCTTCAGCAGCGGCGAATGCGAGTTTCTGCGCCAATCGAGCGAGCACGTCGCATTGGCAGCCCATCAGGCGCAACTCTACAGCGCTCTACAGCAGGCGTACGACGACCTGCGTCAGACGCAGAAGGCGGTGATGCAGCAGGAGCGTCTGCTTGCCCTGGGTCAAATGGCGAGCGGTATCGCGCACGATATCAACAATGCAATTTCTCCGGTGGCGCTTTTATCGGGATGCGGACCGAACTGGCCCCGGATCTGCCGGCGATCATGGGCGCCGACAATGAAATCCGGGAAGCGCTCATCAATCTGATCTTCAATGCGGTCGATGCCATGCCTGACGGAGGACCGCTGACATTGCGGACCCGTGTGGCGCAGGAGCAAGGACCTGGTTCGGAGGAATCTCCGGTCCGCAGATTCGTTCAGGTCGAGGTTATCGATGCCGGCATCGGGATGGATGAGGACACGCGACGCAGATGCCTGGAGCCGTTCTTCACCACCAAGGGTGAGCGTGGCACCGGGCTCGGCCTCGCGATGGTCTACGGGACGATGCAACGTCACAGCGCGGACATTGAAATCGAGAGTGCGGCCGGCGAGGGCACCACCATGCGTTTGAGTTTCGCGATACCGACCACGCCCGCGGCTGCTGCAGTGGCGTCGGCCACGGTCGGCACGGTGCCGCCGCTGCGCATCCTGGTCGTGGACGACGATCCGCTGGTGCTCAAATCGCTACGCGACGCCTTGGAGGGTGATGGCCACGGCGTGACCACGGCGGACGGCGGCCAGGCCGGCATCGACGCTTTCGTTGCGGCACAAGCGCGGGGCAATCCGTTCCCTGTCGTGATCACGGATCTCGGTATGCCCTACGTGGACGGGCGCAAAGTCTCCACCGCCGTAAAGACCGCCGCTCCGGGGACGAATGTATTGATGTTGACCGGCTGGGGGCAGCGGCTGGTTGCCGAGGGGGACATTCCGCCCCATGTGGATCGTGTGTTGAGCAAGCCGCCCAAGCTGCGCGAGCTGCGTGAGGCGTTGGCGCGATGCGTGGTGCCCTCCACCTGAGCCTGCGCGGCGGCTGTTCCATGACCGATCGATCAGAAAACCCGTCAATACCTGGCAAGAACAGAGCCGTCTTTACGCACCCTGGGTTGCGCCTCGGCCTCGACCATCAGCTCAAATTCCGCCGACGGAACCGCTCGGCTGAATAGAAATCCCTGGAATTCATCGCAGCGAGAGCGTCGTAGAATCTCCAGTTGAGTCGCGGATTCGACGCCCTCCGCAACCACCTTCAATCCCATGGAATGCCCCAAGGCGATGATGGCTTTGGTAATGGCAAGATCATTCGAATTCGCGGCGATTTCGCGGATGAACGTGTGATCAATTTTCACGCTGTCGACCGGGAATCGCTTGAGGTAGGCGAGCGAGGAGTGTCCGGTGCCGAAATCGTCGATTGCGATGGTGATTCCGTGCTCCTTGATCTGCTTGAGCAGCAGCAAGGCTTTGTCCGGACTCGTCATGACAACGCTCTCGGTGATCTCGAACTCCAATGAGCGCGGATCGCATCCGGTCTCGCGCAGAACGCTGTCCAAATCCTCGAGCAGGCGGGAATCCGCGAATTGTTGGGCAGAAAGATTGATGGCGAGCCGAATCGGGGCCAGCCCTTCATCGCACCAGCGCTTGGCGTCGGCGCAAACCGTCTCGAGAACCAAGCGGCCTATCGAACCGATGAGACCCACTTCTTCGGCAACGCAGATGAATTCGCTCGGCAGCAACGTACCCCGCTGCGGATGCCGCCACCTGACCAGGGCTTCCGCTCCCGCGATGCGACCGGTTTGGATATTGATCTTCGGTTGGTAGTGAACCTCGAACTCGCGCCGCGCCACCGCGTGGCGCAGCTGATTTTCAAGGGAGAGTCTCTCGACACTGTGCTCGTTGATATCGCTGGAGTAGAACTGATAATTATTCCTGCCGGAAGTTTTTGCCCGATACATCGCGATGTCGGCATTCTTGAGCAATGAGGCGCTATCCCCGCCGTCCTTTGGATAGATCGCAATGCCGATGCTCCCCGACAGATGGTATTCCTGGCCATTGACCGTCAGAGTCCGGGCGGCGGCCGTAAGGAGCTTTTGAGCGATGTCGCCAAGGTCCTGGGGATCGCGGAACTGCTCGACGAGCACCGTAAATTCATCTCCCCCGACACGGGCCAAAGTGTCCGTTGCGCGCACGCATTCGAGCAGATGTTTCGAAACCTGGCGAAGGACATCGTCACCCGCACCGTGCCCCAGCGTGTCATTGATGACCTTGAAGCGATCGAGGTCGAGAAACAACACGCCCACCGCGCCTCCGGCTCGTTGTGCGCGAGCCAGCGCTCGGGGCAGGTGATAATTGAAAAGCAAGCGATTCGGCAGCCCGGTCAGATCATCATGATGTGCCAGGTGCCGGATTCGATCGGCGGCCCAGCGGCTCTCAATGGCGATGCCGGCGAGGTCCGTGCAAATGCCGACCAAATGGGCGTTCAGCCAGTGCGGGTTCTCGCGCCGGCGGCCGTAAATCGACAGGGCACCCAAGATCTGACCCGTGCTCCCGAGTATGGGCCAGGCGCTGACCGAATGCAGACCGGCCTGGCGCACAAGGTCGCGCAGGGTCGCATCGAGTGGATAACCGGCGAGATCCTCGACCACTACGGGAGAGCGGTTGCAAATGGCTTCGGCGCAGGGTGCTGAGCTCTCTTTGTGAGAGGCAGCAACGACCGCGCGGTCGAACCCTTCGGGCAAGGACGGAGCTACGCTCAAGGCATAGCACGATTCCTTTTGATCCAGCGCCACCAGGGAGCATAGATTACCGTCGGATTGGGTCTCCACGAACTGCGCCAGGGTCGCGAAGATCACCTTGAGATCTGCGCCCGAGGCGACCAGATTTAGAATACGATTCTGGTCCGCGAGAATTGCCGCTTGGTAGCGGCGGTCTGCCTCGCGCTGGAGGCTCTCCAGCGCGAAGGATGCTTCCATCGCCAGTTGTTCCATGAGATCGATGATGTCCTTCTGGAAAAACCGTTCCTCCTCCGAAAAAACGCACAACACTCCCACAACCTCGTCCCGGCATCGCAGCGGAAACGACGCCGACGCGCGAAACATGCTGCCGGACACCTGTACGCCGTTGAATACGTGCGCGCGAGGATCGCGCAGCGCGAGGCGCAGCGGCTCGAATTGACTGGAAGTACCCGTTGAAACCGCGGCGGCGAGTGCCTGCAAGTGCCGCTGGTGCTCGCCGTGCGATGCGATAAATTCTATGTTCGAGCTGTCGCGCTTCAGCAGACCGACCGCGGCAAGGTTCAGCCCACTGGTGCCGACGCAAATGCGGCACAGTTCATCGAAAAGATGACCCCGATCGCTCACACGCGAGATCAGCTGGCTGGTCCGGCTCAACGCGGCATACAATTCAGTCAGGCGCGCCAGCCCGCGCTCTTTTGCTTCGCGCTCGCTCACGCGCGCGTGCGTCACGCGGATACATAAAAACCCGGTCACCAAGGTGCCGATGGCCAACGCAAGGATCAATAAGCTGCGGGTCATCCGCGCGACCTCGCCCAAGGTCGACGAGAACCGAGCCGCCAAGGGAGTCAGCTCGCGGTTGATGAGGTTCAATTCCGATCGAATGGCGGCTTGCTCTTCCGGCGGTGCTTGGGCTTGGGACGCTGGGTGCATACGGGCGGCTACTGCGCAGATGCGCTGCGTGTAGGTATCACCCTCGGTCCAGATTTCGATGGCCCGGCGCACCGGGCCGACGTTTCCGAACAATCGAAACAGCACGATGATGCTATCAATGTCGGCCGGATCATTGCCGCCTGCGAGGAAGCCCTCACGCGCGGCGTTCGGGTCAACGGGATTTCGTTGCAGGGCGAGACGCGCCTTCTGATCGCCGAGCGGAAAAGCGATGGCGGTCAAGTATTGCTGGAAGTCCTCGTCCGAATGCGATACCGAGTACTGTGCCAGGTAGTACGTGGCGTTCTTTTGCCCTTTCGAATACAGACCTTCGCCACCGACATACGCACGGATGGTCGAGAGCAACTCAATGCTGACCACCGCCGCAACCAACATCACGCTCAAGCTGACGAGCACGGGCGCCACGAAACGAATCGCAGATCGCGACATTCCAGTCGACCCGCGGTTGCTGCGCCCGGATTTCATCATACGCATGGTCCTGAAGGTATGGGCTTAAGTGTTCTCTCAGCGGGTGCGCATTGGGCGAGCCTCGACGGACCGACAGTGCCGCGGACAACTCGGAAGTCTGGTATGCACCTCGAGGGACCCGCCGCAGTGAAAGTCCAGTACAGCTTATCGCCCGACGGCGCATCAAAATGAGAGCGATTTCGCGGCTCCCGCAGACTCTGCTCAAAGAACACCGAAGAATTTCGGCTCGGAAACTCGTGGGGACGCAGTCGAATTCTGACCACAGAACCGTCCGTTGTTAAAAAGCAACAGGTGGCGGGATGAAGTTTAGTCAAAAGCCATTGATTCGAAAATAATTACTGCGGCTGCTCATCCGCGAGTTGCTCAAATTCAAATGGCCTCGTAGACTGGACATAACGCGCAACAACCAACAATATGTTTGATTTCATCGAGACCGGCCGCGATGCTCAAGCGATTTCTTCATAAATGGAGTGCAAATGGGAATCCAGCACGAGCCGCCGTCCGACATTAAATGGATTGAAACGCTCAAGAGCTTCGTTCAGCCCGATTGGCACGACCTCGTGGCCGGAGAGTGGGCGACCAACCTCAATAATGGAACATGGTCCACCAATGCCATGCGCGGCTGGTTCCTGCAGCTCTATCCTTTCATTCATGCATTTCCCAAGTTCCTGGCCGAAGCGCTCATCAAGGTGGAAGACGACTATTCGCGCTCTTTCCTGATCAACAACATCAGGGTCGAGAAGGCGCATGCCGAACACTGGCTTTGGATGGGCGAGGGCTTCAGTATCCCGCGCAGTGAAATGATGGCGCTCGCGGAGGGCGAACGCCCCCTGTTGCGCGACGTGCAATCGCTGACTGACTGGATTTGGCACATCAACTCGAAGGGTTCGCTCGCCGAGGCGGTGGCCGCGACCAGCTTCGCGATCGAAGGCGCCACCGGCGACCTTACCCGGACGCTGCTGAAGGGCTTCGAGGCATACGGTTCGCGCGAAGGCGTGAACATGAACCCGCGAACCACCAAGTGGTTCCGCAACCATGCCAAGTATGATGATGATCATCCGCGCATCGCATTGGAAATAGTGGCGCGCTATGCACGGACGGAGCGCGAGAGGATGAAGGTCATGAATGCCGCACGCCGCAGCGTGCAACTGCTCAATCTGGCCTTGCTGACATCGAGCCGTGCTTATTCCACCGGTGCCGCCCCTGCGATTTCGACGGGGCACGAGCGGCGCGCGTCCGATCGGCGAGTGGCGCAGGAGCACATCGCGTTCCCCGATCGCCGCGTCATTGACCGTCGCGGGACCGCCGTTTCGCGGGCGGCGTGAGCTTTAGCGACGCCGATGTATTCGAGACCTCTAGGAGGTCCGGACGGCGTATCCGGTGGCGCCGCCGCGAGAGAACTCGAATCGCAGTAGCCATCTGCGAGAGTTCTGATTTTCCGCAGCAGCGAACTTCCATTTTCCGGCGGCTGTGCTTGCCAGGCGGGCGAAATACCTGCTTGGACCGGGGTTTTCGAGGGTTTCGTCGATGACATTTCCTGAGCTGTCGACTGTCACGCGAACCGTGACCTTGATACGGCCACGGATCGTGTCGCGAGCGTGGCGCGGAACGTCAGGAATTTCTTCATGAAGCACGGACGCCGGCCCGTTCGCCGGCGGCTGTGCACGTTGATCTGATGGGCGAGAAACACCGCGCGAAGCAGGCGATTGAGAGCCCGCGGACTTCGCGCCGGAAGAAGGAGCAGAGACCCCCGGAGGCGCGGGCAGAGGCGTCTCTGGATTCTGCGAAGCGGCCGCAGACGCGGCAGTCTGCTCCGAAGAAGTGCGAGAACTACGCAAGTGCAAGGCAGCCCCTACAGCGACCGCTACGATGAGGAGCACCGCGATCGCGGGGACGAGCAGGCGCTGTTTCGGCGACTCCTCTGGAGGAGCGGGTCTGTCCGGCGCTTCGCGTACGGGAGGCTTGGGAGTCGACACGAGTGGCTGCGGTGCAGACACGCGCGGCTCAGGCACCGAGACGGGAGGCTGAGTCAACGTAGCGACCGGCGATTGTGACGCCGGTTTGATCTGGGCTTCCACGTCGGCGACGGTGGGGCGTTTGGCGGGGTTGCGATTCAAGCATTGCCGGGCGATCTCCACGAACGCTGGAGGAAGAGCGGCGGAGAAGGAGGGAGTTTCGGATTTACCGTCGGGCCACGAGGGAGGGTGCTGCGTGAGAGCCTCAACCATGGTCATGCCGAGACCCCAGATATCGCCGGCCGCGGAAAAACTGCCGTCTTTTGCTTCCGGAGGATCGTACACGGAAGGCTTCGCAATATTTGCTCTGGATTCGCCGGCAGGGCGGACGGTATCGCTCGCCAGTTTCAGTTGATCGTTCACGACCAGAATGTTTGATGGCTTCAACCGGCCCTGCACCAGGTTCTTGCCGTGAAGAAAAGCCAAGGCGTTCAGGGTGGGAAGCAGCATCTCCCGCACCTCGTCTGGAGTAAGGGCCCGTTGAGGAAGAATTTGCGAGAGAGTCTGTTCAGCGCATTCCATCACGGCGAAAAGAAATTGGAGATCTCCGAGCTGGCAGCGGCCCACTTCGAGAAGTCGAATCAGGTGAGGATGGGAGAGGGCGGCAGCCCTCGTCCAATGCGAGAGCTGCGCCTGCGCCAGTGTCGGAATGGCCGGGACCAATTTGAGCGCGGCATTGGGAAGGTTTTGTGCCTTATATTCGGTAAGGAATACTGCGCCGTGGTCTGAGGCACTCAGAACGCGGAGCAGGGGAAAGACTCCGTTGATGACCTGGCCTTCCCACCTCGTCCAGACCTCAGCCATCGTCTTGCCTCCCCGCCTGCGAAGCACGACACGCTTGCCGGATGTCGGCACGGCGGAGCCAGCTCCCTAGCCTCTCACTTTAGCAAAGGGCGCCGCGTCCGAATCTCGCCCTAGGTATCACTGGGCCAGATCCAGGCTATGAGCATGTTCTTACAATCGATAAGTCATTGTTTATACATATATTTTATAATCCTAATCGTACTTTTGATACGAAACACCGCATTAAAACGGCGGCCGCATAGCCCATTTACCCGATTCCTTGTCCTTATAGAAGAACGCACTCGAAATGTTGTTGTACATCGAGGCGCCGAGATTCGCGGATGCGACCTGCCAGTCGAAGCTGCAGTTATAACCTTTTGGCGTCGGATTATCGCAGGCTTCCTTCTTGAAGAACTTGATCGAGATCGGATCGCTGATGGTTATGCCGGGCGGGTGATTGATCGCATACAGCGCGGCCTCCTTCATCTGCGACTCGGAGGGCTCTTCGGCCGCCGCCGCGCCCGATCGATCCCGTAGTTCCTGAGACGGGTGTCATGCCGAAACGTCAGGCGGGCATCCGCGGCACGGAAGAGGGAGAGCTTTTTGCACACCGCGCCCTGACAACCGGCGCCGAACAGCGTCTTGCCAGAGTGCTATTTCGAACGCCGGTCGGTTACGCTACCGGCAGCAGGGCGGTCAACGTCTAGCTGCCGGGAGCTGCTTGGACAAATCGGTATTCATGGAAGCTTGCCGCGATGGCGGTAGGCGGATCGAAGGTGCCTTGCGGTCCCTGGATCGGGCGTACTTCGCATTGCTACACCGCGAGTGTGTGCGTGCCGTGGGCGATGCGGATACCGCGCGCGATTTGGTGCAGGAGACCTTCATCAAGGTGTGGCAACGCTGCGCGAGCTTCCGCGGGGAGTCGGAGCTCTTGCCATGGGTTCGGTCGATAATGCGACGCAGCATTCTCGACAAGCTGCGTCAACCTCAGAGAGAGGTGCCCTTGGAGCATGAGACCGAACTTGTGGGCGATGCCGGGGAGCGGGTCGCCGAGTTCTCCGCCGAACAGGTGCCGGCGGGCGAGGACGCGATGAAGCAGCGCCAGCTCGCGGAATGTTTCGAGCGCTGCTGGGAGAAATTCATGCAAGCCTCGCCGCAGCATGCGCTCGTGATCTCGTGGATCGCCGAGGATGGCATGACGCACGAGGAAATCGGGGCGTTGCTCGGCCGCACGCCGGGCGCGACCCGGGAGTTCATCTCACAGTGCCGTAAGCGGGCGCGCGTGCATTTGGCAGAATGGTATTCGCTGGCATTCTCGGAGAGATAGAGCGGTATGGGCGACGAGGACGACAACTGGTTCGATGCATTGGCCGGACGTTCAGGCAGCGAGGCTGCGGCGGCAACCGACGCGCACGCACGGGCGATCCGAGCGGCCATCCTGTCCCGCAGCGCAGCCGAGGAAATTCGTGCGGCGGCGGAGGATCCGATGCGGGAGGCGGCGCTGATTGCCCGCGCGCGCGCTGCGGGTTTGTTGCCGGTTTCTGGGGGCCGCGCCGGCCGCCGCCGGACGGGATGGCTCGCTGCCGCGGCATTGGCCTCGATCGCGGTCGGCGTGACGCTGCAGATGAATACTCGTTCGCCGACGCCGATCACGCGCGGAGCGGCGTCTGGCATCGTGCGGATCCGCGCGCCGGACCCGTCGCACCTCAAGCAGGAGCTGATTCGGGAACTCGAAGCGGCGGGCGTTCATGCCCGCGGTTACGAGCAGCTCGGGCGTCAAGGGATCGATGCCGACCTGCCGATGCCGGTGACCACCCAGGTCCGCGAGGTGCTCGACCGTCATGGCATCGCGCTCCCGGCGGATGGCGTGCTTCAGGTGGAAATCGAGCCCGCGTCGACGCCGTGAAGAATCACATATGGGGATGCTGGTTGATCGGCGGTGCGCTGGCGCTGGCCGCGCGCGCCAACGCATTTGACCTGCCCGCGAGCTGCGGGACTCCCTCGTCATCGGCAATCGCGAACACTCCGCTGCGGGTATTGCGCAAGAGGCTCGAGGCCGTCAACGAAAATGATCCGGACGCTGCGGTGCGCCTGATGTGCGAGACGATCCCGCGCGTTGCCCGTGAAAAAGGCGAGCATTCCGGGGAATTGGCCTGGTGGGCCGCTTCGCTCGCCACTCCGCTGATTGCCTACATGAACAGATTTCAAGAGGCGATACCGCTGCTCACGTTCGCCGAGCCGATTCTCGAACAGCACCCTACTCGGTATGCGGCCGAGATTGCGGATATTCACGTCGCATACGCCTGGATCTATTTCCGGCAAGGGCGCCTCGCGGAATCGGGCGCGGCGTGGCAGCAGGCACTTGAAGTTCGTGAGCATGCACCGGGACTGCATCAGATCGAGCTGCAGAAGGTGCTTGTCGGACTTGCTCTGGTTCGTCTAGGGCAGGGCGACTTTGCAGCGACCCACGTCGCCCTGGACCGCGCTACCGCCATCTTGCGGGCCAACAATGCGGCAGTGAGCGAGGCTGCTGCGGCCATCGAGAACGTGCAGACCAATCTCGCAGTTCGCGAGGAGAATTATCAAGACGCCCGCACTCACGCCCAGACGCAAATAGGCATTGAAAAGCAACTGACCGGCGGCGCCCCGCAGCTCGTGCCCGCGTATGTACTGCTGGGTACCATCTACCAAAGACTGGACGACTTCGATGCTGCA
>Ga0137403_10007685_pt1 | contig 12138 bp, 9 predicted proteins | sample CZOMad2_1_16fung_FD_122057 | JGI IMG/M metagenome (GOLD analysis project Ga0137403, IMG submission 122057) | Vadose zone soil fungal communities from Angelo Coast Range Reserve, California, USA - CZOMad2_1_16fungal (Hybrid Assembly) | ecosystem: Environmental > Terrestrial > Soil > Vadose zone...
GTTATTCGACCAAGGATCTAAGCGAGTAACGTGTGCGAACGACACGAGGACCGAGGACCTAGATAAAACCTATGGCTGGTTTAAGTCAGAAGCGCCTCGGACAGAGGTGGCCTTGCGAACTGACGGCAATTTGCAAAGTCAAATCTTCTGGCTCGACGGTGTGGCAGGCACCGGAAAGTGAACGATCGCCCAAACGGTTGCATGTCATTATCACGCAACTGGTGAACTGAGGGCCTCGTTCTTCTGCTCGAGGGACGACACGGAATGTAGCAAACATCAGCATGATGTTCCCAACGATAGCATATTAGCTGCTACCGGACCTGCGAGAGCATGTGTCGGAGGCGATGCGTAACGACCCTGACCTGTCGTCTGCGTTAACGTCCATGCAACTGGAGAAGCTCATCGTAGAGCCCTTGGAGGCTGTGACGTGCGACCAAGAAATCCTGCCTTGCCTGGTCGTGATCGACGCCTTGGACGAATGCAAGGACGATAAGGCGGTGTCGAGCATTTTGTCAGCGATCGCCGTGTTCACCAATTGTGGCCGCCTTTCAGAAGCGGAAGTGCAATGCGAGTTGCATTTGGCGCATGGGGTTGGCCGTCGAAGTGATTTGTCCCGCGCCTCCCACGTCGACAGTGTTGCCGGGAACACCCAGATTCACGTGGTTGAATGCGTTGAAATTCTCCCAACGAAATTCAATCGTCTTGTTCTCTACAATGATGAATTCTTTCGAGAGTGACAGATTGAAGACGAACAGAGCGGGGCCGCGCAAGGAACCCTTGGAAGCATCGCCGTTGCGATAAGGAGCCTGGGGCGCAGTATATGCCGCTGGATTGAACCACATATCCGCGCTGGGATTTGACACATGGGGATTACCAATGATATCGGGTCGAACGTAATTGAAGTCGGCGTTCAGCAGAGGGGCATTAGAGATGGTCGGTGTGAAAGCCACGCCTGAATACATCGTAGTGACGCCGCTCAAGCGCCAACCACCTGTCACAGCATCCGCCGCCTTGCTTACGTTGGAGAGATAACGGCGGCCCTTACCGAAAGGCAGTTCCCAGTTATTCAGCAGTGTGACGGCGTGGGTGCGGTCGGGGGCGTCGCCGCTCACCATCGGCCCGGCCAGCGTGGGCTATCGTCTCACCGAGCAGGCCCTGGTGTTCGGCGGCGACGTCCTCACCGTCACGGACATCGCGGTCGCCGCCGGGCTCATCGACCTGGGCGACCGCGCCCGCGTGGCGTCGCTGCCGGCCGCCCTGGTGGAGGCGGCCCTCGCGCGCGTCCGCGCCATGATCGAGGAGGGCGTGGACCGCATGAAGACCGACGCGGGAGAGGCGCCACTGATCGCGGTGGGCGGCGGCTCGTTCCTGGTGCCGCCGCGCCTGGCCGGCATCTCCGAGGTCCTGAACGTGCCGCACCAGGCGGTGGCCAACGCGGTGGGCGCCGCGATCGCCCAGGTGAGCGGCGAGGTGGACCAGATCTTCCAGGATCTCCCGCGCGACGAGGCGATCGCGCGGGCTCGCCGGGCGGCGGAGGACAAGGCGGTGGCGGCCGGCGCCGACCGGGCGACCATCAACGTGGTGGAGGTGGAAGACCTGCCCCTGGCCTACTTGCCCGGCAACTCCCTGCGCACCCGCGTACGCGTGGTCGGAGAGATCGCCCGACAACCGTAGCGGCCGATGTGTCGCGATCTCTCGTGGACGTCGCCCGGGGGATGATAAACGCGGGTTCTAATCCCGCCCCGCCGTTCCTCCGTACCCGGGCGTCGAGGCGTCCTGATGGCCCCGCCCATCCGGCGCGCGACTTCGCAAGGGACCGTGGCCTTGTTGTGCGCTCCACCCCTCGTGGCGTACCCTGGTCAATCGACCGAGTACCCAACATGGAGGTGCCGCACTGATGAACGCGCAGGCCCTGTTCTTGAGCCGATACGAGCCACTCCTCAACTACGTGAAAAAGACGTGGGAGCGCCTCGATGCGGCGCAGATCCGCAACCAGCATCCGGGGCTGAACTCCATCGCGTGGAACTTGTGGCACATCGCCCGCGTCGAGGATGTTGGTGTCAATCGCTTCGTCGCCGATCACCGCCAGGTCTTCGATGAGGAGGGCTGGGCCGGCAAGCTCGGTCTCGACTTTCGGAACCAGGGCACAGGCCAGACCGCCGACGAGGCTCGCGCCGTCACGACTCGCCTCGACCTGGAAGCGCTGCGTGCGTACATGACGGCCGTATCAAACCGAACGCGCGCAGTCGTCAGCCAGGTGGAAACGCACACGTTGGACAGCACGCTGGAGCCGGCCCGAATTCACCAAGTCCTGTTCGAGGAGGGCTTCGCTCATCCCAACGGGGCATGGCTGGAGCAGGCGTACACGGGGTGGAAGCGGGGCAAGTGCCTTGTTCATTTCAGCCTGACGCACAGCTACCAGCACGTTGGCGAGATCGGCGTACTTGCGAGTCTGCAAGGGGCGGACGCCTTCGGCCTCTAGAAGAACTACGGCGCCAAGCTATGCGGCCACCCCCTTGCGCGTGGCGAGGTAGATGCCCGCCGTCCCCACCAGGAGCACCCCGGCGAAGACGTGAAACGCCGTGGGCAGGTCGAAGAGACTGGAGAGACTGCCCCCCACGGTGGGGCCGACCAGGTAGCCGAGTGAGAAGGCGAGATTCCAGAGGGTGTACGCGCTGCCCCGCTGGCCCTCCGCGCTGTTCTGCCCGACCACGAACATGGAAGCGAGGAAGAGTGCTCCGCTGAAGACGCCGGCGAGCGCCAGCATCACCGACAGTCCGGCGACGCTCGACGCATAGATGATCAGCACCATCACCACCGCCAGGCCGAGGCTCCCCGCATAGATCGGCTCGTAGCCTCCGCGCGCGTCGATCCAGCGGCTGATCAGGGGCTGGGCGGCGACATACAGCACCGAGAACACCCCGAAGAAGAGCCCGATGGCGAGCTTCGCGTAGCCGAGACGATCCAGGTGCAAAGGCAGCAGCAGCTCGAGAATGCCGAAGGCCGTGCAAGAGCAGAAGATGGCGACACAGGCGATGACGATGCCCTTGCGGCGCAGGAGCTCGCGGAAGGGCGGCCTCTCACCCGGGGCGACGGTGTCCTGGCGGGTGAGGAACAGCAGCGCCGCCACGCCCCAGAAGCATGCCAGCCCGGCATTGATGAGGAAGGGCGTCTCGATCTGCCCCACGCCGCCGAGCAGCGGGCCCGCGATGACGCCGAGGCCGGCCGCGACCGTCACCACGCTCATTTCCCGGCTGTCGAGCTCCGACGCGCCCCCGGACCCGCGCGCGACGAGGGGTTGGGACGCCACCCACGCCGCCGCGGACGCGAAACCCTGCAGCCCGCGCGCGAGGACGAGCATGGTCACGCTCGAGGCATAGGCCATGAGGACACTCGCCAGAGCGAGGACGAACATCGCGACCGTCACCATGAGCCAGTTCTTCCCGATCCGGTCCACCAGCATCCCGAGCGGGAGCACGGTCAGGGTGAAGGCGATGGGGTAGCCGGCGAAGGCAAAGCCCATCTGTGCGTCAGAGGCGGCCAGGGTCTTGGCGAAGAGCGGGATGCTGGGCGAGATGACCCCATAGCCGACCATGTCGGTGAAGATCACCCCGAAGCAGATGGTGAAGAGGACGCGCCGGGAATCTCTCAACGACGGGGGGAGCCGCCGCACGCTACCAGGCGAGCGCGTAGGTCGGCCGGCGTGGATCCGCCCCGGCGGACAGCACGCCGGTCTCCGGATCGCGTCGCGTCACCACCGCGCCCACGCCGCAGGCGCCGATCTCGGTGACGGTGTGGCCGAGTGCCGCCAGCTCCGCGCGGGTGCCCGGCGGGATGCCGGGCTCCACGTTGAGCACGCCCGGCTTGTACGCGCGCGGATAGAACGAGTTGACCAGGGTCTGGGTGGAGAAGCGCGGGGCCTCCACCGCCTGCTGGGGATTCATCCCGAAGACCAGGAGGTTCAGCACGATCTGGAGGTCGGCCTGGGCCTGATCGTCGCCGCCCGGGCAGCCGACGGTGGTGGTGGGCACGCCGTGCTCGGAGATGAGATAGCTCACCAGCGTGGTGCGCGGCCGCTTGCCCGGCGCGAGCGCATTGGGGTGGCCCTCCTCGAGCACGAACATCTCGCTGCGTGTGCTGAGGGTGCAGCCGAGCTCGGGGGCGAAGGCGGACTTGCGAAAGACGCCGCCGCTCGGCGTCAGCGCGATCAGGTTGCCGGCGCGATCGATGGCGGCGATGTGGGTGGTGCCGTCGGCCACGGGCGCGGGGGCGCCGGTCTCCGCGGCGCGAGCGGGCGCGATCGAGCCCGCGGCCCCCGGCCGCCACGGACCGCCCGGCGGCGGCGGCGCGGGCGCCGCGCGGTCCATTCGGATCAGCGCGGCGCGCTCCCGCGCATAGGCGGGTGAGAGCAGCTCCGCGAGGGGGATCCTCGCGTGCTCGGGGTCACCGTAGTAGCGCTCGCGGTCCACGAAGGCCAGCTTGAGCGCCTCCGTCACCGCGTGGATATAGGGGACGGAGTTATGCCCGAGCGCGCGCAGATCCAGCGTGTCGAGCATGCCGAGGGCCTGCAGGAGCACGGGCCCCTGCGTCCACACCGACTGGCCGAGGATCTCGCGTCCGGCGAAGGTGATCCGCGCCGGCGCCTCGAGCTGCGCCCGATAGCCGGCCAGGTCCGAGGCGCGCAGGAGCCCGCCCAGCCGCTCGGAGAAGCCGCCGATCATCGCCGCCACGTCTCCACGATAGAAGCATGCCCGCGTGGCGGCGATCCCCGCCGCGCGCTGGCCGCGCGCCTGCGTGTCGGCCTCCACGAGCCGTCCCAGCGTCGCCGCCAGCGCGGGCTGGGTGAAGAGCGCGCCCACCGGCGGCACCCGGCCGCCCGGGTAGAAGACGTCGTGGCCGCCGGGCGGATAGACATCGAACTGGGTCCGCGTCTCCGGCATCCCGAGCATGCGGTGCATGTACTCGTACATGGGGAAGCCGCGCTGCGCGTAGTGCACCGCCGGCGCCAGCACCTCGCTCACCGTCCGCGTGCCGAGGGTCTCGAGCAAGGTGAGGTACGCGTCCACCGCGCCGGGCACGGTGAAGGACAGATGCGCGTCCGCGCCCGGCCCCGTCGGGACGCGCTCGAGCCCACGACCGCGGAAGAAGGGGATGGTGGCCAGCGCCGGCGCCGTGCCCTGGCCGCTCAGCGCCCGCGTCTCCCCCCGGCGCGCGTCGTGCACCAGCGCCACGCACTCGCCGCAGAGCGTGTAGGACGCGGTGGGCTCCACCACCGCGGCGGCGAAGCCGGCGGCTACCGCCGCGTCGAAGGCATTGCCGCCCGCGAGCAGCATGCGCAGGCCCGCCGTGGCGACGAGGGGATGACCCGCCGCGACCACGCCCTGGGTGCCGGAGACAACCGGGCGCGTGGTGGCCCGCTCCGCGGTGTGATGCTCCATCTCGTGGATCCGTGGGGCCGGTGTGGTCATCCCTGATCGGCGCCTCCTTGCGCTTCCCGATCCTGACATACGGCGCCTCCGAGCGCGCGGATTCTCAGGACGCGGCGGAGGGCCGGCGTCCTTGACTCCGGCGAGGCGGCCCCGTATAAGGGTTCGAGTATGTATGCTCGGATGAAGCGCGCCGGTGACAAGAGCCGGCTGGGGTCCCGGTATCCGGGGCGCCCAGCGACGGCGGTGGCGCGCGCCGGAGGAGAGACCCGGTCGTAAGTTAACGACATTCCCGGACTCACGAGGCTCGCGACCACCAGGTCGCGGGCCTTTTTGTTTTCCGGGCATCGGAGAGGAGCGGCACATGACGGAGATCTCGGGGATCTGGCTGCCGATCATCACGCCGTTCATAGACGGGGCGGTGGACCTCGCCGGCTACGAGCGGCTGCTCGCGCACTATCTGGCCCGCGGGGTGACGGGGATCTTCCCGCTCGGCACCACGGGGGAGAGCCCCACACTGGACGAGGACGAGATGGAGGCCATCGTGGACCGGACGGTGAGCGTGGTCGCGGGCCGCGTCCCGATCTTCGTGGGCGTCGGCGGCAATGCCACCGCCAAGGTGCTCAAGACCCTCGCGCGGCTCGAGCGTTATCCCTTCGCGGGCATCGTCTCGGTGTGCCCCTACTACAATCGCCCGAGCCAGGACGGCCTGCGCGCGCACTTCACGCGCATCGCGGAAGCCACCGCGCGGGAGATCCTCATCTACAATATCCCGTACCGGACGAGCGTCAATCTCGCCAATGACACCCTGCTCCGGCTGGCCGAGCTTCCCAACATCGTCGGCGTCAAGGACTCGTCGGGCAATCTCGCGCAGTCGCTCGAGCTGCTGCGACGTCGCCCGCGCGGGTTCGCGGTCATGACGGGGGACGATGCCTCGCTCTACACCATGCTGGCCCACGGCGGCGATGGCGGCATCCTTGCGTCCGCACATCTGCGGACGGAGCGGTTCCTGGAGGTCTATCAGATGATGCGGGCCAACGACCACCGCGCCGCGCGCGCGGTCTGGGCCGGGCTCGAGTCCCTGGTGGCGCTGCTTTTCAAGGAAGCCAACCCCATGCCCATCAAGCACGCGCTCTGGCGGCAGGGCCTGATCGGGTCCCCGGAGTGCCGGCTCCCGTTGACGCAGATCTCGCACGAGCTGGCGGGCGAGCTCGACGAGGCGCTGCGCGCAGACGTACCCGCGCGGACCGAGGTACCATACGCGACGCGGGGCCACTGAGGGAGCTCTATCTCTGAGGAGGCGTGAGGATGGCGAAGTTCTGGCGGGTCTATAGCGGCACCGACGGGCAATCCAAGATCGCGGAGGCGCCCCCGGAGATGCGGCCCTTCGAGGACACCGAGGGCGCTCACGGCGTGGGCAGCCCGCTCGTGCCGGCCACGGGCATCGCCTTCCGCGTCGCGCCGCCCGGCTACCTCCTCTCCTGGCACTGCGCCCCGCGCCGGCAATACTCCATCACCCTGTCGGGCCGGGCGGAGATCGAGGTAGGCGACGGCACGATCGCGCGCATCGGGCCGGGCGACGTGGTGCTGGCGGAGGACCTCACCGGCCAGGGCCATATCACGCGGGTGGTGGGGGACGTCCCTCGCCTGTCGGTGCTCGTGCCGCTGGCAGGGGCGTGAGCCTGCGTTCCGTCGGGTGCCTTCTCGTCGCCGCGCTCGCGCTCTCGGCGCCGGCGCCCGCGGGCGCCCAGCTCTTCTTCTCGACCGCGCCGAGCCCCGACCTCCGGATCGCGCCGCTCACCATCCGCGCGGCGGTGACGCCGGCGCCGGGACCGGTGCAGGTGCGGATCCTGTTCAGCGTGACGGCGCCGCCGGGCGCGGCGGTCTCCGACCTCTTCCTTCTCTGGCCCGGCGAGGTGAAGGGCGATCCCGCGCTTGGTCCACGCGATCCGGCTCTCGCCGAGGAGGTGACGGCGCTTCGCTTCGACGTCATTGAGGAGGGGCGGCTGCCGCTACGCGGCCGGCGTCTCAGCGGGGAAGGCGGCGCCGCCGGGCGTGAGCCTGTTCCGGGGGGCGCACCCTACGTCACCTTCGTTCAGACCGGCGGGGCCCTGGGCCTGAGCGCGCCCGCCACCTGGATCCGCATTCCCGCCTCGCCCCGGCTCACCGATGCCGACTGGCTCATGACCCTCGAGCTGCCGAGCCTCTCGGCGGTGAAGCCCAAGCCCAGCACCTGGCTCGAGCGCTTGGCGCTTGGCGAGCGGCGGCTCTTCGCCATGTCCTTCAACGAGGTGCGCGGGCGGCCGCTCCGTCGCATGTACCTCGCCCACCGCGATCGCGTGGTGCGCCTGGGCGATGCTCCCGCCGAGATGACGGTGAGCTTCAGCGAGGCCTACCATCTCAAGATCGACGCCGTCGCCCCGACGACCGCGGTCCGCGGCCTCAGCGAGACGGCGGAGAGCACCGAGACCGTCGCGCTCTTCCTCGATACCGGCGAGGGCTCGACGCCCCAGCGCCTGAGCATCCAGTACGGGTACTTCTCGCGGACCCAGGCGGCGGCGGTGGTGGTGGTGCCCGCGGTGCTGCTCCTCCTGGGCTACTCGGTCGGGCCCCTGGTCGGGCGCGCGTCGCTGCACGCCGTGCAGCGGCTGACCGGGCGCTTTCACGTCTCCGGGTGGGACGGCGCCCCGCGGGAGCGGCTCACCGGGGTGGTGCTCTCGCACGACGTGCTGGCGCGCATCCGCCCCGGCCAGACCACCTATGACGAGGTGCTGCGGCTCTGCGGGCCCAACGCGGAGGTTGCGGAGCGGTTCCCGGCCGCCGACCGGCGAACCTTGGTCTACCATGGCCGCCGCGTCCGCCCGGCCACGCGGAAGCTGGTGGGCATGCTCTCCTCGGTTCGCCATCTCGAGATGGAGCGCCAGGAAGTGACCATCGAGTTCGAGGGCGACGTGGTCCGGGACGTCCAGTCCGATATTCGGCGCTCGCGGGTGCCCCCTGGCGAGCCGACCTGAGAAGCGCGGGCGCCTAACTCGTCGGCGGCTCAAAAAGGCCCAGATGCGAGGCGGCGCCCGAGAGTCGCACGCGAAGGCGTACTTTCTGTACGTTGAGCGTGCGGCCGAGGGCGCCAACGACGCAGATGGGCCTTTTTCAGCCGCCGGCTAGCCGCCGGCTACGGGCTGGGGACGGCGAAGTAGAAGACGCTCCCCCTGCCGATCTCTGATTCGGCCCAGGCCTGGCCGCCATGGCGCTCGGCGACTTTTCGAACGATGGCCAGGCCGACGCCCGTTCCCGGGTACTCCTCCTGTCGGTGCAGGCGCTCGAAGATCCCGAAGATCCGGTCGTGGTACTTCATGTCGAATCCGATGCCCTGATCGGCCACCGCCATCACGACGCGGTCGCCGTCCCGGTATGAACGAAGAGAAATGCTGCCGTCCCGCGCCGGGCTGAACTTGACGGCGTTGGAGATGAGATTGGCGAGCGCCTCCTGGAGGCCCTCCCGCTCGGCCATGACCTCGCCGACGGCCAGGTCCTCGGTCACCGTCAGGCCACGGGTTTCCATCTCCTCGGTGAAGTCCTGAAGCAATTGGTCGAGCAACGGCTTCAGGGACACCGGCCGGCACTCGACGGCGCGGCGCTCGAACCGGGCATAGCGGAGGAGGTCGTCGATCAGCTGTCCCATGCGGCGGCCCGAGCTTCGAATCGTCGCGAGGTATCGCCGCCCGGTCTCATCGAGGCGATCGCCATAGTCCTCCTCCAAGGCCTGGCAGAACCCAACCAGGCCGCGCAGGGGCGACTTGAGGTCATGGGACACGGTATAGGTGAACGCCTCGAGCTCCCGGTTGGCTTCCTCCAGCTCCCGGGTGCGCGCCTCCACCCGCTGCTCCAGCTCGAGGGCCTGCGCGCGGACCTGCTCGTGAAGGCGGGCCTGCGTGATGGCGATGGCGAGCTGGGTCGCGACTTCCTGCGCGATGCCGACCAGCTCCTCCGGAAACGGTCCGTGCTCGCGTCCGATGCTGACGGAGCCGATGAGCTCACCGCCCGCGAGCATCGGGACGACGATGTACACGCGCACCCCCGACGCGCGTAAGCCGTCGGCATCGGGGCCGGCGGGCAACGAGTCGACCTCGATCACCTGCGGCTCCCCCCGCCGGAGGGCGTCGATGTCGCCGGCAAACCGCAGCGGGTACCGGATGGCGGGGCCCAGGCGCAGGCGTCGGCGCCCGACCGCGGCCAGCCACTCGACCTCACCGGTGGCCAGGTCGAAGAGGTTGACGATGGCGCGGGGGACGCCCAGAAGGTCGCGCAGCCGAAAGAGCACCGCCTCCGCGATCGCCACCGGCTCCTCGTTCGCGATCAGGGCCCGATCGATCTCGCGCAGGATCTCCAGGCGCTCGGCGTAGCGCGCCCGTTCCCCCTCGGCGTGCGCGCGCTCGATGAGCGCGCCCAGGGCATTCGCCACCGCCTGGAGAAAGGTTCCCTCATCGCGCGCGAAGGTGCGGGATCGGGTCGTGTAGGCGCCGAGCACGCCCCAAGGCGCATCGGCGCCTCCCACGATGACAGTGACGCCGCTCACGATGCCGAGGTCCCGGACGACCGGCGCCACGCCGACCCCGAACTGCTGGCGAAGGTCCGCGATGAACACGGGCTCCTGCGAGCGGATGGTGTGTCCCAGCGGGGTGTCCGACTCGGAGGGGACCGTGAGCGCTCCCACCATCCCCGCCGGCCAGCCCACGCCGGCGCGGAGGCGAAGCCCGGCGGCATCGGGAAGCTGCTCGAACAGCGCCGCGAACTCCACCCGGAGCGTCTCGGCGACGAGCTTCACCGCATCGGCGATCATCCGGTCGAGGTCGATGCCGGACAGGGCCCGGCGCCCGAATTCGGCGAGGGCCGCCTGCTGGCCGGCGCGGCCCCGGAACTCCTCGTCGGCCCGCGCCCGTTCTCTTCCCGCGGCGACCAGGCTCGCCGACAGCTCGCCCACCTCGCGGATGACGGAGGGCACGAGGCGCGGCGGTTCGCCCTGGCCGAGCCGGTCCGCCTCCGCCACGATGCGCTGGACGGAGTGGTCGACGCGGCGACCGACCCACACCGCGAGGAGGGCGCCCGCCAGGACGACCCCGAGCCCCACGCCGAGCACCGTCCAGAGCGGCCGGGTCGCGGCGGCATCGATGGCGAGGGCCGATGCCGCCAGGCTGGTCGTCCAGCCGAACCGCGGCGAGCGGCTGAAGGCGAGGTACCCGGGGTCGCGGTCCTTCCCCGACTCGCGAAAGACACCCTCCGCGTCGGCCCGCGCCCGAGACGCGAGGCTCGCGGCCACCGTCTCCGAAGCGTGCTCCGAGGCGCGCGATCGCGCCGCGACGGCCCGCTGCCGGTCCACGAGGAACAGGGTCCAGTCCTCGGGGACTCTCTGGCGCGCGAGGATCTGGGTGAGCACGGCCCCGTCGATGGCGGCGGACAGGACATAGCGGACCTGATCGTCACGGATCGCCGGCACCCCCACGGAGAAGCCGACGCGATTCCGCATGGGCAGCACGAAGGCATCGGACACGCCGGGCTGCCGCGACTCGACGAGCGCGCGGAAGCGCGCGGCCATGGCGCCCGGCCGCGGGGGGAGAGTGGCGCCGAAAGGCTCCGGCGTATAGAGGAGCCGCTGGCCGGAGTGGTCGAACAGGCTGAGACTCAGCCATTCGTCGTGGGCGGTCTGGACTCGCCGCGCCTGGGCGTGGAACTCGCGGAGGCGCCCGGCGTCGAGATGCTCCGACGTCGCGAGGTCCTGGAGGCTCCGGATCGTCGCGTCGAAGTAGTCGTCCAGGGCCGCGCCGACCGAGCGCGTGGCCCGGAGAAGCTCCCGCTCTACCCCGGCTCGGTAGGTGACACCGTGCTGGTAAAGCATGAAGCCGAAGAAGACGGGGAGGGGGGCTAACGTGATGAGGACGAGCAGCACCAGGTACCACCGGAGTCGCATCGCCACCGCGTATTGTAGCGCTCGCGGGCGGAGTCGCCCACCATGAAGTGTTGCGTGCCCGCGTCGGCGAGGTCGCGCCAGCGCCCCTCGCCACTCGCGCTACTGCGTGAGGTCCACCAGCACCTTCATCACGGGGCCGCCCTTGAGCGCCTGCTCCATGCCCTCGCCGAGCGCCTCCAGGGGGATCTTGCGACTCACCAGCGGGCCCAGGGTCACCGCGCCGCTGGCGCCGAGGCGGATCGCCTCCTCCCAGGCCTCCCAGGTGTAGAGCCGGCTCGCGTGCATGTTGAGCTCGCGGGAGAACATCTGGAGGAGATTCACCGGCATGGGCTCGGAGTGGATGGCGACGATGCTGATGGTTCCCCAGACGCGCACCACGTCGGTCATGAGGCGGACGGCCTTGGGATTGCCCGTCACCTCGAAGGCGACGTCCACGCCCTCGCCGTTCGTCCACTCGGGGACGAACTTGAGCACGTCGCGATCGGGGCCCACCACCTCGAGCCCGAGCCCCCGGAGCATGTCCACTCGGAAGGGATTGATCTCGGCCACCGCCACCCGCGCGCCGCGATGGCGGCAGACCATGGCGATGAGCGCGCCGATGGGCCCGCCGCCAAAGACGAGGACGGCGTCGCCCGGCTTCACCTGGGCGCGGTTGACGTCGTGGGTGGCGACGGCGAGCGGCTCGATGAGGGCGGCGTGGTCATCGCTGAGCGTGTCCGGCACCTTGAGGAGCCGGTCGACGGGCAC
>Ga0137403_10007686_pt1 | contig 12134 bp, 10 predicted proteins | sample CZOMad2_1_16fung_FD_122057 | JGI IMG/M metagenome (GOLD analysis project Ga0137403, IMG submission 122057) | Vadose zone soil fungal communities from Angelo Coast Range Reserve, California, USA - CZOMad2_1_16fungal (Hybrid Assembly) | ecosystem: Environmental > Terrestrial > Soil > Vadose zone...
TGCCGCCGCGGCCCTCAATTCGTCCAGCAAGGCGCGCTGCTCGGGCGTCGGCCGTACCGCCTGCGCGATCGACGCGAGGGGCCAGGCGGTGACGCCCTTTTCCGGATCTCCGCACAATTGCCGGAGAGTCTGCGGGCTCGCGCTTTGACGTTCGCGCGCTCGATAACCATAACCGGTGATCGCGCCGCCGCTTTCCTGGTAGTCGTTCGGGCGGAGGCTGGCGTAGGCGGAATACGGACTGTCCACGCCCCAGAACACAGTGTCGACGAAGTCGTCGTAGGCGTAAGCCCAATAGCCGGGGTCGTAGGCGTAGGGCCAGAACGTGTATTCGAAAATGTCAAAATAGGCGTAAGGCCAGAACACCGGGCCGAGCCACGGCACAAACGCCGCGCGCAGGCCACGCCGCCAGGCATGCCGGGGAGCCCACCCATTTTGCCGGGCGGAGAGCGATGCCTGAAGCTGCGGATCGGCATTGCTGCGGAAGCGGGCGGCAAACCGCCCGCGTTCGGCAGCCTGCACGGCGGCGGCAGCAGCGGTGGCTCGCGCAGCCGCTGGAGGCTGTAGTCCCAATCGCTGCTGGCGCGCCAGATCACCCTGCTGCGTGCGCTGCTCACGCTGGAGCAGGCGGTTCTGCGCCTGCAGCAACCGTTGCTGCTCGCGTTGCGCTCGCTCGCCTTGCGGCTTTTGCGACTGCAATTGCTGCACGCGCTGCTGCAAGCGACCGATGCGTTCCTGGCGCTGCGCGCTCTGGCGCGAAAGCGTCTCGCGCTGCCGTTCCTGCACAATTTGCTGTCGCTGCTGGATGCGCTGCTCATGCTGTTGGACGCGCTGTTCGTTTCGCTCCGGTCGCGACGCCCGCACGCTCGAAGCGGGTGTGCTTGGGCGCGATGGTGCGGCGATGTGGGGCTCTGGACGCCGCGCCATGGCCGGACGCTGCGGCGGCGGTGCATGGCCACGATGGAACTCGGGCCGGGGCGCTGCAACGCGCGGCGCGGCCGGGCGCGCTGGTGCAGCGATGTGAGGCATCGGACGCGACGCCATGGCCGGGCGCTGTGGCGGAGGAGCCGAACGGAATGCAGGTGCCGCTGGCCGTGCCATGACCGGGGGCGGCGCAGGACGAGCCATCGCGGGAGGCGACGCAGGGCGTGCCACGGCGGGCGGCGGTGCCGCCGGTCGGGCTGCCGGCGCAGCCGGCCCATGCCCCTTGTGGTCCTGGGCGGACGAGCTAACGCTCACCGCGATCACGGAGACACCAACAAAAAACGCTGCAAGGCAAACATCGCGCGGAAGCATGATCGCAGCTCCCTGGTATGTCGGGTCGCCCACCGATCTTAACGCGCGAGCGTAGAAATCGTTCTCCTGTTGCTGCGATTTTGCGATGCGGGGTGAGGGCTAAGCACAAGCCGCTCGCAAGATTCGGCGGCGGCGACGGCTGCCGGGCATTGCCGTCAGGAAAAATCCTGCGTCAACGTGGCCCCGATCCGCTCCAGCGCCCACTCGACCTGCTCGGCGGTGATCACAAGTGGCGGGGCGATGCGGATCGTGTGGACGTGCGTGTCCTTGGCAAGGATGCCTCTCTTCTGCAGGGCCTGACAGTAGCGGCGTGCGCCGCCTGGTTCCGGATGAAGCTCGACCGCCAGCATCAGCCCGCGTCCGCGTACCTCGCGGATGGTGTTGGCGCGGATGCTCCTGAGGCCATCGAGGAAGCGCGCGCCCTGGACAGCCGCGTTCTCGATCATGCCCTCCTCGACAAGCACGCGCAGCGCTGCCCGCGCTATCGCGCAGGCGAGCGGGTTGCCGCCGAAGGTCGAACCGTGCTGGCCAGGTTTCAGCGTGCCAAGCACCGCGTTGTTCGAAAGCACGGCCGACACCGGGTAAAATCCGCCGGACAGCGCCTTGCCGAGCAGCGTCACATCGGCCTCGATGCCGTCGTGCTGCTCCGCCAGCAGCTTGCCGGTGCGACCGAGTCCGGTCTGGATCTCGTCTAGGATCAGCATCACGTCATGCGCGGTGCAGAGTTCGCGGACCCTCGCAAAATAGCCGGCCGGCGGAATCATGACGCCGGCTTCTCCCTGGATTGGCTCGACCAGAAAGGCGACGGTGTTCGGGGTGATCGCCTCCTCCAGCGCCATGGCGTCGCCGAAGGGAATGATTTTGAAGCCCGGCGCGAACGGTCCGAAATGATCGCGTGCCGCCGGGTCGGTGCTGAAGCCGACGATCCCGAGGGTGCGTCCGTGAAAATTGTCCGCGCAGACGATGATCTCGGCTTGCCCGTCCGGCACTCCCTTCACCTCATAGCCCCATTTGCGCACCGATTTGATCGCGCTCTCTACCGCTTCGGCGCCGCTGTTCATTGGCAGCACCTTGTGGGAGCCGGTCAATTCCGCGAGCTCTTCGTAGAAGGGGGCAAGCTGGTCGTTGTGGAAGGCGCGGGAAGTTAGTGTCAACTTGCTCGCCTGCTCCACCATGGCGGCCAGGATTTTTGGATGGCAGTGGCCCTGATTGACGGCCGAATAGGCGGAGAGGCAGTCGAGGTAACGGTTGCCTTCGGTATCCCACACCCAGACGCCTTGGCCGCGCGACAGAACGACGCCGATCGGCTCGTAGTTATAGGTGCCAAAGCGCAATTCTCGCGCGATGAAATCATTGGCTGGCGGATTCATCTTCGTCACCGTGCCCTTTGCTCAATAAATATATCACGTTTCGCACGTTTCTGCCGACGCAAAGACGTGAACGAGTTGATGGCTATCAAGGTGGCGATCAATCGCCGCGCAACAGTCATTGCCCAATTGCTGCAATCAAGGCGCGGCTACGGACGCCGCTCACACATCGCGTCATGTCCGCGTATCCCAATAACGCAAGTCACCAATCCTATTCGATCACTTTGTCGGCGCGAGCCAGCAGTGTGGGAGGCACTGCGAGGCCAAGATCCCTGGCGGTCTTGAGGTTGATGGTCAGCTCATACCTGGTCGGCACTTGCACAGGCAGGTCGGCGGGTTTCGTGCCTTTGAGAATGCGGTCAACGTAGTCAGCGGCGCGACGGTACTGGTCGATCAGGTCGGGCCCATAGGCGATCAGGCCGCCGACCGTGGCAATGTAGGGGAATGGGTAGGTCGCCTGCAGCCTGTGCTGCGCCGCCAGACCGGTGATCAGATCGCGATGCATACTTGATAGCCCGCTCGCCGTCAGTATCAGACCGCCATTCGGAAATCGAGCGAACGCTGCGACTGAGCGCTCGATTTCGCCGGCGTCGAGCACGTTGATTGGACTCACTTCAATCCCTAGTGATGGCGCCACGGCCTGGATGACGGCAAATTGGCCGATCCCCGAGGACAGTGCGGCATCCCGAAGGACCGCCGCCCGCTTGACGCCAGGCGCAATCTCCCGGAGCAACTCGGGCCACTTTCCCGCCAAACTGTATTCGAACTGCATAAAGCCAGTGGCGTTGCCGCCGGGCCGCGCCAGGTTGTCAACGAAGCCAGCGCCGACTGGGTCGGCGACATTCGCGAATACGATCGGAATGGTGCGGGTCGCCTGCAGCATCGGCGCCATGGCGGCAGTGCCAAAGACCAACAATATGTCTGGCGCGAGCGCCACCAGTTCCGCCGCGTACACGCGCATATTGGCGACGTCGCCCAAACCCCTGCGATAGTCGATTCGCAGATTGCGGCCGTCTGTCCAGCCCAACTGCTGCAACGCGTCAACGAACGCCGCGATCAGGGATTGCCCTGACGAATCGTCCGCGCCGGCCGCGAGAATGCCGAGGCGCCGCAACCGATCTGGCTGTTGCGCACCCGCCGCGAGCGGCCAAGTGATTGCGCTTCCGGCGAGCGCGATGAACTCGCGGCGCTTCATTGCAATCTCACTGTCCCCCTATCACGTGGACCGCCCTCATCGTCTGGCGGAGATTTGCGCATCTAGCGGCGTATTCGACGCCTTACGTCTGCACGCCCGTTCGGTGCCGTTGGGCAGTGTCTCGCCCGTTCAATCAATTATCTCATCGGCGCGCACCAGGAATGATTCGGGAATCGTCAGGCCGAGTGCCTTGGCGGTCACGAGATTGATCACAAGCTCGAACTTGGTCGGCTGCTCGACCGGTATATCGCCGGGCTTGGTCCCGCGCAGAATCTTGTCCACGTAGTCCGCCGAGTGCCGGAATAAATCCGCGTAGTTGGGTCCGTAGGACATGAACCCGCCGGCTCGGACAAAATCGTTGGTACTGAACATCGTCGGCAGCCGCGCGCCAAGCGCGGACATGAGAATAGGTGTGCGGTTGGCAACAACGAGTTGATCGACCACGACATAAAGCGCGTGCGCCTGGGCCTTGACCGCTTCGAAGGCGGGAATGATGTCCTCCGCCCGCCGGATTTCGAGCGGCGTGACTTCAAGGCCGAGCGTGCGAGCCGCGGCCTGTGTTTCGCTCATCTCCAGCACGGTCCGGTCGTTGCCAACATTAAAGATGATTGCCAGCCGGCGGAGTTGGGGGAGAACCTCACGCAGGAATTCTATTCGCTTCCCGGCAAGATTGGCCGCCTGCAGCGACAGTCCAGTGACATTGCCGCCCGACTTGGCCAGATTGGCGACCAGGCCGCTGCCGACCGGGTCGATTCCCACCGCAAACACAATCGGGATAACCGCTGTCGCCTGCTTTACTGTCGGGACGGCGCTTCCGACGGTGACAATGACGTCGACCTTGAGGCGGACAAACTCGGCGGCGATCTCGGCATAGCGCTCGGTGCGGCCCTGCGACCAGCGATATTCGATCGCAACTGTACGGCCCTCGATCCAGCCGAGTTCGCGCAAATGTGCCACAAAGGCCGCCGTCCAGGGACCGAAGGCCGAAGCATCCGCGCCCAAGAAACCGATGGTCGGCAGCTTTCCTGCCTGCTGCGCGAGCGCGGCGAGCGGCCATGCAGCCGCTGCACCGCCAAACAGCGTGATCAAATCGCGCCGTCTCATTGCTTCCCCCGAAGCCGCGCAGGACGAGGCACCATATCTGCTCAACTAGCACACTGGAAGGAACTTGGGTTGGCTTTAGGCAGGTCATCCCGGACAACCGCCCACGGCACCGTCAAAAATCGACGAAAGCGGACACGGCCACCACGCACCCGCAGGCGATTCAGCGTGCGAAAATTGATCGCCCCATCCCTTTGCGCAATGCAACGGATGAAGCTCAAGCAAGGGCATGCTAAGATTGGGGGGATTGTTGGCCGGGACCGCATTGCATGAAGACCTCTCTTTGTACGCGCCTTGGAATCGAGGTGCCGATCGTTCAAGCCCCGATGGGCGGCGCGGTCGGTCCCGCACTCGTGGCCGCCGTAAGCAATGCGGGCGGGCTCGGCATGCTCGTGCTCTGGCGCGCGGACAATGACGCGATCCGGCGTCAGATCCGAGAAACGCGCGCTCTGACCTCACGACCATTCGGGGTGAACCTCAATCTCGATTTTCCGCAGGAGGAGCGCCTCGAGATCTGTCTCGAGGAGCGCGTTCCGGTCATTTCCTTTTTCTGGCGCGAGGCCTTTAATCTGGTGCCGCGCGCGAAAGCGGCGGGCGCGATTGTAATGCACACTGTCGGATCGGCTGCGGACGCCAAGCGCGCCGTCGAAGCAGGTGTCGACATTATAATCGCCCAGGGCTGGGAGGCCGGCGGTCACGTTCGCGGAACGGTCGCGACGATGCCGCTGATACCGGCCGTCGTTGATGCTGTCCCGTCGACACCGGTGGTCGCGGCCGGTGGCATCGCCGATGGGCGCGGTCTTGCTGCAGCCCTGGCGCTCGGCGCCGCGGGAGTATGGATCGGTACGCGCTTTCTTGCGAGCGCGGAGGCCGCGATCCATCCGCGCTACCGCGAGGTCCTTCTGCAGGCCAACGAAACAGACACGGTTTACCTGGACAACCTGTTCGATATCCGCTGGCCGAACGCGCCGCATCGCACCCTGAGAAATCAGACAGTACGGATCTGGGAAGCTGCGGGTCGTCCGCCCTCCGGCGATCGTCCCGGCGAGGGCGATGTGATCGGTGTTTCGCGATCGAGCGGACCGATCGTTCGCTATCAATCCTATACGCCTGGAGCCGATGCCGAAGGCGATATCGACTCCATGTCACTGTGGGCGGGTCAGAGCGTTGGTCTGGTAACGAAGACCCAGCCGGCTGGCGAAATCGTCCGTGAAATCGCGGAACAAGCTCGTTCCATCATTCAGCAACTGCCGCGATAACGGCTGTGGTCATGAAGTAGTTGGAAGCGATGTTGGTACCGAGTCCGTTTTAGCTTCGGACGAGATCGCGTCCACAGCCCTAGCCGACCACGCACGGCACGCTCAAAAATCCACGGAAGCGGACGCGGCCGCCGCGTACCGGCGGACCGTTGAGCGCGTAGTTCGGAAACCGTGCCAGGAATCGCGAGATCGCGATCGCACCTTCAAGCCGCGCCAGCGCCATTCCGGCGCATTGATGGGCGCCGGTGGCAAACGCAAGATGCCGGTTCGGCGTCCGGCCGATATCGAGCGCTTCCGGATCGGTGAATTGCCGGGGGTCGCGGTTGGCGGCCCCGATGCATAGCGTCACCGGCGTGCCAGGGCCCAAAGTGACGCCGCCGAGTTCGACGCGCTCGGTCGTCATGCGGTTGCCGAGCTGGTTCGAGCTTTCATATCGGAGGATTTCCTCGACCGCGGTCTTGATCAGATCGGGATGTTCGATCAACCGCTTCTTCTGCGCGGGGTTTGCCGATAACGCCACCAATCCGTTGCCGATCAGGTTGGTGGTGGTCTCGTGCCCGGCGTTGAGCAGGAAGATGCAGTTGTGCAGCAATTCCTTTGTGGCCAATCGCTCGCCATTGTCCTCACCCTGGATCAGACGCGTCAGCACGTCGCGCTCCGGATTGCCCGGCTTCGCCCGCCGGCGCTCGACCAGGATTTCAAGGTAGGCGAGGAAATCCTGCACGGCCTTGTTGCCGTGTGCAAAGACTTCGGCTGAGATCACCGGTTCGAGCGCGCCCAAAATCGCTAGCGACCAGTCGCGCAGCGGCTCGCGCTCGTCGTGGGGCACGTCGAGCAGATTGCCGATCACCTCAACCGGAATGGCGGCGGCAAAATCGCCGATCAGCTCAAAGCTGCCCTTGGCGGCGATGGTTTCGAGCAGCCGGTCCACCAGCGCGATCAGGTCGGGCTCCATCTCCGCGATCGCGCGCGGCGACAGCGCGCCCATGATCAGCCGCCGCACGCGGGTATGCGCGGGCGGATCATTGAAGACGAGACTGGTGGTGTGGTGTTCGTAGAGCAGCGAATTGCCGTATTTCGGGAAAAACTCTTTCTTCTTGTCGGATGAAAAGAGTTTTGTGTTCTTGTAGGCGCTGACCAGATCGTCATAGCGCGTCAGGAAGTAGGAGCCATTGGGCAATCGCTTGACCGGCTCATGCTCCCGCAATGCACGGTACGTCGGGTAGGGATTGGCGTAGAATTCGCCGGTCAGTTTCTCGAGGTCGAAACTCGCCGCCAGCTCTCGCGCGTTCGCATTCATGCTGCCATACTCTTTGGTGCAGACCGATATGCCGTTTTTGCCCTATCCGAAACCGCGGCTGCGTCTACAGTCCCGCTCCGGAATACAGTTTCGCGAACCGACTGGAAATGAAAATGCACGGCCGCACTGAATCGCCTTCCGAAACCGCGCCCGAAGCTACCTGGCCGGAGGATATTTTTGCGATTTTGCAGCGCTTCGATGTCCGCCAGGTGCCTTACGTGCCGGACGCCGGGCATTCGCAACTGATCGAACGCGTGCTGGGCGCCTCCTCGATGCGCGCGGTGCCGCTAACGACCGAGGAAGAGGGCGTGGCGCTGTTGGCCGGCGCCTGGGCCGGCGGCCAGCGCGGGGTGCTGTTGATGCAGTCGAGCGGGGTCGGCAATTGCGTCAACATGTTCTCGCTGACCCAGATTTTCCGCTTTCCCTTCCTGACGCTGGTGACGATGCGCGGCGAATGGGGCGAATTCAATCCATGGCAGGTGCCGATGGGCTCGAGCACCGCGGGCGTGTTCGAACTATCGGGAATCAAGGTGCTGCGGGCTTCGTCGCCGGATGAGGTGCGCGAGGTCGTCGAGGCTGCGGCCGGGCAGGCTTATAATGCCTGCGTACCGACCGCCGTCCTGCTGTCGCAGCGCCTGATCGGCGCCAAGGTTTTCACCAAATGAGCAAAGCAACCCTTCTGGAACGGCGCAGCGTGGTCGCCAGCCTGTTGGCGGAGCGCAAGGAGACCATCGTGGTCGGCGGGTTGGGCGCCTCGACCTACGACATCGCCGCCGCCGGAGATCACGACCGCAATCTCTATCTGTGGGGCGCCATGGGCGGCGCGGTCATGATCGGACTGGGCATCGCGCTGGCGCAGCCGAAGCTGCCTGTGGTCGTGATAACAGGCGATGGCGAGATGCTGATGGGAATCGGCAGTCTCGCGACCGTCGGCCTGCAAAGCCCCAGGAATTTTACCATCGTGGTGCTCGACAACGAGGTCTATGGAGAGACCGGCGGGCAGGCGAGCCATACTGCGGCAACGGTCGACCTCGTCGGCGTGGCCCGGGCTTGCGGGATCGCTGATAGCCGCGCCATCGCGACCCTGGCTGATGTCGAGGCCTTTGCGCAGGGGATGCAGGACGTCTTCTGCGGGCCGCGCTTTGCCAGCATCAAGATCGACAGCGCCAACCTGGAGCGTGTGCTGTCGAACCGCGATGGCAGCTTCATCCTGAACCGGATCAGGGGAAGCTTGGGGTTTGGGCCGATCTAGCCCGAATAATTTCTAGTGCATCGCAGCAAAATCATTGACATTTTGTAAAGGTGAGTGCTTACTCACAACCATGAGCACCCTGCGCATGACCGGTGATCTGCGGCGGCAATTGATCCTTGCCGCGGCGAAGCGCTGCTTCGCCCGCCATGGCTTTGCGGGCACCACGACCAAGAGTGTCGCGGCGGCGGCCTCCATTTCGGAAGGCTTGCTGTTCAAGCACTTTCCGAGCAAGTCGGCGCTTTATGCTGAGATCCTTACCGAGGAGTGCAAGGCCGATCCGGCGATGCACGAGCTGTTGGAGCTCGAGCCGTCGACGGAAACGCTTGTCGTGCTGATCCGCCGAATGGTCAACCACTTCCTGCACGCGTCGGATGTCCCCGACCAGCAGGAAGCCCAGCGTCTCAGGCTGATGGCCACTAGCCACCTCGAGGACGGAGAGTTCGCGCGCCTGATTTACGAAAAGGTCGGCGATTTGGTCAGACCGATGTTCACCGCATCGCTGCAACGGGCGGTGGCGACAGGGGATGCATCACCGGTCGGACGTGAGCCGCTGAATCTGTTCTGGTTTACGCATCACACCCTGCTGATGGCGGCGCTGGCGCGGCTGCCATCCGTTCCATGCCTGGCCTACGGCAACGCTGCCGATCTCGAACGGCAGCTTTGCGAATTCATTCTCCGCGGAATTGGACTGAACGAAACCGCAATTGCCTGCCATCTGGATCGCGAGTTGTCGCCGGATCCGGGGCGGCCGGTAACCGCAGAAGGTGCATGAGATGAATATAGTGAGGGAAGCCAATATCTCCGGCAGGGCGATTGGCGAAAAACCGCATGCGCGTCCGGTTCGGATGACGCGCTGGTTCGTCATCGTTGGGTCGTTGCTTGCCGTGCTGGTGGGCGGACTCGTCGGCTTTAACGCGTTCCGCACCAAGATGATCACGCAGTTCTTCGCCAACAACAAACCGCCACCGGCCTCTGTGAGCGTTGCCGAAGCGAAGAGCGAAGTGATCCCCAATTTGCTGACCGCGGTCGGCGATCTCGCCGCCGTGCATCAGGTGAATGTCACTTCCGATGTCAGCGGTCGCATCATCGAAGTCATGTTTACCGCCGGCTCCGGTGTGAAGGCTGGCACCCCGCTGGTGCAATTGTTCGACGGCCCCGAGCAGGGCGATCTTGCGAGCTACAAGGCGCAGGCCACGATGGCACAGCTGTCGCTGGATCGCGCCAAGCAGCTCGCCGCGCGTCAGTTCGGCCCGCAGGCAACCGTGGATCAGGCGCAGTCGGCGTATGAGCAGGCCAATGCCGGCATCGCCAAAACCCAGGCGATCATTTCGCAGAAGCTGGTGCGCGCGCCCTTTGACGGCGAGCTTGGCGTGCGTCGTGTCGAGGTCGGCCAGTTCCTGACCGCGGGCACCCAGATCGTGTCGCTGACCGACTTGTCGGAACTGTACGCCAACTTCACGGTGACGGAAAAGGACAGCGGAAACCTCAAGGTCGAACAGACGGTCCGGATTTTGGTCGACGCTTATCCCGGCCGTACCTTCGAGGGAAAGATCACCACGATCGAACCGCAAATCTCTGCCGACACGCGCAACATCCGCGTTCAGGCGACCATCGCCAATCCCGAAAACATCCTCAAACCGGGCATGTTCGCAACCACCACCGTGGTGTTGCCGGACAAGCCTGCGGTCGTCACCGTTCCCGAAACAGCTGTCGATTATACGCTTTACGGCGATTCGGTTTTCCTCATCACCGAGAAGAAGGAGGATGACGGCAAGACCAGCCTGACCGCCGTTCGCACCTTCGTGCGGACCGGCAACCGGGTCCAGGGGCGAGCCGAAATCCTCAGCGGGCTGAAGCCCGGCGACCGCGTGGTCGCCGTCGGCCAGCTCAAGCTCCAATCGGGAGCGGCGGTTGCGATCTCAACGGATCCGGCTCCGCCGATTCCGGCGAACCCGCCGCGTTACTGAGTAGCGGAGCGCATTGCGATGGCCTGGACCGATATCTTCATCAAACGACCCGTGCTGTCCGTGGTCGTCAGCCTGCTGATTCTCCTGATCGGCTTTCGGGCAGCCACCAGTCTGCCGATCCGGCAGTATCCGAAACTGTCGAATACGGTGGTCAATATCACGACCGTGTATCCCGGTGCGTCGGGTGAGCTGATTCAGGGATTCATCACCACCCCGATCGAGCAGGCCGTCGCGTCCGCCGAGGGCGTCGACTATATGACGTCATCTTCGGTGCAGGGGACCAGCACCATCCAGGTCTACATCAAGCTGAATTTCGATCCCAACCAGGCATTGACCGAGGTCCTCGCCAAGGTGAACTCGGTCAAATACCTGATTCCAAAGGAATCGAACGATCCGATCGTGACCAAGACCACCGGCCAGACCACGGCGGTGATGTATCTCGGCTTCTCCAGCGAAGTGCTGTCGGGATCGGCGATCTCGGACTACCTGACGCGGGTGGTTCAGCCGGTGCTTTCGACCGTCGACGGCGTTGCTTCCGCCGATATTCTGGGCGGCCAGACTTTCGCGATGCGGCTGTGGCTCGATCCCACCCGCATGGCGGGCCGCAACGTTTCGCCTGCCGAGGTTTCCGCCGCAATCGCCGCCAACAATTTCCAGGCCGCCGCCGGCCAGGCCAAGGGTTATCTCATCGTCTCCAACGTTTCGGCCAATTCCGATCTGCGCAATCTCGATCAGTTCAAACGGATGATCGTCAAATCCAAGGACGGCGGGTTTGTGCGGATGGAGGACATCGCCACCGTCGAGCTCGCCGCGCAAAGTACCGATGCCAGCGTCGCCTTCAATGGCGAGCACGCGATTTTCATCGGCGTGCAGGCGACCCCGCAAGGTAACCCGCTGACGCTGGTCAAGGGCGTCCGCGCGCTGTTTCCGGAACTCGAACGCAACCTGCCGCCGTCGATGAAGATGAAGGTGGCCTACGATTCGACCAAATTCATTCAATCCTCGATCGACGAGGTCGAGAAGACCCTGGGCGAGGCGGTCATCATCGTTGTCGTGGTGATCTTCCTGTTCCTGGCATCGTTCCGCTCGGTGATCATCCCGGTGGTGACGATTCCGCTGTCGCTGATCGGCGTCTGCAGCCTGATGCTGATCGCGGGATTCAGTTTCAACCTGCTGACGCTGCTGGCGATGGTGCTGGCGATCGGTCTCGTCGTCGACGACGCCATCGTGGTGGTGGAAAACATCCACCGGCATCTGGAGGAAGGCAAACCTCCGGTGCAGGCTGCCATGCAGGGCGCGCGCGAGATCGTCGGCCCGGTCGTTTCCATGACCATCACGCTGGCCGCGGTGTACGCGCCGATCGGCTTCCTCGGCGGCCTCACCGGTTCGCTGTTTCGCGA
>Ga0137403_10007687_pt1 | contig 12133 bp, 9 predicted proteins | sample CZOMad2_1_16fung_FD_122057 | JGI IMG/M metagenome (GOLD analysis project Ga0137403, IMG submission 122057) | Vadose zone soil fungal communities from Angelo Coast Range Reserve, California, USA - CZOMad2_1_16fungal (Hybrid Assembly) | ecosystem: Environmental > Terrestrial > Soil > Vadose zone...
CAATAAGAAACGGCGAGGTTTGAAATCGAAGAGAGATTTCTCTCTCCGCAAGCCGACCGATTCATCAGAATGAATCGGAACAACAAAATCATCGGCTTGTTCCGTTCGAAATGACGGAGTTCTAACTGATTATTTTTTGCGGATGTAGGTGAAGTCGTATTCGACGTTCCAGGTTTTTCCGTTGTCGGTGGAGCCTTGGCTGAATTGGCGGACCTTGTCAGGCCCAAGCGCGAAAAATTGCAGATGACGTTTGAGCTTGGAGCCGTCGGGCTGCGGCAGTTCGTCGGTCCAGTAATCCATCACGCCGTCTTTCAAGCCGCCATAAAAGAAAATGTTTCCGCCGACATTGTCTACCCAAAACTGCTCCCAACGTTTGAGGGCTGAGTTGTAGATGTTGTAGCTCTTGCCGGAATAAGGATTGCCATTGCTTTGCCAGTTTTCAAGGATGACGCAGTCGGCGAGAGTCTTTTCGATCCTACTTTGGCCGGCCGGGACGGCTCCGCTCGTAGTTTCGACGTTCCACTCACCCACCCAAAAATCGAACTGGCGATTCTCCGGCGTGTAAGCGCACGGCTTCAAATTGCGATTGGCTTGCTCGACGAGTTTGGCAAAGCGTGCATCGGAGCGCAGGGGTTCTAAGTAGGGATCGGATGTGAGTTGCTCGGGCTTGTTGTAACTGGCTTGCAGCGCCTTGGCGAGATGCTCGAACGCTCTATCTAATTCTTTTTTCTGGGCGAAGACTGTGGCAATCGAATACTCCGCGTAAGGCGGCGGCGCTCCCGCAGCGAGGGCTTTTTGATAGACCGCAAGTGCGCGATCCAGCTGGCCGAGTTCCTGTAACGATGTGCCGAGACGAAACCAGAGGCGCGGAATTTCTGGATGGGCTTGCGTGAGCTTTTCATAGAGCTCAGCGGACTTCGCCCAGTCTTTCGCGTCGTAGGCCGTATTTGCTTCTGAAGAGAGGGCAGCGTCCGGAGCAAGTTGCTGGGCGCTGACAGTACGACAGAGGCAAAGAGAAACGCAGAGACAGCAGACCAATATGACGCGAGAAATGTTCATAAACAAACTCCCTTCGAGGATGGCGCTGCTATGGAAGGTTTAGACGCAGAAAGCAAACAAAGGCCGGGAAAAAAAATCGGGGAAAGCCCGTAAGAGCTTTCCCCGAGGTTGTGTCCACTAAGTCGAGCCTGCGTTACTCAGAACACCAGCCTCAAACCGAGTTGCATCGTGCGGGAACCGCCGTTGAACTGGCTTGACTTAAGGAAGTTGGAGTCGTCCACGTTGACGTAGGAAGCGGCGAATGGATTGGGGTTGTTGGATTGATCAAGCGAGCCGTTGTTAGTTGGCAGACCGATGCTGAAGTTCCGATGATTGAACGTGTTGTACGTTTCAGCGCGGAACTGCAACGAAAAGCGCTCGTTGATCTTCGTGTTCTTGTAGATGGACATATTCCAAACGTTGATGCCGGGAGTTGTGACGGTATTCCGTGCTGCATTGGCGAGTGCACCAAACTGTGCCTGCACGAAACGCGCGCTTGGGTTTTCAGCCACATAACCCACCAAGTGCGCATCATCTAGAGCAGTGTGGCCAGCATTGCAGAAGTATGCGCCAGAGGCATTCGGCGCGACCACAGAGGTTGCGCCACCCGGTCCTGAGTTGCAAACCGCATCAACGATGGAGCCCGTGTTGCCGATTCCATTGGGGTTAAAGATGGTTCGGTCACCCGCTTGATCGCCGTTTGCATTTGCGTCGGCATCAGAGAGTGGCGTCACCGGCTGCCCGGATTCGGCCAGGTAAGAGCCGCTCCACTCCCAGCCGTGTGCTACCGCCCGCAAGAATGCATGTTCCGTTTGGATATTCGGCAGTTCGTACACCCAGGTAATGGTGAACTTCTGCGGGATGTGCAGCGCGGACAATCCGCGGTCGCCGCCAAAGTTATAGCCGTCTTGAGCGCGGCGCGGATTGACGACACTGCTGAAGAGTTCGTTGGTCGCAGTGTCGATATTGCGTGAGAACGAGTAGTTCGTCCGGAAATACAGGCCTTTTGCAAAGCGATGTATGAAGTCGACACTCACGGCGTGATAGATTCCAGTGCCCGCTGCTGGAAAAGTCGTCAAGTTTCCGACGAAGCCGTCCACGGAAAAGGGCTGCGGATTGAAACTGTCGAAGTTCGCAGCCGTGCTCGCGGGGGCCGTCACCGTGGCGGGAACATCGGCTGGATTCAAGTATGTCGGCAGCGGCGTAAGCCCTCCGCCGAGACTCGCGAAGTGCGGATCGAAGGCTGACGCCGAGTTGAGACGCATCTGTGCCGGAAGTTCAACGCTGCGCGTTCCCACATAGCGAACTTCGATGCTGCTGTCGCGAAGAAGTTGATGCTGCACGCCAAGAGTCCAGGTAAAGATCTTTGGCGAGATGCGATCCGGGATCAAGCTGGACGTTTTTGCGCGGGCTTGAGCCTGGTTTGCAGGTGGAACGTTCGTTTGAAGAAGTCCGCCGCCCGCAAGAAATCCCTGACCGGAATCCGTTACACCCGGTGACGGATCCCAAGTGGCGCACCAGGCGGGAGCGCCGGGCAGCGCGCAGGTCACCGCGGGTTTCTGCTCCGTCTGGAGCTGCGGTGGCAGGCTGTTGATGGAGAAGTTGTTGGGAATGACGTCGTAGGCGATGCCCGCCCCGCCGCGAATGGCCCAATTGCCGCGCCCGGTTGGGTCGTATGCAAAACCGATGCGGGGCGCGAAGTTGTTGGTGTCCGCTTTGGGGGCCCGGAAGAACAGGCCTAGTGTGGGGTCGTCCGATATCGAATTCAGGGCCTGGCGTTTGTCACCGAGAGGAACGCCGACGTATTCGTAGCGAAGGCCGAGGTTCAAGGTAAGCCGCCGGGTGAGCTTCCAGTCGTCCTGTGCAAACCAGTAGATCGCGGGATAGTTCTCCGGCACGCTGCCCGAGCCGGCGCCGCGTAACGCCTTGTTGGGCGCGCCGTTTGGCACGAAGTCGTTTACGAGCTGGCTCAGCGTTGAGTAGTCCCACTCACCGCGCGCTCTCGGAAGGCCGTTCGTCGGCGAAATATACTTCTTTCCTTCGATGCCAAACTTGAGGGAATGCGAGCCGCGCACGTAGCTGAGCGTATCCTCCAACTGATAAGTGTTCTGGATATAGCTCTGCGGGGCATTTTGTTCCGGGCCGATATTGACCGTACTGAGGTCGTCAATGAGTACGTTGGGAAAGTTCTCAAAGCCCGACGGTGAAGTCAGCTGTGGACCGATGGTGCGAGAGTATGAGCCCTTGACGTTATTGACGATGTGGCTCGAAAGTGTCCAAACGTCAGAGAGGATGGCTTTGTGGTTGCCGGAAGCCTTCGTGCCCAGGAACTGAGGGGCGGGAAGCGAAGCATTAAAATCGGGCTGCCGGATGCGATCGTACAGATAGCGCGTGCTGAACTGATGTTTGCCCAAAGTCAGATCGGAGTTAACGCTGAAATCGTTTTCGTTGGCGTAAGAAGGAGCTACCGTGGTCAGAGTGCCCACGGGAATTGCGTTGCCGTTCACAGTTACCGTTCCAGCGTCGTTTTGGGGCGCTACTGGAAATTGTTTGAGGATGTCGGCGACTGCGCTGTCGGCAGCCAATGTCTGCAGTGTCTGGAGCCCACTGGCCGTCGGAAGCTTGACCTGCGGACTGGATGCGGCGAGACCTTCATTTTGGAACTCATAGGCGCCAAAAATGAACCATTTGTTGCGAACGATAGGGCCACCGGCGGTAGCGCCGAGACGATCGTAGTCAAAACGGTCTTTGAGCCCACGTTGTTTCTGCTGGTTGTCAAAAGCGTCGTAGTTGCGATTGCGGTTGTACTCCCACGCAGTCCCGTGCCAGTTGTTGGTCCCGGACTTCGTCACCGTGTTGAATATTCCACCGGCGGAATGGCCATATTCAGCGCTGAATTGATTAGTGAGCAACGTGAATTCAGCGATGGATTCCTGGATGACCGGCTGGGTTGGTCCGTTCGTGTCCAACTTGTTGTCTTCAACGCCGTCAATGTTGAATCCGTTGAAGCGGGGGCGCGTTCCACCAATCGACCCTCCGGAGCCGAGCACACCGCCTTGTTGAGTCGTCGTTCCGGGTGCGAAAACCGCGAATTCCTTGACGTCGCCCCCCAGAGTATTCACGGGTAAGTCGCCCACGACTTTGCCGCTGAATGTAGCTTGCAATTCCGAGGACTGTGTATTTACGAGGTCCCCGCCGGCTTCCACCTCGATTACGGCAGATACGGATCCCAATTCCATAACAACCTTTGCGTCGGTCACCTGGTTCGACGAAATGTTGATGTCCTTTTCTATAGCCTTTTTGAAACCGTCCTTTTCGACAGTGACCGTGTATACGCCGACGAGAACGTTCGGAAACACGTAAGTTCCAGCGCTGGACGCGTTCGTTTCAACGGATACGCCGCTAGCTTCGTTGGTCAAAGTAACCTTCGCATCCGCAATGCTACCTTGGCTTGAGTCTGTTACGGTCACGCGAAGCGTGCCGTCGAGACGTTGGGCCGAGGCCTTGCCGGCGAAAAACAAAGCCAATGTTGCAGCCAGCAAAAAATGACTCAATCTGCGCATTTTGCTTTCTCTCCTTGACGGATTCCCCTGCACGGAACTGCGCTGATCGTCGTTCTGCACGCGGAAACTTCTGTTACAACGCAGCCGCACAAATTGGTTGCAAGGAGAAGGGCAGCTTGGGTACCAGTAGGGACAATTTGTCCCTCAAATTCATGTCTCGCGTTCCTAAGGAACCAAGCTATTCAAAGAAAGGACGTTCTTAGGGAGTGACATTCATAAATTGAGAAGACCAATTCAATAGGTGACATTAAATTTAGAAATCAACAGCCTGTGGTGAGAACAATTTCTACGGTTTTTCAGACTTACTCCAGTCTTACGTAAGTCCTGACGATGGCTTGGCTTAGTGAACACTTCCGACGCGATTTTTCGTAAAAGAACTAAACAAATCCAGAACCAATCCGTCTATTGGAATGGGTGTGGTGAATGACTTCCAATCTTTTGCCGGCTGTGAGTGCTCTGATGGAACCAGGCAATAACGCGGAGCTTATTCAGACTCAGCGGTATATTCGTTTCGGTCCGTTTCAGATCGATCAACAACGCCAGCAGGTCTACCGGAACGGAAGCCGTCTAAAATTACAAGGCAAGGTCTATCAGGTATTGATTGCGCTGATCGGAAAGGCCGGTCAGGTGGTCACGCGCGAAGAACTGAAGGCGGCGCTCTGGCCTTCGGACACGCACGTGAATTTCGATGCGAACGTAAACACAACGGTGAACAAGCTGCGGCAAATCCTTGGCGACTCCACCGAAAAACCGCTCTACATCGAAACGATTCCGCGCAAGGGTTACAGCTTTATGGGCGAACCGGAATTTGCGATGCAGCCATTCCCGCAGACGGATTCGGGCGCGTCCTCGGACGCTGCCAATGCCGGACTGGGCGAAACGGAGAAAGAAAAATCCGTAAAGAATTCGGATCGGTGGCTTACGTTCGGCATTATCGCGCTTATCCTGGCGGGGATTTTGCTCGGCGCAGGAATTGCGACGTTCTGGATTTCGCGCTTTGCGCCGGAGTTCCGGCACTCCGCCAGCAAACCGCATCACAACGCGACATCGTCTATTTCCGAGTGAAAGTAATTCCGGTCGAGCGGCCAGCTCCCAGAATGAATGCAGTTATCTGCTGATTGGCGCCGCGCGAAAACGTCAGCGTAATTCCCTCGTCGTCCGCGAGAAATTCATCTTTGCCCACCGGCCTAAGTTCCCAATGCACGGAGGTTTGCAAGAATCCACCGCCCATTCCATTTTGAATTTTACTGAGAATCAGCTTCCCGTTCGCAGCGTCCAGAACATAGGTTACAAATAATTCTTCACTCGAATACTGGCCTGCGTAGCTCGCGAGCTGATCGGCGGCAACAGGAACAGTCTCCTTTTTCGCCTGCTTGTGTTCCTCCGCGCCTGCCGCAGGAATTGGCCCCTTCATTTCTGAAGCGAGCAGAATGTCTGCCACGCGTAATGCGCGCCGTTCCGGGTTTGCATTTGCCAGATTGCACAGGCAAGCCACCGAAAAGTGCTGGTCGGGGAAGCGAAGCAGTTGTGCTCGATAGCCGCCCCATGAGCCGCCATGCTCGACGGTACGCAGCCCACGGTAATCGTGAACGAAGAGGCCTTTGGCGTACTCAAGAACTTTCCCATCGTTCAGTTTGCCCCGCTCCTGTAGCTCTGCCAGAAAATTCGTGCCGCCAACTTTCGCGGAGTAAAAATTCTCGTCCCACTTCAGTAAGTCTTCGACGGAAGTATGAACGGCTCCGTCACCGGTCTGCTCGAAATAGGAAACGTCGATGGTGAATCCGTCGCCGCGCTCCTTGGGGTCGTAGGCGAGCGCACGGCCGGGGACTATCGACGAGTGTTGATCGCGATACAACGTCTGAGACATACCGAGCGGCTTGAAAATATTCGTGGCGGCGAATTCCGGAAGCGATTGGCCGCTGACGCGCTTCACGACAACCGACAAAAGGAAGAATCCCGTGTTGCTGTAAAGCCATTGGCTGCCAGGTTCGAAGTTCAGATTCTTCTGGCGAATAATCACGCCGAGCGCGTCTTCGTCGGTGGTGACGCTATCAATGTTGACGCCGGCGAGTTCAAACAGCGCGAGATAATCGCGAAGGCCGCTCGTGTGGTTCAGCAAATTCAGCAGCGTGATCTTGTGGCCGTAATCGGGCAGTTCTGGAATGTATTTGTGAACGTCGTCGTTCACGGAGAGTTTTCCCTGCTGCTCGAGAAGCAAGATGCTCGCGGCGGTGAATTGTTTTGAAGTGGAGCCGATGTCGAATACAGCTTTCGGCGTGATGGCGACGCCTTCTTCGATGTTCGCGAGGCCGTAGCCCTTCTCGTAAATAATCTTTCCGCCGCGAGCGACGGCTAGCGCGCAACCCGGCGAACCCGGCTTCGCGACGTCCGCGAACACTTCGTCCACTTTTTTTGCTTCGGGCGGATCGTTGGCGCCCAGCGCGCGTGGCACAACGCAAATGCTCACGATTAAAGCCATCGCCAAATAGACCGCCAAGATTCGTTTCGAAGCTGCCATCGGTTCCGCTCTCCTGAAATCGCGCAGAGTCTAACCGGATTTACGCGGCGTGTCTCCGCAAAAATTCTCTGCTAAAGTGTCGCAATGCTGACTGCCATCACTCGTGCCGTGAGTTCCGCGCTCGCCGACTGCGAACTTAGCTTTATTGAGCGTGTCCCCATCGACATGGAGAAGGCCCGGGCGCAGCATCACGCGTACGAGAATGCGCTCGCTTCGCTCGGAGCTCGAGTGATTTCGCTGCCTGAGGAGGCGGAACTGCCGGATTCGATGTTTGTCGAAGATCCGGCGATTGTGCTGGACGAATTGGCGGTGATCTTTCCGCTCGGAACAGAAACGCGGCGACGAGAAGCGGCATCACTGGCCAAAGCGATCGGGCCGTTTCGAAAAATCGAAACGGTTAACCTGCCCGGCACTGTGGAAGGCGGCGACATTCTTCGCGTTGGAACGAAATTATTCGTCGGTTTGACCGCGCGCACCAACGAAGAAGGCGTTCGTCAGTTGCGCGCCATAGTGCAACCGCACGGATATGAAGTCATCGCGGTGCCCGTCACGGGTTGTCTTCATCTGAAATCCGCCGTCACGCATCTCGGCAGGAATGTTCTGCTCGCCAATCGCGCGTGGTTTGATCCTGCGCCATTGGCCGGTTTCGAATGGATCGACGTCGATCCCGCCGAACCGCATGCCGGCAACGCGCTCGCTTTGAATGGAACAGTAATTTTCCCCGCGTCCTTCCCACGCACTCGCTCGCGCATCGAAGCGAAAGGATTCCGCGTCCTCGCGCTTGATATCGCCGAGCTGCAAAAAGCGGAGTCGGGCCTCACCTGCTCAAGCCTTCTCTTCGACGCCGTTTAACGGCCGCGTACCCGGTAGCCTGGCACCTCCAAAAAACAAAAAGCCTCCTTTTCGAAGGAGGCTTCTTGTGCTTTTCGATTGTGCGAATTCCGCAGGGCCGCTTGCTTCCTTACTCGAACTTAAACTCAATCACCTGGATCGATTCAGAGCTTCCCGCTTCAAATTTCCAATCCTTCACCGCGGCCAGTGCCGCCTGCACAAGCACGGGATGCCCGCCGAGCGCCTTGGTTTCGCGTACCTGGCCGTTCGGCGCAATCACTATTTCGATCTTCACTGCGCCGTGCAGCCGCATGTCTTTCGCCATTTGCGGGAACACCGGCTTTGGACTCACGACTGCCTTACGGTTACCATCCGCTCGCAGGCTCGGCGCGGCGCAGCAGATTGCAAAACCCAGCATCGCCAACCCGGCCGACCTCAAGTAGGTCTTTCCATTCGTCGTCATGATCTCCATATCTTTCGCACTTGAACGCAAGACCGGCCGGGTGAACCAGGGCGCGGTAGACGCTGCAAGCCTTATTCAATTTAAATGCTTTCGTAACCAAGGTAATGGAACCGTTCGTGGCCAAGATATAGTACGGTCGTCCTATCACGTGCGCCGGTCTTCAGATTTTGCTTGCCCGGTCCGAGCTCTGCGTGCTAGGATTTTTGTGTGAATTTGGTTCTCTCCAAGTCGAAGCGCGGCACGTCGTCTATCTCCATGGCGACGACGACCACTATTATTACGACTACGATTAAGACTACCGGCGCTTCCGGCGAGGGGAGAAACAGCTAAGCAACTAGCCAAAGTTTCCAAACCCACCGCCAGAAGCAAACCGGCGGTGGGTTTTTTCTTTTAACCCTCCCCCGAAAAGCAAAAAGGCGGTCGCCCTTGGAAACTACAAACCTAAGGAGCGGTTGTCATGAGTCCGGAGAATGTTCAGGAAGCAGAGCAGTACGGCGAGCAACGAAGCCGTGAGTTCGCGGGCGCTTGCGGGGAACTCACGGCGGAATCCCGGCAAAATATCGTCGCGTTTAAATTTGGCGGCACTTCGCTGCTCGGCGCCGAGCGAATGTTGCATGCCGCGCGGCTTGTGAAGCAGGCTGCGCCAACGTCGCGCGTCGTCGTCGTTGTCTCCGCAATGAAAGGCGTAACGGATCGGCTTCTAACGCTCGCACAGCTTGTGGACTCCGGTAATCTCACCGAAGCAAAACGCAACGCCGACTCCGTATTGCGCCTGCACGCCGACGTGCTTTTTGACCTGCAACTCGATGAACTCGATCATCAACGCGTCTGGCACGACCTTCGCTTGCTTGGCCGCGATCTGTTGCACGAAGTTTCCGCGCCTGCGCGAGTCAGCAGCGAAGCGCTCCACGATTCTCTCGCGTCGTTCGGCGAGCGATTCAGCGCGCGGCTCTTTGCGGCTGCGCTTGATGCGTGCGAAGTTCCCGCCGTTCCGGTGACGTCTTCCGAATTTGTTCTGACGTGCGACACCTTCCGCGACGCCAAGCCGGACATGGAGGAAACGCGACTCCTCGGCCGCGACGTGCTCCAGCCTTTGCTGGAAAGCGGCCTCGTTCCCGTGGTAACCGGTTTCGTCGGCGCCACGCGCGACGGCCGCGTCACCACGCTCGGCCGAAACAGCTCCGACTATTCCGGCGCGATCGTCGCTCACGTTGTGGACGCGAACGAACTTGTCGTATGGACCGACGTGGATGGCGTTTATACTGCCAATCCTAACGAGTCGAGTGAAGCGCGCCTCCTGCACCAGTTATCGTACGAGGAAGCGCACGCGCTCGCAGCGGCGGGCGCGAAAGTTTTGCATGCGGAAGTCTTGCCGCTTGCGGCGAAAACCGAAATGGTGGTCTGGGTGCGCAACACATTTAATCCGGAATTTCGCGGGACACGCATTGGGCCGTCAGTTGGACAGCCAAAGCACGAAAATTCGCAACGAGGTGCAGCATGAGCTCCGCGAGCAAGCGCTTTGACAAAAAGTTTCGTGCCGGCGTGCTCGGCGCAACCGGTATGGTTGGCCAACGCATTGTGCACATGCTCGCGAATCATCCGTGGTTTGAGCTTGCGGATCTCGCGGCGTCGGAACGTTCGTCCGGCAGGAGATACGCGGACGTCGTGAAATGGCATCTCGACACGCCGATTCCGGAAGCCGCTCGCAATCTGGTCGTGAAAGACCTCGCGCCGAATCTCGAATGCGATTTTGTTTTTTCCGCGCTCGACTCAAGCGTAGCGGGTACCGCCGAAGAGGAATTTGCTCGCGCCGGCTATCCGGTGCTCAGCAATTCCAAGAATCACCGCATGGACCCGGACGTGCCGCTTCTTATTCCGGAAGTGAATGCTTCACATCTCGATTCCATTCCCGTACAACAAAGAAATCGCGGTTACGAAAGCGGATTCATTGTTACGAATCCCAACTGTTCGACAGCCGGATTGGCGCTGGTGCTCAAACCGCTCGCCGATGCGTTCGGCCTCGAAAAGATTTTTGTCGTCACCATGCAGGCCGTTTCCGGCGCAGGGTATCCTGGCGTAGCTTCGCTCGATATTTTGGGCAACGTCGTGCCGTTCATCAGCGGCGAAGAAGAAAAAATGGAAGCCGAGCCGCAAAAGCTGCTGGGTAGATGGGATGGTTCGCGATTCATCGACGCAGGACTTGGCATCAGCGCGCACTGCAATCGCGTGCCGGTCCGCGACGGGCACCTTGAATGCGTTTCGCTCGGCCTGAAGAAAATTGCCAGCATCCGCGAAGTCGAAGAAGTCCTGCGTGATTTTGCCGTGGACGATGAACTTGCTTCGTTGCCAACGGCCGTGCGCAATCCGATCATCGTCGTCGACGAAGAAAATCGCCCACAGCCTCGCCACGACGCCAGCGCCGGTCACGGCATGGCCGCCGTCGTAGGCCGCATCCGCGAATGTTCGCTGCTGGACGTAAAGCTCGCTCTTCTGTCGCACAATCTCGTGCGCGGCGCCGCCGGTGCCGCCGTCCTCAATGCCGAACTGCTAGCCGTCCGCGGCTTCCTCCATCACCGCGACGCCGCAAAACTCAACGTGGCCGAACCCGTCGCCCGCTAGTGACTTGCCGAGCGGTTTCGCGAGTTATACTCTCGGTATGAAAACCGCTGTATCCATTCCCGATGAGATTTTCCATGAAGCGGAGCGCCTCGCGCGGCGTACGAAACGCTCCCGCAGCCGGCTTTTCAGCGACGCCCTGAGGGAATACCTTGCGCGCTGGAGCCCAGACAAGGTCACGGAAGCCATGGATGCCGCCCTTGCTGAAATTGACGAACCGAGCGACGTGTTTAGGGGCGTGGCCGCACACCGTGTCCTTGCACGGACGGAGTGGTGATTTCTCAGGGTAAGGTCTGGTGGGCCGATTTGTCCGATCCTACCGGTTCCGGCCCAGGATTTCGCAGGCCAGTCGTCATCGTCCAAAGCGATGCTCTGAACAGAAGCCGGATGCCACGGTAATTTGCGTTCCTTGACAAGCAATCTCAAATGGGCTTCCGCGCCGGGAAATCTCAAACTCTCCGCGCGGGCTACTGGACTCCCGAAAGAGTCCGTGGCAAATGTTTCTCAAATTATCGCGATTGACAAGGCCCTACTTACCGAGCGAGGTGCAAAACTCCCAGCCTCGAAGCTGGAATTGCTCTTGTCCGGAATCACCCTGGCATTGGCTCGCTAAATGAAAAGAGAACGACCGTAGAAGAACTAAACGAGGGCGTGCTGAATGTTCGTGCCCGCCGCGTGCTCGATGAGAAGAGATCTCATTCGCTCGGCGTAGCGCTCAAGATTTTCGGGTCCGCCAAAGGACACGAAAATCGCCACGATGTTTTTAGTTTCGAGAGTGACCATGGTGCGTTCGGAATCGCTTGTCGCGCTGCCGTGCGGACCGAGTTCATCGGCGAAAAGCGGCAGATGTTCCAGATTCAAATCGTATTTGCCGATTCCCTTGTACGTTTCTCCGGCGCGGCCCGCGCGAAACGTAATATCACCGCGTACGTGTCCCAGATCGTACAAGCCAATCGGCAACCGGCTCTCAACACTGACAATATTAATGATGTCCACCACCGCGTGAATGCGCGGCAATCCCTTTCCGGCAATTACGCGGCGAATCAGCGCTTCGGCCGAGCCGCGATAGCGTGCCGGATCTTTTCCTAACGCCTTATAACCGGA